>Ga0302324_100002328_pt1 | contig 44256 bp, 37 predicted proteins | sample Palsa_T0_1_FD_201949 | JGI IMG/M metagenome (GOLD analysis project Ga0302324, IMG submission 201949) | Peat permafrost microbial communities from Stordalen Mire near Abisko, Sweden - Palsa_T0_1 | ecosystem: Environmental > Terrestrial > Soil > Palsa > Peat permafrost | place: Sweden: Abisko... | reverse complement strand
GGAAGGCCCCGGAGCGAAAGGGCAACCGGTGCTGGCCGTCGGCGTAGGTGCCCTCCGGGAAGAAGAAGACGGCCATCCCCCGGCGCAGCCAGCCGCGGCAGGCCTCCAGCATGACGAGGGTGGAGTGGGGGCGGCCCCTGTCCAGTGGCACGTGCTGGATGAAACGCATCATCCAGCCGAGGAGGGGCACCCGGAAGAGCGACACCTTGCTTACGAATTTGAAGGGGTGAAAGAGCGCCATCGCCGCGATGATGTCCATGAGCGACTGGTGGTTGGCCACCAGCACACACGGGCCCTGGGGGAGCCGCTCCCGGCCCTCCACCCTGAGGTGCCAGAAGGGGTTCAGGCGGAGGTAGGCCACGCACCAGCGACAGACGAAGGCGTGCAGCACCCGTCTGTCCCGGTCGAAGGGAAGGCTTGCCAGAAGCAAGAGGACGCCCAAGCCCACGCACAGAGGCGCGGTGACGAGGAGGACGACGGCGAAGGCCAACGTCAGCGCCACGCTTCCGGGGCTGGGGCGGCCACTTGCCGAGGCCATTTTAGTCAGCGGCCAGCGAGGTGGGCGGCGTGGGCCATGGCGTAGCTGACTTCCAGCCCGCCATCGACGACGAGCGTCTGGCCATTCACGTACGCGGCCTCCTCGCTGCACAGCCAGGTGACGGGCCCCGCAATCTCCTCCGGGGAGGCGACGTGGCCGGCCGGCACCTGGGCCCTGGCCGAGGCCTCGAAGGCCCCCCAGGCCTCCCCGGCGTAGAAGCGCGCGCTGTCGGTGTCGATGTAGCCAGGGTTCACGCCATTCACCCGGACGCCGTCCGCGGCGAGCTCCACCGCCAGGTACTTCACCAGCACCTCCATCGCCCCCTTCATCGCCCCGAGGAGGCCGTGGAAGGGCAGCGGCATCCGGCTGTCCATGCCCGAGACGGCGACGATGGAGGCCCGGCGCCCGGCCATCAACGGCTGGGCGGCCTGCGTGGCGAGAAGGAAACTCTTCACCGTCACGGCGAATGTCTTGTCCATCTGGTGCGACTTGGTGCCCAGAAGCGGGAGGAAGGCGGTGGAGGCGGCGTTGGCCACCAGCGCGTCCAGCTGGCCAAACTCCTCCTGCACGCGCGCGAAGAGGGGCGGGAAGCTTGTCTCCGGCTCGAGCTGGTCCGCGCGCAGGCAGAGGCAGCGGCGTCCGAGGGCCTCCACCTCCTTGGCCAGCGACGCAGCCTGGGCCTCCTCCCGCCGCCAGGTGGCCACCACGTCCCAGCCCTGCTGGGCGAAGCGAAGCGCCACCGCCCGGCCCACGCCGCGCGAGGCCCCTGTCACCAGCGCCACCTTGGCCATGTGCTGTGGCGGTGTAGCAAACGCACCGCGGGCGGGGCCAGCCCGGGGAGACGCCTTTGTGGGGCGCCCGTGCCGCCCTAGGCAATCCCCCTTTCCGTCGTTCGTTCCTCCATACTGAGGAGCGAAGGGAGAGCTTCCATGGTTTTCATCCTGGGGTTGTGGCTCGTCGTGCTTGGCGCCCTTGGCGCCTCGTCGCTGGTCGCCAAGAAGGAAGCCGGGCGCAAGGCGCTCGCCGCACTCGAGCCTTACCAGGGGTGGATTGGCGTCATCTCTGTGGTTTTGGGCGTCTGGCGCTTCATCGTGCTCATCTTTCTCCTCCGCTACGCCTCAGGCCTGTGGCTCATCAGCCTGGCGGTGGCCGGACTCCTCATCTGTCTCGGGCTCGTCCTCGGGGTGGGCATCATCGAGAGCTTCCTCAAGGACCCGGCCGGTCGCGCCAACTTCGACAGGCTGGTGGCCAAACTCACCCCCTACCGGCAAGCGCTGGGCGTGGTGGCCATGGTGCTGGGGGTCATCGAAATCCTCTCCGCGCTGTAGGCCCCTCTTCCGGACTCGGCCCCCGAGGGGCCGGGCGGCGGCAGGCTTTCGGCCAGCGACTCGGCATTGCGCTCGGGCCCGGGCGCTGACAAAGACAGGGCCGCCCCTCCTCGGGCCCCCATGCCGTCCCCCGCACGCTTTCTCATCTTCCTGTTGGTGGTGACGCTCGTCCTCGGGGGCGGCCACCTCTACCTCTACCGGCGCCTCTTCCGGGACACGGGCGTCTCCTCGCGCACCCGGAAGGTGGGCGCCGTCGTCCTGACGGCGCTGGCCCTTCTCCTCCTCTTCGCCCGGGTGGTGTCCACCACGCTGCACAGCCCCGCGGGCGACGCGCTGGCCGTCTTTGCCTGGTGCTGGATGGGGGTGGCCCTCTACCTCGGCCTCTCGCTGGCAGCAGCGAGGCTGGCCCTGCGCTTCGCCGAGTGGCGGAGGCGGAGAAGCCAGGCCGCGCCCCTTCTGCCCGAGCGCCGCGTCTTTCTGGCCCGGGCCGCCGCGGGCGGCGCAGCGGCCGTCGCCCTCGGCGTCTCCTCCTACGGGGTGTGGCGCGCCTTCTGTCCGCCCGTCATCCGCGAGGTGGCGGTGAAGCTACCGGGCCTGCCGAGGACGCTGGACGGCTTTCGGATTGTGCAGATGAGCGACATCCACATCGGCGACATCCTCGGAAGGCCCTTCCTCGAGGAGCTTGTCCGCCGCTGCAATGCGCTCAAGCCGGACTTGGTGGCGGTGACGGGTGACTTGGTGGACGGCACGGTGGAGCACCTCTCCCCAGCCGTGGCGGCGCTAGAGCGACTCACCTCGCGCCACGGCACGTACTTCATCATGGGAAACCACGAGTACTACTCCGGGGACGTGGAATGGGCCGAGGCCCTCACCGGCATGGGCATCCACGTGCTGCGCAACCGCTTCGTGACGCTGGGCGACGCGGGCGGACGGCTGGACCTCGTCGGCGTGGACGACTACGGGCACCGGGATGCGCGCGACGGGCGCGGGTATGACTTGGGCAAGGCGCTTCTCGGCAGGGACAGGGACCGCCCGGCGGTGCTGCTCGCGCACCAGCCACGCGGCGTGGAAGACGCGCTCTCGCAGGGAGTTGGGCTACAGCTGTCGGGCCACACCCACGGCGGGCAGCTGTTTCCCATCACCCTCGTGGTGCAGGCCAGCTACCGCTACCCGGCGGGCCTCTACCGGGTGGGCGAGGGCCACGTCTACACCAGCCGCGGGACGGGCTTCTGGGGGCCGCCGATGCGCATCGGGAGTCCGCCGGAAATCACGGCCGTGACGCTGCTGGCCTGACGTCCTTTGCGCCGGGCCGAAGGCCAAGGAGGCTGCTAGCGTACGGCCCCCATGGACCGACGGACGTTTCTCGGCGGAAGTGTCGCGGGCGTGGCCGCACTGGCGGTGGGAGCCAGGGCCCGTGCCGCAGGGCAGGACCTCTCTTCCGTCTACGCCCAAGTCGAGCGGCGCCACGACGAGACGGTGAAGCTTCTTCAAGAATGGGTGCGCCAGCCGTCCATCGCCGCGGAGAATCTCGGCATGTCGGAAGGCTGCGAGCTCACCTTGCGTCTCCTCCGGGACGCGGGCTTTCAGAAGGCCTCCCGCATCTCCACCGACGGGCAGCCCGGCGTCTTCGCCACCCTGGACGCCGGCGCGCCGCGCACCGTCGGCCTGTACTTCATGTACGACGTGAAGCAAGTCAACCCGGCCGAGTGGACGTCGCCGCCATGGGCGGCGGCGCTTTTGGACAAGAAGGGCCAGGGAAAGGTGCTCGTCGGACGCGGCGCCGTCAACCAGAAGGGGCCCGAGGCGGCCTTCCTCGCGGCACTGCACGCCATCCGCGCCGCGGGCCGGGCACTCCCCGTCAACCTGGTGCTGGTGGCCGAGGGCGAGGAGGAGATTGGCTCGCCGCACTTTCCGCAGATTGTCCGCCGCCCCGAGGTGCAGGCCGCCCTGTCCCGCTGTCTCGGCGTCTTCATGCCCTCGGCCAGCCAGGACCGCGACGGGACAGTCACCGTCACCCTCGGCGGAAAGGGCATCGTCGAGCTGGAGCTCGTCAGCACCGGGGAGAAGTGGGGACGGGGCCCGAAGCACGACATCCACTCCGGGGAGAAGGCCCGGGTGGACAGCCCGGCCTGGCACCTGGTGCAGGCCCTGGCCACCCTCGTCTCCCCCGACGGCAACACCGCGACCATCGACGGGCTGACGGCCAGCGCGCGGCCCCTCACCCAGAAGGAGAAGGCGCTGGTGGCCGAGGCGGCGAAAACCATGAATGAGGCGCTGGACAAGGAGGCCCTCAGCGTCGACCGCTGGACGGGCGACGTCGGCTACCTCGAGTCCCTGGAGCTGCTCGCCTCCCGGCCCACCGTCAACATCGAGGGCATCGTCGCCGGCTACACCGGCCCGGGCGGGAAGACGGTGCTGCCGCACCGGGCGGTGGCCAAGCTGGACCTCCGTCTCGTGCCGGACATGACGGCCGCCCAGGCGCTGGCCGCCCTCAAGGCGCACCTCGCGCGCCGCGGCTTCGGCGACATCGAGGTCAACATGACGGGCGGCTATGACCCGACAAGCACCTCCGCCGACACGGGCCTCATCCGTGCAGAGGTGGACGTCTACCGGCGCTTCGGCGTGGAGCCCACCCTCTGGCCGAGAAACCCTGGCTCCTGGCCGGGCTACGTCTTCACCGGCCCACCCCTCCACCTGCCGGCCGGGCATTTCGGCCTGGGAAACGGAGACGGCGCCCACGCGCCCGACGAGTACTTCCTCATCGACTCGACGGACGCCAAGGTGCAGGGCCTGACTGGGGCGGTGCGCTCCTACGTCGACTACCTCTACACGCTGTCCGTCGTCTCCTGAGGAGGCGGGCAGCCCCGCCCCTCAAGAGAAAAGAAGCGTCAGCGGGCCGCCTGCGTGGTGGGCTTGGCCTCCACCACCTTCACCACGCCGGTGGAGCCCGGAATCTTGTCGCCCGGCAGCGGCTCGGCACGACCGCCCAGGTACTTCTGCAGGAAGAGCTCGGCGCGGGCGTTGAAGTCGATGCGGTTTTCCGGCCGGGCAAAGCCGTGTCCCTCGTCGGGGTAGAGGACGTAGGTGACGGGGAGGCCCTTCTTCTCCATGGCCGCGACAATCTGCTCGGACTCGGCCACCTTCACCCGCGGGTCATTGGCTCCCTGGCCGATGAGGATGGGGATGCGGATGCGGTCCACCGAGAAGAGGGGCGAGACGGCGTGCAGGTACTCCCTGTCCTGGGCGTCATCCGGGTTTCCGAGGCGGACGTTGAAGGTGTACTTCAGCACCTTCCAGTAGGGCGGGATGGTGGCCAAGAGGGTGAGGAGGTTACTGGGCCCGACAATGTCCACCGCGGCGCGGAAGACGTCCGGGGTGAAGGTGGCTCCGGCCAGCGCCGCGTAACCGCCGTAGCTGCCGCCCATGATGGCCACCTGCTTGGCGTCCGCGACACCCGCCTTCACCGCCCAGTCCACGCCGTCGAGGAGGTCGGTATGCATCTTCTTGCCCCACTCCTTGTCTCCGGCGTGGAGGTAGGCCTTCCCGAAGCCGGTGCTGCCCCGGTAGTTGAGCTGGAGGACGGAGTAGCCTCGGTTGGCGAGCCACTGCGCCCAGGGGTTGAAGCCCCAGAAGTCGCGCCCCCAGGGGCCGCCGTGGACGAAGAGCACCAGGGGCCCGGGCCCCTTCGCGTTCAGCGGCCGGGTGAGGTAGCCGTGCAGGCGAAGGCCGTCCCGCGCGGGAAAGTCGATGGCCACCATCGGCGAGAGCGGCGCCTGGTCCAGCTTGGGCTGGGCGGAGAACATGAATTGCGCCGTCTTGCTGGCGCGGTCCCAGCGGAAGTATCGCACGCCCCCCTGGTCCAGGGTGTAGCCGACGAGCCACGTCTTGTCGGCCCGGTCGCGCGAGATGATGGTGAAGGCGCCCTTGGACGCCTTGCCCAGCGCGTCGAAGTCCGCCTGCACGCTCTTGTCCACCACTGTCCAGAAGGGAATGCCCGCATCGAAGCTCACCGCCTGCACCACGTGCTTCACCGGGTGGATGAAGACTTGCGTCGCGTCCGAGGCTGCATTCTCGGCGATGACTTTCTCCGCCCCCGTCTTCACCGAGCGCTGCACCACCCGCGAGGTGTCCTGTCCGAGCGAGCTGACGAGGTAGGCCAGGGTGCCATCGGCGCTGAAGTCATGGAGCTCGACGCTTTCCGTCGCCGGGGCCTTCACCAGCACTCGCCACGGGCCCTTCGCCGAGTCGCGCACCCTCACCTCGGTGCTGCCGTCGTCGAGGGTGGCCTCGGCGCCCTTGACGAAGAGGTCGTCGGTGGCCGTCCAGCCGCCGACATCTCCCGGGTTCTCGGTGTCGAGCTCGAGAGCCCCCGTCTTCAAGTCCACCCGGTAGACGTCGAAGAGCTTCCGGTTGCGGAGATTCATCGTCACCAGGATGCGCCCCGGCAGCTTCGGGCTCGTGGCTTCCAGTGCGGCGCGGATGCCCTGGTAGGGAGTGAGGTCGCGGACATTCTTCGTGGAGAGGTCCACGGCGTAGACGTGGAAATTCTCGTCCCCGTCCGAGTCCTGCTGGTACAGAAGCGTGTTGGAGTCCTCGGCCCAGTTGTAGCTGCGGATGCCGCGGTACTTGTCGGCGGTGACGATGGCCTCGTCGTCCTTCCCCACCGTCTTCACCCAGACTTGAAGGATGTTTTTCTTGTCCGGTGCAAGCCAGGCCAGCTTCAGGCCGTCCGGGGAAAGCCGTGGGAAGGCGCGCTCGGGGTTTCCGAAGAGAACGTCGCGTGGAATGAGGGCCGGGGCCGTGGTGGCCGCGGGCGGCGTCTGGGCCAGCGCGGAGAGGGAGAGGCTAAGGGCAAGCGCGAGGGTGCAAAGGGGCAGCGAGGAAGAGCGCATGGGAAGTTTCCTATTGGAGGGCGGCGTGTTGAGGGCCGGGCACCCGACTCCTTTTGGGAGGGCATTCGGGGGGTGCAGGACCGGGCAAGGGGTTTGTAGGCCGTCATGGCCTCTGGGGAAGAGACGTCTTGTGCCACGAAGGATTGCCTCGAGGCCACAGCAACCGGCCTTTCAGCGCTTTGGCGCTGCCCCGTCCAGCGCCGCGTGAAGAAAGGCCAGCGTCCGCTTCCAGGCCAGCTCGGCGGCCTCGGGCGCATACACCTCCGGCCGCTTCTCGTTGGCAAACGCGTGGTCGGCCTCGTACCGGTACAGCGTGGCCTTGACGTTGGCCTCCTGTAGCGCCTTCTCCAGGCCGTCGACGCGCTCCGGGCTGACGGAGCGGTCGCGGCTGGCGTAGTGGCCCAGCACCTGGGCGCGGATGCGCTTCACGTCGGCCAGCTCCGGCTTCGGGATGCCGTAGTAGGCGACAGCCGCCAGGACCTCGCTGTTGTGGGCGGCGGTGGCCAGCGCGTAGGCGCCCCCCATGCAGAAGCCGAGTGTCCCCACGCGGCCCGCGGAGGCGGGGAGCAGCGCCTGGACGGCGGCGTGCAAGTCCCCGAGGGCCTGCTTCGCGTCCAGGGCCTGCATCAGCGCGGCGGCCTGGGCGCTGTCCTTGGCCAGCGTCCCCCGGTAGAGGTCGATGGCGAAGGCTTGAAACCCTTCGGCCGCCAGGCGGCGTGCAATCCCCCGCACCTGGTCATTCAGCCCCCACCACTCGTGAATGACGATGACCGCCGGCGCCTTGGCGCCCGCCGAGGCGTCGAGAAACCCGGGGAGAGGACTGCCCTTCGCATCGAGGAGCTCTGCCATGGCGCTTCTCCTTCTAGAGAGGCGAAAAACACGGGAGGGCTTTCCCGCCTTCCCGGCCGAAACACCAGGAGTGTCTGTTTGTGGCCGGTCCCGGGGTTTGCCCTTGTGCTCCGGCTACTGGGCGAACGAATCTCCGCCGCACTCTGACTCCCAGGACGCCAAGGACACCCAACTCCCTGCGCCGTGCCCGCCTCCCAACGGGAGCCGGCTCGGGGCACAGGGGCGTCCCCGGCCGACGGAGACAGGGCTTTGACGTTTCTTCAAATGAAGTTGCCCGTGCCCAGCTGGGAGCCACCCGTTAAGCAGCAAGGGCTCTCTTAGGCTGGTGAGCCTTCTTCCGAAGAGGACGCCCGAATGATTGTGCAGCTCGTCGTCGTCGCGCTGTTGCTCGCCGAACCCCCGCCGCCGACTTTCTCCTCCCGTGGGCTCCCCGACCCCATGGTGCCTCCGGCCGAGTCCGGGCTGCCCCTCCTGTCCCTGGACGACGCGCTGGCGCAGGCGCGCGGCAGTAACCTGGACTTAAGGGCGGCCCAGGCGCGCTACGAGGCGGCCAAGGAGATTGTCTGGAAGACGACCTCCGGGTACCTCCCGCAGATTGTCGGCAGCGGTAACTACACGCACAACAACATCGGCGCCACCTTCGACGCGCCCACCGGCCTCTACATCCGCCAGGGGGTGCCGGAGACTCAGTTTTATGCCCCGCCGCCGGCCAACCTCCCCGGCACGGTGCCGGCCACTCCGCTGACGGTGGTGCCCACCAACGAGGCCTTCGTCATCCAGCTGCAGAACCAGTGGTCGGCGCAAGTCACCGCGAGCCAGAACATTCTGGCCCCGTCGCTCATCGCGCAGATTAAGGCCTCCACCCTCACCGCGCGCGCCGCGGAGCTCACCCGGGACAACAGCCGGCGGATGATTCTCTTCTCCGTCGCCCAGCAGTACTACAGCGCCGCTGGGTTGCGACGGGCCGCGGAAGTCCAGGCCCAGCTCGTGGAAATCGAGACCTACCGGGAGAAGGACGCGCAGGTGCGCTTCGACGCCGGCTCGGTGAACAAAATTTTCCTCCTCCGGGCCCAAATCGACAAGTCCCAGGCCGAGCAGAATGTCCGCGCCGCCCGGTACGCGTACGCCGCCTCCAAGGCGGCCATGGCGGTGCTCCTGGCGCGCAACCCGGACTTCGAGGTGGACATGCCCCCGGACCCCGTCCTGCCCCCGGACCTGAATCAGCTCGAGGACGACGCCCCGCTGCGGCGCGCCGACGTGCTCTCGGCCAAGAAGACGGCCGAGGCGGCGGATGTCACGCGCACCAGCCTCTGGCTCGAGTACCTGCCCAACATCGGCTTCAACGCCGCCTACCGGTGGACCAACGCCGGCGGCTTCACCGGCATGGACACGAGCTGGTTCTTCAGCTTCGGCTTCACCTGGAACATTTTCGACGGCGGCCTCCGGGAGGCCAGCATCCGCGAGGCCGGCGCCAACATGCGCAACGCCGTCTTCACCGCCGAGTCCCTGGACATCCAGTCCAAGGAGCAGGTGCACGCCGCCCAGCTGCAGCTCGAGTCGGCGCGCGTCAACCGCGACAAGGCCGCGGACCAGGTGCGGCTGGCCCGCGAAAACCTGGCGCTGGTACGCATCAACAACCAGGCCGGCGCGGCCACCTACCTCGAGCAGGAGGACGCCATCTCCACCCTGGACCAGGCGGAGCTGACTCTCATCCAGGAGACGCTGAATGCGCAGCTTGGCGTCCTGGCCATGGAGAACGCCGCCGGGACGTACGACCCACAGTGAAGCCGGGCCGGGGGTGACGCCCGCCGGGCGCCTCCTCCTTCAGTCCCACGTCCAGGTGGCGTAGCGTTCGCGGAGCGCGGACTTGAGAAACTTTCCGGCCGACGTCCGCGGGATGGCGTCGATGAAGACGAAGGCGTCGGGCAGCCAGAAGCTGGCGAAGCGCGGGGCGAGGAAGTCCTTGAGCTCGGCGGGGCTTGCCCGGGCGCCCTCCTTCAGCACCACGGCGGCCAGCGGGCGCTCGGCCCACTTCGGGTGCGGCACCGCCACCACCGCCGCCTCCTTCACCGCCGGGTGGGACATGAGGGCATTCTCCAAGTCGACGCTGGAAATCCATTCCCCGCCGGACTTGATGAGGTCCTTGGAGCGGTCGGACACCTTGATGGAGCCCGAGGCGTCAATCGTCACCACGTCCCCGGTGCGAAACCAGCCGTCCTCCGTCCAGCGGTCCACGGCCTCCTGGTTCTCGTAGTAGCTGCTGGCCACCGACGGGCCGCGGACGTGGAGCTCGCCGGACGTCGTCCCGTCCCAGGGCACCTCGCCCGAAGCATTCACCGCGCGGATTTCGACAAAAGGCGTGGGACGGCCCTGGCGCGCGCGCTGGGCATAGCGCTCGTCCTCGCCGAGGGAGGCCGCGTCCGGGCCGAGCTGGCTCACGGACCCCACCGGAGACATCTCCGTCATGCCCCAGGCGTGCACCACCCGCAGGCCGTGCCTGTCGAAGGCGCGAATCATCCCCTCGGGCGCGGCGGAGCCGCCCACCACCATTCGCACGTCGGGGGCCAGCTTCCAGCGCCCGGGCTCCCTCTCCAGGGCCTCGAGGATGGCCATCCACACCGTGGGCACGCCGGCGGCCACCGTGACGCCCTCGGACTCCATGAGGTCCAAGAGGCTCACCGCGTCGAGGCAGGGCCCGGGCAGGACAAGCTTCGCGCCCACCAGGGTGGAGGCGTGCGGGAGCCCCCAGGCGTTGGCGTGAAACATGGGCACCACCGGAAGCAGGCTGTCGCGGTGGCTCAGGGCCAGGGTGTCCACCAGCGCAGCGCTGATGGCGTGCAGGGAGTTGCTGCGGTGGGTGTAGACGACGCCCTTCGGCTGGCCGGTGGTGCCGCTCGTGTAGCACATGCCCGCCGCGTCCCCCTCGGCCAGCGCCGGCGGCGTCCAGTCTCCGGTGGCGGTCGACAAGAGCGCCTCGTAGTCGCCGCCCCCCAAGGAGGGCACCACCACCACCTTCTCCAGCCGCACGCGGTGGCGAAACTTCTCGAAGAGTGGCAGCAGCACCTCGTCCAGGCAGAGGATGCGGTCCCCGGCGTGGTTGATGATGTACGTCAAGTCATCCGGGTGCAGCCTCAGGTTGAGGGTGTGCACCACGCCGGCGGCCAGCGGCGTCCCGAGGTAGAGCTCGAGGTGCGCCGAGTGGTTCCACATCAGCGTCGCCACCCGGTCCTGCGGCTTGAGGCCCCAGCGGGCGAGCGCCTCCGCCAGCCGGCGCGAGCGGGCGCAGACGGCGCCGAAGGTGGTGCGGTGGATGCTCTTGTCCGGCCGGCGGGAGACGACTTCCACCGAGGAGAAGAGTTTCTCCGAGCGGTCCACCAGGCGGTCGAGCGTCAGCGGGACGTCCATCATCGTCGCCAGCCGGCTGGACATGGAGGCCTCCTGCTCGCTACGGGTTCGCAGCACCGAAGGTATCGCAGGCTTCAATCTTGCCCTGCTGCAACCCGCGGCCAAACCAGCCCACCCGCTGCTGCGCCGTCCCGTGGGTGAAGCTTTCCGGCACGACGTAGCCCCGGGCGCGCTTCTGGATGGTGTCATCGCCGACGGCGGCCGCCGCCCGAAGCCCTGCCTCGGTGTCCCCGGGCTCCAGCATCTTCTGCCGCTTGTTGGCCTGGTTGGCCCACACGCCGGCGAAGCAGTCCGCCTGCAACTCCGTCAGGACGGAGACGTGGTTGGCCAGGGCCTTGTCCCCCTGGCGGCGCAGGGCGTCCGTCTTGGCAAAAATACCGAGCTGCTTCTGCACGTGATGGCCCACCTCGTGCGCCACCACGTAGGCCGCGGCGAAGTCGCCCGGGGCGCCGAAGCGCCGCGAGAGCTCGTCGAAGAAGGAGAGGTCTAGAAAGACGTGCTGGTCGAGGGGACAGTAGAAGGGGCCGGACGCGGCCTCGGCGAAACCGCAACCCGAGTCGACGGACCCCCGGAAGAGGACCAGCTTCGGCGGGGCGTAGGTGATGCCGCGCGCGGCAAGCAGCGGCTTCCAGGTGTCCTCGGTGCTGGCCAGCACCACCGAGACGAAGTCCTTCTGCCGCTCCTCCGCCGGCGTCCCCTTCACCGGGGCGGTGGAGGTGACGGTGCCCGTGCCGGTGCTGGTGCTGGTGGCGTCCGTGCTGGTCTGGCTGAGCAGCTGCAGGAGCGCCGAGGGGTCGACGCCGAAGAGCCAGCCGACGAGGACGATGACGAGCGTCAGCCCGCCGCCGATGGCCACCGGGCGGCCGACGCCGCGGCGGTCCTCGATGTTGTCGCTCCGCCGCCCTGACTCCCAGTCCACGGTGCTGCCCCTTGTCTTCGGAAAAAAGCGAGCAGCCGTGCCCAGGCTGCCCCGTCTCACCTACCACCAATGCTGCCCGCCGGCGGCGGCATTCAGCCAGACTCTAGGGACAGGGCCCGCCGTCCTGCAGGCAGATGGCGCGCCGCGGGAAGGCAATGCTGCTGGGCGTGGCGTAGCGGCTGGGCATGGCACCGGCGTTGGCTCCGGCTTGGGTGTAGGCGTAGTTGCCGAGCGCCTCCCACTCCTTAATCTCGCTGCCGTCCGGGCGGTGGAGGATGGTGGTGGTGACGTCAGTCACCACCACGTCGGGGTTGTCCGCCTCGTAGAGGGTGACGCCCTCCACCGAGGCGAAGCTGGCCACGTAGAGGGTGGAGGTGGCCACCACCTTGCTCGTGGGGTCCGCAATCCATCCCGGCGAGGTGCCGATGACACTGTTGTCGTAGAGGAGCGAGCCCGCGTCGTAGGTGTCGTAGGTGTTTCCGGCGTGCGTGGACGTCATGTAAATTTGGGTGATGCGGTTGTTGGGCGCCCGGCCCAAGTCGTAGACGAATTTGAAGCCGGCCGGCACCAGGTAGAAGTCGGTGTTCCCGTCGTAGGCCAGGGTGAGGGTGGCCTCGAAGGTGGCCTTCAGCTCGCCGAGGACGATGGCGAAGCGGCACAGCGGGTAGCCGAGCGTCCCGTTGACGGGAGACGCGCCGAGGGAGACGGCGGCGAAGAGGTCGTCGAAGGAGAGCTCCTGCGTCTTTCCCGAGGCCAGGGTGGGCACGCGCAAGGAGCCCTCGGCCTCCACCGCCAGGGCCGTGGGGCCGATGGACTCCGCGGCCGCCAGGAGGGAGTCCGACACCAAGTCCGCGAGCTCCGTCTCGGCAACCTGCCGCGAGTTGTCGATGTCGAAGGGCAGGCCGGCCACCGACTTGAAGGCCAGGCCACCCGGCGCGGCGGGCAGTGGCTGCGGCACGCCGAAAATCTCCTCGAGCGTGAATTGGAGGAAGGACAGCGGGCCACCGTCGGCGGCGAGCGCCACCGGCGACTCCTCGATGGAGGAGATGACGCCGGTGACGAAGGCGTTGATGGCCCCGTCGCTGGGGATGGTGGTGTCGTTGATGGGGATGAGCATGCTGTTGGCGGTGTCGAAGTCCACGCCGCCGTCGGCATTGACGCTCAAGGACATGCGGCCGATGTGGTCGCCGTAGCGGCCGGCCTGCTGCACCATGACGCTTTTCCCCGTCGCGGTGTTGGTGACGAGAATGGCCGGCACCTCGGAGTGGGTGTGGCCGCTGACGATGACGTCGATGCCGGAGACATTCTGCGCGATGAGGTAGTCCTCGCTGGTGGTGAGGGCGTCGGGGACGAGGTTGCTGTGGCTGAGCGCCACCACCACGTCGGCCTTGCCCACGCTGCGCACGGTGTCCACCACCGGCTGGAGGTCCGCATAAATCTGCATCAGCACCCCGGCGGTGTCCGTCTCCTTGCCACCGGGAGGCACGCTGAAGACCACCGGCGCCTTCAACGGCGCCACCGAGGCTGCGTTGGCGCCGAGGATTCCGACGAAGCCGACACGAAGCCCGTTGGAAGCCGTCACCACCAGCCAGCGGTGCATGGGCTTCGTGGTGTCCGTCCCCGTCTCGTCGAAGAGCGCTTGCAGCTGCGCATCCCCTGCCGTCCCGCTGAAGTGGATGTTGCTGGAGACGATGGCCGGGACGCCGTCCGCGCTGCCCTGGGCCGCAGAGATGATGCTGGCCAGCTCGTTGGGGCCGTAGTCGAACTCGTGGTTCCCCAGCGTCGTGACGTCGTACTGCAGCATGGACAGCACCCGGTAGTCGCCCGAGCCGAAGACGGCGGCCGGGTAGGTGTCTGCCACCTGCGCCAGGGTGCCCACCTGGTTGTCCCCGGCGGACACCGTCAGCGTCGCCGCACCGGCGTCGGCCGCCGCGGCGCGCTCGGCGGCCAGCACCACCGAGCGCCGCGAGGCGCCCCCTTGGATGGTGCCGGTGCCGGCCACGGTGGGCGCCGGGAAGTCGTCCACCTCGGGACTCAGGCCGAGGAGGTGCGAGTGCTCGTCGTTGCTGTGAAGCAGCGTCAAGAGGCGCGGCGCAGGAGGTGGGGTGGGCGGAGAGGAGGAACTACTGCAGCCACACGCGAGCACGGCGGTGGCGACGGCGAGGCGACGAAGCATGGGGACTCCCTTGGCCAGCACCTGGGGGGCCGCAAGACCATTCGCCCCTGTCCGGTGTCAAGCGCGCGCGCTTGACGCGCTGCGCGGCTGCGGCCTTTTTTCTGGAGCGCGCTCCCCCGCCTCAGGGCGGACAGGCGTCGGCGCACTGGGTGAAGGCGTTGAGCTCGGTCAGCCCGGGGTTACAGACGTTGGAGACGTTGCTCAGGTAGCAGCTCGCCTGGCACTGCAGATTCAAGGAGCAGGGCGTGACGATGGGGCTTCCGGGCGGAGACGTCCCCGTCCCGTCGGGGCAGCTGGCCGTCTTGGCGACGTACATGCCGCAGGCGCTCTCGGCGCTGGCCGCATTGAGGCAGGTTTCGAGGGCGCCTAGCGCGCTGTCGCAGCCCGGGAATTGCGGCGTCGTCCCCTGGCAATTGAAGTTGGAGTTGGCGCAGGAATAGTAGGCGCTGTAGAGGGAGCCACAGCCGCTGGCGCTCGACTGCTGCTGCAGCGTCGAGGCCTCGGACTCGCAGCTCTGAAGCCAGCTGTAGGAGCCGCCCTGGGCGCACTCGTCCACCGAGTAGCAGACGGACTCGGCATCGGTGGGGACGGAGGTGAGGGTGAGGCCCGGACCGCAGCCGAGCGCGCTCAAGGCCAGAAGGCTAAAAACGACGGATGTCTGTCCACACGTCATGGGCATGGGCTCCTTAGAAGCCGACGCGGACGCGGCAGGAGAAGACGTTCACCGGGCCGCGGGCCTCGTTGTACCCAGGGTTGAAGATGGGCTGGTAGATGAGGGACGCCTGTAGCCAGGTCGCGAGGTCCACCCGGAAGTAGAAGTCCCCCACGAACTCTGGCTCGTACGTCAGGTGTCCATCGCCAATGATGAAGCCGTACCCGCCCTGCGCGAGGTATTCCCGGTGGAGCGCCGAGAGGCCGTTGACGACGAAGGCGCCTCCCAGCTCGTAATTCCTCCAGCCCCACAGGCTTCCGTCCTTGACCAGGCCCACGCCCAGGGAGCGGTCGATTTCGGTGAAGGCCCAGGACTCGTTCGCGCCATCGTTGATGCTCGCCCGGAGGAAGAAGCCCACCGAGGGGCTCACCCGCTGGTCCACCGAGATGGCCACCCCGTACTTCGTCCGCCCATCGGCCCGGGTGGGCTGCACCTGCCCGCCATACAGGGCCGGGTCCGCCAGCACCTGCGCGTAGCTGCCCATGCGGGCGACGTTGAAGAAGGGCGTCACCCGCGCCGCGCCCGGGCCGCCCTTGTTGTTCCACCGCACCTCGTACTCGGCCATGAGGCCGCGGGACTTGGCGAGGTTCCAGTCCATCGTCTCGAGGTTGGCGTACAGCGGCTCGAGCGCGATGCCCGCCCGGAGGGACCACCAGCCGACGGTGAGCTCGGCGATGAAGCCATAGGTGTAGCCACGCGTGTCGGCCGGGTAGTCCCAGGCGCCGGAGGCGAAGAGCGCCCAGTCGAAGAACTGGCTGGTGGCGTCATGGGCATAGGCATTCCCATCGAAGGTGTCCTCCACGGAGAGGCGACCGACGATGAGGGTGAGCCGGTTCACGTCCCGCGCGCCGGGGAGCTGGTACATCCCCTCCTCCGCCTGCTCCTTGCCACCTCCGAGGCCGATGGTTTGCCGGAGGAAGAGGCGGGCCAGATAGATGGCCGGGGCCGGGTTTCCCACCCGGTAGACGAGCCCGCTCGGGAATGCGGCGACACCGAGGGTCGAGCTCAGGCCGTAGCCGCCACTGAGCTCTGGGTTGATGACGATGTCCGCGCCTGGCCAGAGGCGAATGTCCGCGGACAGCGTCGAAATGAAGGCCGTGGCCGACTCGGCGTAAGGCTGCAGGCTGTTCTGCCCCGAGTACGGCGCCGGAAACGACGGGTGGTACTGGATGGCAGCCGTCGAGGTGAAGTGGAGGGTGTACCAGGGAAGAGAGCTCGGAGAGCTCTCCGCCGGTGACGCCACGTCGGCGGGCGGAGGAGCGAGCGGCGCCTGGGCCAGCGCCGGTGTCGCGGCGAGGAGGACGAGCCCGGCGAGAAGGAGACCCCAGGCCTCCTTCACATCCAGGGAAAGGGCCTTCCTCGTGAAGTGCAGTCTCGCGCCGGCCGGCCAACGACGTGCCCACCACGAAGGGCCAGAAGGCGTCCACACGTCTTCTCCACGGTCAACGTTCCACCGTCCCGGACGTCGTCGCGGGAAGGGAACGCCAAGCGGTCTCGAGTTCGTCAATTGTAGCCGTACCGGCGCACGAACCATGTCTTCACCAATTGGGCGAGCACCATGTAGGCGGGGAGGATGAGGGCCAACCAGCCGAAGAAGCGCAGCGGCAAGGGCACCATTCCCAGGGAGTGTCCGAAGCCGGTGAAGGGCAGGAGGATGCCGACGGCCATCACCACGGTCGTCGAGATGGCCAGCGCCGGCGCCGGGAAGCTCTGGATGAAGGGAACCTTCCGGGTCCGAATCATGTGGACGATGAGCGTCTGGGACAGAAGGCCCTCGACGAACCAGGCCGATTGGAAGAGTGACTGGTGCGCCGGCGTGTTGGCCTTGAAGACGAAGAACATCAGCCCGAAGGTGACGTAGTCGAAGATGGAGCTGACCGGCCCGAAGAAGAGCATGAACCGGGCGATGTCATCGATTTTCCACCGCCTCGGGCTGAGCAGGTATTCCTCGTCCACCCGGTCGAAGGGAATGGCCAGCTGCGAGAAGTCGTAGAGGAGATTCTGGGTGAGCAGCTGGATGGGAAGCATCGGGAGGAAGGGAAGAAAGGCGCTGGCTCCCACCACCGAGAACATGTTTCCGAAGTTCGAGCTCGTCCCCATCTTGATGTACTTCGAGATGTTTCCAAAGACGCGCCGCCCCTCGAGGACGCCGTCCTCCAGCACCAGCAGGTCCTTCTCGAGGAGGATGAGGTCGGCCGACTCCTTGGCGATGTCCACCGCATTGTCGACGGAGATGCCGACGTCGGCCGCACGCAGCGCGGGGGCGTCGTTGATGCCGTCCCCCATGAAGCCCACCACGTGGCCCTTGCGCTGGAGCGCCTGCACCACCCGCTCCTTGTGGGCCGGCGCAAGACGCGCGAAGAGGACCGCCTCCTCCACCAGGGCATCGAGCTCCTGGTCCGAGGCCGCCTCGACGTCCTGGCCGAGAACGACGTGGCCCACGCTGAGGCCGACGTCGGTGCAGATTTTGCGGGCGACCAAGTCGTTGTCGCCGGTGAGCACCTTGACGTGCACGCCATGCTTGTCGAGCGCCGCCAGTGCCTTCCGCGTCGAGGCCTTGGGCGGGTCGAGGAAGGCCACGTAGCCGCGCAGCACGAGCGCGCTCTCGTCCTGGCTCGAGAAGACGGCGCGGTCCTTGGGCACGTCCTTGTAGGCGATGGCCAGCACCCGGAAGCCCTGCCCCTGCAGGAGGTCCAGCTCCTCCTGGAGGTCGGGGAGCAGAAGCGGGTCCAGCTCCTGGACCTCGCCATTCACCTCCACCTGGGAGCAGCGCTTGAAGATGGCCTCCGGGGCCCCCTTGGCGATGAGCTTGCGCTGGCCGTCGACGTCCACCACCACCGACATGATGCGGCGCGAGAAGTCGAAGGGAATCTCATCGACCTTCGTCACGTGCTCGGTGACCACGGTGCGGTGGGCGAGCAGCGCCTTGTCCAGCAGGTTCTTCAGGCCGGTCTGGTAAAAGGAATTGTAGTAGGCGAGCTGGAAGACGCCCTTGTCGTTCTCGCGAACGACGTCGCAGTGCATCTGCAGCACCACGCGGTCCTCGGTCAGCGTCCCGGTCTTGTCCGTGCAGAGCACGTCCATCGCGCCGAAGTTCTGAATCGAGTTCAGCCGCTTGACGATGACCTTCTTCTTGGACATGGCCACCGCGCCGATGGCCAGGGTGCCGGAGAGAATCATGGGGAGCATCTCCGGCGTCAGCCCCACGGCGACGGCCAGGGCGAAGAAGAAGGCCTCCTTCCAGTCGTGCTTGGTCAGCCCATTGATGAAGAAGACGAGCACGGTCATGACCGCCATGAAGCGGAGCAAGAGGAGGCTCACGCCGCGAATGCCCTTCTCGAAGCTGGTGAGGGCCCGGCCTCCGATGAGACTCTGGGCGATGGTCCCGAAGTAGGTCGCCTGTCCGGTGTTGACGACGACAGCCACCGCCGTGCCGCTGGTGACGTTGGTGCCGAGGAAGGCGATGTTGCCCAGCTCCAGCGGATTCTTTCCCGGGGAGGGTGCGCTGGCCGCGCTCTTCTCCATCGGGAGCGCCTCCCCGGTGAGCGCCGACTGGGCGATGAAGAGGTCCTTGGCCGTCACCAGCCGGACGTCGGCGGGAATCATGTCCCCGGCCGACAGCTTGACCACGTCTCCCGGGACGAGGTCCCGAATCGGAATCTCGTGCTGCGCGGCGGTACCGCTCGCATCGTGGCGGATGACGGTGCAGGTGACGCGCACCATCTCCTGCAGCTTCTGCGCGGCCAGCCCCGCCCGGCGCTCCTGAAAGAAGCGCAGGAGCCCACTGAGCAGCACCATGGCCGCGATGATGAGCGCGCTCTCGTGGTCGCCCGTCACCCACGACACGGTGGCCAGCACCGTCAGGAGGGCGGAGAAGGCGTTGGCGAAGCCGTGCCACAGCTGCAGGTACCAGGGCGGCGCCCGCTCATGCGCCACCTCGTTGAGGCCATGCGTTTTCAGCCGCCCCTCGGCGACGTCGGTCAGAAGCCCCGTGGGACCGCTTTGGAGCGAGGTGAGGAGCGCTTCGGCCGACGCCCCGGCGGCCTCCCGCAGCTGCGCGGCGCTCTTGGCGCGGTCCGCCCCGCCCGGGGCGGATGGCGCTCGGCCCGTGAAGCCTTCGCGGACGGCTGCGAGGAACTGCCGAAGCAAGGTGCGCCTCAGGGCCTTGGAAGGGGCGCGGCCAGGGGCCGCACGCGACAACAGTCGGTCAGCGAGGGACGGCGTGGAGTCTGTCGGATGGGTCCGGTGTTGGATACCACACCGGGGTATGGTATCGTCAAGAGACGCATGGAGCACACCCTCGTCGACAAGAACAAGCTCTTGAACCGGGTCCGGCGCATCCGCGGCCAGGTGGAAGGGCTCGAGCGGGCCATCGCCGAGGACCGGGACTGCAGCGACGTGCTGCAGATTATTGCTGCGGCCCGGGGCGCGATGGGGGCCCTGATGGGCGAAGTCATCGAGGACCACGTGCGGTTTCACATCGTCGACCCGGACCGGGTGCCGTCCTCGAAGCAGGCGCAGTCCGCCCAGCAGCTCATCGACGTCCTCAAGCCTTACCTGCGCTAATGCCTCGCTGCTCTAGCTCGAGGCTCGCCTAGCAGCGGGGCCACGGCCGTCGAAAGGCTCAACCGAGCAACGTTTCCGTGGCGCTGAAGAGGCAGTCGCGCTGTACGTCCCCCTCGCCGCCTCTCTCAGGAGGGGAGCTGCGCGGCCAGAAACCGCACCGCCTGGCGTTCCGCCCAGAAGTGCGGGCGCAGCACGCTTCCACCGAGGAAGCCGACGTGGCCGCCCTGCTTCGTCCGAAGGACGCTGAGGAAGCCTCCGGCGCCGGCCGGCGGGAGCGAGGTCTCCGGTATCATCGGGTCGTCCTCGGCATTGAGAAGCAGCGTGGGCTTGCGCACGTCCTCGAGGAGCGGCCCGGAGGAGCACCTCCGGTAGTAGTCGAGCGCGTCCTTGTAGCCGTTGCTGGGGGCGGTGAAGACGTCGTCAAACTCCTGGAGCTTCCGGGCCCGGCGGACGCGCTCGGCGTGCAGGCCAGGGCCCTGGTGCGTGGCCAGCTTCCCCAGCGCCTTGCGCTTCAGGGTGCGGAGGAAGTGCCGGCGGTACAGGACGCAGCGGCCGAAAGGGGCGTCCAGCGCCTCGGCGCAGGCCAGGAGGTCAAACGGCGCGCTCACCGCCGCGGCGGCGTGGAAGGGGGCGTGCTCCCCCGTCTCCGCCATGAGCTTCAAGAGGGCGTTGCCTCCCAGGGAGAAGCCCACCGCCAGAAGCGGCCCGGAGATGCGCGCCGAGACGTGCCGGGCGATGAAGAGCGGGTCGGCCGTCTCCCCGGAGCAGTAGGAGCGCAGCATGCGGTTGGGCTCGCCGCTGCAGCTTCGGAAATTCATCGCCGCCGCGCCCCACCCCAGCGCCTGGGCCTCGTGCAGCGTCTGTCGCACGTACCCCGAGGCGGAGCTGCCCTCGAGGCCATGCAGGACGAGGAGGTGTGGCCGCTCCGGAGCGGCCTCGAGCCAGTCCACGTCGAGGAAGTCCCCGTCCGGAGTCACGACGCGCTCGCGACGCAAGGGAAGGGGCGCGGGCCGCCGCAGCACATAGGCCAGCACCGTCTGGGCCTGGGGGTGCCCCGCACCGGGTGCGGGCGAGAACGGCTCGGCGGCGAAGGTCAGGCCGGGACCTTGTCGCACTGCGCGGCGCAGGCGGCACAGCTGTCCGCGCACTGCTTGCAGATGGGGTGGTGGGCCTCGTGCTTGCGGCAGGCCTTCTCGCAGTCGCGGCAGACTTGCGCGCAGACGAGCGCCAGGGCCTTGAGGCGGGGCGAGCCCTGCACCGCGAGCTCGGTCAGCGCGGCGCAGAGGGGCAGCATGGCAGCGATGGTGCCCGCACACTCGGCCAGCGCGGTCTCGCCCTTGCCCAGCATGGTGAGGCAAAACTGCTGACAGGCCTGCCCCACCTGGAGGCAGACGAAGGCCGAGTCGATGAGGGACGTCGAGGAAGGAGGGCCGGACGGGACGTCTGCCCGGGCCCGCATCGCCACTCCCACTGCAGCCGCCCCCACCGTGCCCAGCACCACGTCGCGTCGATTCATGTCAGCTCCGCTCCTTGTGCCCCGAGAGGGAAGCGTCGACCGGCCCCGTCCCGGGTGTCAATCGCGCCCCTCGGGCCCTTGCCTCTGGGCACCGGGCGCTCTCGGGCAGCGGACTCTACCGGCGACTGCGGACGAGACGCCGGGCGTGCCCCAGGCGCACGCCGCCTGGCGCCGCCCGACGCCGCGCGACGGCCTCGCCGATGGGGTCCGGACACACCGCGCGCAGCCGACAGGTGCCGCACTCGGCGCCTGACCACACGGATGAGAAGAGCGCTCGCAGCCTGTCGATGACGTCGAAGTCCTCGGTCAGCAGCCCGAGCTCGAAATTCCGGGTGTCGGCATGCTTGGCCCCCAGCCCGGCGCCGGTGAGGTTGGCGCTGCCCAGGTAGGCCCAGGCCCCGTCCACGAGGACGCACTTGAAGTGGACGCGCGGACAGATTTTGAGCTGGAGGCCCCCCCGGACGAGGGAGGGCAGGCTGTCGAAGGCCTTCCGGAAAGGCCGCGAGGGCACCTCGGCGTGGAGCAGCCGCAATTCGACGCCGCGCGCGGCCAGCGTGCGGAAGAGGGCCAGCACCGAGTCAAAGTGGCCGTCCTGCTCGACGAACATCGCCTTCACGTTGGCCGTCGAAATCCACACCGACTCGCGGGCGTGGGACAGCTTGTCGAGCACCACCGTCCGGTACAGCGCAAGGCCGGTGACGAGCTCTGCCTTCATGGACCGAAGCATGGGTGGCCCCTCGAGTGGGTAGCACGGCCCACCTCCTCCGTCGCGAAACTGGCCGGCGCTGCTAGGCTTGCCCCTCCCCGCCCGTGGCCTCGCTCACCGTCCACCCCCACCCGCTGCTCGCGCTGCGCGCCTTCCTCACCCAGTTTCCGGCGCCGCTCGGCGAGCTGCCGGCTGAGGCCTACGCCCCGCTTCTGTCCATCGAGGCCGACGTCCCCTTTGCTCCCAACGAGACGCTGAGGGCCGCCGTCCGGGACCTCCTCCGCCACGGCGGCTTCAAACCCACCGGGCGCAGCAAGCCCGCCCCGGAGTACCTCGTCCGCGCCGCGACGGAAGGGCAGCTTCGGTCCATCAACCCGGCCGTGGACGTGGGCAACATCGTCGCGCTGCATTCAGGCATTCCGGTGAGCGTCGTGGACGTGGACCGCCTCGTGCCGCCCCTCGTCGTCCGGCTGGCGGCCTTAGGAAGCCGCTTCGTCTTCAACGCCAGCGGGCAGGAGATAGATGTCGAGCACCTCCTCTGCCTCGAGGACGGCAGTGGCCCCTGCGCCAACCCGGTGAAGGACGCTCAGCGGACGAAAACCGACGCCACCACGACGCAGACGCTGACGGTGTTGTGGGGGACGCAGGCCCTGGGCGAAGTCGTGGACGAGGCGGTGGGCTGGGCCTGGGAGCTGCTCGCCCGCGTTGGCGCCACCTGCGAAACCGTCACCAGCGTGCCGCCTGCGCCTTGAAGGTGCGCGGCGGCGTGCCGCCTTCAGCCGTCCAGCGAGTCATCGATGGCGCGCACGGTGCGGGCCGTCCGCTTCACCGGCTCGGCGAAGGGGTCCGTCGTGGAGAAGCCCCACTCGGCGTCGAAGCCCGCCCGGAAGCGGGCCAGCGCGTCGGCCCGGGCATGGCCCTCGAGGGCGTAGGCGTTGGAGACGTGGCGGGCCAAGTCAGCGAGGACGATGCCCCACGCCGCCGGGTCCCGGTACGCATCGGCCCGGACGGTGACGTGCAGCCGCCCGCGCGCAGACCAGAAGCGGAGGACTTCGCGGGCCTCGTCGTCGGAGGCAGCGCGCGGGGGAATGGAGAGTTCGTTTTCGTGTGACATCCGTCCTTCTCTCTCGAAACGGTTTCTAGTCTCTTTGGCCAGCGGGGCTCAACGGCTTCCGCGAGGGGCGGGCGCCCGGCGTCGGAGCGGCTTGCGTCGCGCGCGGGCGGAACGACTCCGCTCGCCCGCTGGCGGTGCCAGCGGAGCTGCCTGCTTCTCGGGACCCGAAGAGGCGACTTCCCACTCCGCGTCCAGCCCCTCGCGAATACGCTCCAGGGCCAGCGCCACCGGAAGCCCTCTTCGCCCGTAGGTGCGCGCGGCCGCCAGCGCGATGTCCACCAGCGCCACCCCCCAGGCCGCCGGGTCGACCCACAAGTCCTCGCGCAACGCGACGGCCACCTGCTCTCCGGACACCCACGCCCGAAGGAACTCCAGCGAGGCTGGATCCGCCCTGGACAGAGCGGGGGCCTCGAGGGCAAAGCCCTCGCGAGAAGCCCCCGGGGATGGGTCGGCGGAGAGACCGTCATTCATGTCCGTCCAAGAAGCAGTCGCAGGAAACGTGCCGTCCCTTTGGAATGCCTCTGGCCCCACGTCCACGCACGGCGCGAGCGTTCAGGTTGTGGGGGGAAGGCGAAGCCGAGGCTGACTGTCCCCCACAGTGGAACGGACCCAGGGGCCGGAAAAACCCCGCTATGCTGGCCCTTCCGTGACGCCGCATGTCGAAGCCTTCGGCTGGGACATCCCCGTCTTCTACGCCCTCAACCGCGACTTCGGCCCCCTCGTCGATGCACTGGTGCGCTTCTGCCACCGCCCGCTCTCGGGCGTGCTGGGCGCCTGTGTCCTCATCCTCTGGGCCCTCTGGAAATGGCGTGCCCGCGCCGCCCCCCTCATCCTCGCCGCGGTGCTGGCGGTGGTGGCGACGGACCTCGTCGGCGCCCGCCTCCTGAAGCCGATGCTGTCCCGCTCGAGGCCCTGTTACACCCTCGCCCGGGGCTCCGTCCGTCAGGTGGTGCCGGCGGCCAACGCCGGCTCTCTCCCCAGCCTGCACGCCGCCAACTGGTTTGCCGCGGTGACGCCCTTCGCCGTCGCTGCGCCCCCGGCCGCGCCCGTCCTCTACCTTCTGGCCACCCTCATGGGGCTGAGCCGCGTGGTGGCCGGCGTGCACTGGCCCTCGGACGTCCTGCTGGGCGCCCTCCTCGGCCTCTTGATGGGCCTATTGGCGCGACGGCTCGTCCAGGCGCTGGCCAAGCGGTGGCGCGCGGACGACGGGGCGCCCTCCACCGCCACCGAGCCCGCTACGGGCCCCCAAAAATGACGGCCAGTGTGCCGTAGAAGGCCCGCGGCGGCGCGGCGGTGAAGGTGTACGTCGACGTGGTGCGGTTCGCCGGAATATTGCCGATGGGGAAGTTGGCCGGGCCGTAGAAGGGCGTCAGCGCGTACTGGAGGTTGGTGAGGTTCTCCGCCCGGAGCCCCACCTCGAAAATACGCCAGCGCAGGGTGGCGTCGGCGTCCAGGGTGAAGGTGCTCGGGGAGCGGACACCGCTGACGATGGGCCGGCCGCCGATGAAGCTGGCCTTGCTGGCGAGCTTCCCGACAATGGGAGCGCCGTCCAGCATCAGGCCAGGAATGGGTCCAAAGACGGCCCCGTCGATGCGCGCCACCCAGGCCGGGACGAGCGTCGTCAGAAGGCCCGAGTCGTTGTCCGTCGCATGGGCGAAGGTGAGGGTGCCGAGGAGGTCGAACCACGTCCCCGTCGCCCGGCTCGAGCCGACGAAGCCCACCCGCGTCGTCCCCGTCGTCAGCACGGCGGAGCCGAAGTCTGGGTCGAACTGGTAGGAGCTCGAGAGGATGCTGTAGAAGCCCACCCCGCGCGCAGACAGGTCCACCGTCCCCACGCGGCGCTTGTAGAGGATGCCCCCCTCGGCGGCATGCTGCTCGGAGAAGGGCGCGACTTTGGGTGCTCCGACGTACTGGGCATCGAGGGATTGGCTCCCGACGCCGTAGCTTCCAGACAGCGTCACGCTGGGCGTCACCTGGACCAGGACGGTCACCCGCGGCTCGAAGAGGGACGCGGCGGTGGACTTGCGCTCCGGGACCCCGCCCGAGCCGCTGCAAATGTTGGCGATGGGCGTCAGCGGCACCATGTCCCCGCCGAAGTCGCCGCAGTTGAAGAGGACGTTGTAGCCGAAGTACTCCTCGCGAAAACCGCCGCGCAGCCGCAGCCACTCCAGCGGGTGAAAGTCGGCGTCGGCGTAGGCGGCCAGGTTGACGATGTCGGCGGTGGTGTCGTTCTCCGCGGCGTAGGGCGTCGTCGTCCCGGAGATGAGCCGGGCGACTTGCGGCGTGGCGTGGTCATACCGGGCATAGGTGCCGAGCTCGAGGCCCTGCTCTCGGCCCAGCCACTCTCCGGTGATGCGGTAGCTGGCGCGGCTCCCGGCGGTGAAGGCCGTGTAGGACTGCTGGATGCCCTCGCCAGCGACGCCCGGCGGCGTCGACACCGGCAAGGTTGGCGCGAAAATCCCCTCGAAGTTCTCGAGTATTTTCAACGTGCGCGAGGTGGCGAAGGCCTGCAGCTTGAAAACGCCGTCCCCGGCCGGGACCTCGATGTCCCCGCCCAGGTTGAAGGTTTGCGCGTTGCCGCCGAGGAGCGTGTCGTAGGTGCCGTAAAACGGAATGAGCCCGGCCTGCACGTCGTCCTGCCGCACGGCGCCCGCCATCTGGTACTGGACGGCGTAGCCGGTGGCCAGGATGTGCCACAGCCCCCTCGCGCCGAGCGTCCCCTCGTACTGGCCCATGGCGCTCGCCGCTTTTCCGGAACGGTTCTCTCCGTAGCCATTGGTCTTGATGTACTGGAAGGCGAAGAAGGTGCCCGTCCGCTCCTCGGTGGGGGCGATGATGGCCAGGTAGCGCTCGGTGCCAAAGCTTCCGTAGCCGAATTGCAGGCGCGTCCCGCGCTCCGTGACGCCGAGCTCGAAGTCGGCGGTGCCGGCGGCGGCGAAGTCCCCCTGGCGCGGGTCATACGGGCCCTCCAGCACCACCACCTCGCGCACCACCTCGGGGATGAGGAAATTCAAGTCCGCGTAGCCCTGCGCGTCGGTGTTGGAGGCCTGGTTGATGGGGATGCCGTTGAAATTCATCTCCACCGCCGTCCCCTGGTCCGCGTTGAAGCCGCGCAAAATAATTTGCTGCGCGTGCCCTAGGCCTCCTTCGTTGCCGATGACGATGCCCGGGGCCATCTCCAGGGCCTTGGCCGCTGACGACCCCACCGTGGAGGCCAGCGCGCCGAGCTCAATCTGAAAGTCCCCGCTGCCGAAGTCCTGTCGCCGGGTGCCGCGCACGGTGACTTCCTCGATGGAGGCCTCCTCCGGGGCGGCCTGGCCTGGCGGTGGCGCGATGGGCACCACCACCGGGGCGTAAGGCGCAGGCACCGGGCCACTGGCCTGAGGAGGGCCGGCGTCGGCCAGCGCGAGCGGGGGCGCAGGAGGCTCGAAGCGGAAGGGAATGCGAATGCGGGCCGGGATGGGCGTCCCGTCGCGGGTGGCCGGCGCAAACTTCCACCGCTTCACCGCCTCCAGCGAGGCGGCGTCGAAGGCCGGCCCGCCGCTCTGCACCACCTCGGCGCCCGTCACCTGGCCATTCGCGTCCACCGTCACCAGGGTGACGACGGAGGCCGTCTCCGTCGAGCCCTGGGGGTACACCGCCGTCGGGCTGTCGATGACTTTGGGAGCCGCAATGTCGGCCAGCGCCGCCGAGGCCGACAGAAAGACGCAGAGAAGGAGGAGTCGAGGAGTCATCGGACGAAGTGCACCGAGATGGGTGGGGTGAGGCCGGCGACGCTCTTGCCCGCGTCGTCCAGCTCCGGACGAAACGGCTCGGAGAGGGCGCAGGCGCGCGCGGCTTCGGCGAAGGACGGTTTCGGGCTGTCCAGGACGTCCACGGCGCGGGCCCGTCCATCCGCGCCGACGTGGATGCGGATGTGCACCGAGGCGTCATGGAGGTCCCCGGTTTGCTCCTCGTCGGGCCAGGGGCAGCTCCAGTCGCGGCGGGCCGGGCTTGCCGCCCGCGCCTTGCCGCTCGGGCGCACCACCCTCGGCGGCTCGGCCACCGCCACCGTCGACGTCCCCGTCGGCGCGGTGAAGCCCCCGGCGTAGGCGTCACTCTTGCCCACCGGCATGGTGAAGGACGTCATGTCCACGGGCTGGCTCGGGTCCACCGCCGCGGCCACCACCTTGGCTGCCTCCGCGGACGGGGTGTGTGGACGCTTCGAGGGCGGTGGAGGTGGCGGCTCTGCCTCGGGCTTGGGCGGCTCCTCGGGCGGGCGCTCGAGGGTGACAATCTGCTGCGGCTTGGGCGGCAGCACCTTGTCCTCGTGGTCCCCGAGAAAGGCCAGGTAGCCGAGGACGAGGTGCAGCCCCACCGTCACGCCGAGGGCGGTGGGCCAGCGCCAGCCGGCGCTGTAGCGGCCGATGCGCTCGGCGATGGCGTAGGGGCCTCCGGACGCGTCGCCGACAGCCGCGTGGGGGACGCGGTACTTGAGGACGTACCCCTTGCGCCGCGCCGGGCTCATTTCTCGGCTGGCACACCCGTGTCCGGATGGACGGCAAAGGCAATCTGCGTCACGCCGGCCTGGGAGAGGAGGTCCATGGCCTTCACCACCCGGGCATGGTGCACGTCCCCGTCGGCCTGGATGACGGCCCGGAGGTCCGGGTGGGCCTCGTGCTGGGCGCGAGCCCGGGCGAGGAAGTCCGCGTCCGTGGGTACCGGCTGGCCGTTGACGCGCGTCGTCCCGTCCAGGGTGAGGGTGACGGCGAAGACGGGCGTCACCTGCTCGCCGGTGGCAGCGGTGGGCAGCGTCAGCTTGAGGGCGGCGTTGGGGGCCACCACCATGCGCGCGGTGACGAGGAAGATGATGAGCAGCACCAAGGACACGTCCACCAGCGGCGTGACGTTGATGCCCGAAATCATCCCGGAGCCACTGTCGCCATTGCCGGAGGCCATCAGCTGGCCCTCGCCGACTCGGGCGGCACGGGCGCCGCGGCCGAGACGGGCTCCTCGGCGTTGAGGTGCGCCAGAAGCACGCTGGTGAGGGCCTCGCTGCGCGAGAGGATGTTGGCGATTTTTCGCTGGAAGTAGTTGAAGGCCGCCACCGCCGGGATGGCGACGAAGAGGCCCACCGCCGTCGCCACCAGGGCCTCAGCGATGCTGCTCATGATGGCCTGGGGCGCCAGCGCTCCGCCGGCGGCCCCGGCGCCATCCCCGGCGGTGCGACCGAGGAGCTCGAAGGCCTCGATGATGCCGATGACGGTACCCAAAAGCCCGACGAAGGGGGCGTTGTTGCCGAGCGTGCCGAGGAAGGCCAGCCCGCGCTCCATGCGCGTCCGCTCCAGGGCCAGGGCGCCGCCGATGGCCTTCTCCGCCGCCACCGGGCCGAGGTCCGCATTCCTGAGGCCGGCCAGCGCCGCGGCCGCCTCCGGAGACGGTGAGCGCGCCATGCGCTCGATGGCCTCCCGGTAGCGCCCGGCGCGCAACAGCGCGTCCAGCTCCCGCGCCAGCGCGCGGACGTCGTCACGCAGGGAGTGGAAGAAGAAGCTTCGCTCGGCGATGAGCAGGACGCTGGCCACCGAGAGGCCAAGGAGAATCCACATCACCCACGCGGCGCGCAGGTCCAATAGGACGTGTTTGAGATGCTCGACGATGCCCATGTGCTTCCTCGCGGGAAAACGGCTGGGGCCTCCCCGGCTGGGGCAAGCCCGCTTCCAGTCAAATTGAGACGGCTCGCAACGGACGGGGGGTGCTCGGGGTGGTGCGCGCCACAGCGGAATCCCCCCAGGGCGGCTGCCCAGAGGAGGCTGCTCGCAAGCGGACGCGCGGGCCCCCGTTGAGGTGCGGGGCGCCGCCCGAGCTTCAGGTCAGAGGAGGCGACTGCTTGGGGGCGCGACGCAGAAGGCCGTCGTCGGCACGCCAGGCCCATGCCTCGCGAACGGCGTCGCGAGGCCCTTCCACGGCCAGGAGCAACGCAGCTCCGGCCGGCGGCATCGCCCAGCCACGGCGCGAGGCCTGGACCGGGCAATGGTCGTCCCTGTCGTCTTCCAGCCGGGCCGTGGACGTCCCGCCATGGAGGCCGGGCGACGAGGCCTCCGAGGGCGTGAAGGAGGCCGAGTGGCGCGTGGAGCCGAGCTCCGTGAGGGTGCCGTGCTCCCAGCAGACGCCGTGACGCTGGAGCGTCAGGTGCGCCAGCCCCAGAAGCTGAAGGCCGAGGAGCAAAAACGAGAGGCCGTAGGCCACGGGGCCGCTCCCGCGGGTGCTTCGGCACAGTCGGCGATGCGTCTGCATCCTGAGGAGGCGCGTCTTCGCGCCTCGACGTCTGTAGTGCACTCCTGCCCGCGCACGCAAGGCCGAGGGACGGCGCCTCGCCTTGGGGCTCCTAGAAGCGCCGGTGCTGCTTCAGGCCCGTGTCGACCCCGAGCCACGCCGGAAGGCCCCTTCCGGGGACCGCCTCGCCTTCCGGAAAACACACTCGCCCGAAGCAGCGAGCGGCTAAGAGAGGGGCTTCATGCGTCCTCACCCTTCGCTTCTGACTGCCCTCCTCCTGCCGGCCGTCCTCTCCTGTCAGACGGCCAGCGTGGACAAAGGCCCTCCGGCCTCGGCGCCGTTGCGCTTCAGCGTGCAGTACGCCCCGACGCTTGTCCCCGGGCCACTCGATGGGCGCCTCCTCGTCCTCATCGCCGCCACCGGCGACGTCGAGCCGCGGCTCCAGCTCAACGTCGAGGACAGTGGCGACAACACGCCCGAAGCCTTCGGTGTGGACGTCGAGGCCTGGAAGCCTGGCACCGACGCCGCCCTGGAAGGTGGCGTGCTGGGCTACCCCATCGCCTCCCTGTCCGCGCTTCCGCCAGGCGACTACTTCGTGCAGGCCGTCCTGCACCGCTACGAGACGTTTCACACCAGCGACGGCCGGGTGGTGAAGCTGCCGCCGGACAGGGGCGAGGGACAGAAGTGGAACGAGGCGCCGGGAAACCTCGTCTCCCAGGTGAAGCACCTGCACATCGACGCACAGTCGAGCGGCACGGTGGCCCTGGAGCTCGACCACGCGCTGCCCGAGCTGCCCGTGCCCAAGGACACCAAGTACCTGAAGCACGTGCGTTTCCGGAGCGAGCGGCTCTCCCGCTTCTGGGGTAAGGACACCTTCCTCCACGCGCTGGTGCTCCTGCCCGAGGGCTTTGACACGCACCCGGCGGCGCATTTCCCCCTCATCATCTACCAGTCCCATTTCTCTGCGGACCTCCAGGGCTACCGGGGCGAGCCGGCCGACCCGGCGCTGCCCAGGGTGGACCTGGAGAACCTCGCCCGCCACTGCCCGAATGGCCACGAGGACTGCGAGAGGTACGGCTACATGCGCATGGTGCAGGAGTACGGCTGGCACTTTCACCAGCAATGGACGGGGCCGTCCTTTCCCCGCGTCCTCCTCGTCCAGCTCCAGCACGCGAACCCCTACTACGACGACTCGTACGCGGTGAATTCGGCCAACGTCGGCCCTTACGGCGACGCCATCACCCTGGAGCTCGTCCCCTACCTGGAGAAGACGTTTCGCGGCCTCGGGCCCTGGGCGCGGGGCATGTACGGCGGCTCCACCGGAGGGTGGATTTCCCTGGCCAGCCAGGTGCTGTACCCGGACGCCTACAACGGGGCGATTGGCAACTGCCCGGACCCGGTGGACTTCCACGCCTTCATGACGGTGGACCTCTACGCCGACACGAATGCCTACTTCAGCGAGGGGCCCTTCCGCCGCACGCCTCGCGCCTCCACCCGCACCGCGGACGGCTACACCAGGGCCACCATGGAGCAGGACAACCAGGTGGAGCTGGTGGTGGGAGGACACACCCGCTCCGGCGGGCAATTCGACGCCTGGGAGGCCGTCTACTCGCCGCTCGGCGAGGGCGGCTACCCGCGTCGCTTGTGGGACAAGCGCACCGGCGTCATCGACAAGTCGGTGGCCCGTTACTGGCGCGAGCACTTCGATTTGGCCCACATCCTCGAGCGCGACTGGGCCACCCTCGGGCCGAAATTGCAGGGGAAGCTCTGGGTCAACGTCGGCAACATGGACACCTACTTCCTCGACGGCGCCGTCCGGCGCCTGGAGGCCTTCTTCCGCTCCACCGAGAACCCGCACTCCGACGCCGTGGTGCGCTACGGCATCCGCGACGGCCACTGCTGGAGCGGGGATGCCGAGCACATGAATTTCGAGTCGCGGCTCACCTACCACGCCCGCTTCATCCCCCTCCTCGTCGAGCACTTCCGGAAGACGGCGCCCCCGGGCGCGGACACCACGAGCTGGCGCTACTGAAACGACGGCCACCGGCACAGTGCGCGCCCGACCTCCAGGCGCCAAGGGCCCACTGTGCTGGTCTTCCCGCGCCCCCGGGAGCTAAGTGAGGAGACAGAAGCACCGGACAAGAGACGACGGAGCGAGACATGGCATCGCCTGCGCGGGCCCCGAGGACGCTGCTCTTTGAGCGGGTGGCGGAGAAGCTGCGCGAGGCCATCTCCGCCGGCATTCTCGCCCCGGGCGACAGGCTTCCCTCGGTGCGCGAGCTCGCGCTGCAGGAGCGGGTGAGCGTCTCCACCGTGCTGCAGGCCTACCAGCTCCTCGAGGCGCAGGACTTGGTGTCGGCCCGGCCGCAGTCCGGCCACTACGTCCGCCTTCCGGCGCGGCCCGCGCCGGCCCCCGAGCCGGCCACCAGCCGCCCGTCGCGGAGGGCCGCCGAGCCGGAGGTGAGCGACCTCGTGCGCCGCGTCTACGCGGCGGCACGGGACGGGCGACTGGTGCAGCTGGGGGCCGCCGTCCCGTCCACCAAGCTGCTCCCGTCCAAGCCCCTCAACCGGCTTTTGGCGGCGCTGGCCCGCGAGGTGGGGGAAGTCGGCCTCGAGTACGACATGCCTCCCGGCTGGCCGCCCCTTCGCCAGCAGCTGTCCAGGCGCTCGCTCAGCTGGGGCTGCGCCCTCTCGGCGGATGACTTCATCACCACCTGCGGGGCCAGCGAGGCCGTCTCCCTGTGCCTTCTGGCCGTCACCCGCCCGGGCGACATCGTCGCGCTCGAGTCGCCGGCCTACTACGGGACGCTGCGGGTGGTGGAGGCCCTCGGCCTGCGGGCGCTGGAGATTCCCACCCACCCGAGGGACGGCATCCAGCTCGACGCGCTGGCCGAGGCCCTGCGCCGCCACACGGTGCGCGCCATCCTCGTCGTCACCAACTTCTCAAACCCGCTGGGCACGGTGATGCCGGACGAGCGCAAGCAGGAGCTGGTGGAGCTCGTCCGGAAGGCGGAGGTGCCCCTCATCGAGGACGACATCTACGGGGACCTCCACTTCGGCCCGTTGCGCCCACGGGCGGCCAAGGCCTGGGACAAGGACGGCTGGGTGATGCTGTGCGGCTCCTTCAGTAAGACGCTGGCCCCCGGCTGGCGGGTGGGCTGGGCGGCGCCGGGACGTTTCGGCGAGCAGGTGGAGCTCCTCAAGTTTGCCCAGACGGTGGCCACGCCCACCCTTCTGCAGATGGCCATCGCCGAGCTCCTCCAGGCCGGCGGCTACGACAGGCACCTGCGCCAGCTGCGCCGGGCGCTGTCCGGGCAGATGGGGCGCATGCGCGAGACGCTGAGCCAGTCGTTTCCGGAAGGGACGAGAATCACCCGCCCCGACGGCGGCACCCTCCTCTGGGTGCAGATGCCGGACGGCGCCGACGCGCTGGCGCTTCACGCCGAGGCGCTGGAGCGCGGCATCGCCATCGCCCCGGGCCCCATCTTCTCGGCCACCGGCACCGGCTACCCGAGCTGCATCCGCATCAACACCGGCATCCCGGACGACGAGCGCATCCACGCCGCGCTGCGGACGCTGGGGGACATCGCCCACCAGCAAGTCCGGCGCGCGCGGGCGGCCACCCTGCGTCGCGCCTGAGGCGCGCTTTTCCGCCTTCCCCTCGGCCAGGGTTGCTTGGGATGGTGCGCGTCCACCATGCGCCTCGTCCGCCTCCTGCGTCCCCTCCGCGTCGTCCTTCTGGCCCTCCCCCTCGCCGCCCTGGCCGAGGAAGCGCCCGGCCCGCGCCCGATGCCAGCCGGGCCGCTCACCACCGCCGTCCCGGGACTGCCCGAGCTGCCCTTCGTCGGGCCGCACGGGACGCTGGGCGCGGACGTCTACCGCCGGCGGCGGCTCGCCCTCATGGAGAAATTCAAGACCGGCGCCGCGGCGGTGGTGAACGAGATGAGCTTCGACGGGCTGCGCCAGGGGATGGACTTCTACTACCTCACCGGCATCGACGAGCCCGGGGCGGTGCTCTTGCTCCAGCCCACCGCTCCGCCCACGCCCGCTTCCACGACGACGCGGGAGGTCCTCTTCCTCACCCCCCTCGAGGTGGAGGCCGAGCGCGTGCACGGCGCCCGGGCGGAGCTCCCCTCCAATTCGCTGGAAGTCGCCACCGGGTTTCCGTCCCTCCGTCGCCTGTCGGGGCTTCCCGGGGCGCTGGTGTACGCCTGCGTGCACCGCGGAGGTTTGAGCTACCTCGGGGGCTTCGTCGCCGAGCCCGCGCCGCGCCCGAAGGTGATGGACTATTACTCCAAGGCCCTGGAGCGGACGTACGGCTGCAAGGTGAATGACTTCAACGGCTCCATCGCCCGCATGCGCGAGGTGAAGGAGCCGGCCGAGCTGGCCCTCATGCGTCAGGCCATCGTCTACACGGGGGCCGGGCACGCCGCCGGGCTTCAGGCGGTGCACCCCGGCGCGCGCGAGTTCGAGGTGAAGGACGCGGTGGAGAATGCCTTCCGCCGGGCGGGCTCGCGGCACGTGGCCTACGACTCCATCGTCGGCTCGGGGACCAACTCGGCGTTTCTCCACTACGGCAAGGATGACCGCGTCATGAAGTCCGGCGAGCTCATCCTCCTCGACGTGGCGGCCGAGGCCGAATACTACGCCGCCGACGTCACCCGCACCCTTCCGGTGAATGGGAAATTCAGCCCGGACCAGCGCGCCATCTACGACATCGTCCTCAAGGCGCAGGCCGCGGGCATCGCCGCGGCCAAGGCCGGTGTCCGGGTGGCCGACGTCGACGCCGCCACACGCAAAGTCATCGCCGAGGCGGGCTACGGCGACTACTACATCCACGGCTGCTGCCACTTCGTCGGGCTCGAGGTGCACGACGCGGGCGACTACGACGCGCCCCTGCCGGCAGGGGCCGTCATCACCGTCGAGCCGGGCATCTACCTGCCCCAGCGCGGCTTCGGAATCCGCATCGAGGACGAGGTCCTCATCACCCCCAACGGCGCGGAGCTGTTGACGGGCGCCATTCCCAAGGACCCGTCCGAGGTGGAGCGGCTCATGGCCGCCAGGCACTGAAGGAAGACGTCGCTCGAGGCGCCTTCCATCTTCTCCACCCTCTCGGTCCGCACCGCTGGCATTGACAGGCGCGCACGAGCGTGGGCACCTCGCTAGAAGACGTCAAGAGACTCCCATGACTTCCAAAGCGCCATTCACCGTGGGCCTGGTGCAGATGCGCTGCTCCACGGACCCTCTTGAGAATTTGGAGACGGCCGTGGCCCGGGTGCGGGAGGCGGCCAAGCGCGGCGCGCAGGTGGTGTGCCTCCCGGAGCTCTTCCGCAGCCAGTACTTCTGCCAGAAGGAAGACGTCGCCTGCTTCGACCTGGCGGAGGCCATCCCCGGGCCGTCCACCGAGCGCCTCGGGCCTCTGGCCAAGGAGCTCAAGGTCGTCATCATCGCCAGCCTCTTCGAGAAGCGAGCGCCCGGCCTCTACCACAACACGGTGGTGGTGCTGGACGCGGACGGCACCAACCGCGGCCTGTACCGGAAGATGCACATCCCGGATGACCCGCTCTTCTACGAGAAATTCTATTTCACGCCCGGGGACTTGGGCTTCAAGAGCTTCGAGACGGCGCACGGGCGGCTCGGGACCCTCATCTGCTGGGACCAGTGGTACCCGGAGGGCGCGCGCCTCACCGCCCTCACCGGCGCCGACATCCTCTTCTACCCGACGGCCATCGGCTGGCACCCCAAGGAGAAGGCCCAGTACGGGGCCTCCCAGGCCTCGGCCTGGCAAACCATGCAGCGCAGCCACGCCATCGCCAACGGCCTCTTCGTGGCCGCCGTCAACCGCGTCGGGCACGAAGGGCCAGCCGACGGCGGCATCGAGTTCTGGGGCGGAAGCTTCGTCTCGGACCCCTTCGGGGTGGTGCTGGCCGAGGCCTCGCGCACCGAGGAGGAGCTGCTCATCGTCCGGTGCGACCCGGCCCGGACGGAGGAGGTGCGGCGCAACTGGCCCTTCCTGCGCGACCGCCGCATCGACGCCTACGCCCCCATCACCCGGCGGATGCTGGACGAATGACGGCCAGCCCCGCGGCCTTGGGCTTCCGCATGCCGGCGGAGTGGGAGCCCCACGCCGCCACCTGGCTTGCCTGGCCGCACGAGCGCTCGGACTGGCCGGGGAAGTTTCCGGCCATCCCCCTCGTCTACGCCGACATCATCCGGCACCTCGTCGCCTCGGAGCGGGTGCGGCTGGAGGTGAATGGGAGGCGCGAGGAGCTGCTCGCCCGGCGCCTGCTTCGCCGGGCAGACGTGAACCTCTCCCAGGTGGACTTCTTCCCCTTCCCCACCAACCGCAGCTGGACGCGCGACCACGGGCCGCTCTTCCTCAAGCACGCAGGGGGCGAGGTGGCGCTGGCCCACTTCCGCTTCAACGGCTGGGCCAAGTACGAAAACCACCAGAAGGACGACGCCGTGCCGGACCGCATCGCACGGGCGCAGAAGCGGCGGCAGTGGAAACCGCGCGCGCGCTTCGGCGGACGGCTTCGGGAGGTGGTGCTGGAGGGCGGAAGCATCGACGTCAACGGCCAGGGGACACTCCTCACCACCGAGGAGTGCCTCCTCTCGCCCGTCCAGGCGCGAAACCCGGGCCTGAAGAAGGAGGCGCTGGAGAAGCTGCTCGGCGACGTCCTCGGCGTCCGCAAGGTGCTGTGGCTGGGGGAGGGCATTGTCGGCGACGACACGCACGGCCACGTGGACGACGTGGCGCGCTTCGTCGACGCGACGACGGTGGTGCTGGCCACGGAGCAGGACAGCGCCGACGCCAACTTCTCCCGCCTTCTGGACAACAGGCAGCGCCTGTCCTCCATGACGGACGCGGATGGACGTCCCTTGCGCGTGGTGCCACTCCCCATGCCCCGGCCGGTGGTGTGGGACGGCCAGCGGCTCCCGGCCAGCTACGCCAACTTCTACGTCGCCAACCGCGTCGTCCTCGTGCCCACCTTCAACGACGCGGCGGACCGCGTGGCGCTGGGGACGCTGGCCCGCCTCTTCCCCACCCGCGAGGTGGTGGGCATCCACGCCCTCGACTTGGTGTGGGGCCTGGGGACGTTGCACTGCCTGACGCAGCAGGAGCCGCAGTAGGGCCCATTCCGCCTGCCCCGTGGGCGGGCAGGACGGGGAAAGCTCACATTCGGTGAATTACCGCGGCGCGTCGTCGTTCTCGCCTTGACTTCCGAGTCAACACGCGCGACCGATGCGCCTTTCTTTCCTATAGGTCGGGGGTCGTCTCGCATGCGCGCTCGCCTCACAGTGCCGTTGGTGTCCCTTGTCCTCGCTGCGCTGGCCCTCGTCGGCTGTGGCAGCGCCACCACCAGTGGCGGCTCCGCCACCATCGCGGTCACGCCTCCGACGGGGTCGACCCTCGTCGGCGGAACCCCCATCACCTTCGGGGCCAGCACCACCAACACCAGCGAGGTCATCAACTGGTCGCTCTCGCCGGCCACCGGCGCTGGCACCATCTCGCCCACCACCGGGCGCAGCATCCTCTACACGCCGCCGGCCACCCTTGGCACAGCCACCACCGTCACGCTGACGGCCACGGTGTCCGGCGCCTCCGGTTCGGCCACCATCACCCTCGCGCCGGCCAGCGGCGTTCCGGTCACCATTCCCGGCCTCACCGCCGCCGTCACCGTCACCTACGACGAGCGAGACATCCCCAACATCACCTGCCAAGCCCAGGTCGACTGCTTCGCCGTGCAGGGGTACCTGCACGCGCACGACCGGCTCTTCGAGATGGACATCCTGCGGCGCACGGCCGAGGGAAAGCTTTCGGAAATCATCGGCTCGACCGAAATCTCCACCGACCTCATGTTCCGGACGCTCTTCACCACGCCCTTCAGTAACCCCCCGGGCCAATCGCTCGGCGAGGCGCTGGTGGGCTCGCTCGACACGACGACGATGGGCATCATGACCGCCTACGCCAACGGGGTGAACGCGTACATCTCGGCCATGAAGGCCGGGGACCCCAACTCTCCCTTCCCGGCCGAGTACGGGCTCCTGCTCTACCCGCTCACCCCGGCCATCGTGGCCGCGTGGACGCCGGCCGACACGCTCTCCATCGCCCGGCTGCAGCAGTTCGAGCTCTCCGAGACGCTGAGCGACGAAATCGACAACGGCCTGTTTCTCGCGGCCTACGCCCTCGGCGAGACGCCGGGCGTCACCCCGGACCTCAACAAGGTCAACGCCTGGCTTCGCTGCCAGCAGCCGGTGCCCGCCTTCACGCTTTCGGCCAGTGCCGTCGCCGGCCACGGGCCGCTGAAGGCCTCCGCCCTCAAGGCGCCCTCGCTGCCGTCCCTCCGGGGCGCCAACACAGCTGGCCTGCAAGCACTCTCGGCGCGTCTCAAGGCCCTGAAGAAGGCCTTCGCCAGCGCTGGTGAAAAAGCCGGCTCCAACAACTGGGTGGTGAAGGGAAGTGCCTCGGCCAGCGGCGCCTCCATGGTGGCCAACGACCCGCACCTGTCGCTCCAGTACCCGCCGCTCTTCCACCTCTCGTCCCTCACCGGGGATGGGCTGCAAGTCGTCGGTGGCACCTTCCCTGGCATCCCCGGCGTCCTCATCGGCCGCGGAGCGCACGTGGGCTGGGGCGTGACGGTGGTGGGGTATGACGTGACGGACGTCTACCAGGAGGAGTTCGCGTCGCAGACGACGCTGGTCTTCAGCCCGGGTACCGACGGGCAAGCCGCCATCATCCCCGTCCCGACGACCATCAATTACATCACCCCGACGGGCATTCAGTCGCAGGCCGAAGTCATCCTGCTCTCGCAGTACCACGGCCCGATTGTCGGGTTGACCGCCGCCGGCCCCATCAGCATGCGGTGGACAGGCCTCGAGGTGAACCGCTGCGGCCCGACGAGCAACGCGCCCTGCAACCCCTTCTCCGCCTTCCTCGGGCTCTTGACGGCCAGCAACGTCGCCGACGCCTTCACCGCCCTGGCCAACTACGACACCGGCGCACAGAATTTCGTCCTCGCCGACGACAGCGGAAACATCGGGTTTGACCCACATGCCTTCGTGCCGCAGCGGCCCTGGACGAGCAACCCCAACCTGCTGGCCTGGGCGCCGCTCCCGGGGACCGGCGCAGCGGAGTGGGGAGGTGCGGACGGAGGTCTGTGGGTGCCAGACGCGCTCTTGCCGCAGGGACAGAACCCGGCCAAGGGCTACCTCGCCACCGCCAACTCGGCACCGTCGGACATCTACTGCACGCAGGACCCCACCATCCCCGCGCCGCTCTCGTTGGGCCTCGGGACGGGCTCGGCACCCGCCGTCCCCTACCTCAGCTTCTACTGGGACGACCCGACCGGCTTCCGCGCCGGCCGCATCGACGAGCGGCTGGCCGGCCTCACCGCGGACGGCGGGACGGTGGCGCTCTCGGACATGGAGTCCATCCAGACCGACCACGTGGCCACCATCGCGGCGAATTTCCTCCCCCTCCTGCCGGCGCCCACCACGGGCACCGACTCCTACGGCCAGGCCATGGCCCTCATGAATGCCTGGACGCAGGACGGGCTGAATTGCCCCACCGGGCTTCTCGGGACGGACCCGGTGGCCAGCCCGCCGGACTCGGACGTGACGAATGCCCAGGACTCGGCGGCGTGCCTGCTCTTCCACGCCTTCCTCAACCGGCTCTTGGTGACGGTCTTCAACGACAGCCTGGCGGCCGCGGGACAGGGCATCAACCCGGCCAACGCCATCAAGGCCATGCTCTTCATGCTGCAGGCGGCCCAGATTCCCGCCTTCCCCCAGGACACGCAGAGCTTCTGCGCGGCCATGGACTGCCAGGCGGAGGCACAGGCGGCGATGACGGCGTCCTTCGACCAGCTCAGCCTGCAGCTCGGGGCCCAGTCGAACTGGATTTGGGGGCGACTGCACAGCATGTCGCCGCAGAGCCTCGTCTTCCCGCTGGTGGCCGGCCTCTTCAACCCCGGCCCCTACGCGCGTCCGGGCGGTGCCTTCACCGTCGACGTCGGTAGCCCGAGCCTGCGCACGGACAACGTCCTCAGCTTCCCCTACGGCGCGGGCTCCAACGTCCGGTGGATTGCCGTCCTGGACGGCTCGGCCACCAAGGAGCAGCTGCCGGGCCCCATCATCGACGGGCCGACGTACCCGGGAAGCACGGGACTCCTGAGCCAGTACGTCGTCAACGAGTACTTCGACTTCCCCTACGGGGCGGCGGCCATCGCCGCCGCGACGGTGCGCACCCAGACGTTCTCTCCCTAGGCGCCCCGGGGAAGGGGCCCGACGAGGGCGAAAGCCGCCTCCCTCCTTTGCCCAGCGGGAAGGAGGCGGTCTACCTTTGTCCCGCGGACTCAGCGGGAGGGGGACTCACTCCAGTGTTTCTCGGACACTACGGCCTGGCCTTCGCCGCCAAGCGCGTCGCTCCCAAGACGTCCTTGGGGACGCTGACGCTGGCCGGAAATCTCGCCGACTGCGTCTGGCCCATCCTCCTCCTCCTCGGGGTGGAGCGCATGCGGGTGGTGCCGGGCTACACGGCCTACACGCCGTTTGCGTTTGACTACTACCCCTGGTCCCACAGCCTGGCCATCGAGGCCGCGGCCGGCCTCGTCCTCGGCCTCGTGGTGTTTGCCTTCCAGAAGGACGTGCGCGGCGCGGTGGTGGCGGGACTCCTCGTCCCGAGCCACTGGTTTCTGGACATCCCCTTTCACCGGCCGGACCTGCCCCTGTACCCGGGCGGGCCGAAGCTGGGCTTTGGCCTGTGGAACTCCGTTTCCCTCTCCGTCCTGGCCGAAGTCCTCGTCTTCGGAGGCGGCGTCTACCTCTACCTGCGCACGACGCGGGCCAAGGACACCATCGGGACGGCGGCCTTCTGGGTGCTGGTGTTTCTCCTCTTCGCCATCGCCGCGAGCTCTGCCCTGGAGAGGCCTCCGGACAGCCCCACCGCGGTCGCCTTCTCCGCCCTCGGGTTGTGGGTGCTTGTCCCGTGGACGTACTGGATTGACCGGCACCGCAGCGTCCGGGCGCACGCCGCCCCTCGAGGGTGACGCTGAAGCCTTACGGCAAAGCACGGACGACGGCCGCCTCCCAAGCCCGGGTGTGGAGCGTGTGGTCCGACCCCAACAACTGGAGCCGGTGGAACACCGGCATCCGCTGGTGCATGTTGGCCGGGCCCCTCGTCACCGGGGCGACGGCCCGGGTGGAGACGACGGCCGGCAGCAAGCACACCGTGACGTTTGCCGACGTCGAGCCGCCGAGCCGCTTCACCCTGTGCATGGACGGGCCGCCACTCACCACGCTGCGCTTCCTCTGCGAGGTGAAGCCGGAGGGCACGGGAAGCACCATCTCCCAGAGTGTCACCTTCACCGGCCCGCTGGCCTTCCTCTTTGCCCCCCTCTTGGGAGCGCAGCTGGCGAAGAATTTCGTGCCGGTCCTCGACGGCCTCGCCGCCGCGGCCGAGGGCGCCTAGTCCCGCCTAACCCGAGCGAGGGGAAGCGCAGCCAGGGGGCTCCCGAGGGTTGACGCTCGAGCACCCTGTGCCAAAGACTGAAGGCCTGCCCGGGGGCCGGCGCGACGACGGCGGAGTCGCCGTCCTGGTGTTTGGCCCCGCGGACTCAAACCCCAAGAGGTCCACTCCATGCCCCGCCTTCCTGCAGCTCTGGCCGTTGGCTTCCTCGCCGCCGCTTGGCTGGGGGCCGGCTGCAGCAAGCCTCCACCTCCTCCACCGCCGCAGCCGCGTCCCGTCCAGCCGCCACCGGCTCCTCCGCCCGAGACACCGCCCTTCACCGTGACGACGCTGAATCTCGGCAAGGCCATCTACGTGGACCAGAATGTCACCGCCACCCAGGACAGCTTCGGGCGCAAGGACACCGTCTTCCTCTCCGTGGTGTCGGACGGCGTCGCGCCGGCGGTGGCGCTCCGCGCCCGGTGGTACGGGCCAGAGGGCACCCTTCTCCAGGAGGGCACCCAGAACATCGCCTCCGTCGGGCCGAAGGCCACCGCCTTCCACCTCGACAACAAGTCCGGCCTCAAGGTGGGCAAGTACTCTGTCGAAGTCTTCGTCAACGACAGGCCGGCGGGCACCAAGCTCTTCGAAGTCCTCAAGAAGCCTCCGGCGGCCAAGTAGTCCCCACGGGCCCCGGGCCTTCCCGGGGAGGCTTCATGCCAGCCCACCTCTCCACGTCCACCCGAGGGGCCCTGTGCGGTTTGGCCGCGGCGGCCCTCTTCGGGCTGAGCGCGCCTCTGGCCAAGCCTCTCCTGCAGGCCACGTCTCCTCTCACCCTCGCCGGCCTCTTGTACGTGGGCGGCGGGCTGGCCCTGGCCGTGGCCTCGGTGCTGCGCGGACGCACGGGCGAGGCGGCGCTGCAGCGCTCCGACGTGCCGCGCCTCGGCCTCCTCATCCTCTTCGGCGGCATCCTCGGCCCGGTCCTCATGCTGCTCGCCCTGCAAAGGACGAGCGCCTCCTCGGTGTCGCTGCTGTTGAATCTCGAGGGCCCCTTCACCCTGGCCCTGGCCGCGCTGGCCTTCGGCGAGCACGTCGGCTGGCGGGGGCTCGCTGCGCTGTTGGCCGTCGTCGCAGGCGCGGTGCTGCTTGGCCTTCCCTCAGGCCCCGTCCACACGCCACTGGCCGCGACGCTGTGCGTGGCGGGGGCGTGCCTGGCCTGGGGACTGGACAACAACCTGACGCGCAGCCTGTCCCTGAGAGACCCGGTGGCGCTGGTGCGCACCAAGACGCTTGGCGCCGGCGCCTGCATGCTGTGCGTCTCGCTGCTTTCCCATGCGGCGTGGCCCGGCTGGCGCACCACGCTTCTGGCCCTCCTCCTTGGCGCGGCCAGCTACGGCACGAGCATCCTTCTCGACGCCTACGCGTTGCGACTGCTCGGCGCCGCGCGGGAATCGGCCTACTTCGCCACCGCCCCCTTTCTCGGCGCGCTGGGGGCCGTCGTCCTCCTGTCCGAGAAGCTACTTCCGACGACGCTGCTCGCCGGTGCCGTCATGGCGCTTGGCGTCTGGCTCCTCTTGTCCGAGCGCCACCACCACGCCCACACCCACCAGGCGCTTCTGCACGAGCACCGCCATGTGCACGATGCGCACCACCAGCACGCCCACCAGGAGCCGGTCACCGAGCCGCACAGCCACCCGCATGCGCACGCTTCATTGACGCACGACCATCCGCACGTCCCGGACGCGCACCACCACCACCGCCATTGACGCCTGCCGGGGGCCCTGGCACGAGGGGAGGCGCGTCCGTCCCCTCCTCGGAGCTTCTTTGCAATACACCAACCTCGGTCGTACCGGCCTCAACGTCTCGCGCATCGCCCTCGGCTGCATGAGCTACGGCACGCCAGCCTGGCGGCCCTGGGTGCTGGACGAGGAGGCGGCGCAACCCTTCTTCCGCCGCGCCGTCGAGCTGGGCATCAACTTCTTCGACACCGCGGACATGTACTCGCGCGGCGTCAGCGAGGAGGTGACCGGCCGCGCCCTGCGCAAGTACGCCCGGCTGGACGAGGTGGTGGTGGCCACCAAGGTGTACTTCCCCATGCGCGGCGAGGCCGCCGGTCCGCACAAGCGCGCAGGTGCGCCCAACATGTCTGGCTTAGGCAGAAAGCACGTGGTGCAGGCCTGCGAGGCGAGCCTGAAACGCCTCGGGCTGGACACCATCGACCTCTACCAGCTGCATAGGCTCGACCCCGTCGTCCCACTCGAGGAGACGCTGGCCGCGCTGGACCTCCTCATCCGGCAGGGCAAGGTGCGCTACATCGGTTCGAGCTCCACCTACGCCTTCAAGCTGATGCAGGCCCTCGGCCTCTCCGACAGCCACGGCTGGCCCCGCTTCGTCTCCATGCAGAACCACTACAACCTCGTCTACCGCGAGGAGGAGCGCGAGATGCTGCCCCTCTGCCGGCAGGAGGGCATCGGCGTCATTCCCTGGTCCCCCTTGGCCCGCGGCATGCTCGCCGGCACCCGGCATCGCGGGGAGAAGCCCACCACCGCGCGGGCCGACTCCGACGCCGGCCTGGCGGCGGAGCTCTACGACGCCCCCGAGGACTGGGCGGTGGTGGACGCAACGCTGGCCGTGGCCGCCGCGCGCAACGTCAGCCCGGCCGAGGTGGCCCTGGCCTGGCTTCTCCAGAAGCCAGGCGTCACCGCGCCCATCGTCGGCGCGACGAAGCTCGAGCACCTCGAGGCTGCGGCACGCGCCGTGGAGATCACCCTCACCGAGGCCGAGGTGAAGGCGCTCGAGGCGCCCTACCGCCCGCATGCCGTCCGCGGCTGGCTGTAACCCGGGGCCTCTGGGGGCAGCCGGCCCTCGGGGGCCGTCAGTGCAGGACGAATTGAAGGCCCACCGTCACCACCGGGCCCACCGACTGGACGCCGTAGAGGTGGGTGGCGAAGGGCAGCTGGGCCTGGGCCTGCAGCCAGAGGCCGTCGGTGAGGTTCCACATCACCCCCGGCGTGGCGGCGAGGAGAAACCCCCCGGTGTTGAGCTGCGTCTGGCCGCTGTCGTTGTCGCGCACGGCGAAGCGCCCATCGACGCCGAGGCTGAAGAAGAAGGGCGCGACAATGCGGTAGCGGGCGGTGAGGCCAAAGAGGACGGCGCCCCCGAAGCGGTAGCCATAGGAGTTGGTGGTGCGGTAGCGCCCCGTCACCGTCCCGGTGAACGTCCACGGGTCCTGGTTGAAGGTGTAGAGGCCGCCGACGTAGGGCCCGAAGGCGCCGGTGCCCAGCTGCGCGTGCTGGTCGATGCGCTGGCCGTCCACCTCGGTGTCGTCGCCGCCGGTGGGAAAGGACGTCCCGGCGGTGACGGCGAAGCTCTGCCGCTGGCGCGCGGCGAGGTCCGTCGCGCTCCAGACGAAGTAGCGCGCGCTGAGCTCGATGTCGCCCAGGCCGAAGGGGCTGGCCGTCTCCTCGGGCAAGCCGCCGCCGGTGAGCGTCCACTGCTTCCACGTCACGGGCACCTGGAGGACGAGGTTGAGCGCGTCCGTCGGGCTGTACACCACCGCCGGTAAGAACGTCATCTGCACGAGCGACTCCGTCTGGGCCGGGTTGTCGTCGCTGCGCGCGCTGGCGGTGAGGTAGATGTAGTCGAAGGCAAAGCGCCACGTGCCAGCCATGGGCTTGGAGTCCCCGGCGACGAAGAGCGGGTCGCCGCAGCCGCAGACGGAGCAGGCCTCGGCCGACATCGCGAAGAGGGTGGCGGAAACAGCGAGCGCCGCCGCCGCGGGAAGGAGTCGCATGGTGCCTAGGGGACACCACCTGGGCACCGTTGACCCTGCGA
>Ga0302324_100002326_pt1 | contig 44269 bp, 35 predicted proteins | sample Palsa_T0_1_FD_201949 | JGI IMG/M metagenome (GOLD analysis project Ga0302324, IMG submission 201949) | Peat permafrost microbial communities from Stordalen Mire near Abisko, Sweden - Palsa_T0_1 | ecosystem: Environmental > Terrestrial > Soil > Palsa > Peat permafrost | place: Sweden: Abisko... | reverse complement strand
CGACAAACCAGTCCTGGCTGGCGATGGGGCCGGGATCGCTGGTGGTCTGGTGCTGGTCGTAGTTCATGAGGATGATGCCGTCGGAGTTTTGGGCGATGGCCTTAAGATCGGCATCGGAGGTAGCGACGGCGGTGTTGACCAGCAGGCGCAGATTGCGCGCGTGAAGGTCGCCATTGAGCTCGCGGATGAAAGCGAGATAGGCCGGCGTTGCGTCGTCGGGCAGGCTTTCAAAGTCCAGCGACAGGCCGCGGTAGAAGGGATATGCGGTGAAGAAACGCACCAGTTGCTGGCGCAGTGTGGCGCGCTTGCCGGGGTCTTTGAGGACTTCCCCCATCCCCGCGTCCCAGAGGGTTGCGGTGCTGTAGTTGTTCAGGTGTGGATAGACTTCGGTGTCTTCTTTATTTGACACGATGACGTGCTTCACCCTGTCGCCGTCGTCGGGATCGTGGACGCCGGATGCATCGACGATAGCGAAGTCGCGATGTGTGTCGGGGTTGTTGCCCATAAGGGTGCCCGTCGGCGAGACGGCATGAAGCCACTGAGGAAAGAGCAGGTCGATCTGGTGGATGTGTTCTTTGAGCGAGGCGTAGCTGGCAGCGTCGTCCTGCACGTAGTAGGCGGCGCGCAGGCCTTCGCCGGTGTTGAATGGAATGTCGGAGGGCTTGCGGTCGGTCTTGCGCCGGGCAGGACGCTGGGCGCGGGCTGGATGCACATCGGGCAGGGCTTTGTAGTTGTGCTTGGGAATGGGAAGCAGCAACTCAGGCAGTTGCTGAAAGCGAAGAACGTTGAAGATGAAGCCGGCCAGCACCAGAGTGAACGCCACCGCGGTAATGTCAAGAAGGCGGCGAAGGCGCTTCCATCGCTTGCGTTGGGGATCGGAGAATATCTGGCGGTCGGGCATGCGGGATGCGGGTAACCTGTTGGGCGAAGGCCTATTAGAGCCTGCTATTCACTTTCCAGAGGCCTGCGCTGGGAGCCAATTTTTTCGAGTTCGAGGAGCGAGGAGCGACGCATACCGGGTGTCTGCTAGCGACGAGCGACGCGGAAATCGGGAGAATTGGCCCCAGCCCAGCGGGTTGCGACGTAAATCGGCTCATATTCGGTTATCGTCCTCGCCTTGGAATCGCCTAAAGTCTTCGTCCTCCGTCTCGTCTGAGCCGATTTTCGTTCGCAACGCAGACCGCGGGAAAGTGAATAGCAGGCTCTAACCAGTCTACGGTATACAGTACGAATCGTATGGAAGCACGGAACGACAGTCAATTGAATGTCGGAGCGGGTGTGGGTCGGCTGCGCTGGCGGGTTGGCGCCGGGCTGGCGCTGGCCTGCGGCGCGGCGTTGCGGCTGTGGATGATGAAGGCGATTCCGCAGGTGGAGGGTGACACGCTTCTGTACGGGAATCTGGCAAAGAGTCTGCTGCTCCATGGGCGGTTTGCTTTGGCGGATGGCAGCGGCGTACTGCACGAGACCTTGATCCGGCTGCCCGGGTACTCGCTGTTTCTCGCCGGCTGTTTCGGGCTGTTCGGCGTGGGGAATTACAACGCGGTGATCCTGGTGCAGATCGCGATGGATCTGGCGGGATGTGTCCTGCTAGCGGGATTCGCGGAGCGGATTGCCGGCGAGCGCATGGGGAGGGCCGCGGCGCAGGCAACCCTGTGGCTTGCGGCGCTTTGCCCGTTCACGGCCTCGTATACGGCGGCGCCCCTGACAGAGACGGCGACGCTGTTTGCCATTGCGCTGGCGCTCTGGGCAATGAGTCAGTTTCATGCGCGGCCGGCGTGGGTGTACGCGCTGGCTTTTGCGTTTGCCGTGAGCTTTGCAGCGATGCTGCGGCCGGATGGAGCTCTGGTGGGCGCGGTGCTGGTGTCGGGACTGGTGCTGGGGTTGCCATCCACGATCAGGGACAGCGCGGCTCCCGTGAAGCGGCTCCTCCGCATGGGGGTGGTGTGTGCGTTGCTGGCTGTGCTGCCATTTGCTGTGTGGGCGGTGCGCAACTGGAGGGTCTTTCACGTTTTCGAGCCGCTTGCGCCGCGTTATGCAAACAATCCGGATGAGCCGGTGAACCCGGGTTGGCAGCGCTGGATGAAGACGTGGTGCCTGGATTTCGTTTCGACCGATGAAATCTACTGGAACGTGCCGGATGGTCCATTTGACGTGAGCCAGTTGCCGGCGCGGGCCTTCGACACGCCGGCGCAGCGGGCGGAGACGGAGGCACTGGCGGCGGCTTACAACGATAACGGGCAGGATCTGTCTCCGGCGATTGATGCGGGCTTTGCGCGGCTGGCGGATGAGCGCGTGAAGGCCGATCCGTTGAGGTTTTATGTCTGGCTGCCGCTGGGGCGCATGGCGGACATGTGGTTGCGGCCACGCGTGGAAAACCTCAACATCGATCTCGACTGGTGGGTCTATGCGCACCACAACGACGAAACGATCTTCAGCTGGTCGTACGTGGCGCTGAACGCGCTGTACCTGCTGCTGGGGCTGATGGGGCTGTGCCTGCGTCCGAAATACTGGAAGTGGATGCTGCTCTATTTGGTGCTGCGCAGCGTGCTGCTGATGACGCTGGAGGCGCCGGAAGCGCGCTACACGCTGGAATGTTTTCCGATGCTGTTTGTGCTGGGCGGGGTGGCGATCGCATCGGCCGTGAAGCGCTTCGTGGCGAAGCGATCGGCCTGACTTTGGTTAGATCCTCAGCTTTGGCTGCGGCGTAATTCCTAGTCCGGAGCGGTACCGCCGCACTCCTTGGGCAGCTTGTTTTTTGGAGTGTCGCGCAGGAGAACGAGATCGGTGCAGGTTGCCATCATGTCGGCGGACTGCTCGCCGCCGATGATCGAGCTGACAGATCCTCCGGCCGTCTTGCCTCCGCCGCCACTCGAAGGGGGCGGGGCTGGAAGGGTGAAGGGAGCGAGCTTCTTTTGGAGCATCGCTGCCGGGATTTGATAGCTCTGGAAGATGGCGGCGGCTGTGGGGGCACTCTGGGCGGCGGTGGCAGCGGGGGCCATCGCCATGAGCATCATGTTTTTGTAGAAACCGTTGGTGTCGGGCGCGAGAGAGCACATGGCGGCCATGATCTTATTGTTGCCTTGCGCCGATGTGGCCGAGGCGACGAGCCGGGCGCACTGACCGAACGCGGCGGGAAACTGGATCGGTGTCGTGGAGTTGATTGTGACCTGCGGGGACGGCTTGCCTTGCAACACGGCTCCCTGCTGAATGATCATGGTGAACTTTTGCGCGAGAGGGGTAGCATAGGGCATGGAGAGATCGGATCCGTTGGGACCGCGCTGGCCAAGTTGAAATGCGGCGTTCTTCGCGACCATTGTGTTGCCCAGAAAAACGGTCTCGCCCTGGGGGCCGGTCATCTGAATCACAGTCTGGGCGCCCTGAGTGACCTTCCAGCCGGCTGGTACGCCTGCAGAGGCGGACTGGTCGGGAGCGGTGTAGGGCTGCAGTTGAACCGCGGGCGCGGAGGTCTGGGCCAGCGCACCGGCCGTGAAGGCAAGTACCGTCGCGGAAAAAACGGCAAGGGAGCGGATGCGGTGTAGGGCAGACGTAGGCACTGAGCGAACCTCCGGGGACCGGGGCCTGGCCGGAGCGAAGGGGATTGCCACGCCGGCTGCGGTGAGTCCCAAGCCTACCATTCACAGAGCTCTGTTAACCAGCCGAGACTTGCAAGCGGGCGCTACTGCGTCCGGTAGGCGGTTTTGCTGTCGGTCTTGAACTTGAATGCGTCGGAGGGGACGCCCTGATTCATCTTGAAGTTGGAGTAGAGGCACACGCGCGAGCTTGTGGAGGAGAGCGTGAAGATCTGCTTGAGGCTGACGGCACGGTCGGGATCGACCCAGATAGTTACTTTCTGCAGGTTTTTGCGCAGGTCGGGGTCTTTGGGGACCAGTTCGAGTTTCTCTGTTTTGACCTGTCCTTTGCCGTCGGAGAGATTTTCTGAGCCGAGGTAGGTGATGTTCCACTTGGCTTCGAGGTCGCGGCCGCTGGCGCCGAAGCCGAGGATGATATAGGCCTGGTACTTCTCTGCCTTGCTGATGGTTGTGACGGTGTCTTCGCCGGGCTCGAAGAGCTTCACAACGCCATCGACGAAAGTGTAAGCCTTGGCGGAGGGGCGATTGTTGTGCGTGGTAAGGTGAACGCCCATCCTGACAGCCGAATTGGCGCGTTCGTAAAAGACCACGCCCGTCTGGACGTCTTTGTCGTAGACCGGGTCAGTCTCGATGGTGTCGAATTCGACGTCGGCCGAGGTTGAATGGAAAGTGCTGGCGGATTGGTTGAGGCGCTCGAGGACTTTAGCCTTTTCGTCGTCGGAGGGCGCGGCAGCCGTGGCGCGAGCGGCGGGCACAAAAATACAAGCGGACAAGGCCGCAAAAGCGACCGCGACAAGCACGGGCGCAGCAGGGACGAGATTGGATCGAAGACGCATGAGTATCCTCATTGGATTCGACGCTTGAATACAGCGGAAGAAGCGGAAAAATCGACAAAAGGGGCGCAGAATCAGCGGTGTGCCCAAACCCTCCACACAGGATGACCCTGCGCGTCGGTGGCCGTTTCCCAGTGCTCGATAAAGACGTCGTCGCCCGTCACCGGTTCAATGGCCCTACGGAGGGCCTTCTTGACTGAGAGGTAGGGGGCGGACGTATGCAGATCGAGGTCGACATCGGAGGCCTGCACCGAGACGATCACGCCATGGCCGTCGTTGCCGATCACCTGGATGGGATGCAACGGTCCGCCGATGGGAGATGGCTTCTCGCCGTAATTCCACAGCCAGGGCGTGATGAAGATGAAGGCGAGAATGAGGGTGACCATTACGTCGTAGTGGAACGTGCCGCGCGAGTAGGTCCAGTAGAAGTAGCTAAGCAGGACTTCTTTGAGGGTGCGGCGAGGTTGTGCGGCGGTGCTGGCTGGTTGATTCACGATTGCTTCTCGATTCGTTGCAGTCCGCCCATGTAGGGGCGCAGGGCTTCGGGGATGAGCACGGAGCCGTCGGACTGCTGATAGTTTTCAAGGATGGCGAGCCATGTGCGGCCCACTGCGAGGCCGGAGCCGTTGATGGTATGGACAAATTCCGGCTTGACTTTGGAGCCCCCGCTGTTGCCTTTTGATTCGATGCCTGCGGGGCGGAAACGGATGTTGGCGCGGCGGGCCTGGAAGCCCTCGAAGTTGGAGCAGGAGGAGATTTCGCGATAGAGCTGCTGGCCGGGCAGCCAGACCTCGAGGTCGAAGGTCTTTGCGGAGGAGAAGCCGGTGTCGGCCGCGCAGAGCAGAACGCGGCGATAGGGCAGGCCGAGTGCTTCGAGGATCTCTTCGGCATCGCGCGTGAGCCGCTCGTGCTCGCGGTCGGAGTCTTCAGGGCGAGTGAACTTGACCAGCTCGACTTTTTGGAACTGATGCTGGCGGATGATGCCGCGCGTGTCCTTGCCTGCGGCGCCGGCTTCGGCGCGAAAGCAGGGAGTGTAGGCGGTGAGCGCTATGGGCAGGCGAGCCTCGTCGAGAATCTCGTCGCGATAGAGGTTGGTGACGGGGACCTCGGCGGTGGGAATGAGCCAGTGGTCGCTGTCTTTGAATTCGCCGCGGGCGGCTGCGTCTGCGTCCGCATCGGAGCAGCGAAAGAGGTCTTCAGCGAATTTGGGCAGTTGGCCGGTGCCGAAGAGCGACTTTGAATTGACCATGAAGGGCGGTAGAACTTCCGTGTAGCCGTGACTGGCCGTGTGGAAGTCGAGCATGAAGTTGATGAGCGCGCGCTCCAGCCGTGCGCCCGCGCCCATGTAGACGGCGAAGCGCGCGCCGGAGAGCTTGGCGGCACGTTCAAGATCGAGAATGCCGAGGGACTCGCCGATCTCCCAGTGGGGCTTGGGCGCGAAGTCCCATGAGCGATGGGCTGCGTCGGGGAGGTGGGTCTTGACGACGACGTTGTCGGCCTCGGACTTGCCGGCGGGGACCTCGTCACGCGTGAGGTTGGGGATGCTTGCGAGCGAATGGCGGAGCTGCTCGTCGAGAGCGGCTGCGGTCTTGTCGAGCTCCTCAAGTTTTTCTTTGAGCTGGCGGGTTTCTTCCTGAAGCGCGGCGGCCTGCTCCTTGTTGCCGGCCTTCATCAGTGCGCCCACCTGCTGCGAAAGCTCGTTGCGTCGGGCTTTGGCCTGTTCGGAGGCAGTGATGGCTTCGCGGCGGGCGCGATCGAGGGAGTGGAAATCTCCCAGCAGGGCGGCGGGATCGGCGCCGCGCGCGCGAAGCTTTGCTTCTACCAACTCGAGGTTGGCCCGGACAAACTGCAGGTCGAGCATACGCTACCAGTTTAAATGAGCAAGCGGGGAAGCCGGTTCACAGTCCCGTAGAATGAGAGCCGTGCGCTGTGCGCTCATCTCGAATCCTGGCTCAGGAACCAGAAGAGTGGACCGTCCGGGACGAATTCATTCAGTCGCCAGCGCTCTCGCTTCCCAGGGACATTCAGTCACTATCGAGCTGACGACCTCCCCAGGTTCAGCCTCGGCCCAGGCGCGAGAAGCGGCGAACTGCGGCGCCGATGTGGTCTTCGCCTGCGGCGGCGATGGAACGGTCCACGAGGTAGTTCAAGGCCTGGTAGCAGAGAATGGGAACCCTGCTGCGGCGCTGGGAATTGTCCCCGTTGGCAGCGCGAATGCTCTTGCCCGTCATTTGCGGCTGTCGCTTGACCCGGTGAAAGCGGCCCTGGCGCAGGTTCGCGGGATTGAACGGACGATTCCGGTAGGCAAGCTGGAGTGCGACGGACAGGTCCGCTACTTCACTGTGATGGCGGGCGCGGGACCGGATGGTGCTCTCGTCTACCTGATGAGTACCGCACATAAGAGTCAGCTGGGAAGGTCTGCGTACTATCTACGCGCCGCACAGCTGTTCGCAACGAGGCGATTTCATCCCTTTGGTGTCGAGTACATTGAGGCCGGCTCGAATGTTGCCGTGGAGGCAACGGCAGTGGCACTGATGGCGGTGCGGGTGAGCGATTTAGGTGGCCTGTTTGGTGGGTTGACGAGCAGAACCGCATCGATCGAGTCGAGCGAGCTTGAATTGTATTTCGTTCGTCGGCCCGCATGGCTGTCTCTGCCGTTGTGGTTTGTGAGTTCGTGGCTTGGATGGCAGAGGCGCAATCCACTTTTGAAGCACGTCAAAACTGCCGCCTTCGAATGCAGGCCGCTGAACAAAGCCCGCATTCACGTGCAGGCAGACGGGGAGTGGATTGGATGCGCGCCGTTCCGTGTTTCGATTGTGCCGGGGGCGCTGCGGATTCGAGTGCCCTATGGATAGGCCAAAGTTGCGGGGTGAACGGCAATCGTAAAGTCGCCACGTCGATATACTTATTCCGCCGCCTCGGCCTCCGTGTTCGCCTACCAGGGCTTGCCGGAAGCAGGAGTGCAGAGCCGCATGGAGTCCCGCCGATGTTTTCCGCGCAATTGAACTTCCCATTTCGAGGGATTCTCATTTGTGCGCTCCTTGCGACGTCCGCCGCTCGCGCGTCAGCCCAGCAGCAGCCCATCCCTGTGGGGCTCGATGCCTACCGGCAATGGGGCCGGTGGGATGAGCAGAGAATCGGGATGCGTGCCTCGATGCGCAGCACCTATGACCGGCGCGGAGGAAATGAGGGCGCGGATGCCTCGCACTTTCTTTATCAACTCTCCGACGACTTCAATGTCACGCTGGACCTCGAAGGTCCGGGAATTCTCATGTTCAGCCGCTTCAACCACTGGCATGGCAGCCCATGGCATTTTGTTGTCGACGGCAAAGACAACCTTGTCGAGGAGGCGAGCACAGCCGACCCACTCCATCCGGCGCACGATTCAACGTTTCTGCCCGTCGCGTCCTTTCCCAGTCCACTGAACCTGACCTGGGCCGCGACGAATGGAGCCGATCTCATATGGAGCCCGATTCCGTTTGAGCACAGCTTTCAAATGGCCTACACGCGCACGCACTATGGCACCGGCTATTACATCTTCGACCAATTCGTCCCAGGAACGTCGCTGTCCCACCCGATCGAAAGCTGGAGTACCAATCCCGCACCCGATCCGGAAGAATTCAAAGACGTGCTCGATCTGATTTCGAAATCCGGTTCGGACATCGCACCGACTCGAGGCGCCCACGAGGTGAGCGGAAAACTGATCGCACCTGCGAACGGAAGCGTCACTGTTGCCGACTTCAAAGGTCCACAGACCATTCGTGCCCTCGTCTTCTCCATCCCGCGCGATCAGGCCGCTGCCTTCAAGAACGTTCATCTTCGCATCACGTGGGACAAAAGAGCGCAGCCGTCCATCGAGGCGCCAATCGCGCTTTTCTACGGCGGAGGCACTCTTTATAACCGAGACAACCGCGAATTCCTCGTCAAGGCTTTCCCGGTGAGCATTCGCTTTTCCGCGGACCGCATCAGCCTCGCGTGCTATTTCCCCATGCCTTTCTTCAAGTCCGCAGTCATCGAACTTGTGGGCGCCGACCAGGCAGTAAGCGGAGTCGAATGGAGCGTCCGAACGCTGCCCCTGAGTGAGCCGCGGAGCCAGCTTGGCTACTTTCATGCGACCTATCATGACTTTCCCACTCCAACGCCCGGTGAAGACATGGTTCTACTTGATTCACGCGGCGCGGAGGGCGCACAGGATTGGTCGGGAAGCTTTGTCGGAACGTCGTTCATCTTTTCGCACAACGCGAACCTGGAAACGCTCGAAGGAGACCCGCGATTCTTTTTCGACGACAGCCTCACGCCGCAGGCGCAGGGAACGGGAACAGAGGAATGGGGCGGCGGCGGCGACTATTGGGGCGGCATGAACATGAGCTTGCCCTTTGCTGGGCATCCGGTCGGCGCGCGCTCCGCGCAAGCGGCGGTCAATGAGGAAGACAAGATCGAGTCCGCTTACCGTTTTCTACTCGGCGACCTGATGCCCTTCGGAAAGAATGCAGTCATTCGTCTTGAGCACGGCGGCGTGAATGAATCTACCGAGCACTACGAGACGGTTGCCTATTGGTACGGCCTGCCGTCCCCTTCACTGGTCGTGACCGACCAATTGCAGATTGGCGACACTGCGGATGAACAGGCACACGGTTACTCATCGCCGCAGGCGTCCGCACCGTATGTCATTTCGTCGCGCTACGAATGGGGTGTGAATTCGCTCAACGGCAAAGAGATATTCCCTGAGACGGAGGATCGCGGCCGAACCACCAAAGGCGTTTCGGAATTCCGCATGAAGCTTCGCAATGACAACCTGGGCGTGCTGCTTCGCCGCAAGCTTGATTATGCCTTCGCCGATCAACGCGCCGAAGTCTACATCGCAGACGCATCGAAACGGAAGTGGAAGCTTGTGGGCATCTGGTATCTGGCCGGATCGAACACCTGTGTCTATTCCAATCCGAAAGAGGAGTTGGGCGCCACGGAGCACAAAGTAGAGATCTCGAATCGCAGGTTCCGCGACGACGAATTCCTGATCGGGCGCGCCCTTACACAAGGCAGAAAATCGATCTGGATTCGCATCAAGTTCACGATGTTGAATCGGCCGCTGTTTCCCGGCTATCCCGTTGGCGAACGGGCATGGAGCGAGATCAAGTACACCGCCTACTGCTTCGTGATCCCGAAAATCGGCAGGTAGCCGCAGCGATTCAGTGCGTCCCTTGTGGCGGTCCCGGCGCGTTTGGCGGTGCAGGAGTCGATTTCTCCGGCCAGCCAGGCAAGCGCTGGTCGCCGGTGATGAGGCGCGCGCCGCGCGAAAAAGTGAAGTAGGTCCAGATCCATGAAGCCAGCACCGCAAAGCGATTGCGGAAGCCAATGAGGAAGAAGATGTGGACTGAGATCCACGTGAACCAGGCTGGAAAGCCGCCCAGGTGGGCCTTGAAGGGCCACTCGACCTTGGCGACGGCGGACATGCGGCCGATGGTTGCCATGTCGCCTTTGTCAAAGTAGCGGAATTTGGGCCGCGGCGCGCCCTTGATGTCGGCGGCGATGGCGTGGGCGGCGTGGGTTCCCATTTGCATTGCCGGTTGCGCGACGCCGGGAACCTGGTGGCCGTCCTGCTCGAAGTGGGCGAGGTCGCCGGTAATGAAAATGTTGGGCAGACCCGGTGGATTCAGAGAGCTGTCGACGACAACGCAGCCGCGCTTGTCGAGCTGAACCGCGCTGGGCGGGGCCGCGAGCAACTTGCCCAGTGGGGAGGCCTGCACGCCGGCAGCCCACAGCGTGACGACGGCCTCAATGCGACTGGTGGTGTCGCCGTGCTTTGCTTCGACCCAGCCGGGGCCGAGGTTCTTGACTTGTGTCGCGGTGTGGACTTCAACGCCAAGATGTTTGAGCGATACTTCCGCTTTGGCTGAAAGGTCCTCAGGATAGGTAGCGAGGACGCGCGGAGAGCCCTCGAGCAGGAGGATACGGGACTTGGTTGGGTCGATGTGGCGGAAGTCCCTGTGCATGTAGAGGCGCGTGATGTCGGCGATGGCGCCGGCGAGTTCGACCCCCGTGGGTCCTCCTCCGATGACGACAAAGTTGAGTGGCGGGTGCGTGCCCTGTTCGACCATCTGGCGCTCGGCGAGCTCAAAGGCGAGCAAAACGCGGCGGCGGATTTCGGTGGCGTCTTCGACGGTTTTGAGGCCCGGTGCGAGCGGAGCCCAATCGTCGTGGCCAAAGTAGGAGTGGGCGGCGCCGGTGGCCAGGATGAGGTAGTCGTAAGGGAGCGTCGCGCCGGAGGCACAAGTGACCAAGCGGGCTGAAGTGTCGATGGCGACAACTTCATCCATCAGCACGACGGTGTTGGTCTGGCTGCGCAGGATGGTGCGAATGGGCTGAGCAATGTCAGCCGGCGAGAGCACGGCGAGCGCAACCTGGTAGAGCAGCGGCTGAAAGGTGTAGTGATTGCTGCGATCGATAAGGGTTACGTCTACGGGCAGATGAGCAAGGCCACGCGCGGCGTTGAGGCCGGCAAAGCCGCCGCCGATGATGAGAACGCGAGGACGGGCGGCGGGAGGCGCATTTTCGGATTGTGGCACGGGGGTTTGGGGCACTGTCGGAACCTCCTGCTCTCGTCTAGTAGATGCGTCGGCATGGAGTGAGGTGCCAGGAGAGTGCGGCATTCGAAGATAGAATGTCACAATGTGGGTTGTGACAAGCAGTTGGTGGCCTGAGGCGGCGACTCTGCAATGGCGCCACGCTGGCGCGGCCCGTTGTTGCAGGGGCTAAGGTCCTTGAAGATCAAATGGCGTTAACGGCGCGACTAAAGTCGCGCCCTGATACATGGCTCTGTTGACAGGGATCTTCACGAAGCGGCGGTGAACTTGCAAACCAGTAGCGTCATATCGTCGTATTGCGGCGCGCCGTCGGCGAAGTTTGTGGCTTCATCGAGCAGGGCGCGAAGCAGCGCATCGGCGGGTAGAGCGGCATGCTCTTCGAGACAGGCGATCATGCGCTCTTCGCCCCACTCTTCCTGGTCCGTGGTCATCGATTCGCTTATGCCGTCGGTAAAGGCGAGAAGTATGTCGCCGGGCTCGAGGGTGAGGTTCGATTGCTCAAATTCGGCATCGCGCAGAAGGCCGATAACGGGACCGGAAAGCTCGAGTCGCAAAACTTGGTAGCCGGCGGCCTCGGCTACACCGTTGGGTCGAATGACTACGGGCGCGTTGTGGCCGGCGTTGACGTAGCTTAGCCGTCGGGTGCGCGGATTGTACTGCGCGTAAAAGAACGTGGCGTAGCGATTGATCGCCGAGGCTTCAAACACCAGGAGGTTGATCTCACGCATCATGGCGGCGAGGTCCTGATAGGAGCTGCGCGTCATGCCGCGGAGCGAAGCGCGAAGACTGGCCATGAGCAGCGCCGCAGAGATGCCTTTGCCGCTGACGTCGCCGATGGCAATTCCCAAGGGGTGAGAGTCATCCGAAGCGGGTGGGAGCTCGAAGAAGTCGTAGTAGTCTCCGCCGACGCCGAGCGCGGGACGGCAGTGGCCGGCGTAGTCGAGGCCGGGGACGGCGGGGAGGGTTTGCGGGAACATGCGCTCCTGCACCTCGCGGGCGATCTCCATTTCGCGGTTGATTCGCTCGCGGTGAGCGGCTTCGGCGGCGAGGGAGTGGAGGAGTTCGCTGTTCTCGATGGCCAGGCCGGTGTGGAGAGCCACCGACTGCAGAAGGCTGCGGTCGGCTTTGGAGTAGGGCTCTTCACTGCGCTTGGGTCCGAGAGCGAGCACACCGGAGAGGCGCGAGCGTCCAGGCAGGGGGATCAGAATCTCGGCGCCGAGCTCTTGAAGTGCGGCGCGTTCTGTATCGGTGGCTGCCACGGCCCAGTCCTGGGGAGTGTCGAGGCGCAGATTTGGCGCGGGACCTTTGGCGCGCGTGAGTGCGTTGATGGTTTCAGAGCCCGCGGGCAGGACGATTTCGCTTCCAGGATCGAATCCGACGGGACCGACGCCAGTGGCCAACTGCAGGCGGAAGACATCGCCGCTGCGCAACAGGATGGCGATGCGATCGACGTGCATGGCGTCGCCAATGCACTTGGCGACAGTAGCCATCAAGGGGCGCGTGTCAGTGAAGGTCTGCACCTGCGTAGCAAGTTCGGCGAGGATCTGTTCTGAGGAGTAAGACTCGCGAAAGAAGCGCTTGTCGATGGCGGTGGAGAGGCTCTTGGCAGCGCGAAAACGCCAGGCGATGAGAAGCACGGCAAATGCTACGGCGAGGAATTGGTCCTTGATCCTTGGAGGATTGTGCGCAAAGACTTTGCCGATCGCCCAGGCAAGGCCGGTGCCGAGCGCGACGCGGATGACCCAGATGCCCGAAACAGCGAGGGCGTATTGCGAGCCCTGGCGCAGCAGAACGCGAAGCTCCATGGCGCGTTGCACGACGACGGCGTAGGCAAGGGACAGTGGGAAGAGGGTGAAGATGAGCAATGCGGAAAGCAATATCCAATCAGGAACGCCGTCGCCGAGATCGCGGCCGGAGAGGAGCGAGAACAGAACCACGCCCAACATCGGAATGGATCCGACAAACGACCCCCAATAGATGATTCTCAGGCGGCGGCGCTGGTCGGGAGGCGTCTTCGGATTGAAGGCCTTGCGAGCGATTGCATTGAAGTAGATGACGATGGGGACCATCAGGAACCAGGTCTGCGCCTGGTAGTACTTGATGAGAAAAGGCGACATCCAGGCGACCGATTCAAAACTGAATCCGAATCCGATGCGCCAAATAATATCGAGGATGAAAAAGGCGGCGACTGTGGCAATAATGATCCACTTGAGCGCAGGGACGCGGCGATCCAATGAGGTGCGCTCGGGGAAATAGATTCCGAAGAGCATGATGAAGAGCGGTCCGGCCCCTTGATTGAGAGCGCTCCAGAGTTCTGTGATAACAAACAGCGGCGGAGACCAATAGCCCTGCTTCATGAGAATGAACGAGAAGTAGGCGAGTATCCCGAGGATGAACCAGGCGTTCTTATCGGTGGGCTTTGACAGCACAACCCAGAAGCCGAGCAGTAGGCCGTAAAGCGGAAAGGCAATGTAAAGAAAGTAGAGTGGGATGAGCAGGCGGAAGAAGCCGGGCGCTTGCGGTGTTTCGGGCTCGAGCCGTATGGCTACGGTGCGCGGGGGGCCATCCTGGGTGAGTTCAATGTGGCCGGGGAAGTTAGAGTTGCCGGAGTCTGGGGTCTTTCGAGCATCAATCGGCGTGGGGCGCGGGATGAACGTGACGGTCAGCGGTTCACCGCTCTTGGTCTTGCTCAGCTCCTGCAGAAAGATGTCGTATCCGGTGAAGGGGCGGCCGTTGATGGCGGTGACCACATCGCCCCAGCGAACTCCGGCCTTCCACGATTCCGGCGCATTGCCGGAGACCGTGTTCAGGTGGAAGCCGAAGGTCATAGGCATGCGCGGAAATGTCCGGTCGTAGGTCTGCTGGACCGAGACGATGACGGAACTGAAGTAGCAGGTAAGGGAAACCACTGCGACCAGCGCGAGAAGAATGTATTGGAGGCGTGGGGAGCGCATGCGTGTTGTACTGAGATGCCCATGCTACCAGATGATCGCGCCGTGAATGGTATCGAGTGGACGCTGGATCAATGGAGATGCGCAAGTGCTCCGTCGGGTGAGTTCACGACAATGCCGCGATGGTCGAGAATCTTCTGGAACTCGGCAGCGGCTTCGATCCCCTGGTGTGCGGCTAGATAGGCCTCCCCGCGCACATAGATAGTCGATCACGGGTGTTGCTCGACGGTGATGTTTACGCTGGCGGTATTGCCTGTCGCGGCCAGTGCTTGCAAAGTCGTGGGGATGCCGGCGAGTGAAACAGGGGCAAAGTTGACCGTCCCGTCGGTGGCGGAAGTCGCGGTGGCGACCTGGGTGGCGAGGAGATTTGCAGGCGGGCAGACCTGGTGCGCGTCGCAAGGCGGCGACCACGCATAGAGCGCCTGGTAAAGCGCGACGGAGCCACCGGCCATGGGGTTGCCGTCCATGTCTAGAACGCGGAGAGTGATCTGGGCCGGTGTTGCCTGGACGGAGATGATCTGGCTGACGCCGGAGACAGCATTGAGCGAGGCGTACTCAGGGCGGGCGCCGACCGCGTTGTAGGTGACGCACTGATTCGTTCCGTTCAGGCAGGCGTTGATGGTGGCCAACTGGCCCTCGGCAAGCGGCCCGACGGTAAGCTGGCGAGTGGCGAGACCACTGGGAGTGGTGATGGCGCCGGTGGTGTCCTGTGCAGTGAGGCCTGTGGTTCCCGATTGCCAGTAGACCGATTGGCCTGCGGCGGGCTGGCCGTTTTTGAGGACAAGAGCCTGGACCGTCCACGTGAGGGTGACGCCCGCCGCGATGGAGAGCGAGGGCCTAAGCGCGGCGATTACGGGAGGCGTTCCGCCGGAGAATTGCGCCTGCAGACTGGCGCCGTTGGTGAGCGCGGCGGTGATGATGGAGAGATTGCCATCGACGGCCGTGATGTTGATGGAGGCGCGGCCGTCACCGGTGGCAGTGACCGAGCAAGTGGGCAGGCCGCAGGAGAGCTGGGCGGTTCCGGAAGTCACGGTATACACGACCGTGACGCCGCCTGCTGGGTTGAGATCGGAACCGAGGGCCTCGACCGTGAAAGGAAGCGGCACGCCGATAGGCACAGTATTAGCGGGCGCGGTGAGGAGCGTGAGCGAGTCTCCTGTGCCAGAGTCATAACTGACGCCGCCGACAACGATGGTGGCCGCATAGAAGCGGGGTTGATCGTCGACTTCGACATCGACCGAGCCGGTGACGCCAGTGGCCGCGGCAGGAGCGATGGCGGTGATCTCGTTGGGAGAGATGCTGGTGACGAGGGCTGCCTGGCCGCCGACGAGGACGGTGTCGGTGGCGTGAAAGCCCATGCCCTGAATGACGATGGGTCCGCCGCCAGCAGGAATGCGCGGTGGGGTGACCATGTCTGCATAGAGCAGAAATCCGGCGTAGGCATAGTCGGGACGGCCGTCTCCGCGCTCATCGGCGATTCCAATGCGGACAATGTCGTCGCCCGAGGCGGCAACGCGCAGCCAGGTCTCGCCCGGTGCGAGGCCGTTGAGCCCGGGTGACGCGCCAACGGCGCTGGAGGTGGCCGCGTCGAAGCCATCCCACACGCCAATGGCGGGCATGGCCTTGGAGTTGGTGGGCGTGCCCGTCTCGTCGAGCGCCTGCGTGACGATGGTGAAGACGCGGTTGCCGCGCACCGGGACGGCGAACCAGTCGGTCTGCGCGACTTGAGAAAGTCGGCCCATCCACATGCCGGAGCCGGGCATTGCGCGCGGCGCGTTCGGGGTTCCGATGGCGTCCTGATAGCCGGCGGATGCGGAGTCGGCGAGGTTGACGGTGAGGGTTGTTGCGCCGCCGGGTGCGAGCGCGGGTACTGAGAGCGCGGGGAGGGTTCCTGAAGGAGTTACCTGGCCGTAGGCGTAGGGCCCGACCGAGGCGGTGAGGATGTAGAGCGGGTTGATGGCCTCGAAGGTGACTTGATAGTTGGCGGATGATGCGCCGGGTGGTAGCGGCATGCCGCTGAGATCGAAGAATCCCTGAACCGATGCGTCTGTGGAGCCCCAGGTGGTGAGCGGCGTGCCGTTGGAGTCGGTGTAGCCGTTGACGGGATTGCCGTGATTGCCGCTGAACGTCGCTCCGGAGACTGCTGTGACCGTGTACTCGTAAAGCGGATTTCCATTCTCATCGAGTGGGCGTGCGACCACATTGACGCCCTGCATGCCGTAGCCGCTTCGGAAAGTGATGACGCCCTGAATGGAGACTGTGTTGGCGGCGGTGATCTGCTTGCCGGGGAAGTTGGCGAGGTTTGCCGCGGTGATGGGATAGATGCGGTTGAGCGCGGCTATGTCGTCGTAGCGGAGCGTGGCAGGGTTGGGAATGCAGTCGCCGCCGGATGCGGAGCAGGTTCCGCTTAACGGTTGCATAACCGGCCAGCCCTGGGTTCCGCCGGGAATCGAATCTGTGAGCGCGGTGGGATTGACTTGCGAGTAGTCGAGCCCCAGCACGCGGCCAAATGCGCGCTCGAGCTCGAAGCTCATCATTGTCAGTAGGTCCGGCGTAGTGGCGCACAGACCGTTGAGCACGATGACGGCGTGAGCGATGGTCGCGTCGGGGTTAATGGTGTCGAGCCAGACATAGACGCCGTTGTTCTGGCAGGTGTCGGGTTTGCTCGTTCCGGAGCCGAAGATGGCGTCAATGACCGAGCCGTCGGCGTCGTAGATGATCCCGAGGGGATAGTTGGTGGCTGAGGGTGTGACGTCGGCCGGTGCTGTGATCACGCCGTTGGTGGCGGCGATATTGAGGCCGCTGACGTCCTCATTCAGCGAGCCCATGTCCTCGAGCTTGACGCCGGCGGTGGGGACGGCGCTCCAAATCGAAGCTGCGGCATCGACCATGGCCGTGGCCTGCTGGTTTGAGATTGCGGAGTTAAGGGGGCCCTGATCGACGTAATAGTTCACCTGGCCGCCGCTCCAATGCACAGGCTGGCCGAGCACAGCAGAGTTGAAGTAGGTGGGTCCGGCGATGAGTTTGGGGCCACCAGCGCAGGCGGGCCGAGGAAATATATTCACGAGCAGGGAAGCGGAAACAGATATCAGGGCAAAGCGACGCAGAGAGACAGCATGAAACAGGCGCATGACCGGTGCTCCCGGAGTAGGTTGGCTGGCCGCTGGAGGCAATTGAGCGGATGGCCCGGACTTGGTCGGACAATGGCCAGACCGGGGCCGGACAAAGGCCGGAAAGCGGAGACACGAGCCTTATCGGATGCATCGAAGTGACACAAAAGCCACCGAAATAATTCGAGCGGGCTCAGATTTGGGTTGGACCTCACAACCCTGTGTGACCTAGCCGAAGGAGCGTTGGGCAACTGCAAGAGAATCAGGCGGGAGCTGAATCGGCGAGCGGGCTCGGATGGAGTTCGGCGCTGAAAATGTTGAGAAAAACATGGAAAGGGCGCCTAAAGAATCAGCGCCGCAATGGCGAAATGGCCACGAGGGCCGGCGAAGGGGAGCCGGGAGTGTCGCGATTTGAGACAGTGGATGATCTCAGGAACAATCCAACGCATATGACCCATTCAGGTCATTTCCGTTCCCTAAGAAATCTCGCTACGATCAATTGCTAGCCATTTTTGTTACCTCTGGGAAGAAACACCTGGAACGAATGGTGAAGGCGCACGAATGTCCGATAAGCAAGTACGAGAAGTGAAGAGCGTTGGCAGAGGGGGCGTTATCGGAAACCGGGTGCGTCTGGGCGATCTTCTGGTTCGTGCCAATCTGATCTCCGAACAGGATGTTCAGAAGGCGCTGGCGCGGCAGCGCGAAGAGGGCGGGCGCCTCGGGGACAATCTGGTTGCGATTGAGGCGATTTCGCAGCAGGACCTTGACGCGTTTGTCTACAAGATCCCCACCGCCCCTCCGGATCTTGCAGCCACAGGCCTCGAAACCTCCGACCTGATCGGGCTGCTGATGAAGTTGATTTACACCGAGCGGCTGGAGTCGGTTCGCCAGTTCAAGAATGCAATCAAGCTGCCCTATCACCTGGTTCTCGAGTTGGTGCGGCTTGCGGTTGACAACAAGATGTTGCGCAACCTGGGGCCTGGGCGCTCCGACAGCCCCATCGATCTTTGCTATACATTTACCGAGGAAGGGCGGCGGTACACGCTGGATGCGTTGGAGCAGCAGCGCTATGCGGGCCCCGCGCCGGTGACACTGGAGGAGTTTACCCACCAGGTCTGTTTGCAGCGGCCGACGAACGAACTGGTGACGGTGAAGGGAATCACAGAGGCGATCGGCGAACTGGTGGTTTCGTCGGACTTGCTGGAGCAGTGCGGGCCGGCGTTGAACTCAGGCCGCGCGATTCTGCTCTATGGCGCGCCCGGCAACGGCAAGAGCTCGGTTGCGCGGAAATTCGCCAGCATTTACAAGGACGTAATTTACATTCCCTATGCGGTGACGGTGGACGGGCAGATCATCCGGGTGCACGATCCGAGCGTTCACTTTCCGGTGGAATCCGCAGTGGGGGATGATGACGCCGACAGCACGTTCGTTCGGCAGGAAGAGATGGATGAGCGCTGGGTTCCGTCCAAGAGGCCGTTCATAATCACCGGCGGCGAACTGACGCTCGACATGCTCGACCTGCGCTACGACACAAACGGCAACTTCTACGAAGCGCCGCTTCACATGAAGGCCCTGGGCGGATGCTTCATGATTGACGACTTCGGCCGTCAGCTGGTGAGCCCGACCAACCTGCTCAACCGATGGATTGTTCCGCTTGAGAATCGCGTGGACTATCTGAAGCTGCACACAGGCAAAAGCTTCCTGATTCCGTTTGAGGAACTGATCATCTTTTCCACCAACCTGGAGCCGGAAGACCTGATGGATCCAGCGTTTTTGCGGCGGCTTCCGTACAAGATCGAGGTCGGGCCGCCGAAGCTCGCGCTGTATCAACGCATATTTGAAATGGAGTGCGAGCGCCAGGGTTTGGAGCTGCCCGAATTTGTCTTCGACACGATTGTGCACAAGATCCGGGATGAAATCGGGATGGATCTGGCTGCATATCAGCCGCGATTCATTGTGGACCAGGTGGTAGCTACCTGCCGGTTCCTCGGCGAGCCCGCGCATTTTGAGCCGCGGTTCATCGACTATGCAGTGAAGAATCTGGGCGTGCGGCGCGCGCATCCGGTAGAAGCGCATCCTGCCGTAGCGCATTCTGCTCCAGCGCATCAGGCGATGCATCCTCCACAGGTGCACGCGGAACCCCACGCTGGGCCGGCGCTGGTTGGGCGGCACTGAGCTCGTGTCCGCTCCGCAGCCGCAAGCTTAAATCTCCGGGTAGAAACTGAAAAACGCGTCGAGGCTCTGCTTGAGCTGCTTCTCAATCTCCTCGCGCGAGCCCTCAATGACGTGCATGGTCACGTGCGCTTCGTGGCCATTCGCCAGCTTGAGCGTAGCGTCCTTGATTTCTGTTACTTCGCCTTCGGGAAGCAGGCGAAGACCGTAGATGAGAGTCAGATTGGCCATGAATCACATCATATAGAGGGCCAGGGGTGAAGACTGTCCACGGACAACTGTGAACTGACAACTGTTTAGAATGGAGAGGGCGGAAAGAGGATCAATGAACGAGATTCGCGACACAGTAATTCTGGGCTCGGGATGCGCCGGGCTCACGGCAGCCATTTACACAGCACGCGCTGGGCTGAAGCCGCTGGTGCTGGAGGGCCACGAGCCCGGTGGGCAGCTTGCGATCACCACGCTGGTGGAGAATTTTCCTGGCTGGCCGGAAGGCATTCAGGGGCCGGAGCTAATCGCCAACATGAAGAAGCAGGCGGAGCGGTTCGGCGCGACATTCGAGCACGGCCACTTGAATCGCGTGGAACTGAGCGCGCGGCCCATCAAGCTGCATACCTCGGCTGGCGAGGCTCACACGCGGACGCTGATTGTGGCCTCGGGAGCGAGCGCGCGCTGGCTGGGATTGCCGAGCGAGCAGGCGCTGATCGGTCACGGCGTGTCGAGCTGCGCCACCTGCGATGGGTTCTTCTTTCGCGGCAAAGACATTGCTGTTGTGGGCGGCGGCGACTCGGCAATGGAAGAGGCGCTGTTTCTGACGCGCTTTGCCACCAAGGTAACGCTGCTGCATCGGCGCGATCAGTTTCGCGCTTCGAAAATCATGCTTGACCGGGCGATTGCGCATCCGAATATCGAACTGCGCACCAACACCACGGTGGAGGAGGTGCTGGGCGTGGACGAGAAGGAAGTGCGCGGCCTGCGCCTCAAAGATGCCAAGACCGGCGTGGAGGACGAATTGGCTATCAGCGGCCTCTTTCTCGGCATCGGCCACGAGCCGAACGCGAAGATGCTCGCGGGCCAGATGGATCTCGACCACGACGGCTATATCAAGACGACGAGCAATGTCCTCACCACGTTCAACGGTCAGGTGATTCCGGGCGTGTTTGCGTGCGGAGATGTGCAGGACCGGCGCTACCGGCAGGCAGTTACCGCGGCGGGATCGGGCTGCATGGCTGCGCTCGAGGCGGAGAAGTATCTGGAAGAGCACGGGCACTGACGCACGGCGTGCCGCAATCGCCTTCGGCCGAGCGTTGTAGGCGGACTGGATCCGCACTGAGCGCCTACCAGTTGTGGAAGACGAAGAACGCCGCGGCCACCAGGCACACCGCGGCAGCGGCATGGTTCCAGCGCAGATGGCTGCCGAAGTACAAGGTCGTGAATACCGCGAAGACTGAAATGGTGATAATCTCCTGCATCACTTTGAGCTGCACGGGAGAGAATCGTGCCGCGCCGATGCGGTTGGCTGGGACCTGGAGCAGATACTCGAAGAAGGCGATTCCCCAGCTGATGAGGATGACCTTCCAAAGGGCCTCTTGCCGGTACTTGAGATGGCCGTACCAGGCAAAGGTCATGAACATGTTGGAGAAGATGAGAAGGATCACTGTCCACATAATGTGTTTGGATGCGGGCAGGCGCGGAGCAGTTTAAGCAGGAGATCATTGACCGAGCTTGGGGACAATCTCGAACGATTGGAAGAGGCTATCGCGGCAGCGTGTCGGCGGGGGGGCCGAGCGCGCGAAGAAGTCGAGCTGATGGCCGTCTCGAAGACGTTTCCGGCGGAGGCAATTGTCGAGTCAGCTGAGCTGGGGCTGCGGCTGTTTGGTGAGAGCCGCGTGCAGGAGTTTGCGACGAAAGCGCCCGAGCTCCTGGGATGGCGCGCCGAGGGAAGCATTGCCGCGGCGGATGAGCCGATTCTCGTGCATTTGATTGGGCATTTACAGTCGAACAAGGCGGCACGTGCGGCGGAACTCTTTGATGCCGTCGACTCGCTGGATTCGTTGCGCCTTGCCGAGCGGCTGAACGAAGCAGCCGGAAAATTGGGCAAGCGGATTCCCGTGCTGATCGAGGTGAAACTGAGCCCGGAGGAGACAAAGGCCGGTCTTGAGCCGGATTCGGCGGCGGCGGCCGAGCTCTTGGAGCGGCTACCGGACTTGGAGCATTTACATGCGCAGGGTCTGATGACCATTGCGCCGTGGGGCGTGGCTGATGACGTGACGCGGGAGTGCTTCCGGAGCTTGCGCGGATGGCGTGACAGGTGGGCAGCCGCGCATCCAAGGCTGAATCTGCGCGTGCTGTCGATGGGGATGAGCGGGGACTTTGAGCTGGCTATCGCGGAAGGTGCGACGCGTGTGCGCATCGGCACAGCGCTGTTTGGCAAGCGGCCGCCGATGGCCGAGCAGCTGAAGGCTTATCCAGAGGAGCCGGGGGAGTGAGCGGCGCGACGAATCGAACAACGATCGCCGGTGCGATTCGTCCTGAGGGCTTTTTGCGGGCCGTTCCGGCCGGGGTGATTCTCGCCGTGCGGGCACAGCCAGGCGCGAAGAAGACGGGGATCGTGGGCGTTTACGGCGAGGGCGATGCAGCGCAGCTCAAGATTCAAGTTCACGCTCCGCCGATCGAAGGACGGGCCAACTCCGCGCTGATCGAGTTTCTTGCGAAGTCTTTCTCGCTGCCTCGGAAGAGTGTAGAGCTGGTGAGCGGGGAGTTATCGAGGAGCAAGGTGTTTCTGCTGCGCGGCGTGACGGTCGCGCAGACGGAGTTTTTGATTTCGTCCTTGAGCTAACCGCGTCTCATCCTAGCTCCGGTGGAATCTCAGGACTATACTTGCTTCGATTCCTCACTCAGGAGCATTTGCTTGGCGCAACCGGGGCTAATCCGGATTCTTCTTTCTTCGCTCGTCCTCGCGCTGGGATGCGATTTCGTTTGCCTGGACGCCGCTGCTCAGGATAAGTCTTTTCCTGCCATTGAGGGCTACATCACCGCGGTGCGCGGCTTCCACGACTTCGACGTCAATGGCACGCGCGTTTCGACCTCGCCGGCGACACATTATGGAGTCATCGGCGGCAAGGCCCTGTCGGAAGATGGTGGGCTTCACGGCGCCCTGGCACTTGGCTCCTTTGTCCAGATTTTCGGCGCGAACACCGACAATTTCCTCAGTGCGAGCGAAGTGCTGTTTGCCGGAGATTGGAACAAAAAGATCGAGGGCTTCGGCGTGATCGACAAAGTGCTCTCGGCTGGTACAGAGCCGGTGTTCCGCGCGGACGGTTACCGCATCCGCATCGAATCAACGACGGAGACGAAGTATTCAGGAGGACTCACAAGCCTGGCGGATGTGGGCACGAACACCTGGGTCAGGTTCGAGGGCAAGCGTGGCCAGGGTGGCGAAGTGAGAACCACGCGGGCCACCTTCATCAGGGCCCGCCCAGGCAAAGTTGAGCCTCCCCCGCCGGACCAGCTGCCAGCTCACGCCGGCCTCATAAATTCAAACGGCAATTTAATCAACGAACACACCAAGTTTCGATTAAGCGACGCGGGCGGCCCATGCGGCCTGCACAGGATAGTGGCGGATCAGGGCATGCAGGAGCGCGTGCGACGCGTGGGCATGAAGGTTATGCCGGAATACCAGAAAGAGCTTCCAGACGATTCACCTTCGAAGATTCATTTCCGCATCGACGTTGTGGATGAGTCCATATTCCGTGAAGATATTGAATGCTCCGTAGGGCTCATCCTGGTACCCCGGCAGGTGGTTGCGCGGCTCGCCAATGAAGATCAGCTCGCTGCGATTATGTCCAATGCAATGGCTTTTACCTTAATGCTGCAAGGGGCAAAAGTAAGAGCCACCGCTCTGGAAAAAATAGCGGAGGGTGCGGGGGAGGCTGCAATTCTTGCCTATCCCGAGTTCGGCCTTCCAGCCTATTGGGTTGTGGAGCAAGCAGAACAGATCAAGCTCAGGGAGCAGGCTGGCCGTATCGCGCTGGCGTTGATGGCCGATGCCGGCTATGACCCTCGGCAGGCGCCTGAGGCCTGGCGGCTGCTGGCGCCAAAGAAGATGCCCAAAGATCCGAGCCTTCTCAAATACCCCAGCCGCGCGGGTTATCAGCTTAGCTTCCTGAGGCTCGGTGGCGAACCATCGCAGTCGAGTCCGCCTGCGCCGTAGCGGATCCGCGTATTATCGGCGGGCCGCGGCCAACGCTGCGGCCAGGGCTTCTTCGAGCTTAGGGCGAACGCTGAAATCGGCTGCTTCTTTGCGCTCGGGTATACTTTCTTCGAAAAATCAAACGGAGTTAATTGTGTCAGCCGCACGTCGATCATTCCGTCTCGTTGGCGCTTTTGCGCTCGCCATTGTCGCCACCCCACTTGTGGCCCAGACTTATCCGATCGAGGGCTACATCAGCATGGTCCGCCTTCCGGGGAGCTATGAGGTGAGTGGCCGCTGGTTTTCCGTTTTCTCCGGAACTGACTTCGGCCTGATGGGCGCAGGCTCGCCTTCAACGAAAAGCCCGCTTCGGCAAGCTTTGCGGGTCGGCATCTATGTCGAAGTAGAGGGCAAGGACGCGGGACCCGGGAAGCCGATGATTGCCACAACGGTCCTGGTCCATGACGAGTGGAACGAAAAACTCTCGGGCCTTGGAGTTATCACTCAGGTCATCTCGCCGGGACCCGATGCGGTTTTTGATGCCGATGGCTATCGGGTACGAATCACACCCGAGACGCACGTGTCCTTCCTTGGGGACCAGGGCTCGCTGGACGAGATCGCCGCGAATTCATGGGTGAGTTTCAGCGGGAAGCGCGGCAAGGATGGAGTTCTCGAAGCCACGAAGGCGCGGTTCATACCGGCCAAGCCCACAAAGTTCAAGGCCGCGAAGAATCTTGAGATTCGCACAGTCAAGACCCGTCCAGCCGGAACGAACGACGATGCACTGATCAAGGAGGGGACTGGCACCCTTGTAACGGCGACCGACGGCGCGTCGCTTGAGCAGGACGAGGAGCTCAAGATCGGACTTGGGCGCTGGCATACGCTGCCCGCCGATCAGCCGCTGCAACAGCGGGTGCATCGCATCGGAATGGCCCTCGTTCCTGTCTACCAACGCGAGATGGCCGACGACGACCCATCCAAAATCCACTTCCGTTTCTTCGCGATCGACGACAACAAGTTGCACGGCAACATCAACCTGCTGGATGGCGCGGTGCTGGTGTCAAAACAGACCGTCGAGCGGCTCAGCAGCGACGACCTGCTTGCGGCGGTGATTGCCGACGGCGTGGCGTACAGTTTGCAGCGGCAGGCCGCCGAACAAGTAAAGATCAATCGCATCGCCTGGGGCGCTGCAATCGTTGAGGCGTTTGTCCCCGAGGCTGGTTTTGCGGCGCTGGAGGCGAATGGCATGGTGGGCGGAGATCCCGCAACCATCATGAAGCAGGAGCGGCTTCGCATCGCGCTTGCGCTGATGCGCGACGCGGGATTCGATCCATGGCAGGCGCCCGAAGCCTGGCGGTTCATCGGGCCGAAAGAGCTCCCGGCCAATCTTGCGACGCTGGAATACCCGGAAAGCAGTTGCTACCAGATACAAGTTCTCAACCTGCAATATGCGCGGAGGTAGTGGCTATCGCCGGGCGGCGGCCAGTGCCGCAGCGAGAGCCTCTTCGGGTTCGGGGCGGACGCGGAAGTCGGCGTGGGCTTCTGCAAAGAGGACCTTGCGGTCTTTTGCGATCACGTAAGTCGCGGGCACTGGAAGACGCCAGCTCTTTTCTCCATTGATGAAGGGCAAATTGACGAGGATCGAGCGGTAATACTCCTGATGGTACTCGGGGATGGTGTAGACGAGGCCGAACTGCTCGGCGACGAGGTTGCCTGGGTCGTGCAGGACCGGGAAGGGCAGGCCGTGCTGGCCGGCCATGAAGTCGGATTGGCGCTGGGTCTGCGGGCCGATGGCGACCATCAGGCATTCGTGCTCGCGCAGTGTTCCGTAGAGGTCGCGCCAGGCTTCGAGTTCGGTCACGCAATAGGAGCACCAGCGGCCGCGAAAGAATTTGATCACGAGTGGGCCAAGTGCGAGCAGGTCGGCTGAGCGGACGAGCTTGCCGTTTGCGTCGCTGAGGGTGAACTCAGGCGCAACTGCGCCGACGGGCTGGATCTTTTCTTCAATGCCGGAAGCGAACAGCTCGGCGACGGCCTGTTCGCCCACGGCGAGCCGCGCAGCCGGAACCAGGTGACGCGTGTTCGCCGTGATCTCGTCGAGTTGGTCCTGAAGCGTGGTGGTCATAGTTTCGCCCCGAGGAAAGTCGAAAAGCTCAACTCGCCTCCATTATGAGTTGAAACCAGCAGGTGAAATCCCCTCTTTCCGAGAGTATCCCTCTTCCGTTGAATTCGAGGGTTCTTGCTTGGAAACTCAGAGCAGACAATCAGAATGCTGGTTAGCGGGGAATTCGGCGGCTTTTTTTGAATCTTCCTGCGGTGTTCCAGGAATTCGACGGTTGCCTCGACCTGCTCGAACGCTCTGCGAAGGTCGGTGCCCTTCAATTCAACGATCACATCGATAATGCTCGGCAGCGAAACCAGGAAATCGGCTGCCGTCTGTCCGGCGGGAACCATGCACCCATCCATGCGGATACGCTGGACGATCCGCCTTTCGGGATTGAGGAATACGGCGCTCACGTTGGTTCCCTTGTCGTGGACTTTGATCTTTGAATGGCTCAGCAACTCGATGCAACGCGCTTCATCGACCGCCATATTGAATCTCCAGAAGCTGACCGAATTGATCGGCAATGTCGCTGGAGATGTCGTCGAGGATATCCCCGTTGATCAGCTTTGATTCCTGATCCATGATCGAACGGAGGATGCCATCTTTGCCATCGAAAGCGTAAGCTGCGAAGTCGCTGGGTTTGATCCAGTATTGACGCGGGATGACCTTCTCGACTTCAGAGGCCTTGTCTGGCTGCTCTTCTGCAATGAGTCCGGCCTTTATCAGGTCGTTGAACGCGGTGAGGATGTAGGGACTGTGGGTGGTGACGGCGAATCGAAAGCTGAGACTCGGCTCGGATGAAAGGTACGCAAAAAGACGTGTCAGGTCGTATTGCGTTTTTGGGAAAACGCTCAGTTCAGGCTCTTCCACATATATGATCCCTGGAGTAAGGCTCGATTTAGACCACGCCTGGGTTGGGTTCGTGGATATAGCAGAGACTAGACCTGCCAACGGATTTAGCAAAGGGAGCAGTTCGAGTGTTCCCGATGAGAGTAATTGAAAAGGGAGTTCACGTCCGTCGTTATTAGAATGAAAAAAGAGAGTCCCGCCGTCGCTAAAGACTTTCCCGCCGAGAATATGTCCAGCCATGTCAAGGAACTGCGGGAGGGTCTCGCTTGAGCCGCTCGAAGACTCGATCAATGATCGATATTCAAAGTCCATTTCCGTAGAAAAACGCCGCGTGATCCAGTCCAGGTTTTTGTCAGAAACAGAGACGAATCCCTTATTAGGGGTAGAGAAGAAGGAACGCCCTGATGGGATGTAAATCGAGCCGCATGGCCTAAATGGTCCGGCAAGCATCTCGATAATTCGACGAGCTTCATCCACGCTCTGATCCGATGCTTTCCACTTTTCATAGTCGTCCACGAAGTTTTGGCTGAAACGAAGCCACGGCGCCTTGTCCGGAGGCTCGACAGACGCTGAAATCGAGTATTGGCCAAAGGAGTAGGTGATTTCGAACCTGTCGCCGTTCAAAGCCTTACCTGGGAACCAGTCGGCGAAGCGCTCCTCGATGCCCCGGCTGATATCGATGAACGGAGGGTGGTGACGGGCGACGTTGTTTGCAAATTCGGGTAAATACTGAGAAAAGAAATATGCCAGTTTGCAAAGGAGACTCTTCCCACTCGACTGCGGCCCGATTAGGACGGTGATTTTGCCGAACTTGAGGGTGGCTTCTTTGATGACGGAGAAGTTTTTGACGGTGAGGGTGCGCACCGGGCGTGATTGATTCCCGTTGTCTGTCATCGCAACCCTCCTTCCTGACCGAAAGACAACCGCAGATCCTTCGACTCGCTACGCTCGCTCAGGATGACAGCTCTCTGGAGGTGCGAGCGGTTCGACTCGATTCAAATGAGTCTCGCGACCTCCTACAGAGCTATTCTATCGCCCAAACCGCTGCTTCGCGCCCATGCCCATGGCGCCCAGGCCGCCGCGCATCATCTTTGCGCCGAGGCCGCCTTTGCCCATCTGCTTGAACATCTTGGCCATCTGCGCGTACTGCCGCAGGAGCTGGTTTACGTCCTGCACGGTCGTCCCGGAGCCTTTGGCAATGCGCTTGCGGCGCGTGCCGGAGATGATCTCGTGGTTGCGCCGCTCCTTGGGCGTCATGGAGTTGATGATGGCCTCAAGGCGCGTGAATTGCTTTTCGTCGACCTGGCTTGCGGCCTGCTGCATGCCGGCAAAAGGTCCGACCGAGGGAAGCATCTTGAGGATCGACTCCATGCTGCCCATCTTTTTGATCTGCAGAAGCTGCTCGCGGAAGTCGTCGAGCGTGAAGCCGTCGCCGAGCAGCGCCTTCTTGGCAAGCTCTTCGCCCTTCTTGCGGTCGAGAGTCGACTCGGCTCTCTCAATGAGCGACATCATGTCGCCCATGCCGAGGATGCGGCCAACAATGCGATCCGGATGGAAGGGCTCGAAGGCGTCGGGCTTTTCGCCCACGCCGATGAACTTGATGGGTTGGCCGGTGACGTGGCGAATTGAGAGCGCCGCGCCGCCGCGTGCGTCGCCGTCCATCTTCGTAAGGATCACGCCGGTCAGTCCAAGACGGGAATGAAAATCCTGTGCGGAGTTGACTGCGTCCTGGCCGGTCATGGCATCGGCGATGAAGAGGATCTCGCTGGGGTTCAGCAGCTTTTTGAGCCGCTCCATCTCGTTCATCAGCTCTTCATCGATGTGGAGGCGGCCGGCGGTGTCGACGATGAGCGTGTCGCAGCCCATGATGACGGCTTCGCGGCGCGCCTCTTTGGCGAGGCGTTCGACTAGAGCGGAACCAGGTGCTTCGCCCTTGAGGTCGCCCTCATAGATGCGGGCTTCGATGGATTTAGCGACGACCTTGAGCTGCTCGCGCGCGGCGGGGCGGTAGACGTCAACCGAGACCAGCATGGGACGATGGCCGCCCTTCTTGAGCCATGCAGCCAGCTTGCCGCTGGTCGTAGTTTTTCCGGAGCCTTGCAGACCGGCCATCAAAATCACGGTGGGCGGCTGCGACGAGAACCTGAAGCGCGCGGTGTCTTTGCCGAGCAGGGTGATGAGCTCGTCGCGAACGATCTTGATGACCTGCTCGGAGGGCGAGAGCGCGGTGAGGACTTCGGTCCCCACGGCTTTGACGCGAATCTGCTCGATCAGGTCCTGAGCGACGTTCAGGTTGACGTCGGCCTCAAGCAGAGCAACACGAATTTCGCGCAGAGCATCGGCGATGTTCTCTTCGGTGAGCGTGCCCTGGCCGCGGAGGGTCTTGAATGCGCGCTGGAGTTTATCTGTGAGGTTTTCAAACATATGTCAACTCCCAGTTTACCGGAGTCGCGTGACTTCCTGCGGTTGGCGACGCCTGACGCGAAATCGAATCAAGCTCCAGTTCCGCCGGCGGTCTCAACTCCGCGCTCGAGAAAGCGAACGATGTGGCCCCAGTAGAAGGTGGTGGGCTTGTGGAAGGGTTCGCTGTGTCCGAGGTTGGAAATGATGATAAGCCTGCTCTCGGGCGGGATTGCGGCAAGGTCGCGCGCCATCTGCACCGGGAAGAGTTTGTCTTTGTCGCCGTGGATGACGAGGACGGGCACGGGGCAATCGGCGAGCGCTTCAACTATGTCCCAGATGGGAGGAACGAGCGGAAGGAGGAAGGCGGGAAGACCGATGGAGTGAGCGCCAGCGCGAAATGAGGTGCAGGGGGCGCAAAGGAGCAGGCGATGGGCAGAGATGCGGCGGATGACGGCAGCGGCGATGCCGGTGCCCATGGAGAAGCCGAGGATGGAGACCGGCATGGGATCGACGAGCCGTTGAAGGCGCTCGAAGGCGATGACCGTGTCGTCTTCCCACTGCGTCCAGTTGGCGGTGCCGGGGCTGCGGCCGTACCCGGAGTAGTCAAAGAGCAGCGAGGCCACGCCAAGCTCCGCGAGAAGGCATTGCACGGGGAACCATTGGTCTACGACTTCGCCGATGCCGTGGCAGATGAGAACAGCAGAGCTGGGCTTTGCGTTCTCGGGTTGAACGAAGACGGCGTCAATGAGGTTTCCACCGCTTTGGAAGGGCTGGTGCGAAGCGGCGACGCCAGTGAAAGTGCCGCGATGTCCTTTTCCCACGCGGCCCAGCGTGCGTTCGCGCACCTCGAACACACGACTGATTGTACTCATGGCGAAGCTGAAGATCTCACGATGATGAGGCATAGTTAGAGCGGTTCTCCAGTTTACATTCGATTTCTGACCTCACGGAAGGTGGCTTTTTCTTGATGAAAAGGCACTCAGCAGCATTTGGTTCCCTCGATACCAACTGGAGAACCGCCTCATTCGGCAGGAGCGATCAGGTATTGTTCGAGTTTGCCATCGGGGTAGGTGTATGTGGTCAGAGAGAGATGTTTGGATGGATACACGATCGTGAAGGCGCGAAAAGTCATGCCTCCGCGTAAGGACTCTCGCGCTTGCTTGAAGCTGAGCGGCTCGCCCAGCGGGGCCAGGCTCGATTGAAAGTCGGCGATGGCTTCGGGTGTGAAGTAGTCGCTCAGGTTTGGCGCCAGCAGGCTGCGGTCGATGCGGCCCTGCTGCAGGCCGCGATAGATGTCGATTGCCTGCTGCTCGGGCGGAGTTGGCGGCGTTCCTTCGAGGACAGGAAGCGCGAGCCTGGCGATGGAGGATGCCGCTCCAACGGCATCCTGATTGGTGAGCACGGCGATGGCAACGCCCTCGTCCACGAGAACCGCGTTGTCCGAGACAAAGCCCGATACCTCTCCACTGTGCTCGATCAGCGTGTGTCCGCTTTGGTCGCGAACGAATACGCCAAGGCCGTAGTGCGTGCTTTTGCCGTCGTTCAGTTTAACTTCGGTGAACATTTTTTTATAACTTTCGGGCGAGAGCAATGACCTGGCGATGAGGCTCTCATCCCATAACGCCAGATCGTGTGCCGTCATGGCTAGCTCGCCTGCTGCAAACATCCAGCCGCGGCCCTCCTTGGGGGCGGGGCGCAGGGGCCCAAGCGCGTTGCGATAGTAGGGCGTCGCGTCCACTTGGGTCAGCTTTGCCTCGTCGCTGTTCCATACCGAGTGCATGCCGAGCGGGCGAAAAATGCGATCGACGAGGAAGTCCATCAGCGGCCGTCCCGTGATGTTCTCTATGATGCGGCCGGCGATGACATAGTTGGTGTTGGAGTACTGCCACTGGGTTCCAGGCTCGAAGTCGAGGGCCTTCTTACCCCAGGTATCGAGAATCTGCTGCGCGGACTCAGGCTTCAGCATGGGCGTCATCACATAGTCTTCGGGCCAGTAGTCCTGGTAGCCGGAGGTGTGCGAGAGGACCTGTCGAATAGTGACTTTGTCGCCTTGAGTGAGCCCAGGAATGTACTTCCCCACCGCATCGTCGAGCGAGAGTTTGCCGTCCTGTTGGAGGAGCAGGATCGCAGCCGCCGTGAACTGCTTTGAAATGGAGCCGATGGAGTAGCGCATCTCGGGCGTGGCAGGCACGGCAGATGCTGCGTCCGCGGCAAGGCGCGCGCTTCCGTAGGCGTGGGTGTAGATCAATTTGCCGCCCTTGACGACGGCCACCGATGCCGATGGGACGCCGGTCTGCTCGAGCACTTGCGAGGCGATGCGGTCGATGCGGCCGCGAAGGGCGGGGTCGATGTTCTCGACGGTCTGGGCGGCAACAGCGAGCGGAAAGAGTGCAATGGCGGCAATCGCGGCGGTGCGGATTTTGCTTGGACGCATGGGTGCGGTGGAGTTCCCCTATGCCGAATGATAAACGGATAGGTCACGCGGTGCGGCCAGTCAGGGCCAAGGGCGACTCGCTCGCCGTACTGAGTGGCGCCGACATGACGAGGGTCGTCACCTGCGGATCCAGCTGTCTGGGCGCAGACGAGGGCTGCGCTGGCGACAGCGAGTAGCAGATAAACTGCGGGTCGAAACGTGCGGGGAAGCATCGAGATCACTATAGCGCAGCGGCGATGCGATAGGCTGGCAGAGGCGGGTTGCGTTGCCTGTTGATTAAGTCCGCGAGGCTGGGGGTTGGATGGATCGTTTGATTGCTGGGCACAAGCGTTTCTTGAAGGAGATTTTTCCCGGGCGGAAGGAGCAGTTCAAGCTGCTATCTGACCGGCAGGCCCCGGAATGGTTGTTTATTACCTGCTCTGACTCGCGCGTCGTGCCGGACCTGATTCTGGGAACGGGGCCGGGCGATTTGTTCATTACGCGGAACGCCGGCAACGTTGTGCCGATTACAGGTAACGATGTAGATGGGGTGACGGCGACGATCGAGTACGCGGTGGATGTGCTGCGGGTGAAGAGCGCGATTCTCTGTGGGCACTCCGACTGTGGCGCGATGAAGGCGGCGCTGGACAAGGTTGCGCTCGAAAAGCTGCCCAAGGCCAAGCGCTGGCTGCAGCATGTTGAGGGCGCGTTCAGCCATCGGCAGCCGCCTGACCCGAAGGACGGCGAGCATGCGGAACTCGGGTCGTTGATTCGCGGCAACGTGGTGGCTCAGTTGCGGAACCTGAAGATGCAGCCTGCTGTAGCGCGGGCGATGGCGGAGGGGCGCCTGACCGTGCACGGCTGGTACTACGACATCCTGAGCGGACGCATCGAGGCCTACGACGAGGTGCGAGGCCGATTCGTTGAGCTAGGTGAATAAGCTCGCGTGGGAAGCGCTGAAGTATACTTGCGGCGCGGCGAGCGCCGCAGAAACGGAGGTCCAGGATGGCGCCAATTCCCGATCCTTATCTGGTCTCGAATTTCAGAGTCGAGATCGACAATATTCCTTCAGCCACTTTCAGTGAGATTATCGGGCTCGATCTCTCTATCGACATCGTCGATTATCGAACCGGATCATCGATTCCGCTTGCGGCGGAAAAATTGCCAGGCCTGGTTCACTACCCGAACATTACGATGAAGCGCGGCCTGACGCAGAATCTCGATCTGTGGAATTGGGTCAAGAACATTCTTAGTGGCGTCTCGGATAAGCGAAACATGTCGATCGTGCTTCAAGATGCTCAACACAACGATGTGATCCGCTGGAATGTGACGAACGCATGGCCCTGCAAGTGGTCGGGGCCTGATCTCAAATCTGGATCGAGTGAGGTTGCCATCGAAGAGATCGAGATTTGCCATGAGGGGCTTGTGCTGGCCTGATTGTTGCCTGCCGCTGAATGTCATCGGACCTGGCCGTCCATTGAGAGGTCCAGGAGAATCAATTGTCGCGTCAAAAAAGCATCGGGCCGACCAAGTGGACGGCCCGATTCAATTTTGACGTCATTCGGTCTGGCTTAGGGCTGAGGATTCGAGGTGCCAGTCCGGTCCGAAGAAAATCCCTGCTGCGAAGAAGCGGCGTTTTGGCCTGGCTGGATATTTTGGCCGCCGGGCGCCGGCTGATTCTCGGAATTCGCTCCGGGCTCGCTTTGGCCAATGCCGATTGCAGCGCCCGATACCACTAACTCGACGCGGCGATTCTGGGCTCGCCCCGCGCTGGTGGAGTTATCGGCGACCGGATGGGTTTTGCCGAACCCAGCGGCCGTAACATTGCTATCCGAGACACTTTGCGAAACCAGGTACATGCGAACGCTGTCCGCGCGTTCTTCAGATAACTTCTGGTTATATTCCTCTGAGCCGATGTTATCTGTGTAGCCCGCCACCTGGAGTTTCAAATTCGGGTACCCGAGCAGGATGCCGGAGACCTTAGCCAGCTTTTCGCGGGCTTCCGGTTTCAGCGTGTACTTATTGAAGTCGAAGAGCACGTCAGGCATATTCACGATGAGGCCGCGTGCGGTCTCAGTCGTTTGAAGCACCTGGTTCAACTGCTCTCTGAGGCGCTCCCGCGTCTGCTGGGCCTGCAACGTTGCTTGTTGTGCACTCTGTTCGGCCGCCAGTTGCGCCTCGCGAGCCTGGCGTGCACGTGCTTCAGCTTCGGCTGCCGCGGCATTTGCCCGTGTGCGTTCCTCGGCCTGCTGCTGCGCAGCGGCCTGTGCCTGCGCCGCCTGTTGCTGCGCCAACTGAGCATCCTGCTGGGCTTGCTGTGCGCTTTGTTCCGCATTTATGCGCGCCTGCTGATTGGCGGCATCATCTTCGGCCTTGATCTTGCGAATGGTGATGATGCGCGCGTCTTCAGCAGCCTGCACGGCTTCGCGAGCGTAGGTAATTTCCTGTTTGCGGTCGCCTTTGTGTGAATCCATATCGGAGGCATTCTGCAGGTCGGTCTTCGCGGTGTTCATGGTGTCAGCGGCATACTTATCGGCTCCGCCAGCCACAGCGATCTGTATCGCATTTTGAGCTTCGTAGAGTTCCAAAGGCGACTGCTCGTTGCGGGTGATTGGATTCAACACACTGTGCCGTCCAGCGGTTTCAGCGTACGCTCCGCGGGGCAACAGGGAATAGTGGGCAACAATGGGTTCAATTACGCCGTTCGTCTTGTCCTCGATCACGAAGTTTTGCATCACAACCAGGTCGCTGGGCATGGTGACGGCGAAGTACGGCTCGGCTGTGACGATCAACCCGAATGCCTGCAAGTTAGTGGTGACTGTGAAGTGGTCGCCCTCTCTGCCGCCGGAGGGCAGCACTTCTCCGAGATTGACAGGCCGGCCCTCAGGCGTGATCGCCCACATGACGTACGTAAGATATTCGGGGCCGAAACCGTTAGCGGGGCTCAATCCCTTAAGATCCGCATCGATCACGGTGCGGCCCAGCTTGCTGTCGACCTTAGCCTCACCTTTGGCGCCCGGCAGAAGACTGGTGCCCTGGAAGCCAATCCTCGTGGCCTCGCTCCGGTGGAAGTAGTTGATGGCCGGGATGTCGCGGGAAACTACTTCAATTTTGTAGAGCGGCACATTGTCGACCGAGCCGGCCTGGGTCATGGGAGAGGTCTGCACAGTTGACATATTCGATTGCTGGGTGGGATTGGGTTCCTGCGCGGCCAAGGTAGTCGCGGTAGCAAGCAGGAAGGCGAAAAGGGAAAAGCTGAATTTGTTTTTGAGCATCTCTATGTACTCCTTGGCCGCAGGGGGCGCTATTTCCGAGTGTTGGGGACCGTATTGTTTCGCGGACGACAGAATTTCAGACGCATAAATCGCGCGCGGCAAACTTCAGCACTACAGATAACTCTTGATGCCTTCGCGGGAAGTAGAGTTGTCCCCGGCAACAATTCGGCGACTGCGCTGCAGGACCTGGGCGATTGATTTTATTGGGCTTATGGATTTCTGATGGCAGCCGGAGAGCTTGAATGTGCCTGAAGGGAAATGAGATTCGGGCGGAAATCGGCGGACCCGGGTTTGGCTTTTGTTGATAATTCAGCTAAACTAGTTGGTAGGCTAGTTGATTCGATCAAATGATTAAGACGACAGGGACTCATGCCGCCTGTGGAAATTCAAAATACGGAGATAGGCGCTTTTGACGCGAAGACGCGGCTCTCTGAGCTGTTGCGCAAGGTGGACCAAGGGGAACGGTTCACGATAACGGTGCGCGGGCGAGCTGTCGCGCAACTGGTTCCGGCTAAGCCCGAGAGCGATCGGGCGAGGGTGGATGCGGCGGTCAGAGGCCTGCTGAACTTTCCCAGACTCGAAGGCATCGCGGGCGAGACTGTTCTCGAATGGATTCGCGAGGGAAGAAAGTAAGTGGCGGCCTCGCCTCTTGTACTGGATGCTTCCACTGCGTTGGCCTGGCTGGTGCGTCGCGTAAATCCGGAAGAAGACCGCCTGGCGGATGAGGCGCTGCAACGCATCCAGAAAGACGGCGTCGTGGTTCCCGCCTTGTGGTTCCTGGAGGTTGCCAACGGCATTCTTGTGTCCCAGCGGCGTGGGGGCGTTTCGATCGCGACCTCAGCATCGTTCATAGGCCTGGTTGAAGCGCTGCCCATTGATCAAGACAAGGTGCAACCATGGTCGGTGTTCGCGACGGTTCTTTTCCTGGGCCGCTCGTTCGAACTTACGAGCTACGATGCCGTATACCTTGAGCTGGTGCTCCGTATTGGTGGAACCCTCGCTACGTTTGACGGGCAGTTGGCGGAGGCCGTGCGGAAGGCCGGTGGCAGGGTGCTCGGCGATCCGGCGTAGGGCTCGGGGGTCACTTCGAGCCGCAGGTTACGTGGAATCCTTCCTGTTTTGCCCGAGTGCAGAAGTAGGCCTGCATCGCTTCCATACTGTCAAAGCTCTTTCGAGAACGAGGGAAGAAATGCCGCAGATCCTTTACACCGTCCTTGTGGAATCTGCAACGCTCAGTGCGCCCCCGGCGGCGGTGCTGCGCCTTTTCGCGGCTTCTTGAAGAGCCAGGCTGCGCCGGCGCAGAAGAAGGCCAGCAGCGCCGTCCACCGGAAGACATCGACATAGGCCATCAGTGCCGACTGCTGCTCCATCAGGCCGTAGATCATGCCGAACGACCCTCCTCGGCTCTGCGCAGGGCCTACCTGGTGGGCGAGATAGTGGCCCAGGCCCAAGGCCCGTTGTTGAAGGATCGGATTTGATGGCCCGAGGCCTGCGCCGATCTCGTTCTGGTGCAGCGCAGCTCGCCGGATGAGGGCCGTCGTTGCCATCGAAATCCCGATCGATCCGCCGATGTTGCGCAGCATGTTGAACAGGCCCGTCGCGTTGCCCATCTCTTCGCGGGGAACGGTAGAGGTCGCCATCGTCGCCAGCGGCACAAACACAAAGCTGAGCGCAAAGCCGGTGATCATGATGGGCACCAGCAGCGTGTAGGGGCCGATATCGAGGTTGACCGTTCCGAACATGAGCGCGCAGACGCCAAAGCCGAGAAAGCCTGCGCAGAGCAGCTTGCGCTGGTCCATGCGGCTGCCAAGGAAGCCGACGACTGGCGATCCGAGGAACGAGCCGATGCCGCGTGGGCCGACGACCAGACCGGCGGTGAAAGCGGTGTAGCCAAGCACCTCCTGGTAGTAGAGCGGCAGGATGGCAATGGTGATGTAGATGGCCATGCCAAGCATGGCAATCAGGAAGCAGCCGGTGCGGAAGTTGCGGTCTTTAAGAATGTGCAGGTCGACCAGGCCTTTGGGATGAGTCCACGAGTGCCCCACCCAGCCGATGAGCGCGATCACCAGCGCAACGACTGCCCAACGCACCCACAGCGCGCCAAACCAGTCGTCTTCCTGGCCCTTGTCAAGCACGATTTGCAAAGCACCCGTCCAGATCATGAGCAGGCCGAAGCCGATGTTGTCGAATGGACCGACCTTGGCATTCTTGATCCACGGCGGGTCGTGCACAAAGCGGGTGATGAGGATGAATGCGAGAATGCCGACCGGGATGTTGATGTAGAAGGCATAGCGCCAGCTGAAAGTGTCTGTCAGCCAGCCGCCGAGGGTTGGCCCAAGCACCGGCGCCAGCACGATGCCCAGGCCGTAGGCAGCCATGGACTGGGAACGCTTTTCAACCGGGAAGCTCTCGAGCAGGATGGACTGCGAAAGCGGCTGCAGTGCGCCGCCGCCCGCGCCCTGCAGCACGCGGGCGAGCAAGATCACTGACAACGAGGGCGCAGCTCCACAGAAGAACGAGGCGACCGTGAAGATCACAACGCAGAAGAGCAGGAAGCGCTTGCGGCCGAAGCGGCGCGCGAACCAGTTGGAAGCGGGCAGGATGACGGCGTTCGCTACCAGGTAGCTGGTGAGCACCCAGGTGGCTTCAGAGTTGGTTGCAGAAAGCGATCCTGCGATGTAAGGCAGCGCCACCGAGGCGATCGCCGTATCCAGCACTTCCATGAAGGTGGGCAGCATCACGGCGACCACGACCAGCCATGGGTTGACGCCCTGTGTGAGCGGATAACGAGCTTGAGGGGCGGCCGTAGTCATCGGTTGCGGACTCGAGTGCTCAGCCCGAATGCTGGACCCGATGAGAGTAACCGATCAACCAGCCGCTGAAAAGTGACAGAGACCACTCAGTCCTGGATGAGGCCTGTTTGAATTGAGCACTTCTTTAGTGGGATTGCGATTTGATTCGAGCAGATCCACAGTAGATCTGCCCCTTCTGGCCTTCTTTGAGGTCGCCGCTCCCTGGGGTCGCGTCGATTTTGAGGCCAAACGGTCCGAGGTACTGCAACTCTGGTACCGCTGAGGGCAGGGCCGCCAGAGGTTGGGGGACCTCCGGCGGCCACTCGTGTTGTGGCATTACATGCCGTTATCGCTGTTCTGCGCGGGATGCAGAACGCGATAGCTTGCGCCGCCGTTCGACCAGACGAGGAGCAGGATGTCCTTGCCCGCCGGCGAAGCATGGACTTCGCTGGCGAACTTCTCCGCGCTGGCAACCGGATGACGGTTGACTTCGAGGATCACATCGCCGGGCGCGAGGCCTGCCTCTTCAGCCGGGCTGGCCGGACGCACGCTCTCGATGGCCGCGCCGTTTACGCGCTCAGGCAGATTGAGCTGCTGACGCAGCTGCGGCGAGAGATCGTCCACAGCCAGGCCGAGCTTTCCGCCGTTGTGCGTTTCTCCACCTGAGTTGTCTGCAACTTCAGCGTTGCCATGGAACTCTCCGACCTTTACTTCGACGTTCTCTGCCTTGCCGTCGCGCAGAATTCCGAGGTGAATGGTGGTGTTTGGCGAGACCTGGCTCACGGCTACCTGCAAAGCCCCGCCGTTGACGATCTTTTTGCCGTTGAACTCCCGCAGCACGTCGCCGCCCTTGAGCCCGGCGCGTCCGGCCGGCGAGTCAGGAGTTACCTGGCTAACAATGGCGCCTGTCGCATCGGGCAGGTTGAAGAAGCTGGCATTCTCCGGCGTCACGTCGTTCATGGTGATGCCGAGATAGCCGTGGTGCACGCTGCCGGTGCGGATGATCTCATCGGCGCTGGTCTTGACGATCTGCGAGGGGATGGCGAACCCGGCGCCCGCGAAGGACCCGCTGCCCGAGATGATGAAGGTGTTGATGCCGACCAGCTCGCCGTGCGCGTTCACCAGTGGGCCGCCGGAGTTTCCGGGATTGATGGCCGCGTCGGTCTGGATGAAGTCGCCGGGCTTGCGGCGATCTTCGTCATATGGATTGGGCCGGTCAAGCGCGCTCACGATGCCGCGCGTGACGGAGAACTGGAAGTAACCGAACGGGCTGCCAAAGGCAAGCACCGTCTGGCCCGGATGCAGCTTGGTTGAGTCACCCCAGGCGATGCAGGGCAGATCGTGAGCGTCGATCTTGATCACGGCCACGTCGTTGAGTTTGTCCACACCGACGAGCTTCGCCGGAAAAACGCGGCGGTCGTTCATCGTGACGCGAATCTGCATCGCGTTGCCGACTACGTGATCGTTGGTGACGATGTAGCCGTCGGGCGAGATAATGATGCCGCTGCCGATGCCATGCTCAATCTGCTGGCCCGGCATTTGCCCGTGGCCGTTGCCTCCTTGCCCGAAGAAGCGCCGGAACTCGGGTGGTATCGCCCCTTCAGGTATCCCAGGCATCTGGCCATCTTCAGTTTCCGTCTCGCCGGACCCGCGAGCGGTTACCGAGACGTTGACCACAGCCGGCGTCACGCGGGCGGCGACAGCCTCAACTGCGTTATCGAGTGCCACGAGCGACGACACGCTGTTGTCGTCCATGGGCAATGCGCCATTGCCTGCGGCTGCGGCATGCACGGCGGGGTGTGCTGCAAAGAAGGTGAGTGCGAGGCCAAGAGCTGCCACCACTCCTGCGGGAGCGGCGAATTGTTTCGCCTTGGCTACTAATGAATTAGTTGATGCGGTCATGTGTCGTTTTCTCCATTGGGTTGAATCTGTTGGTTATAGCTCTTACAGTTGGATCACGATCCACCCATCGCGATAGGGAATTGCAATGGGCTGAGTGGAATTGGAAGCCGGTTGGACGGGGTTGGAAGCTGGTGGAACGTTCGCGCCAGGCTGAATGTTGGAAGCTTGAGGAACGGTTGGGGCCGGTTGAGAATTGGAATCTGCAGGAAAGTTGGAAGCTGGTTGAACGAAGCGCAGCACCAGGCGGGTGACGGTGATTCTTGCGGAGGGTTCTGATCCTACAGAACTCGCACCGGCTCCGGCAGAGCCTGCCGCGATTTCGCCGGCGACTTCATCGCCTTGGACCCCTTCGTTGCGCCCAGTGGTCTGCACCTCTTCAAACGTGGTGAGGACGAGGTAGCCGGTCTGATTAGGGCCACGATCAGCTGAACCGGTCAGGCTTGCGCTGGTCTGGCTCGCTTGCGCGCCGGTACCCTGCGGCGCCTGTTGGTCTCTCATCCTGGCCGCAATTGCTTTGGGAACAAGCGAGGCAAGCGAATGGCCGGAACCGATCGAGTTATTATCCGGATTCATTGCGCCTGGAGACTTTGTGTTCCGAGTCGAGTTGTTGTTGCGCAGCGAAGAAGTTGTCCGAGCTGGGGGCAGGATCGCCATCGTCTTCACAGCGCGATAAGGCTGAGCGCCCGATCCCGCGAAGGCAATAGCTTTTGGTGAGAAATCTGCGACGGCATCTCCCTCAAGGCTCGGCTCGATGTTGCTCGCCGAGGCGCGGAGCGATTTCGCGGCTGGATTCGACTGTGCGACGAACGCTACCAACTGCGGCGAATGCGCCAAAGCGACCACGCCGGCAACGAGGCCGCAACCGACCAGGACGACCGACGCTGCCGATGCGACCGGGCTAAGGACCTGCGGGCGGCGAAGCAATCGCTGGACCCGCGCGGCCAACTCGGGACGGTGCTGCCATGCACCGAGTGAGAGCACGGCAGCACGGTGCTCCAGTCCTCTTTCAGCAAGTCCGGCGAGGCACGCGGCATAGGTACGCGGGGCCTGTGTGCGGCGGACCACGCCGTCGTCGCAAGCCATCTCGCGCTCAGCGCAGAGTCGCCGCTCGAGCCACCAGAGAGCCGGATTGAGCGGGAAGACAACCAGGCAGAGCTTTTGAACCAGATTTGCCCAGTCGTCTCTGCGGCGAAGATGCTCTGACTCGTGCAATACAACGTGCTCGAGTTCGGCCGGATTGAGCCGACTGAGGAGCCACGCGGGAATCAGAATTCGCGGACGGAAAAACCCAATGACACACGGGCGATCGAGATCGCTGGTCGCGCAGAGTTCGGCACTGCGTGCGGCAGCGCTTTGGGCACTGCATGCAGCAGCGCTTTGGAGCAGAGCCTCGACGTTAGCGGCTGAGCGCCACAGGCGGCGCATGCGAAGGGCATGTGCAGCGAGGCTGGCGGAACGCAGCAGAGAGGCTGCGATCCATAGGGCTGCAAGCCCCAAGCTCCAGCGCGCGTCAAGGGAGAGCAAAGGACGCGCCACGGGGCCGGCGGCTGACCAAACGTTTGCCGTGGACCCTGCGGCCAGGGCCGCCGGATGCGCAGGCGCGGCGTTGAATGAGGGTGGGGCCAGGCTCTCGATCAGCGCCGGCAAAAGCGGCAGGCAGACAAGAGCAGCGAATCCAGCTGCCCAAATCCCGTAGCGCAGTCGTGCCGGGATCTTCGGAGTGAATCGCATGCAGAGGGCAAGACCGCAGGCAATCGCTGCGCCCTGCCATAGGGTGTTGATCAGCGTGGAGGCAAGAGCCTGCGGCCAGGAAAGTGGGAGCAATGCGTGCGAGGCCCAGGCCTGAACAGCCGCGCCGAACGCAGGACTGCTCGAAAGGGCCCAGGAAACCAGATTGAAGATTACTGCCGATTCCATGGCTAGGCCTTCCCCCGCAAATCCGTGTTGAAATCGGCTCCGGAACCTTGCTGCGCTATATCCGGCCCAGCGTCGCGAATAGCGTCCTTCATGCGCTGAATCTCCTCGGGCGAGATCTCGTCGTCGCCTAAGAGTGATAACAGCAATTGCTCGCGAGAGTTGCCAAAAAAACGGCTGAGCACGTGGCGAATTTCAGATCGGCTGGCCTCGCGCTCGGCCACGGCCGGCACGTAGATGAAGGCGCGGCCCTCCTGGCGGTGCTCGACGTAGCCCTTCTGCTCCAAGATGCGCAGGGTAGTCAGGACTGAGTTGTAGGCGAGGGCTTCTTCGCTGGGGATGGCGGCCACCAGATCGCTGACGGCCGACTCGCCCCGCAGCCAGAGCAGCTTCATCAGCCTCAACTCGGCTTCGGTCAGCGTGTTGGACTTTCTGGGAGGCATCGTGGTCCTATTGGGCCGAGAATCTAGGGCCGAAAATCGTATTCTGTTCAATCCAAAGCGCCTGTTGAATCTAAACGACTAACCGGTTCGGTCTCTCCTGGCCGGTCGGTAGGTTGGACGAACAACTAAAGTATTAGTTAGCAGAGTCAGACAAAAATTGCAAGTCCAGCGATAGAAAGCGGGAATCGCGCCCACCGCCAGGAATTGGAGCCGCCGCCCTTATTGTCGCTCAATCAAATAAAGTTGACACTAAGTCACTCAATCATGCATCTTATGAGAGTCAGTATTTCAGCAGTGAGGTGGGAGCAGAACTATGGGAAAGATTATTGGCATTGACCTGGGCACGACCAATTCGTGCGTTGCAGTTTTGGAGGGCGGTGAGCCCAAAGTGATTCCGAATGAAGAGGGTGCGCGGACTACGCCCTCGATCGTTGCTTTTTCAAAGAGCGGTGAACGGCTGGTGGGGCAGGTGGCCAAGCGCCAGGCCATCACCAACCCCGAAAACACGATTTTCTCGATCAAGCGGTTTATGGGACGCCGCTACAACGAAGTCAACGACGAGATGAAGATGGTCCCTTACAAGGTGGTCCAGCAGGGCGACCACATCGCCGTGGTGGCGCAGGGCAAGGAGTACACCCCGCCCGAAATCTCGGCCATGATCCTGCAGAAGCTCAAGAAGAGCGCCGAGGCCTACCTGGGCGAGACAGTCACTGAGGCCGTGATCACAGTGCCGGCCTATTTTAACGACGCGCAGCGCCAGGCCACTAAGGACGCCGGCAAAATTGCCGGCCTCGACGTGAAGCGCATTGTCAATGAGCCGACCGCGGCCGCACTGGCCTACGGTCTCGATAAGAAGAAGGACGAAACGATCGCCGTGTACGACTTTGGCGGCGGCACATTCGATATTTCCATTCTAGAAGTGGGCGAAGGCGTCATCGAGGTGAAGTCGACCAATGGCGACACGCACCTGGGTGGCGACAACCTCGACCAGCGCATCGTGGAATGGCTGATTGCCGAGTTCAAGCAGGAGCAGGGCCTCGACCTGGGCTCGAAGGGCAACGAAATGGCGCTGCAGCGTCTGAAGGACGCCGCGGAAAAGGCCAAGATCGAGCTCTCGACCACGGTGGAGACCGAAATCAACCTGCCCTTTGTGACCGCGGATGCGAGCGGACCGAAGCACCTGGTGCGCAAGCTGACCCGCGCCAAGCTGGAACAGTTGGTTGGAGACCTGATCGACCGGTCGCTCGAGCCGTGCAAGAAGGCCATGGCCGATGCCGGCGTAACGGCGAGCCAGATTGACGAAGTGGTTCTGGTTGGCGGCCAGACGCGCATGCCCAAGATCCAGGAGCTGGTGAAGACGCTCTTCGGCAAGGAACCGCATCGCGGCGTGAACCCCGATGAAGTTGTGGCCATTGGCGCCGCCGTACAGGCGGGCGTTCTGGCCGGCGAGGTCAAGGACCTGTTGTTGCTCGACGTGACGCCGCTGACCCTGGCGATTGAAACGCTGGGCGGCGTGGCCACGCAGATGATTCCGCGCAACACCACCATCCCGACCAAGAAGACCGAGACGTTTTCAACGGCCGCCGATTCTCAGACCGAGGTTGAGGTCCACGTGCTGCAGGGCGAGCGTCCGTTGGCGGCGCAGAACCGTACGCTGGGCAAGTTCAAGCTGGGCGGAATTCCTCCGGCGCCACGCGGCGTGCCGCAGATCGAAGTCACATTCGACATCGATGCCAACGGCATTCTGAACGTGACGGCAAAGGACAACGCCACGGGCAAGGACACGCGCATCACGATCACATCGAGCTCGGGCCTCTCAAAGGACGAGGTCGAAAAAATGGCCAAGGAAGCCGAGGCCCATGCCGCCGAGGACAAGGAGAAGCGCGAAGAGATTGATGCGCGCAACTCGCTGGACTCGCTGGTCTACAACATCGAGAAGATGCTGAAAGACTCGGGCGAAAAGGTGCAGGCTGCCGATAAGACCGACGTGGAAGCCGCGCTGGCCGAGGCCAAGAAGACGCTCGAGGGTACGCCGAGCTCAAGCGAGTTGAAGGCCTCGCACGAGAAGCTCACCCAGGCCAGCCACAAGCTTGCCGAAGTGCTCTACAAGGCGAACGCGGCGGCTGCAGGTGGAACCGGCACTGGCGCACCTTCGGACGGGACCACTGGCGAACCGGCCGGCGAAGCCAAGAAGGACGAAGGCGTGATCGACGCTGAATACGTCGACGTTGAGGACAAGAAGTAAGTCCGCACCTGCACGATGAGGGTGCCCCATCCTAAACGCGTTTTTGCGTTTAGGGTGGGATAGCGAAGCGGCGGAAAAACATTGGGGTGGGCGACAAATGTCGTCCACCCCGAGGTTTTTATGGAGTTGGGCTGGCGCTGGGGCTCGGAGATTTCGGCGGCCCTCCCAGAGTGAAGACGACATTTACGGTCGTATGCACCTCAACGGGTTTGCCGTTGAATATGTAGGGCCGGTAGACCCACTGTTGAACCGCGTCGATTGCCGCCTGCTGCAGCAGTGGCATCCCGCTGACGACGTGCAGATCTTTGATGTGCCCTTCCTTGTCAATAATGGCCTGCAATACGACGGTTCCCTGAACTCTTGCGGCCTTGGCTACAGCCGGGTACTCCACCGGTGTTCTCTGAACAAGAAGGCCCTGTGCGACCCCTCCAGAAATTGAGAAGTCTCCATTTGCTCCATTCGGATAGGGACCGGACATGCCGATGGGGTTCCCCTTTACG
>Ga0302324_100002325_pt1 | contig 44270 bp, 41 predicted proteins | sample Palsa_T0_1_FD_201949 | JGI IMG/M metagenome (GOLD analysis project Ga0302324, IMG submission 201949) | Peat permafrost microbial communities from Stordalen Mire near Abisko, Sweden - Palsa_T0_1 | ecosystem: Environmental > Terrestrial > Soil > Palsa > Peat permafrost | place: Sweden: Abisko... | reverse complement strand
CCGGGCACATTCGCGGGGCTCAGGATGGTGAGTACCTCTTTCATCACCTGCGCCTTGCTGTATTGATCCTGCTGGCTCGCATCGGGATCGAGAATGGCGATCCGGTTGCGGCCGTCGCCCAGACCGCAGCCCAGATAATTGTTGTATTTGGTCATCACGAGATAGGCGGATGTTCCCCTGTAGGACGGAACGATGCTGGCCGGCACGACAGACACCGTATCGTCCCAGCCGAAGGAGCCGGGGATTTTCGTCGTATCGAGTCCGGCATCGAAATGGAGCAACCAGCCGCGGCAATTGTGGCTGGTGGCGGGCGATTCCAGCACGCCGTAATAGACATCGTTGTCGGGGCCGATCGTGGGCGCCGCCGACGAAAGATCGGTGACGACGGCCGCCTGACCGGTGGCCGGATCCGTCAGTTGCGCCTGATATTTCGGTTGCAGCGTCGTGCTGTCGAGCCCCACGAGATAGCCATTGGTGCCGTTGCTGACGCCGATATAGATCGTCGTCTGATCGCGCGAGATGGCGGGCGCGCTGTTCATCGCCACCTGCGTGATGTCGCTGTCATTGGCGGCTTTGGCGGCGCTGATCCAGGTTCCGGTGCCGTCGGCGCCGATGCGCGCAATGCCGCTCTGCAGTTTGAGCGGCGTTTTGCCCATGACGACGAAGCCGAAAAAGATGTCGCCGGCATCGTCCGCCGTGATCGGCGTGTCGATCATCACATTGGTGTTGTAAGGTTTGGGATGCGCCTGATAATTGGCGATGCCGAAGAACGCGAGCTGGCCTTTCGGACCTTTCCTGGCGTCCGGCTTGTCGCGGAAACGGACCGTGCCGCCCTGATCCGCATAATAGAGCCTGTTCTGGGCCGTGAGATGGGCGGGGAAACTCGGGACCCAGTCGGCGGTGGGCGGCACGATGTATTTCGTGTCGGCCTGCCACAGCAATGTACCCGAGCCGCCGTCGCGCGCCTCGATCTGGAAGCCGCCCATCGCCGTCGTCTTGACCGGAAAGAGGATTGTGTTCGCCGCGGTGAGCATCGGCGAGCCGTAATGGATATACGCGCTGGGCTGGAGGTCGATCCGCGTATTCCAGTGCAGTTTCGCCAGCTTCTGGCCGGCAGCCGGCGCCTGGGCGTTGTGCTGTTCGTCGCCGGCGTGGCCGCGCCAGGCGGGTGAGGTTTGCGCGAAAGCCGGTGCGGCAAGGCAAAGACAGATGAGCGCCGAACCCAAAAGCGTTTTCATCGGGATTTCCCTGTTCCTGGCGCGAAGCGATCATAGACCGGAATTCAGGCGGTCGCTCCCAGGGCCGCCCCATCCGCGCAAACCGGATCGTCGATGCGTGCCCGGCACACCGCGCCCGACAGCGTCTCCAATGCCCCATCGACGAGCGCCAGACCCAGGATGCGCGACGAATCCACGGGGCCCGGAAATTTGATTTTGTCCTTTTCGAGTGCCGAAAATCCGGCCCGCGCATAATAGGGCAGATCGCCCACGAGGATCACAGCGCGATAGCCTTGGCCGCGCGCTTCTTCGATCCCGCGTTGCATCAGCGCGATCCCCATGCCCTGGCCGCGCTGTTCGGCCTCGACCGCGAGCGGACCCAACAGCAATGCCTTCTCGTGCCCGACGATAACGGGCCAGAAACGCACCGAGCCTCTGAGTTCGCCATCCTCTATCGCAACGAAGCCAAGACCCTGCTCCGCGGCAACGCCTTCGCGCAGACGATAGGCCGATTTCGCGAACCGCCCGGGGCCGAAACTTTTCTCGACCAGCGCATCGATGAGAGGCGCGTCTTCGGGCAATTCGGCCCTGATATCCCACATGGCGTTCCTCCGGCTGTTGCCTCTTTCCGGCGACCGGAGCGGCCGCTAGGTTTGGCCCCAGATTATGGCGGGAGGAGAAAACCCATGGGAGTGCTCGAAGGCAAGGTCGTTCTGGTCACAGGCGGCGCGAACGGTATCGGCAAGGAATGCGCCCTTTTGGCGGCCCGGGAAGGCGGCAAGGTCGTCGTCAACGATCTGGGCGGCGGCGTCGCGGGTGGCGACGAGGGCTCGGCCGGCCCTGCGGAGCAGGTGGCCATCGCGATCCGCAAGGCGGGCGGCGAAGCCGTATTCAATTCCGAAAGCGTGACGAGCCGCGACGGCGTCAAACGCATGATCGAGCAGGCGCTCGACACCTACAAAGGATTGCACGCGATCATCAGCCCGGCGGGAATCCTGCGCGACACCATGTTCCACAAAATGACGGACCAGGATTGGGATTCCGTCATCGAGGTGCATTTGCAGGGCAGCTACAATATCTGCCGCGCCGCGATCGGCCATTTCCGCGAACAGAACGAAGGCTCCTTCGTCCTCTTCACCTCGACCTCCGGCCTCATCGGCAATGTCGGCCAGGCCAATTACGCGGCGGCCAAGATGGGCATCGTCGGACTGTCGCGCATCCTCGCCATGGAAGGCCTGCAGAAGAATGTGCGTTCCAACGTGATCGCGCCCTTCGCCTGGACGCGCATGATCGCGACCATTCCGATCAAGGACGAAGCCTCCGCCAAGCGCGTGGAGCGCATGAAGAACATGATGCGCCCCGACCAGGTGGCGCAGCTGGCCGTCGCCCTCGCCTCGCCCGCCACCAAGGATGTGTCGGGCCAGATCTTCGCGGCGCGCGGCAATGAATTGTTCCTCATGTCGCAACCGCGGCCGGTGCGCGGCATCGGCAAAGTCGAAGGCTGGACGCCGGAGACGATCGCGGAGCACGCTATGCCGGCGCTCAAGCCCAGTTTCCACGATCTGGGCGCGACGGCCTCGGTGTTCGGCTGGGACCCGATTTGATCTCAGATCACCAATAGGGACTTTGCGGCGCGGCGCCCACGAATTCGGCGAGGCGCCGCTTGGTTCCCGGCGAGGTCTCCGGCGGCGGATTTTTGGGGTCGACATAGACGACCTTGCGGATCTCGAAATTCGGCTTGAAATCGATCTCGGCGTTTCGCACGCGATAGAGCGCGATGAGGTTGGTCGCCCAGCCGATCTTGCGTGTGTAGAGGCCCAGAAATTCCGGCGGCGCCGAACGCAGGAGCCCTACTTCTTCTTTCAGCTCTCGCATCACCGCCTGATCCGGCGGCTCTGCCGCGGCGACCCCGCCGCCGGGCAGATGCAGACCCGGCTGGTAGCGATGGCTGACCAGCAGCACCTGGCCGTCTTCACCCACAAGGATGGCATTGGCGCCGAACGCCACCGGGGTCACGAACGCCCGGGCGCCCAGCCCGAGCGCAAGACCCATCCGGCGCAGCAGAAAAGGAATTGTCACGGCAGGACATCACGCTTCGAGATGAGGCGACCCTCACCGAATGACTATAACCTGAATCAAACTCTCCCTGTTCGCGCACCTTGTCGCTGTGCGGGCTTTCGCTGCGACCGGTGAATAGAGGGCGAAAGGAAGTACCGGATCAAATCCGGTCGCGGCGAGCCCGGCCGAGAGCCCATATCGAGGCCTGCAAATCCGGTAGAGCGGCGAAAAAAGCTGCCAGACCGCCTGCTGCCAGGCTGAGCGGCAAGGCATAAACGACATCGCTGTCGCGGCCCAGAACGACAATGGTCGCGATGGCGACGCCGGTCCATTGCGCCACGTTTCGGGGCATAGTCGCTCGCGTCGCTTAAACTTTCGCGAGTATAGGCGCCAGCGTCCCAAAATGAAGCAAATACTTAACGAATGGTTAATTTCACACGAGGCGAAGCGATCTTCCGGGCTTACACGGCGTCGAAGCTGATCCCCTGAGCGAGGGGAAGCGCGTCGGAATAATTGATGGTCGCCGTCTGCCGGCGCATGTAGGCCTTCCAGGAATCCGATCCGGATTCGCGGCCGCCGCCGGTCTCCTTCTCGCCGCCGAAGGCGCCGCCGATCTCGGCCCCCGAAGGCCCGATATTCACATTGGCGATGCCGCAATCCGAGCCCGAAGCCGCGAGGAAGCGCTCGGCTTCCTGCAGGTCCTGCGTGAAGATGCACGAAGACAACCCTTGCGGCACGGCATTGTGCCGCGCGAGCGCATCCTCGAAATCGCGATAGCGCAGCACATAAAGGATGGGCGCGAAGGTCTCGCGGCAGACCGTTTCCGTCTGCGCCGGCATCTCGACGATGGCGGGCTTCGCGTAGAACGCCTGTGGGAATTTGTCCGCCAGCACCCGACCGCCGCCGCTGATCCGGCCGCCTTCGTCTTTCGCCGCAACCAGCGCCCGCTCCATGTTCTCGAAGGCGCGCGCATCGATGAGAGGACCCACGAGCGTGCCCTGGATCTGCGGATCGCCGATCGGCAGCCCGGCATAGGCGGCCTGCAGCGCCGGCACGAGCTTGTCGTAGATCGCGTCATGCACGAACAGGCGCCTGAGGCTCGTGCAACGCTGGCCGGCGGTGCCGACTGCCGCAAATAGAATCGCGCGCAGAGCGAGGTCGAGCTTGGCCGACGGGCAGACGATCATCGCGTTGTTGCCGCCCAATTCGAGGATGGAACGTCCAAACCGCGCGGCGACGACGGGCGCCAGCGCGCGCCCCATTGCTGTCGAACCCGTCGCGCTGACGACGGGAATGCGAGCATCGCGCGCCAACGCTTCGCCCGCTTCACGCACGCCCAGCACGAGTTGGGAAAGATTCTGCGGCGCGTCGCCGAAACGCGCGACGGCGCGCTCAAACAAAGCGTGCGTCGCCAGCGCCGTGAGCGGTGTCTTCTCAGACGGTTTCCAGATCACGGAATCGCCGCACACCAGCGCCAGTGCTGCGTTCCAGGCCCACACCGCCACGGGAAAATTGAAGGCGGAAACGACGGCGACCGGACCCGCCGGCTGCCATTGCTCCATCATGCGATGGCCGGGCCGCTCGGATGCGATCGTCAGGCCGTAGAGCTGGCGCGAGAGACCCACTGCGAAATCGCAGATGTCGATCATCTCCTGCACTTCGCCAAGGCCTTCTTGGATTATCTTTCCCGCTTCCAGCGTGACGAGGCGGCCAAGCGCGTCCTTGTTGGCGCGCAGCTCTTCGCCGAACAGGCGCACCAACTCGCCCCGCCTGGGCGCGGGCACGTCGCGCCATTTGCGAAACGCTATGACGCTTGCCGCGATCTTGGTTTCGATCGCCTGCGCGTCGTCATAGGCCACGCGTCCGATCTCTGCGCCATCGATCGGCGAGTGGACGGCATGACCGCCCGGCGCGGGCGCGATGGCAAAATGGGCGAGAATGTCTTTCGCGTGCATGTCTGTCTCCCAGTGCCGCCTCAAGAGGCGGCCAAATTCCTCTTCAACGCCGTCTCCCGCAAACCCGCAAGCGTGGCCGTGGGCGAGATGGCGTCGGGGTCCACACTGATGTGAATGAGCGCCGGACGGTTCGCGGCCTCAGCCTGCAGAAACGCATCGGCAAAATCGGTCGTGCGTTTCACATGGAAACCGAGTGCGCCATAGCTGCGCGCCAGCGCTACGAAATCCGGATTCCGCAATTCGGTGCCGATCACGTGGCCGGGATAGGACCGCTCCTGATGCATGCGGATGGTGCCGTACATGCCGTTGTCGAACACGAGAATGACGATCGGCACATTGTACTGCACGGCGGTCGCCAATTCCTGACCGTTCATGAGGAAACACCCGTCGCCCGCACACGCCACGACTTTGCGCTCGGGGTGGACCAGCTTCGCCGCAATCGCCGCCGGCACGCCATAACCCATCGCGCCGCTCGTGGGACCCAGAAGCGTCGGATAGTCCCGGTACAGATAAAAGCGGTGCAGCCAGCCGGCATAATTGCCCGCGCCATTGGCGAGGATCGCATCGGCTGGGAGATGCGCATTGAGCCAGGCGTAAATGTCCGACGGATTGACCTCGCCGGGACAGGTGACCGGTCTGGCGAAACTCTCATAGTCCGCGCGCGCGTCGCGGCGCAGCGTGTGCCAGCCAATAAGATCCGGCGGCGCGAGCGCCGCCGCTTCATGCGCGAAGCTTTCGACGCTCGCCACGATCGCGAGATCTGGCTGGTAGACATGCGCCAATTCGTCGGCGCTGGGATGCACATGAACAAGAGTTTGCGCCGCGACCGGCGCGGCAATGCGCGTATAGCCGTCCGTCGTCATCTCGCCCAGCCGCGCGCCAACGACCAGCAGCAGATCGCTCGCGGCGATGCGCGCGATCAGACTGGGCGCAGCGCCGATGCCCAGATCGCCGCAATAGTTCCGGTGCGTGTTGTCAAAACGATCCTTGGCGCGGAACGAGGTGCAAATCGGCAGGTCGAAAGTCTCGGCGAAGGCCCGGAAATCCGCCACGGCAGCCCTGGTCCAGCCCGGTCCGCCCAACACGGCGAAAGGACGCACCGCGCGCACGAGCATCTCGCGCATGCGCGCCATGCGGTCGGGCACCGCGAAAGACTCGCTTGGGCGATAGGGCTTCGTTGCCGGCGCGCGGCAGACATCCGTCAACACATCCTCGGGCAATGACAGAACGACCGGACCGGGCCGGCCCGAGGTCGCAACATGGAACGCGCGCGCCACATATTCCGGAATGCGATCGGCATCGTGAATTTGCGCCGACCATTTCGCGAGCGGCGCGAACATCGCGCGCAGATCGACTTCCTGGAACGCTTCGCGGTCGAGATGGCCGCGCGCCACCTGGCCGATGAACAGGATCATCGGCGTGGAGTCCTGGAAAGCAGTGTGCACGCCGATCGACGCATTCGTGGCGCCGGGCCCACGCGTGACAAAGCATATGCCCGGCCGGTTCGTGAGCTTGCCATAGGCTTCGGCCATATTGGCTGCGCCACCTTCCTGCCGGCAGGCGATGAGACGGATGGAATCGCGCGCGTCGTAAAGCGCGTCGAGCGCGGCCAGATAACTTTCGCCGGGCACGCAGAACACCAGATCGGCGCCGTGAATCCTGAGCGCCTCGATCAGCGCCTGGCCGCCGGTGCGGGATGGAGAATTCACTTGCATGTCCTGGTTCGTCCTCCCGTCCGCGCGGGACATTGGGGGGGTGAGGGAAACGCAACGTTATCACGCCACGTTCCCCTCGTACTGCGAGGCTGGAACTAACGCGTTCCGGTGGGGGTCACATACCTCGCGCGTAGTAACGGCCAAAGCGGTTCGCCAGAAAATCGGCCAGCGTCGCATCTTCCTGGCGCACGAAGCCTTTCTGCGGCAGTTTGCCTTCGACGAGCAGATCGCACATCGCGCAGATGCCCGACGCGGTCGTCACCTGGATGGCGCTCATCAGCCGGTCGCCGACCGTCTGGCTGTAGATTTTCTTGGCATAGCTTTCCTGTGTGAGACGGCCTTCGATCCAGCCGGACACCGTCACGAAAATCAAAACGACATCCTGATAGGTGATGGGGATCGCCGCTTCGAGCACGTCCTTCATCACGTCGCGGCGCATGCCCAGACGCAGGTCGCGTACCAGCAATTTGACGATATCGCGATGGCCCGGATAGCGCACGGTCTTGTAGTTCAGGTTCTCGACCTTGCCTTCCAGCGTTTCGCACAGCGTGCCCAGGCCGCCCGAGGTGTTGAACGCCTCGTAGGCGATGCCGTCGAGCGAGAATGCCTCCAGTTCCTCGAGCGCCGGCACTTCACCGCGCTTCGTGTCGCGAATGGATTCGCATGGATTGCAATATTCGTTTATGAGCCCGTCCGTCGACCAGGTGAGGTTGTATTTGAGCGCATTGGTCGGAAACACAGGCAGCGCGCCCACGCGCATATGCACGTCGCGCAGCTTCTCGAATTTCTTGGTCAGATCGTGGGCGGCGATCGAGATGAACCCCGGCGCCAGGCCGCATTGCGGAATGAAGGCCGTATCGGCTCCTTCGGCGAGCCGTTTGATCGTACGCGTGCTTTCGACGTCTTCGGTGAGATCGAGATAGTGCACGCGGGCGCGCTTCGCCGCTTCGGCGATGGTCGATGTGAGCGTATAAGGCGTGGCGGAAAGCACAATGTCGTGGTCTTCTAGCTCGTGCGCGAAATCCCGCGCATCGGCGATCTCTAGTTTGCGCACGTCCACATTGCGGCGCGGCATGCGTTCGAGGCTGCCCCCGTCGCGGTCCGCCACCGTGACCCGGTAATCTCCGGTCGCAGCGAGCAATTCCGTGATCGCAATGCCGATCTTGCCGCCGCCCACAAGCATGACGTTTTTCATCGCCGTCTCCTTCGTTGTCGCCAGGAGAGAGAAATATTCCCATCTGCGGCCGGAAAGGAGGCGGCAAAGGGCCGGAAAGTACGCTAGCATCCGTTGAATCGAAGGGATTTCCGGCGAACCGCCGATGCGCGACACCGACGCCAAGCTTATTGCGCTTCTCAAGGCGAATGCGCGCGAACCGACGGCTTCGTTGGCGCGCAAGCTCAATCTTGCGCGGTCGACGGTGCAGGAGCGGATCGCCCGGCTCGAGCGCGAAGGCACAATCAAGGGTTACAGCGTCCGGCTGGCGGAAGATGCAGAAGCGCGCCGCTTGCGCGCCATCGTGATGATTTCGGCCGACCCCAAACAGACCGAGCGCGCCAGCGCGGAACTCAAGCGCATGCCCGAAGTGACGTCGCTGTCAGCCGTTGCGGGCGCCTACGACATGATCGCGGTGGTGGAAACCGATACCGCCGCCCGCATGGACGCCGTCATCGATCGTATCGGCAAGGCGACCGGAGTGGCCCGTACCGTTTCGTCTATCGTGCTTTCCGAGAAATTCGCGCGGTAAGCGAAGAGACATCCGCATAAGGTTCCTTACTACAATATTTATTCAAATTGGCGTGGCCATCACGGATGCGGCGGGGAAAGCGCCTCTCGGGCGACCATTTCTTGACACCGCGCATAGGGACATGAAAGCCTCACGCGCGCCGAATTTGCCGCGTTTGGTTTTCCACGAACAGAACAAGAGGGAAATGGATCATGACAACATCCGACAACGCAACGAGCATCAAAGTCACGAAGTTCTCTGGCTTTGCCGTCACGGCGAGCCTCGTGGGTGGGCTGTTTTTTGCGACCGGCGCCCAGGCCGCACCTTCTGTTTCCGATGCCCGCCTGGATGCCTGGACCACGGCCATCGCGAAGACACCCGTGCCGAGCGAAGGCTGCTTTACAGCTTCTTACCCGGACACCGCGTGGACAAAAACTGCCTGCGTGACTGTTCCGCTGCGGCCCTTTATCCCGACGCACGGGGTGCATGGCTGGACGGGCACCACCGGCGACGGCAACGACTATGCCGCCGTGACCTCGACCCTCACCTCCTCCGGCGTCGGCTCTTTCCCGGTCGTGACGGGCCTCAAAACGGAAACGGACGAGGGCCACGCCAATGACTACTCGCTCCAACTCAATTCGAATTTCATGTCATCGGATCCGGCCTGTGCCGGCGCCGCCAATCCGCAGAACTGCCTGGGTTGGGAGCAATTCGTCTACTCCAGTGGAGAAGACGCAGCGTTTATGCAGTACTGGCTGATCACATACGGACCCAAATGTCCGGCCGGCTGGAATTCCTTCAGCGGAGATTGCTACAAGAACAGCAACGCCGTCGGAGTTCCTCTGCAGGTGATCAAACAGCTCAAGAATTTGAAACTGTCGGGCTCGGCCGTGGCAAACGGCATCGATACGCTCATCCTGACAACGAAGAAGGGCAAGGCTTACAGCACGACGGGACAAGACAGCGTTGTCTATTTGGCTGATGGGTGGACCGCTTCCGAATTCAACGTCATTGGTGACGGTGGCGGATCTGAAGCCGTTTTCAACGCCGGAACAAGTCTCACCGTCCAGATCGATTTGACGGACGGGTCGACGAACGCTCCCACTTGCCAGGCGCATGACGGCACCACCGGCGAAACGAACAATCTGGACCTGGGAAGTTGCACGGCGAGCGGCGGGCAGACACCCTCGGTTTCGTTTACGGATTCTCTGCCGAAGTAAAGAATGAAGCGGCAGGCGAAAGCTTGAATTCGACGGAGACGTTTTATCCCTATGGCCCGGTCACGCCGGGCCATAGGGAATTCTTCTTATCGCAGAGCTTCGTTCAGTGACGATATTGCTGAACGCGCGTGGCGCGCAGCCCGGCCATGCCGAACCGGTCTATGGCCCGCTGCCAGGCCAGGAATTCTTCCATCGTCAGTGTGTAACGGCGGCACGCGTCTTCCAGACTGAGCAAGCCACCGCGCACGGCCGCGACCACCTCGGCCTTGCGGCGGATAACCCAACGCTTGGTGTTGGGCGGCGGAAGATCGGCCATGGTGAGCGGACTGCCATCCGGTCCGATGACGTAGCTCACGCGGCCCTTGCGATCCTCAGCCATGCTCATTGGCCATGCCCATTGTGCTTCGAACTCCGTGCCATGAGCCGCAGACTAACCGACGCGCCTTTAAAAAAGCCCAAAGGCATATCGTGAAAAACTACTCAAAGCGGCGTGTGCGCCTGTACCAATTTGGAAACAACGGCAAATGGGGTGCAAAACGTTTACACCTTCGCAACGGATAGAGCGTTTTGGAGCGCTGCTTGTCAGACCCAGGGTTGCGCCCTATACGGCTCAATATGAACGGCGAAAACAGCCTCGGCTTGGCAAAGCACCCGCGCGACACACGCATTGTGGTCGCGATGTCGGGCGGCGTGGATTCGTCCGTCACGGCCGGTCTTCTGAAGCGCGAAGGCTATGACGTCATCGGCGTCACATTGCAGCTCTACGATTCGGGGCCAGCCGCGAAGAAGAAGGGCGCCTGTTGCGCCGGACAGGACATTTACGATGCGCGGCGCGTCGCCGAACGCCTCGCGATACCGCATTATGTGCTCGACTATGTTGAGCGATTCCGTGCCCGCGTCATCGCGGATTTCGCCGCTTCGTATGCCAAAGGCGAAACGCCCATCCCCTGCGTGCGCTGCAACGAGCGCATCAAATTTGCCGACCTCCTGGATACTGCGCGCGAACTGGGCGCGGACGCGCTGGCGACCGGCCACTATGTGCGCCGCGTCGCGGGGCCGGCCGGAGTCGAACTTCACCGCGCTGTAGATTCAAGCCGGGACCAGAGCTATTTCCTGTTCCGAACCACGCGCGAGCAGCTCGATTTCCTGCGCTTTCCACTGGGTGGGCTGGAAAAGCCCGACGTCCGCGCCATGGCCGCCGAGCTGGCACTTCCCGTCGCCGAAAAGCCGGACAGCCAGGATATCTGTTTCGTGCCCGACGGCGATTATGCGCGCACAGTGGCAAACTTGGCGCCAGAGGCCGTGAGGCCCGGTGAGATCGTGGACCTCGAAGGGCGCGTGCTGGGCCGCCATGACGGCGTGATTCATTTCACGGTCGGTCAGCGCAAGGGCCTGGGCCTCTCGGGCCATGCTGAACCGCTGTTCGTCGTCGCACTCGATGCTGCGCGCGCGCGCGTGACGGTGGGCCCGCGCGACGCCATCCGCGTACGGAATATTGAACTTTCGGACGTCAACTGGCTGGTCGGCGCACCGGACGAAATGGCCCGCGGGTTGGAATGCCTGGCGAAAGTGCGCTCGACTCGCCCACCGGTGCCGGCGCGCGTCCGCTCCAGAGATGACGGCGGCGCGCTTGTCGAACTGCCCCAGGGCGAAGACGCCGTGGCGCCCGGCCAGGCCTGCGTGTTCTACGACGGCTCACGCGTGCTGGGCGGGGGCTGGATTGCGGCAACGGAGCCCCTCAGGGCGGTCGCATAGACCTCCCGGATGCGCCTCGGCGTTCCGCATCCGCCTCCAAGTCCGGTTCTTGACAGCGCTTAAGGCCGCCCCTTACATCCCCCGCCTCGGCTGGCATCGTGGCAGCGTAGCTCAGTGGTAGAGCAGGGGAATCATAATCCCTTGGTCGGGGGTTCAAATCCCTCCGCTGCTACCAGCCTCGGCGCCGTACAAGATCAGGCCAGTGTGGCGAACCCTAAATTCGCAGTATCCTGGGGCACGATTTGGGCGAATTTCGGATTCTAAGCCACACTAGCAATTTGTTGAATCTAGTGTGGTTTTCGGATTTGAAGTTCGTAAGCGCGGATGCCATGACGATCATACGAACTTCAAATCCACCACACTAGGAGGGCGACCCAAGTGACCCTGCCCGTCGAAGCGACCTTCCCCGAAGTGACGCTGATGGACGTGCGTGCGGCGGCCGAACGAATCTATGGCGCGGTGGAACGCACACCCAGCCATTGGTCCCGAACGCTCTCGAAAATCGCCGGCTGCGACGTTCATCTGAAATTCGAGAACCTGCAATTCACCGCCTCCTTCAAGGAGCGGGGCGCACTCAACAAGCTGTTGTCGCTGTCGCCTGCGGAACGCAAGCGCGGCGTTGCCGCGATGTCCGCCGGCAACCATGCGCAGGGTGTCGCCTATCACGCGGGCAGGCTCGGCATTCCGGCCACCATCGTGATGCCGGAGGGCACACCTTTCAACAAGGTCAAGCACACCAAGGATTTTGGCGCCCGCGTGATCCTGGACGGCACGACGCTGAACCAATGCTTCGAGCGGGCGCGGGACATCGCCCGGGCGGAACACCTTTCCTTCATACACCCCTATGACGACCCCATCGTGATCGCAGGACAGGGAACTGTCGCGCTTGAGCTGCTGGCGGATGCGCCCGAGCTCGATACGCTTGTCGTACCCATCGGCGGCGGCGGCCTGATTTCGGGAATCGCCGTGACGGCGAAAGCGTTGAAGCCGGAGATCGAAATCTACGGCGTCGAAGCGCAGCTCTATCCTTCGATGTACGACGCATTGAAAGGCGAGACGCTGCCCTGCGCCGGGCAGACGATCGCGGAGGGTATCGCCGTCAAGGAACCCGGCGCCATCGCGCGGCGCATTGTGGCCGCGCTGGTGAAGGACGTGCTGCTCGTGCGCGAGGAAGAGATCGAACGCGCCGTCGCCAACCTGCTCGAAATCGAAAAGACGGTCGTGGAAGGTGCCGGCGCCGCCGCTTTCGCCGCGGTCGTAGCCAATCCGGATATCTTCCGCGGGCGTAAAGTCGGCATCGTGCTGTCCGGCGGCAATATAGACATGCGGCTCCTGTCAAACGTCATCCTGCGCGAGCTTTCGCGCGAAGGACGCATCCTCTCCGTCGTGGTGGAGATCGAGGACCGGCCGGGCCTGCTGGCCAGGATCGCGACTCTCGTGGGCGAAGCGGGCGGCAATATCCTCGAAGTCTCGCACAACCGCATGATCACCGACATGCCGGCGAAATCCGCGGATCTCGGCCTCGTCATCGAAGCGCGCGACGCCGCCCACGCCGGCGAAATCCGCAACTGCCTGGAAGCCGCCGGGTTCTCTTTGCGGGCCGCCTAGAAACGAGACTTACGTTTCGGCATGCACGTCCGCACGTTCGCGCGTCTTGGCGAACGAAATGGCGGGAAACTTGTCGGCGACATAGCCCAGTTCCCATGTGCTCTTGGCGAGGAACACCGGCGCGCCGTCGCGGTCCTGCGCCATCTGGCCGCGATGGACGGCTGTGAACTTCTCGATTTCGTCTGGTGTGCCGGCAATCCAGCGCGCAGTGTCGTAAGGCGAGGCTTCGAGATCGGCGTCGAGTCCGTATTCCGCCTGCAGCCGGCTTTTCAGCACGTCGAGTTGCAGTGTGCCCACCACGCCCACAATCCATTGCGCGCCCAGCATGGGTTTGAAGACCTGTGTGACGCCTTCCTCGGCCAGGCTCTCCAGCGCGCGCGCCAGATGCTTCTGCTTCATGGGATCGCCCAGGCGTACGCGGCGCAGGATTTCGGGTGCGAAATTGGGAATCCCGGTGAAGACCACTGTGCCCGACTCCGACAACGTGTCGCCCACACGCAGCACGCCATGGTTGGGAATGCCGATGATATCGCCCGGCCACGCCTCATCCACCGTCTCGCGTTCCTGCGCGAAGAACAGGATGGGATTGTGGATGCCGAGCGTCTTGTTGGTGCCGGATTGTTTGAGCTTCATGCCGCGCTCGAAACGACCCGAACACAGGCGCAGAAACGCGACGCGGTCGCGATGGTTCGGATCCATATTTGCCTGGACCTTGAAGACGAACCCCGTCACTTCCGGGTCCGCCGGTTCGATCATGCGCCCCTTCGCAGCCTGTTCGCGCGGAGCCGGCGCATGAGCCGCCAGCGCACCCAATAGTTCCTTGACGCCGAAATTCTTCAGCGCGCTGCCGAAATAGACAGGCGTCAGGTGGCCGGTGCGATAGACGTCCGCATCGAACGGCGTACAGGCGCCGCGCGCCAGTGCGATCTCTTCGTCGAGCTGCGCCTTTACTTCCGCGGGAAGCAGCGTCGCGAGAGCATTGTGGCCGATGCGTTCGCCCGACCCGAACACGACGAATTCGTCTCTCGCCAGGTCGAACACACCCTTGAAATTGAGTCCCATGCCGGCCGGCCAGACCATCGGCGCGCATTCGAGCTGCAATTGGTCGGAAATCTCGTCGATCAGTTCGAGCGGGTCACGCGCTTCGCGGTCCATCTTGTTGATGAACGTCATGATGGGAATATCGCGCAGGCGACAGACTTCAAAGAGCTTGCGCGTCTGGCTTTCGATGCCGCGTGCAGCGTCGATCACCATAACCGCAGAATCGGCAGCCGTGAGTGTGCGATAGGTATCCTCGCTGAAATCCTCGTGGCCCGGCGTATCGAGCAGATTGAAGACCGCGCCGCCATATTCGAACGTCATCACGGCGCTCGTCACCGAGATGCCGCGCTCCTGCTCGATCTTCATCCAGTCCGAGCGGGCACGCCGCGCTTCGCCACGCGCCTTCACCCGCCCCGCCGCCCGGATCGCACCGCCCAAGAGTAACAGATGCTCGGTCAAGGTCGTCTTGCCGGCGTCCGGATGCGAGATGATGGCAAAGCTGCGCCGCCGCGCGGCTTCGCTGGCCGGCGTCTGGATCGCTGCGGTGGGGGAGTCGCTCATAAGGCGGCGGGGAGTAGCAGGCTCCTCCGACCGGGGCAAGCGAGTGATGGCATTACACGATCGGTTCGTCCACGAAGGCGCGGCCTTCGCGATCCTCGATCTCAACGATCCATAGATCGGGATCGAAACGCATCTGCTTCTCGAAATATTTCGCCGATGCCGCCTCGTCCGCATTTTCGCCGAGCGGCCGGACCCAGACCAGTTCGCCATCGCCGCGGCGCGCCCGATCGAGCACGATGCATGTGCCATCGAGGCGCGAAATCTTGAGAATGACGGCGCCCGCCTCTTCCGCTCCGCGGCGCACGACAAAGGCTGCCGCGCCCGCCACTTCCGCACGGCGGATGAGCGCTTTGACGTAGAATCCGGCTTTGAGACGGGGGATCACGCAGCGCCCGTAAGCGCCGGGGTCCTGCCTTGCAGATCTTTCGGTCCCATATCCGCCTCGCCCACCGCGGCATGCGGCAGGCGCACGCGAACCGTCGTGCCGACGCCCAGCGTCGATTCGAGGATCGCCTCGCCGCCATGCATGGCCGCAAGCGCTTTCACGAGGGCAAGACCAAGGCCCGTGCCTTCCTTTTCGCGCACATGGGCGCTATCCACCTGTTCGAAGGGTTGTCCCAGACGCCGCAGATCTTTTTCGCTGACGCCGACACCCGTATCGCTCACTACCAGTTCGATGCCGCCCCCGCCTCGCGACGCCGTGACCATGACTTCGCCGCCGCGCGGCGTGAATTTAACACCGTTCGTCACCAGATTGACCAAAATCTGCTTCGCGGCGCGCCGGTCAGCAAAGATCGTCCTGGCGTCGGCCGCCAGCGACATTTTGAGCGCCACGCCCTTCCGGTCGGACTGCAGCTTGACGAATTTCAGCGCCTGGAGCGCCACGTCCTCGAGGTCGAATATCTCCTCGCTCAGTTCGAATTTGCCTGCCTCGATCTTCGACATGTCGAGAATGCCGTTGATGAGTTCGAGCAGATGGCCGCCGCTTTCGTGGATGAGACGCGCATATTCGAGATAGCGCGGCGCGCCCACGGGTCCAAACATCTCATGCGTCATGACTTCGGAGAAGCCGAGAATGGCGTTGAGCGGCGTCCGCAGTTCGTGACTCATATTGGCGAGGAAGTTCGATTTGGCGCGGCTGGCCTGCTCGGCCAGATCGCGCGCGTCGATCAGCGCGCGTTCCTGGTTTTTGCGTTCGGAGATGTCGCGTGTGACCGCGACAATGTCGGCCGCCCTGCCATTCGCCGATTTGGCCGGCCGGCACCGCATTTCCGTCCATACATGGCTGCCGTCCGCCTTCTTGAGCCGCACTTCTGCCGCCGCCGCGCGGGCGAAATAACTGGATTCGACGAAAGCCGCCTGGATCACCTTCAGGTCGTCGGGATGCACGAGCGACGCTGGCGCCAGCCCGATGAGCCTTTCCGGCTCCGTTCCGAGCAGGTTCTTCGCAGCTGGGCTCGCAAACCGGATTCGTCCCTCCGGACCGTGCCGCGTGATGAGATCGGTCGCATGATCGGCGAGGAAACGATACATGGCGGCGCCTTCCGCGGCGGCCAGATCGGCAGCACGCTGGCGGTCCTGCGCGGCGATCGCGACGATCGCCGACTGCACAATTGCGGCCAAAGCCGATCCCGCATAGACCTGCCAGATCGGCAGGTTCAGCCGCGGATAGGGCAACCGATGCAGCATCTCGAACACGGCCACGGCCAACAGCGCCAAACCGGCCGCAGCCGCGGCGCGCAGGACATCCCGGCGGCCTCCTGCCAGGGCGGCTTCCGCCGGCACCAATGCGAACCAGATAACGAGCGGCGAATGCATACCGCCTGTAAGCGCCACTAAATAGCCGACCAGGGCGGCAAGCGTGACCAGCGAGGCGGTTTCAAGCAGCGAAAGCCGCACGCCGGCAAAGGCGCACGCCGCGAGAACCGCGGGAATCAATAACCCGGCCAGCGCAATGCTTTCGGTGATGTCCGGCCGGCCGACGGCCACGACGAACATGAGCGCAAGCAGGACGCCCAGGGCGGCCTTCGCGCATTGCACAAACGCAAATTGGCGTCTGGTGTGCGCTCCAACGCCCGCGTCCGCCATGGTCGTTTCGAAGCGCGCCATCACCCGCTTCTCTCGGCTGTTGCAGTCACCGTGCGCACCATGACCGTCAAGAGCTTAACGAAGTTTGAAGGCGGGGCACCACCATTGGTCAACGCTCAAGATTATACGCCAGCTTCGATTCATCTGTTGTTAACCAGCACCCTTCGGTATCCTATCCAAGATTGACAACGAGCCGCCGCGCGAGACTCATTTGACACTGCAAGAAGCTGCCAGGCAATTAACGCCGATGGAAACCGAATTCGATCCGGACACGCATCGCGTGGTTCCCCGGAAGGGCTTCGAAGATCTGCACCTGGGCGAAATATTCCGCGCGCCTTCACGCACCGTCGATACCGCGAATTTCGCCGCGTTCCAGACGGTCAGCCTGGACAATCATCCCATCCACTACGACGTGGAATATTGCCGGCGGCTTGGCCATTCCGCACCGCTCGCGCATGGGCTGCAGGTGCTTGCTTTCACGGCGGCGGGCGCCGGGCTGTTTCCGCATGTCATCGGCGAAGCGTTGATAGGTTTTATCGAGGTCAACGCGAAATTCCTCCTGCCCGTTCATCCGGGCGACACGCTTTATCCGGCACTGGCCATCACGGAACTGACGCCACAGCGAACGACCGGCATTGTGGGTATGCGCGCCACCGTTCACAACCAGCATCGCGCCCTGGTACTGGAAGGCAGCCACCGCTATCTGGTGAGGCTCGCGCCCTGAGGCCAGGAATGCTTGCGATGCGCCCGTGCAAGAGATAGAGCAAAAGCCTGCTGCCCCCGTCCGAAAGCACCCCATGAGCTGTGCCGCCATCATGACACCGAACCCGCTCACGCTCAGCGAGGACGACAGCGTGGCGGCGGCTGTCGAAAGACTCATCGACAGTCACAACACGACGCTGCCGGTTGTCGACGCCGAGGGGCGCTATGCGGGGATGTTCGGCCTCTACGATCTGCTGAGCCTCGTCGTGCCGCGGGTGGCGTTGGCGGGAAACCTGCTCGCCAATCTGCGCTTTATCGGCAGCGATCCGGAGGACCTGCGGCGCAAGTTCCGCGATGTAAAACATCGTCGCGTGGGCGACGCCGCAGACCGCAACATGCCGACGCTCAACCCGGACACGCCGGAAATCGAAGCCGTCCGCCTGTTCTGCCGGAACCATACGGCACTGGCCGTCGTCGAACGCAGCACCGGCAAGGTCGTAGGGGTCGTTTCTTCCAGGGATGCGATTCGGACTTTGGCCGGCGAGCCGATCCCCGCGTGACGGCGTACAGTCCGCTTTCGTCGGCTATATCGCGATCGTGGGTAACGGGCCGGATCAAACGTCCGGGCCTAGAGCTTGTTGCGCAGATACTCGACGACGACATAGCCGATCAATGCGGAAACGATGGCGATAGCGAAATTCGGAACGGTGAAAATGTCCTGAACGGCGAACGACAATGTCTTGCCGGACGCGCTGTTTGAGCGCGTAAACTCGCCCATCAGGAGGTTCGAGTAAAACAGAAAAATAATGAACCCTACCTCGATGACTGCCCGCCAGAACGGTGTTAAGTGCCTCATATCGATCCTCTTGCGAACCCAGACTCCGAACGACTTCGCATTCCTGCGCGCTTCGCAATATTACCAATCTCCCGGCGGCGGTCATATAGATCCATCCGACCCGGCATTTCCGATCTGGCGCTATTCCTGAGGCGTCTGATAACCTCATCCCAGGGTTAAAGAGGAGCAGCGCATGCATTCCGCGACTCGCTTCGCCGCGCTAGGTTTCGCTGCCGCTCTCGCTGGCTGTGCTCTGTTCGGCAGCGCCCAGGACCGCGAGCTCCGCAACGATCCGAGCTTCAAGGAAGGCTATGAAGACGGCTGCGCAGCCGCAAATGCGCAGGGCGCCGATCTGCGCGATCGCACGGTTCGGGACAAGACGCTCTATGACAATGACGAGAAATATCGCGCCGGGTGGAGCAACGGCTACCAGACATGCCGTCCGTCCTATGCGCAACCGGGCCAGGCGCCCGGCGATAGTCCTATCCGGGATCCCGTACCGGGCCAGCATTGACCTGGCGATCCGTATGCGGACAGGTAGCACAGGCGTCGCACGAAATTCATTGAACTATCATCGCAACGTTGTCGTCCGCACGGCACCTGTAACTTTGCGTTAACAAATCGGGCGCAACATGCCGGCTTGCCGCGACGCACGCGAATTCCGTGCATGTCGTTCAGGCGGACATTGGGGTCGGTCGATGTTGGGTCACCTTGTGTTTGGCCGCTATGGCTCGGCGAGGGAGGCATCGCAGCCTGCCGGAGAATGGACCAAAATACTGCGCCTCCTGCGCGCGCTGTTCCGTTTCCGATCCTGACAGCAACCGTGCTGTAAACGCAGACTCACGAATATTTGCGTTCCGGCCACCACGGAAAATAGGGCGGCATATCTGCAGAAACCGTTTGCGGAAATTTCGCCGCCCGCTTCTCGAGAAACGCGACGACGCCTTCCTTTGTATCGGCGGAGCTGCCGCGCGAATAGATGCCGCGACTGTCGATCTTGTGCGCCTCCATCGGGTGATCGAGCGCTGAGAGCCGCCACATCATCTGCCGCGTGAGAGCGACGGATACGGGCGATGTGTTGTCACGAATTTCGGCAGCGAGCGCATAGGCGCGCGGCAGCAGCTCCTCGGGCTTCACCACTTCTTTGACGAGCCTGCCCGCCAGGGCTTCCTGTGCGTCGAACACCCGGCCGGAATAGCACCATTCGAGCGCCTGCGAGATGCCGACGATCCGGGGCAGGAACCAGCTCGAACAGGCTTCTGGTATAATACCGCGCCGCGCGAACACAAAGCCGAAACGGGCGCCCTCGCTGGCGATACGGATATCCATGGCGAGCTGCATGGTCGCGCCGACGCCTACGGCCGGGCCGTTCACAGCCGCGATCACAGGTTTCAGGCATTCGAAAATCGCAAGCGTCACCCTGCCCCCGCCGTCCCGGATGCGCTCGTCGCTCCAGTCGATTTCGCCGACGCCTAGTTTGCGGTCGGGGCGGTCGGTCCGTTTCTCATAATCGAACGTCGCAGCGCCTGCCGACAGATCGGCGCCGGCGCAAAACGCGCGGCCCGCGCCCGTCACCACGATGGCGCGCACCTTATCGTCCGTATTCGCTCGGGTGAAAACGTCGATCATTTCCTGCTGCATGATGCCCGTAAAGGCGTTGAGCTTTTCCGGCCGGTTGAGCGTGAGTGTGAGGATGCTGTCCTTCACGTCGGTCGAGATCTGTTCATAGGCCATTTCCGTCTCCATTCGATTCACGACAGGGACCGGAGTTTCCCCCGGTCCCTGCTTCTGTTTCCAGGCCGCTTTTCAGGCCGCCTGCTTTTGCGGTGCGAAACGCGAGTAGAATGTCTCGCCCTTCGCAGCCATATCGCGCAGCAATGCGTTGGGCTTGAAGCGTTCCCCGAAGCGCGCAGCAAAGGCGTCGCAACGCGCGACGAAGGCGGCGGCGCCGATCGTGTCGATGTAGGAGACAGGTCCGCCCGTGAACGGCGCGAAGCCCCAGCCCAGTATGGCGCCGACATCGGCGTCGCGCGGATCGGTGATGACGCCCTCTTCGAAGCAGCGCGCCGCTTCCAGCGCCTGAATCGTGAGAAAGCGTTCTTTCATCTCGCCGACATCCGCATCGGTGCGCCATTGACCGCCTTTGTAGGCGAGAAGCTCGGGCCACAGCCTGAGCCGTTTGCCTTTGGCGTCGTAATCGTAAAAGCCCTTGCCCGTTTTGCGGCCCGGACGGTTGGCTTTCTCTACGATCCAACTCAGAAAATCCTCAGCCGGATCGTCGCCGGTGATTCCCAGATCCTTCTTCGTCTGACGCGTCACTTTGAGCGCCGTATCGACGCCCACGGAATCCATCACTTCCAGCGACCCCATCGGCATGCCGGACATGCGCCCGACATTCTCGATCATTGCGGGATGGATGCCTTCCGCCAGCATCGCCATGCCCTCGCGCGTATAGGTGCCGAAACAACGCGAGGTGTAGAAGCCGCGGGAATCGTTGACCACGATGGGCGTCTTCCTGATCTTCTGCACGAAATCGATCGCGACGGCGAGCGCGTGCGAGCCCGTCTTCTTGCCGAGGATAATCTCGACGAGGCCCATGCGGTCCACGGGCGAGAAGAAATGAACGCCGATAAAGCTCTCCGGCCGGATGCTTGCTTCGGCGAGTCCCGTGATCGGCAAGGTTGACGTGTTGGAGCCGAAGATCGTTGTGGCGCCGATGACGGCTTCCGTTTTCTTCGTCACCTCCGCCTTGACGGCACGGTCCTCGAACACCGCTTCGATGATGAAATCGACGTTCTTCAGATCGGCGAAATCCGCTGTGGGATGAATGCGGCCCAGAATCTCCGCTTTCTTCTCCGGTGTGGAACGGCCCTTCTCGATCTGCTTGTCGATCGTTTGCGCCGCATGATCGCGGCCGGCATTGGCTTTCTCGATCGTCGCGTCGACCAGGACCACGTCGATCCCCGCCGCCGCGGACACATACGCGATGCCACCGCCCATGACACCCGCGCCCAGCACGCCCAAGGTCTTGACCTCGGTTCTGGGTTCGCTTTGCGGCCGACGGGCGCCCTTGCCCAGATCCTGCATCGAAAGAAACAGCGAGCGGATCATGTTGCGGCTTGCTGGCTCTTGCAGCAGCTTGACGAAATAGCGTGCCTCGATGCGCAGGCCCGCGTCGATGGGCACCTGAATGCCTTCATAGACGCACGACATGATGAAGCGTTGGGCAGGATAATTGCCGTAGCTTTCCTTGCGCAGCATGGAATTGCCCATGGTGAACACCTGGCTCCCACCGGTGCTGAATGGACCGCCGCCGGGAATCTTGAATTCCTTCTTGTCCCAGGGCTGCACGCTGTCGGGCGTGCCCTTGATCCAGTTCTTGGCGGCGGTCACGACATCGTTGAGCGGCACAACAGCATGCACGAGTTTGAGCGCAAGCGCCTTCTGCGGATCGACGCTCTGTCCCTGCAGGATCAACGGCAACGCCTGCATGGCGCCGACGAGGCGCGGCAGGCGCTGCGTGCCGCCGCCGCCGGGAAGCAGCCCGACCTTCGCTTCGGGAAGCCCCAGCTGAATCTTGGGATTGTCGGCGACGACGCGATAGTGGCAGGCGAGCGTCACCTCGAGCCCGCCGCCCAGCGCCAGCCCGTTGATGGCCGCCGCAACCGGCTTGCCGCAGGTTTCGAGCTTGCGCAGCACATGGTGGAACTGCATGACCCCGTTGTAGCGCGCGGCGAGCGCGTCCTGCGGCGACGCGGTCTTCCCGCCGGTGCTGCTCGCATTGCCTTCCATCTCGTCCAGTGCGGCGCCGGCACAGAAACCGTTGGTCTTGCCGCTGGTGATGACGAGGCCCTTGATCGTGGAGTCGGAAACGACTTTCTCCGTAACTTGTGCCAATTCCCCGATGGCGGTGCTGGTGAGCACATTCATCGAGCGTCCCGGCACGTCCCAGACCAGCGTGACGATTCCGTCCGCATCCTGATCCCATTTGAAATTCTTGAGTTCCATGTTCGATGCCTTCCGTTCAAACGCGTTCGATGATCGTGGCGGTACCCATGCCCGCGCCGACGCAAAGCGTGATCAGCGCCGTCTCCTGATCGCGCCGCTCCAGCTCGTCGAGCACGGTCCCCAGGATCATGGCGCCGGTGGCGCCCAGAGGATGACCCATGGCGATCGCACCGCCATTCACATTCGTCTTGTCATGGGAAATGCCGAGCACTTTCATGAAACGCAGCACGACCGACGCGAACGCTTCGTTGAGTTCGAAGAGATCGATATCGTCCTTCGTCATGCCCGCACGTTTGAGCAGCTTCTCGGTCACGAGTGCGGGACCGGTGAGCATGATGCAAGGCTCCGATCCGATCGAGGCGAAGCCCTTGACGCGCGCTCGCGGCTTCAGCCCGAGCGCATCGCCGGCCTCCTTGGTGCCGAACAGAACGGCGGCCGCGCCGTCGACGATGCCTGACGAATTGCCGGCATGGTGGACGTGGTTGAGCTTCTCGACCTGCGGATAGCGCTGCTGCGCCACCGCATCGAATCCCGCGAAATCGCCGAGCTGCTCGAAGGCAGCCTTGAGCGAGGCGAGAGACTGCATCGTCGCGTCCGGGCGCATATGCTCGTCGCGATCCAGCATCGTCTGGCCGAGAATGTCCTTCACCGGCACGACGGAGTTCTTGAAATAGCCCTTCGCCCAGGCATTTGCCGCGCGCTTCTGGCTCTCGACTGCATAGGCGTCGACGTCGTCGCGTGAAAAGCCGTCGAGCGTCGCAATCAGGTCGGCGCCGATACCCTGTGGCGTGAAATAGGACTTAAACGCAACCTGAGGGTCGGTCGACCAGGCACCACCCGACGCACCCATGCCCACGCGGCTCATCGATTCCACGCCACCGCCGATCGCCATATCGGATTGACCAGACATGATCTGGCCTGCCGCCATGTTGCATGCCTCCAGCCCGCTGGCGCAGAAGCGGTTGATCTGCACGCCCGCGACGGAGTCGGCATAGTCGGCGTCGAGCACCGCGATGCGCGCGATGTTTGAGCCCTGCTCGCCGACGGGATCGACGCAGCCGAGGATTACATCGTCCACTTTCGACGTGTCGAGCTGGTTGCGGTCGCGCAGCGCCTTCAGCGCCTGCGAAGCGAGCTCGAGCGCCGTCACTTCATGCAGCGCGCCGTCCTTCTTGCCGCGGCCGCGCGGGGTGCGCACCGTGTCGTAAACATAGCAATCCGTCATGGGCTTCTCCTTTTTTCGATTTTCGTTTTGAAATTCTCACAGGCTCCGCGCGATCAGGAGCTTCATGATCTCGTTCGTGCCGCCGTAGATTTTCTGCACGCGGCTGTCGGCATACATGCGCGCGATGGGATATTCGTTGATGTAGCCGTAGCCGCCATGCAGCTGCAGGCATTCGTCCACGATCCGGCACTGCGTTTCGGTAAGCGACAGCTTGGCCATCGACGCTGTCGTCGCATCGAGCTTGCCGCGCAGATGCAAGTCCACGCAGTGTTGGCAGAAGATCTTTGCGACGGTCGCGTCCGTCTTGCATTCCGCCAGCTTGAACTGCGTGTTCTGGAATTCGATGATCTGCTTGCCGAAAGCCCTGCGCTCCTTGACGTAATCGGTTGTCACGGCGAGCGCCCGTTCGATCACGGCGATAGCCTGCAGCGCGATGATAAGGCGCTCCTGCGGCAATTGCTGCATGAGCTGGACGAACCCCATTCCTTCCTCGATGCCAATCAGATTCGCCGTCGGCACGCGCACATCCTCAAAGAATAGCTCTGCGGTGTCCTGTGCTTTCAGGCCGATCTTGTCGAGCACGCGGCCGCGCCGAAACCCTTCGACCTCCTCCGTCTCGATGCAGACGAGCGAGATACCCTTCGCGCCCTTCGTCGTGTCGGTTTTGCACACGATAATGATGAAATTCGCCGAGCCGCCATTGGTGATGAAGGTCTTGGAACCGTTGATGACATAGTGGTTGCCGTCGCGCCGCGCCGTGGTTTTCACGCTTTGCAGATCGGAGCCCGTGCCGGGTTCGGTCATCGCAATGGCGCCCAGCAATTCAGCATTCGCCAGCCGCGGCAACCAGCGCTTCTTCTGTTCCTCGGAACCATAGTTGAGGATGTAAGGCGCAACGATGCCATTGTGCAGGCTGATGCCCCAACCATCCAGGCCGCTCTTGCCGAGTCGATCGATGATGACGGCCTCATGCGCGAAGCTCCCGCCCGCGCCGCCATATTCTTCCGGCATCGACGCGCATAAAAGTCCGGCCGCGCCCGCCTTGTTCCACAATTCACGGTCGACATGGTGCTGCCGGATATAGCGCTCGTTGTTTGGGGTGGCTTCGCGGTCTATGAATTTTGCGACGCCGTCTGCGAAAATGCGCAAATCCTCCGTCATATAGGACGGCGTTTCGACATTGAGTCCGGTCATGTTTGCGCCCCTCAATCTTCCGCGGGCATGACGCCGTAACCTGTCAGCCGGATTTGCGGCTGCTCCCGGACGGCATGTTCTGCCAACTTGTTTTCGATCATGGTGAGGCCGAGTCTGAGCTCGGCAAGAGAGTCTTCGATATCCGTCTTCTGGCGTTCCAGCGCCGCGAGACGCTCGGTGAATTTCCGCTTCGCGTGAATGAGTTGGGTCAAATGGCCATCGCCCTGGCCGTAGAGGTCGAGGATTTCCACGATCTCGGCCAGCGTGAGTCCCACGCGCCGGCCACGCAAAATGAGCAAAAGCCGGGCCCGGTCACGCGCCGAATAGAGGCGCGTCTGGCCGCGTCGCTCGGGCGCAAGCAGCCCCTCTTGCTCGTAGTGCCGCAGCGTCCGGGCCGTGACGCCGAACTCCCTGGCAAGATCGCCGATGCTGTAGGTCTGACTCACTTTGTTCCGGACCGGCTTTTTCGCCTTGGTCCGGCCCGGCTGTTTCCACCCAGGAGTTTTAGTTGACGTTTACGTCAGCGTCAAGAACAAAGCTGAGTCTAGGCTGCCGCCCGAATCGGGTTGTTCTCCTGCTCGAGATTCTCCAGGGCAAAATTCCAGTTCAGCCTGGCCAGCAGCGCCTCCAAATATTTCGCCCGCTCGTTCTGGTAGTCGAGATAATAGGCGTGCTCCCAGACATCGACGGTCAAAAGGCAATTGACGTGCTGCGCCATGGGAGAGACGGCATTCGCGGTTTTCTCCACCGACAGTCTGCCGCTTTTTGAGACGAGCCAGACCCAGCCGCTGCCGAACTGGTCTTTGCCGGCGTCTGAAAGCTGCCTGACGAGCGCATCCAGGCCGCCGAAGTCGCGCTCGATCGCCTGCGCAAGTTGGCCCGACGGCTTGACGGCGTTGGGCGCCAGGCTGCGCCAGTAGAAATCGTGGTTCCACACCTGGCCGGCATTGTTGAAGATTTTCTTGTCGCTTGCGGAATCGCTGTTCGCCGTTTTACGGATGATCTGCTCGATCTTCATGTCGGCATAGCGCGTGCCGACGACGAGCTTGTTGAGCGTCTCCACATAGGCTCTGTGGTGCTTGTTATAGTGAAACCCGATCGTCCGCGCGGAGATCGTCGGCGCGAGCGCATTTTCGTCGTAAGGCAGCGGCGAAAGCGTGAAGGGCTGTACCATGTCTTCGGTCTCCTTTGCACGGCTGAAAGCGCAGCGCGCAACCAGCCTTCGAAGGGCCCCCGGGGGCCGCTTCAACAACTTGTCGCGTTCCGGTCGGCGACGCGCCTTTCCGACTCAATGCCGCGAACGGACAAAGGGTTCCATCGCCCACATATGTTTGCGCCGTGATCTGCAGTTCGAAGTCGGACGTTTTCGCGCGCGATGGAAGGCGCCGGGCAAATGGCTCTGCACCTCGCCCGCCTTCAGGATGCGAGCAGCCCCTCGCGCTTTGCCCAGTCGAGGCCCTTGGCGAGACCGCGCTCGACACGATCGAACAATTCGTCGATCTCAGCTTCGTCGATCACCAGAGGCGGACACAGCGCAATGCGATCGCCCAGGAGGGGCCTGGCGATGACGCCTTCGTCCTCCATGAATTTGCCGAGGATCGCGGCAACCGTCCTGGCAGCCGGAAAGCTCGCTTTCGTCTTCTTGTCCGCCACCAGTTCGATGGCGCCGATCAGGCCGACACCCACTGCTTCGCCCACGAGAGGATGCTCGCCGAGCTGCGCCAGCCGGGCCAGAAAACGTGGCGCCACATGGCGCACATGACCGACAATGTCGCGCTCCTGATAGATCTCGATGGTTTTGAACGCCACCGCCGCAGCGACGGGATGGCCCGAATAGGTGAACCCATGACCGAACGTGCCGATCCTGCCCGACTCGTCCGCGATGGTTTCGCTCAGCTCAGGCGAAATGAGGACGGCTGAGATCGGCAGATAGGCCGACGACAGCGCCTTGGCGATGGTCATGCTTGCGGGCTCGAAACCATAGGTCGCGCTGCCGAACCAGTTCCCGGTGCGGCCGAAACCCGTAATCACTTCGTCGTCGATCAGCGGAATGCCGTAGCGGTCGAGGACATGCGTGATCTCGTCGAAATAGGATTTCGGCGGCAGGATCACGCCGCCCGCACCCTGGAGCGGCTCGGCAATCATCGCCGCGATCGTGTCGGGACCCTCCTGCTCGATCAGCGCCCCCAGGTTCCTGCCCATGCGTGCCGAGAAATCCTGTTCGCTCTCTCCCGGCTCGGCGTTGCGGTAATAATGCGGGCAATCCGCAAAGCGCACGAAATCGAGCGGCAGGCCGAAGCTCCTGTGATTGGCAGGGAGGCCCGTGAGGCTTGCAGACGCGATCGTGACGCCGTGATAGGCCTTGGTGCGGCTGATAATCTTCTTCCTGTCCGGCCGGCCGAGCGCATGATTGGCGTACCAGAACAGCTTGATCTGGGTGTCGTTGGCTTCCGAGCCCGAATTGGCGAAGAACACCTTGCCCACGGCGAAGGGCGCGATTTCCTTCAGCTTCTCGGCCAGTGCGATCGCCGGCTCGTGGCTGCGACCCGCGAAGAGATGGCCGAAAGCGAGCTTGCGCATCTGCTCGGCGGCGACCTCTACCAGCGCCTCTTCGCCCCAGCCGAGCGCGGTGCACCATAGCCCCGCCATCGCCTCGATATAGTCCTTGCCGCGTTCGTCATAGACGCGCACGCCCTTGCCTCGTTCGAGGATCAGCGGTCCTGTTTCGCGGAATTTCACCAGATTGGTGTAAGGGTGCAGAATGCTCTCGACATCGCGCGTCTGGGAATTGGTGAGGGGCATAAGAGACGCCTTTGGCTTTCGGGCGCGATTAACGCGTGCGCCAGCGCCCGCGTCAACGAGGCCGCACCCCGGCAAATGAGCGCCGTGCGTTGCCCGGCCCCGCCGCTGTTCCTATGATGCGGAAAAATCGCTGAGGAACACCTGACATGCTCGGCCTGATGCAGGACTGGCCCTTGCTGGTCCACAAGATCATCGACCACGCGGCGCTCTATCATGGCGACCGCGAGGTCGTGACCCGTACGGTCGAAGGACCGATCACCCGGACGAACTACCGCGAAATCCGCGCGCGCGCGTTGAAAGTCGCCAAGGCGTTGGACCGGTTCGGCCTCAGGACTGGCGACCGTGTCGGCACGCTCGCCTGGAACACGCATCGCCATCTCGAGGCCTGGTACGGCATCGCGGGCCTTGGGGCCGTCTATCACACGCTGAACCCGCGCCTCTTCGCCGATCAGCTCGTCTACATCGTGAACCATGCGGAAGACCGCATGCTATTCTTCGACACCAGTTTCGCCGATCTCGTCGCCCAGATCGCACCCCGGCTTTCCAGTGTCGAACTCTACGTCGCGCTGACGGACCGCGCGCATCTTCCCGATATGAAGCTCGACGGCGTCGTGGCTTACGAGGATTTCATCGCTGCGGTCGACGATGATTTCGCCTGGAAAACCTTCGACGAAAACACCGCCTGCGGGCTCTGCTACACCTCGGGAACGACCGGCAATCCCAAAGGCGTGCTCTACAGCCATCGTTCCAACGTTCTGCATGCGCTGATAGCGGGTCACGCAGATGCCCAGGGGATAAGAAACGCCGATACGATTCTGCCCATCGTGCCCATGTTCCACGCCAATGCCTGGGCGCTGGCCTTCACCGCGCCCCTTACCGGCTCAAAGCTCGTCATGCCCGGCCCCAAACTCGACGGCGCTTCGATCTACGAACTGCTCGATAGCGAAAAGGTCACCATGACGGCCGCGGTGCCCACCGTCTGGCTCGCTTTGCTGCAATATCTCGAGCAGACCGGCAGGACGCTGCCTTACCTGAAGCGCGTGCTTATCGGCGGCTCGGCCTGCCCGCGCGCCATTATCGAAGCGTTCGAACTCAAATATGATGTCGACGTGTGCCACGCCTGGGGCATGACGGAAATGAGCCCGCTGGGCTCGCTGGGCACGCTTAAAGCGCGCCTGGTCGAGCTGCCCTATGAAGAAAAGATTCTCTACAAGCTCAAGCAGGGTCATCCGCCTTTCGGCGTCGAAATGAAAATCGTGGACGATGACGGCCGGGAATTGCCACGTGACGGCAAGACGTTCGGCCGGCTCAAGGTGCGCGGACCCGCCGTCGCCAAAGCCTATTTCCGCGGCGACGGTCAGGACGCGTTCGACGATCAAAGCTGGTTCGACACCGGCGACGTGGCGACCCTCGATCCCGACGGCTACATGACGATCACCGATCGCTCCAAGGACGTGATCAAGTCCGGCGGCGAATGGATATCCTCCATTGAGATCGAGAACATCGCGGTCGGCCACCCCGCCGTCGCCGAAGCAGCCGTCATAGGGGTTCCTCATCCCAAATGGGATGAGAGGCCGCTTCTCATCGTCGTGCTCAAGCCGGAGCGTGTGGCGGCGAAGGATGAAATCCTGCGTTACCTCGACGGCAAGATCGCCAAATGGTGGATGCCCGACGATGTGATCTTCACCAGCGAAATTCCGCATACGGCGACAGGAAAAATTCAAAAAACGGTCTTGCGCGAACAGTTTGGCAAGCACCGGCTTCCCACAGCGGCCGCCTAGTGGAGCGAATTCGCGAGCGCTTCATGAGTGCCATGGCGAGGCTTGCCTTTGCCGCGTTCGTTGTCTCACTCCTGACAGGGCTCGCGGCATCGCTCGGGACCAGGCTTCATTTCTGGAACTATCATTTCGGCCTTGAGACCCTGCTTCCCTACAGCGTCTATATCGGCAGCGCCGGATTCCTGCTCGGTCTGCTCTGGATCATCTCGGCGATCTTCAGCAATTCCGCCACAGGCGGCGGATACGGCATCGTGGGGTTCCTCGGTGCCATCGCGGTAATCTCGGTCCCGCTTTACGATTTTGCGACGACGCGTTCCCTGCCACCCATTCACGACATCTCTACCGACACGGAATACGCGCCTCCGTTCGCGGCTCTGCTCGACCGGCGGCAGGGCGCGGAAAACGGACCGGACTATGACGGGCCGAAGCTTGTCAGGATGAACGGCCGAACTTACACGACGATCGCGCTGCAGAAAAAATACTATGGCGACGTCAAGACGATCGGAGAACTGGTGACGCCCCAAAAGCTGTTCCAGCACGCGCTGACGGCGGCGCAGGCGATGGGCTGGAAGATCGTGTCCATCGTCCCCGAGCGCGATGGTGGGCACATCGAGGCGACCGACACGACGTTTTTCTTCGGCTTCACCGACGACATCGCCCTTCGCGTCAAGCATTCGGGCCTTGGCGCGAAGCTCGACATCCGGTCCAAGAGCCGCGCGGGGGTTGCGGATTTCGGCCGCAACGCCGCGCGCATCCGCGCCTATGTCAAGAAAGTGCTTGCGGGTATGTAGTCAGCCGACGCGGCGGTAGTGGCCGTCCACCGACACGACCCGGCCTTCATTCTCAAGCTGGATAAGGTGCGAGAGCACCGAGCGGCCGGCGGCGACGTGCAGCCGCTTGTCCACATCCACATACATGCGCGCTACCATTGCGGGTATCGTCTCGACGCCCGCATCGATGCAGGCAAGAATCTGCGCTTCGCGTTGCAAGCGATGATCGACATAGGCCTGCAGAAAAGGCGCCGGATCGCGCACCGGACCGCCATGCGTGGGCCACAGAACCTGATCGTCGCGAGCCTGCAATTTGCGCAGGCTCGCCATATAGGACTGCATGTCGCCGTCGGGCGGCGCCACCACCGTCGTCGACCAGCCCATCACATGATCGCCGGTGAAGAGAGCCTTCTCCTCTTTCAACGCGTAGCACATGTGATTGGACGTATGACCCGGCGTGAACACGCATTCGACCGTGAACCCGCGGCCTTCGATCACATCGCCGTCCATCACGCGCACATCCGGCATGAACGCCATATCGCCGCCTTCCTCGATCTTGACGCCCTCATCCGCTTTGCCGGCGGCATGCGGACCGAACGCGTAGCTTTTCGCGCCCGACCATTCCTTGAGCGGCTGCGCGGCCGGCGAATGATCGCTGTGGGTGTGCGTCACCAGAATGTGGGTGAGATGCCTGTCGGCGAGCGCGCGCTTGAGCGCCTCGACATGGCCGGGAATGTCCGGACCCGGATCGATCACCGCCACGTCGCGATCGCCCAGGAGATAGACGCCCGTGCCTTTGAACGTGAATGGGCTGGGATTGGGCGCGAGTACGCGCCGGATGAGCGGACTGACCTCCATAGCCGGCCCGTAAGGCGCGTCGAACTCGCGATCGAAAGGAATGGCCACCGACCTCACACGCCTTCTTCGCCGCGTCTGGCCCGCATGCGCGCGTGACGGCCGAGCGCCACGGGCCGCGTCAATTCCACCATCGTCTTGACGCGGTTGGGTGCGCGCTTCGTCAGCTTTTCCAGGCCATGCGACAGCCAGGAATTGCGATGCCGCAAATGCTGCATCCAGCGCCGGAACATTTTGGAATGGGTGGTGAGGATCGCGCAGCCCACCAGGAACATCATGATCCCCAGCGGAAACGGCAGCGGCAACGGAATGGGCGTCAGCAGCCCACCGACCACCGTTACGATCCATCCTCCCGCAAGAATCAGATACTTTTTCATATCGTTCCGCTTCACAGTCCCGTCATACAGCCAAATTACGGACAAAACCTTACACCCGACGGCGGTGGGCGACTGTGGCAGGGAATTGTCCCCGTGCCCACCCTCGCCTAGATTGACTTGCCAATCGCGAGGTCGCGCAATGAAATTTTACAATTCGATCGGTCCCAATCCGCATGTCGTGCGCATGTTTCTGGCGGAAAAGGGCTTGCAAATTCCGGTCATCGATATCGATCTGATGAAGGGCGACAACCGGCGCGAGCCCTATCTCAGGATCAACCCACATGGCCAGATGCCGGCGCTCGAGCTCGACGACGGTTCGGCGATCTCGGAGATCACCGCCATCTGCGAATATCTCGAAGATACGCATCCCTCGCCTGTGCTGATCGGCACGACACCGGAAGAAAAAGCCGAGTGCCGCATGTGGACCCGACGGGTCGATCTCAATATCTGCGAACCCCTGACCAATGGTTTTCGCTTCAGCCTGGGCCTGCCGCTGTTCAAGGATCGCATCGTCACGCTTCCCGAAGCCGCAGACGGCCTCAAGCGCGTCGCCCGCGATCGCCTCAAATGGCTGGACGGGCAGATGGGCGATCGCGCCTATCTGTGCGGCGACCGCTTCACCCTGGCCGATATCCTGCTCTTCTGTTTCGTCGCCTTCGGCGCGCAATACGACCAGCCGATCGACCCGGAGAACAGGAACGTCGTCAACTGGTTCGCGCGCGTGAAGGCGCGTCCGTCGGCCGCGGCGTGAACCGCTTCTTCGTCAGTAAGCCTTGCCGTCTATGGCATGCACGAGGCCTTTGACCACGCGGTAGATCAGCCAGACGAAGAGGGCCGCCATGATGAGGGCACCGAGACCGAACAGAAAGAATAGCGGAATGCAGGCGAGACCAAGGACCAGCCCAACCCAGAAGATTTCGATCGCATTGTCGAGATGGCTTTCGTAGATCGTGCCCAACGCTTCCTTGCGCTTCACATAAGCGAGGATGAGGCCGACGATGGCCGTGACACCGTTGCACATCGCGGCCAGATAGAGTGCATAGACGATGATCGTAATCGTCCGCAGGTTCTGAAGTCCGTCCTGAGTCTGCGCCGCACCCTGCGGCACGGCCGCTGCCTGCGTGTCCGTCATGGCTCCCTCCACCAATCTTTACAGGATCTGGTGATGCGACAGGGCGAAGTCAATTGTCGAAAGAGCGGCGATTGCTTTTCGCGACTGCAAACGCCACCCGAAACTGCCTTTCGCCCATTACAGAAAAGAGGACTGCACGGCTTTGGCCGTCCCGCTTTGCCCATTTCAGATCGTAGATCCGTTGCAGAAACGCGGCGCCCAGGCTACCGGCGAGATGCTTCCGTCGCATGCTCCAGTCGAGGCATGTCCGGCACATGGGCCGGCGTGCGTAGGCAAGCGCTGCAATATCGATGCCGAATTCGGCCACGAAACGCTTGCCGCGGCGTGTCAGCTCCAATTTATTTTCGTCCCCGGCCAGAAGGCCCGAACTGATGAGGCCGTCGAACAGCGCCACGCCCAACTCACCCGCCAGGTGGTCATAGCAGACACGCGCGCGCCGCAGAGCGGGCTCGCGCGGACCAGTGCGCGTGCGCAGATGGCCGGTGCGCGCCGCCAGATGCATCAACTGCTCGAGAAATTCGGCGACCTGCTCGTCCAGCAGCGAATAATAGCGGTGCCGGCCCTGCTTCCGCATCGCGACGAGCCCGCCGGCCGTGAGCTTCGCCAGATGCGAGCTTGCCGTCGGCAACGTGACGCCTGCTTCGCCGGCGAGCTCTGTCGCCGTCAGGGCTTTGCCGCTCATGAGCGCCGCAAGCATGTTCGCCCGGGCCGGATCGCCCGCCAGCGCGGCGATCGGCGCCAGATTCGGTCCGTCTTTCATAGTTCGATCTTAGTCGAACCATGCGCGTCGCGCAACGTGCTATAAACGCCGTCCAATTCGGAGCGCATCGCCATGACAATCGTCTGTTTCATCCGTTACGAGATCGATCCGTTCCAGCGAACGGCGTTCGAAGAATATGCAAAAAAGTGGGGCGCAATCATTCCCAGATGCGGCGGCGACCTGATCGGCTATTTCCTGCCGCATGAGGGAACGAACAACATTGCTTTCGCCCTGATCGGATTCGAAAGTCTCGCCGCTTACGAAACCTATCGTGCGCGCCTGAAGCAAGACGCGGACGGCGTCGCCAATTTCGCGCTGGCGCAGCGCGAACGTTTCATCCTGCGCGAGGAACGCAGCTTTCTCGTGCCAGCGGCGCGGGCATGATCGCCGTCATCTTCGAAGTCTGGCCCGCCGACGGCGAGAAAAATCACTATCTCGACATCGCCGCGACGTTGCGTCCGCTGCTCGACGGCATAGACGGTTTTCTTTCCATCGAACGCTTCGAGAGCCTGAGCGAGCCGGGCAAGATATTGTCGCTGTCCTTCTGGCGCGACGAAGCGGCGGTGGCGCAATGGCGCAGCCAGGACGACCACCGGCGCGCCCAGGCGGCGGGCCGGCAATCGGTCTTCGCGGATTATCGCCTGCGCATCGCAACGGTAGTTCGCGACTACGGTATGACGGAGCGGACGGAAGCGCCTGCGGACAGCCGGGTGTTGCACGATTAGACGCGGTGAATCCGCTCTCAAGCCGATTCTATTCGCTCCACCTCGTCCTCGCTGACCAGGACCAGCTTCAGTTTGAAATACCGAAGCGACAATGCGGGATGGGCGGAAACCGCGTAACCGAGTTTTTCGTCAGCCTTATGCGAGAGAATCAATCCTTTAACCTGCTCGCCGTTGGCGATGTGCTTCTTGACCCAGCCCAGATACCTTGAGATTTGACCCACGACCACGTCCGAAACGCGCGATTTCTTGAGCTCGATGACGAGGAGTTCCCCATTCGCACGTTTGCAGAGCAGATCGATAACGCCGACGTCGGTAGGGTATTGCCTGCCCACACCTCCACCTTCGTCTTGGAAAATCGTCAGCCCCGGTTCAATGAGGGACAGATTGGCGGCAAGAAAATCTTCGAGCTGCCGTTCAAGAGATAATGGGATTTCGGAGGCGTATACCTCCTGCTCGCCGGAGGTATCGGGAGGGACGATCGTACCGACTGCCTCCGTGATGAGGTGTATTACTGGCAAGCCCTCGTGGCGCTCGGCAGGATCAAAGCGGACCCGGATTCGGGAGCCAGGGACCACATTCTCGGCTTCGTACCAATGGCTTAGCGTACCCCAAATTTGATTGTTATTGCTTTTTCGCGCGAATGTTACGTGGCCCGAATTGCCAACGATTGCGATGCGAACCGTGTGATCAAAATCGAATTCGCGTCCATAAGTGTTACCAAGGCCATCCGTGAGATTCAGATATTTCGTTCTGTGCTCAAACTGACTGATCGTCTTTTCAAACTCGATCATGCGCCACCTCAGAGGACTTCAGTGCGAGCAGATCGTCGTAGGCAGCTGCGTCTTCCGCGCTCGTCCATTCCGAAAGCGTCGATTCGACCGCTTTGAGATAGGTCCGATCGAGCGGTTCGGCGCGCGCCAGCGTCACCCTACCCTTCGCAATGCGATAGACGAGCATGTCGCCGGGCTTTACGCCCAGCGCCTCCCGCGCTTCCTTGGGCACGGTCGTCTGGGCCTTGGCCGTCACCTTGCTGAAAAACGCCTTCATTGGCATTCTTTCCTCGCCTCCTTACGATAAGGAGCAAAGCGATCGAAAAGCAATCATCGCGCCCGCTCGGAGCAGCAGCAATAATGCGTCTACCAAACGGCGATCGAGCAATTCTCGATATCCGCAAACTTGAGAAATACTGCCTCGATCCCATGCACCCGCGAGGACGACACAAGGCTCGCGTCTTTCGCGACGCGCGAGGCATCGGCCGGAGCGACGCCGCTTGGTTGCAGGCCGTCTTGCTCGCGGCAGCTTCAAAATGCGAGGCAGTGGAAGTCGCAAGCGATGACTTCGGTACGCGATGGCGCGTCGATGTGCCGGTCGCGCGACACCAAAGAAATATTGTGGTAAGAACGTTCTGGATGGTGCGGATAAACGAAAGCAATCCGCGCTTCGTAACGTGTTGGGTGTTGTGATGGTTCAAGACAAAAATTCCCGGAACGGTCGGCCCTCGCTTCTTGATGTCGTTGCCCTTCTCAAGGATCGGCCGGCAGACAAGCTCGCGCGCGGACAAGTCGGTACGATCGTCGAGGTCCTTGACGGGGGAGCGGCGCTGGTGGAATTCAGCGACGATCAGGGGCGAGCTTATGCCGTTGCGCCCTGCACATATTCTGAGCTCATTGTCCTTCACTACGTGCCGCAGGCCGCCTGATTTCTGGGCGCTCCGGGCGGGGCTGCACAAGCCGCGAACACCTCCTATATTGCCCCTATGGCGCACAATAACGGATCCGGATTCCGGTCCATGGGACCAGGTGTTTCAGAGGCATCGGCGCAGTTTCGCGGGCCCGGCATCACGGCGGCGGTGGCACCCGCTCCCCTGAGCGGCGCGGAGCTGACCGCGTTCGTGCCGCATCGGCCCGCACGTCCGGAGAAATCGGAAGGCGGCAAGCGTTTCCAGCTCGTCTCGGACTATTCGCCGGCCGGCGACCAGCCCACCGCCATCGCGGAACTCGTCGCGGGACTGGGACCCGCACCCAATGCTGGCGAGCGCGACCAGGTGCTGTTGGGCGTCACAGGATCGGGCAAGACCTTCACCATGGCCAAGGTGATCGAGGCGGTGCAGCGCCCGGCCCTCATCCTCGCGCCCAACAAGACGCTCGCAGCCCAGCTCTATGCCGAGATGAAAGGGTTCTTCCCCGAGAATGCGGTCGAATATTTCGTCTCCTATTACGACTACTACCAGCCGGAAGCCTATATCCCGCGCACCGACACCTATATCGAAAAGGATTCCTCCATCAACGAGGAAATCGACCGCATGCGCCATTCGGCGACGCGGGCGATCCTGGAACGCGACGACGTGATCATCGTCGCGTCCGTCTCCTGCATCTACGGCATCGGCGCGGTGGAGACCTATTCTGGCACCGCCGTCTCCATCAAGCGCGGGCACAAGCTCGACCGCATGGATCTGATGCGCCAGCTCGCGGCCCTGCAATACCGCCGCAACGACGACAATTTCGTGCGCGGCGCGTTCCGCGTGCGCGGCGATACGATCGACCTGTTCCCGGCGCACTACGAAGATCGCGCCTGGCGGCTTGAACTGTTCGGCGACGAGGTCGATTCCATCGTCGAATTCGATCCCCTGACCGGCAAGAAGAGCGCCGCGCTGGACAATGTCAAAATCTACGCCAATTCACACTACGTCACGCCGCGCCCCACGCTTGCGCAGGCGACCAAGGGCATTCGCGCGGAACTGCGCGAACGGCTCGAATGGTATCGCGCCAACGGCAAGCTGCTCGAAGCGCAAAGGCTGGAGCAGCGCACGCAATTCGATCTCGAAATGATCGAAGCGACGGGTTCCTGCGCCGGCATCGAGAATTATTCGCGCTGGCTCACGGGCCGAAAGCCCGGCGAGCCGCCGCCGACCCTGTTCGAATATCTACCCGACGAAGCGCTCGTCTTCGCCGACGAAAGCCACGTCACCGTGCCGCAGATCGGCGGCATGTATCGCGGCGACTATCGCCGCAAGGCGACGCTCGCCGAATTCGGTTTCCGGCTGCCGTCCTGCATCGACAACCGGCCGCTCAAATTCGAGGAATGGGACGCGATGCGGCCCCAGACCATCTATGTCTCCGCGACGCCCAGTCCCTGGGAGATGGAGCGCACGGGCGGCGTATTCACCGAGCAGGTGATCCGGCCCACGGGTCTCATCGACCCGCCGGTCGAGATCAGGCCCGTCGAGCACCAGGTGGACGATCTCATCGCCGAGTGCCGGCTGGTGGCGAGCCAGGGCTATCGCGTTCTCGTCACCACGCTCACCAAGAAGATGGCGGAAGACCTCACCGAATACATGCACGAACAGGGTATCCGCGTGCGCTACATGCATTCCGACGTGGAAACGCTGGAGCGCATCGAGATCATCCGCGATCTGAGGCTCGGCGCGTTCGACGTGCTGATCGGCATCAACCTGCTGCGCGAAGGCCTCGACATTCCCGAATGCGCCCGCGTCGCCATTCTCGACGCCGACAAGGAAGGGTTCCTGCGCAGCGAAACCTCGCTCATACAGACGATCGGCCGCGCCGCGCGCAATGTGGACGGCAAGGTGATCCTCTACGCCGATAAGATCACGGGCTCCATGGAACGCGCCATGGCCGAGACCACGCGCCGGCGCGAGAAGCAGAAGGCCTACAACGAGGCGAACGGCATCACGCCGGCCAGCATCAAGAAGAACATCGGCGACATCATGGGCTCGATGTATGAGCGCGACCATGTGATGGTCGATGTCGGCGTGGCGGAAGAAGGCGGCGCCTTCATCGGCCACAATATCCGCGCCCATATCGCCGATCTCGAAAAGCGCATGCGCGAAGCGGCCGGCGATCTGGAATTCGAGACTGCAGCGCGGCTGCGCGACGAGATCAAACGGCTGCAGGCAACCGAACTTGCCATCGCCGACGATCCCTTCGCGCGCCAGAGCGCGGTGGAGACTGCCGTCGACGATGCGATGCATACGGTCTCGACGGAGGTGTCTCCGACGCTGCCGCGGGGAAGTGCCAAACGAACCAAGTTGCGTCGCGCGGGTCGGCCCAACGCGCCGAAGACCTTCGGCAGCCGGAGCCGCTGACGACAAATTTCTGACACAAAGCGGAAAGCCACGCGATGACAAACATCAGAAAAGATCAGATCGATCAAAACAGACGCGTACTGACTGCTCTGAAAGAGCATGGCGACCGGCTTGAGACGGTTCGGGAAATCAATCACTGGGCTTATTTTCGCACGATCGCGGCGCGTACTCTATTTATTGAAAAAGGCTCGGTGTTCGGTTTGCGCCTGGCCGAGACTACCGAACCGACCAAATCGAAATTGGCTTTCGGCGCAAAATTGCTTCATGTCGATGTGCCGTCCGCATCCACGATGGATGAAATCGCTTCACGACTCGCGGATCTGGCGAAGGAAACAGGCGGAGAATACGATGGCTGGGAAACAAGGCTTATTAAATAACACAAAATCGCAAGAACTTCCCCAGGTTTGAATGCGCCGATATCCTGCTGCAGCCACGGCCGCTAGCAATCGGGCCGCAGCTTGCGCCGCGGCCCGATCTCGTATCACTACGATCACGACCCGTCAGTAGCCGTCGTCGTCATCGTAGGCACGTTGGTCGTCGTAGTAGACCCGGTCGTCATAGGTTCGCACCCAGCGGCAATTGTCGCCATAGGCGTCGCAGATATAGCGCGAACGATAGGGCCGCGCGGTATCATCGCGCTGGTAGTATCCCACGCGCTCGCAATTGCGGCCGTCGTCGTTGCATAGCACGCGGTAGCAATCCACGCCGTAACAGGTGGTGTGGAATGTGTCCGCCGATGCGGACACAGCGCCCGCGCCGGCCAGCCCTATTCCCAGCAGCGCCGCTGCGGCTGCGGACTTCAAGGTGTTCGATACGGTCGGCAACATCTGTGTCTCCTGCTTTTTTGCAGTCCACCCAGCCATTGGACGTCTTGCTTCATGCGGATGCAGAGACGGCGGATCGTTTCGCCATCCGGCTCTCGATTGCTTTTCGAGAAAGCCGCGACCTCGCCGCGGCGACTGCATCCGTATAAGAAAATGTTCGACGGCGGCGGCGGTTCCCGCGCCGGTACGCGAACGCGCCGTCAATGACCTCGAATTCATGCCCGCAATCCGCCCGCAGATGTGGCCGGATTGCGGCGCCGGTCGGGTTAACGTCGCCAGCTCATTCCCAGCTGATCGAACAGGAAGGTGAGTTCGTCGGTCTGCTCCGCGATGCGTTCCGACAGCGAGCTGCCGATGCCGTGGCCGGAATTGGCGCTCGTGCGCAGGAGGATCGGATGGCTCGACGACGTGTCCGTCTGCAGCATCGCGGTGAATTTGCGCGAGTTCAGCGGATTGACGCGGCCGTCGGTAGCGCCGGTGAGCATGAGCACCGCCGGATACGCCGTGCCTTTCTCCACATGGTGATAGGGCGAATAGGCATAGAGCGCCCGGAACTGTTCGGGATTCTTCACCGTCCCGAACTCGGTGGTGTTGAACGAGCCGTTAGGGTCGAGTTCGTAGCGCACCATGTCGTAGATGCCGACCGCGGAGACGACCGCGCGGGCGAGTGCGGGATGCTGGGTGATCATCGCACCCATCAGGAGACCTCCATTCGAGCCGCCCATCAGCGCGAGCCGGTCATGCGAGGTGTAGCGTTCGGCCACGAGATAGGCGCCGGCCGCGGCAAAATCGTCGAACACATTCTGCTTTTTGGTGAGCATGCCTTCCTGATGCCAGCGCTCGCCATATTCCGCGCCGCCGCGAATATTGGCGACGACATAGATGCCGCCCGCATCAAGCCATAGCCGCCGCATCGCGCCCAGAAAGGTGGGCGTCATGCTGATGCCGTAGCCGCCATAGCCATAAAGCAGGGTGGGATTCATGCCGTCGTGTTTCGTGCCCTTTTTCGCGATGATGTTGAGCGGCACCCTGGTGCCGTCCGCCGAAATCGCGAATTCGCGCACGACCTCCGCATCCGCGAAGGAAATCGGCGATGTCACCCTGAGCGCCGTCTCTTCCGTGCGGCCCGTGGCCGGACTCCAGCGCGCGTAGTAACGGGGCCTGAGATACGTCGCGACGTCGAACAGCACATCGCCATCCGTCAGCGGCTCGATCTCCGAATTGGCCGCTATTTCCGGCAAAGGCAGCGTGCCTTCCGGTCTGCCGTCGAGATCGAACACGCGCACCTGGTTGGGCCCGCCCACGATGTCGCGCACGAACAGCCGCGTGGACGACAGCGTGAGATCGATGACATGCTCTTCCGCGCCGCCGGACAGGATGGCGACATCGCTTTCGGGCACGATCGTCTTGCCGCCGGCGAGTTTGCCGGCATAGGGCGCGGCGAGTTTGACGATCTTGCCGTTCGGCGCGCCGTCGCGCGAAATGCCGTACAGCGCATCGTCGGGTCCGATCGTGGCGTAGACGATGCGGTCGGTGTAGGTCGCGACCTGGAGCGGTGCCGCGCCCTCGCGCAGCACGTAATGCGCCCATTCCCCGCCATCGCCGCGCTGCACGGAAGCGAGTACCGCATCCCTGTCATAGCGATTGTCGAGGAACACTTCGGAGACGCGTTCCAGCCCGTCCTTCGCGCCCAGCGCCAGCGCATCGGTTTTCCAATCGTCGCCCAGACGATGGAAATAGACCTGCATGTTGAAATGCCGCTCGGCTTCCGGCGCGTCGGCGCCCGGATAGCGCGTGTACCAGAACGCCTTGCCGTCCTTCGTCCAGGCGAGGCTGCCGCCGGCGGTGGGGTATTGCACCCGCGGGATCGGCTCGCCCACTTCTTTTGTCCCCGCCACATCATAGACATGCAGCGTGCCGTCCTCGCTGCCGTTCTTCGACAGCGACACCGCGATGCGCCGCCCGTCCGGCGACGGCACGAACCAGTCGATGGCGGTGAGGCCCTTCGCGTCGAGCGCGTTGGGATCGAGCACGACCTTGCGGCTTTCGGGATCGGCCCGCTGATCGAGCATGACGATCATGGGCTGCTGCTTCTCCGGATCGCTGTAGAACGCGAATACATGCGTGCCGCGCGCGGCCAATCCGTAATAGGCCGGCGACGTCGCCGTGATGAGCCGCGTGAGCGCCGATTTGACCGGGTGCGCATCAGGCAGCGCATCCAGATAGGCGCGTGTGCGCACGTTCTCAGCGTCGCTCCAGGCCTGCACTTTCGGGTCCTGGGGATTTTCCAGCCAGCGATAGGGATCGGCGACTTTCACGCCCTGGACGACATCGAAAACCGGGCTGGCCGGTGTGGCGGGTGGCGGCGGAATGGCGGTAGCGGCCATGGCCGCGCCCGAAACGAGACACAGCGCCAGCACGCGCCCGAAAGCGATTGTCATGGAAACCTCCCCAACGCCGCGCAGACCCCTGCGCGATCAGGTCAGATACTACACGTTCCGCACGGTTCGAAGGGTAAATTGCGCGCCCGCCGAACAGGGAATTTTTCGGTGGAACTTTCCGAGATCGAATTCCCTGCTAGCAGGGAATTTAACAGGGAATAAAATTAACAGGGAATTACATGAGCGGTCGCGAAGCGTTCATGTGCATCCAACGAAGCCTTTCATGCCATTCATGTTGCCGTTTTTGCGCCGGTCTTTCGCCTCCCCCATGCGGGGAGGCCGGAGAGCTGCGCGCACTTCAGCGCGGCGATCCGGGTGGGGGTAAATTTGAGGTCTGAGCGGATTTCCAAACCCCCACCCGAAACGCGCGCCGCGTTTCGACCTCCCCGTCCGCCTACGCCTGGGCTTCGGCGGACCGGTCGATTCACATGACCCGCCGGAGCTTCAGCGAAGGCGGGCGAGGGGGAGGTGAAAAATATGATCGCAGCCGCAGCCAAACAAAAACCCGGCCGCTCGTTTCCGAGCGCCGGGCGCACAATGCCGTTATGACGAAATTTATAGCGCGTTTGATCAAACGCGTCAAGCGAATTATTCGTACACGGAACGTACCGTGTACTCTTCAGGGTTTCCGCGGCTTTCCTGAGATTTTCTTTTGGCGACGGATTCACCGGTCCAGACCGCCGGTGCGAGACCGTTTGGCATGCGGGCCGGCACTGCCGGTGGCGGATTGGCCAACAGATAAGGCAAGCCGCCATTGATGCTCGGGCTCTCGCCCCAGATCGAGGGATCGAACCCGGCCGGCAAACCGGCCTGGAGTTGCGTGGTGGTGAGGCCCGTAATGCCGGGATCGTTGGGGATATTGCCGGCGCCCTGACTCAGATTGGTGATGCCGCTGGTCGTCGTGTCCCAATAAGAGTCCGTGGTCGTGCCGTATTCGGCGCCGATCAGGCCGCCGATGTCGGAGCCGGAGCCGCCGGTCGGCGCGCCGGTCGAATAGGAATCGCTGACAAAGCCGCCATCGTCGAAGCCAACGAGTCCTCCCACCCAGCTGTTCGTCCCGGCGCTGACATTGCCCGTCGCATAGGAATTGGTGATGGTAGACGTGTCGTAAAGGTTGAAGCCGACAAGGCCGCCGACAGAAGTCGTGTTGCCGCCGCTGACGGCGCCCGTCGCAAAAGACGTGCTGATCGTGCCGAAGATCTGGACGCCGACCAGTCCGCCCGCTTCGCCGCCGCCCACGCCGCCGATGCCAGTGCCGACGCTGGCCGCGCCGGTGGCATAGGAATCGGAGATCGTGCCTTCGTTTTCCCCCGCCAACCCGCCGGCGGTGCTGTAATTTCCGCCGTCCGCCGCGCCGGTCGCATAGGAGCTTTCGATCGTTCCGTAATTCTGGGAGACGAGCCCGCCGACATTGCAGGATTCGCTGCAGGTCGCCAGCCCGCTCGCATACGAGCCGGTGATCGTCCCGTCATTGTTGCTGACGAGGCCGCCGACCTCACTGCCGATCCCGCCCGTGACGGCGCCGGTGGCATAGGAGCCGCTGATCTTGCCTTCGAAATACCCGGCCAACCCTCCAACCAGCGTGCCTTCCGTTCCGGTCACGGTTCCCGTCGCGAAGGAATCGCTGATCGTCGCTGAGGCGTGCAGATTGGTGCCTACCAGGCCGCCCACATAGCTGTCGGTGTCCGCCGTCACCGTCCCGCTCGCATTGGAGTTCGCGATCGAGCCGGACTCGTCTATGCCCACCAGGCCGCCCGCATAGGCCTCGATGCCCGCAACTACCGCGCCGGTGGCGTAGGAATTATCGAGCGAAACTTTCAGCATATCGCCGATCAGTCCGCCGACGGCGCCGTAATCCGCGCCCGTCACCGAGCCCGTTGCGAAATCGCCGGAGAGCTTCACATGATCGGCATAGCCGATGAGGCCGCCGGCGTCGGCATAATAACCGCCGCCGTCCGTGATGGCGCCGGAGGCGCTGGAATTCTCGATTTTCTTGCCAAAGGCGGCACCCTCCAGGCCACCGACAGTGCTTTCGCCCACACCGCTCACATTGCCGGTGGCGTAGGAGGCGGTGACGGTCATGTCGCCGATGCCCAGCAGGCCGCCATCGACACTGCCCGCGCCGCCACTGACCACGCCGGTGGCGTAAGAGTTTTTGATCGAGCCGCTCTCAGTCCAGCCGGCGAGCCCGCCGACATCGGCGCCGGTGCCCCCGGTGACGGTCCCTGTCGCATAGGAATCGCTGAAGCTTGCGCCCCCGCCTCCGACCTTGCCCACCAGGCCGCCGACGGCACTGTCGACTCCGCCCAGGACCGCGCCTGTCGCGTAGGAACTGCCGATGATCCCGTCTTCGACATTGGAGCCCAGCAGCCCGCCGACATAGCAGAAATCTGCGCACGACACTGCCGTCGATGCGGACGAGTTCGAGATCGTGCCTTGCACATTGTAGCCGACCAGTCCGCCGAAAAGTCCGGAGAGGGCGCCGCTCGTCTGTGTGAGAGTGCCTCCTGCGCTGTCGCCGAAGACAAGGCCGCCGAAGTTCAGGCCGAGGAGCGTGCCCGCATAGGGATCTTCGCCCGCCTGAATATTGGCATTGGTCAGAACGACATTTGCGATTTCGCCGCCCGTGACCAGCTCGGCGAAGAGACCTACGCTGTCAGCCGAGGTGGTATCGTCGATGGTAAGGTTCTTGATCGTGTTGCCGAGCCCGTCGAACGTGCCGGCGAAATTGGTCTGGATGGGCGCCCTGGCATAGGTGCCGTCGGCGGCCGCATTGTAATTGTTGGCGAGCGCGT
>Ga0302324_100002321_pt1 | contig 44294 bp, 35 predicted proteins | sample Palsa_T0_1_FD_201949 | JGI IMG/M metagenome (GOLD analysis project Ga0302324, IMG submission 201949) | Peat permafrost microbial communities from Stordalen Mire near Abisko, Sweden - Palsa_T0_1 | ecosystem: Environmental > Terrestrial > Soil > Palsa > Peat permafrost | place: Sweden: Abisko... | reverse complement strand
GCGGGAGGTCACGATCCGCGCTGCCCTAAATCGGAAACCCAGCAGGTAGTGGACGCCATCAAGAAACGCGGCGGGACGGTGGAGGCAAAGGTCTACGAAAACGAAGGCCACGGTTTCGCGCGCGTGGAAAATCAGATTGACGCCTACCAGCGCGTCGCCGATTTCCTGCTGGCGCACGTCGTCCCCGCAGATTGCAGCTGCTCGGTCACGGAATAGCTGTACGTATTTTATTGTAAGTACTTCATGATCGGTACCCAATTGCAGTCGTGAATTATACGTACAAAATTGTAAACAAATAGGCCTATTAGAATCAACAACTTAGCGCTAAGCTGTTGATTCCATTACAAGCCGCTACCATTTGCGGGCGATTCTAGCGCGTTGATTTCCGGGAGGGCCTCAGGCACGTCGACAACCAGATCGTCGCTGCCAGGGGCCTTAGCGGCTCAGCAAATGCCATTCTGGAACGCGACCTCGACGAAGACGGCGCCGGGGTGGTGGTGCTCCGCCACCCCCAGTTTCAATAACTTAGCGCTAACCTGCTGAAAGGATTAGACTTGAGACGACAACTCTCGCCTGGTACCGCGACTCTTCATTTCTTTTCAATCACTTGCCCCTAAGCCGTTGATCTTGAACGAGCCGCGCCCACAATCGCTGCGATCAATCCTGGAATGGTGAACTCTCTGGCCGAGATATCAACCGGCAGACCCAACTCGCGCAGGGTTGCGGAAGTGACCGGACCGATCGACGCCATCTGCATCTCAGCCAGCACTTTGTGGTGATCTCCTAACCCGTAGGCCGGGCCCAGCAATTCCACAAAGTTCCTTACCGTCGAAGAACTCGTAAACGTGACCACGTGCGGCCGCCTCCTGGGATTCTTCAGTGCGGCACGCAGCCGGGCCCGAGAAGACCGCGGCACCACCGTTTGGTAGGCTTCGACCACCTCCACCTGCGCTCCGGCCAGGCGCAGTTCCTGCGGAATCACATCGCGGGCGACCTTGGCGCGCACCAGCAGCACCCGCTTCCCTTTCACTTTGCTTTTCAGGCTGCGCACCACCGACTCGGCGACATATTCCCGTGGAACGACGTCGACTCTTCCACCGCGCTGCTCGATGGCCTTCTGCGTGGCCGGGCCAATGGCCGCAATGCGCAGATGATTGAGCGCAGAGTTGGTCAGCCGCTTTCTCTCCATCCGTTGCCACATGGCCTCAACCCCGTTCACGCTGGTCAGAATCAGCCAGTCGTAACTGGCGAGACTTTTCAGCCCTGCATCGAGCGCCACGAACGATTTGGGCCGGCGAATCTCGATGAAAGGAATCTCGATCACTTCTGCGCCCCGTCGGCGGAGTTCCGCGGAGAGCGCGCTGGCCTGATGAAGGGCGCGGCCCACTAGCACGCGGACTCCGCTGAGAGGCTGGGCCGACGCTGCTTTCGGTTTCTTGCTCATGGTAAGAGTTGGCGGGCGGAGCCTGCCCTGAGCTTGCCGAAGGGAGTGCCCGCCCCACATAATCATTTGACACTTGGTTATTTCTTCTCGCCCAGGCCCTGCTCGCGCATCAGGCGCGATACTCCCGACACGGAGGTATCTTCGGCCGTTGCCAGGGACGCGATCACATTGGTCTGCTCGACTTTCGTGCGATTCTGGCTCAGCTTGAACTTGGCTTCGATCTTCGTCACCGCGATCTCGATGCCGACGATATGGCTGAGCATGCGCTGACGATAGTTTTCATCCAGGCTGGCCCACTGCTCGGCATAGGCCGGCTCGAATGTCCCCATCAACTGGTGGAGTACGCCCTGCAGATCTTCGGGGGACGCGAAAGTACGCGCGGTTCCATAAACGTGCACCGCGCCATAGTTCCAGGTGGGAACATTTTCGCGTGTGGTGTAGTTCGAGGCGGACACATAAGCATGCGGCCCGTGGAAGATAGTCAGGCAGTTTGGCTGCTGTTCGAGATAGCCCCAGTGCGCGTTTGCCTTGGCCACGTGGCAGCGAATCAACAGGTGCTCGGGCGTCTCGGCTACAAACACGGGCAGGTGCGTCGCAAACAGGCCGTCGCTATTGGATGAAGCGAGCGCGGGTGAGGCTGGCGGAGAAGAAATTAAAATCGCAAACGGATTCGCTCGCATGAACCCGATGGCGTCGGCGTGATCGTGCACCCGGAAATGTTCAGGAATGTACATGGGTTTCTTTCGCCCCGTCGCCGCTTAATTCGGCGCTGGTTCTTTCTTGCGCACGTGCAGCAGTTTTTCCACGGCTGCCACGACCTCGCCTGAGTCGTCTTTCACTTCCACCTGAAACACCGGCTCGTATTTCGGCAGCGTCTTTAGTTTGTCACGAATATCGTCAAGTTGCGCGTCGTTGAGGCGAAATTCAGCGCGCACCGTTCCCTTCCCCGGCTTGCGGTAACGGATGCTGGCGGCCTTATCCCACACGATGTAGTCGCGGCCCAAATTCGCCATTAGCATCAGCATATAGAAAGCGTCGGTCATGGCAAAGAGCGATCCGCCGAAGTGCGTGCCCACATAGTTGGCGTTCCACCAGCGCAGTTTCATCTCGACGTCGACTGCCTTCATGTCGGCCGCGATGTGTTGCACGCGAATGCCCGCGCCCAGAAACGGCGGCCACAAGTTAATCCAGCGGCGCAGGGCGTGCGACGACCGCGTGCCACCGAGAAACTTGAGCAGGATGCTCCGGTTCATACTCAGCCACTGAGTTCAATTGTTGACTGTTGATTGTTGATTGAAAATCAAGACCGCCTGCACAATGAGATTTTCAATCAACAATCACAAATCGGCAATGCCTCATCACGGCTGCGGCGGCACGGCCAGGCCGCGGCCGTAGACGGCTTCCAGAATCTGGTCGCCGCCGCGCGCCAGCAGCGCGGCGCCCGCTGCGTTGCCCAGTTTCTCAGCGTCTTCAATTTTTCCATCGCGGGAATCACGCAGCACCTTCGATCCATCGGGATTGGCCACGATCGATTCCAGATGTAGTCTGGCATCGCGTATTTCTGCGAGAGCCCCGATCGGAACCTGGCAGCCTCCGCCCAAACTATTGAGCAGCGCGCGCTCGCAGGTCGTCGCGGAGCGGGCCGCAGGATCGTCGAGAAACTGCAGATGTTCGCGGGTCGCGACGTCTCCTGCGCGAATCTCGATGCCGAGCGCACCCTGGCCCGCGGCGGGGCACATGACTTCCGCCGGGATGATCTGCCTAATGAGTTCGGTCTTGCCCAGGCGCTTGAGTCCGGCTGCGGACAGGATGATCGCCTCGTATTCTCCCTGCTCGAGTTTGCGCAGGCGCGTGTCCACGTTGCCACGGAGTGGATGAATGTCGAGATCGGGGCGGACGGCCTTGAGTTGCGCCTGGCGCCGCAGGCTCGATGTGCCGACCCGCGCGCCGTTCGGCAGGTCTTCGATGTTCTTGTAAAGCCGCGAGCAGAAAGCGTCGCGCGCGTCTTCCCTCGCCGTAATCGCCGCGATTTCGAAATCCGGAGAAAGTTCGGTGGGAAGATCTTTTAACGAATGCACCGCCAGATCAACGCGGCCGGCCGCGAGAGCATCTTCAATTTCCTTCGTGAAAATTCCTTTGCCCAGTCCGCCCTTGGTGCCGACCATGGCCAGGGGAACATCGGTGATTTTGTCGCCGGTGGTGTGAATGATTTCGATTTCCACGTCGTGGCCGCGGGCGCGCAGAAGCCCAGAAATATGATTGGCCTGCCAGAGCGCGAGCTGCGAACCGCGCGACCCGATGCGAAGTTTAGCGGCTTGGCAGGCGAGAGGATTCATGTCGGGCGAGTTGCAGGCTTCGCGGGAAGCGGAATTTCCATGAATTGGTAGCTACCCGGCGACGCCGCTTCTACGGCTCTGGCAATCGCCACTCCGTGGTTGCGAACAACCGGCCAGATGTTCGAACCGAGGACAACCGACGCGAGCTTTCGGCCAGTCAGATTTTGCTGATAGCGGATGTTCTGATCGGAGGTAATGAACACGTCGTAGGCGGCATCTTCCGCAGCTTTCAGCAACTCCCCATTTTCCAGTTGCGGCGGCCAGTTCAATTCGGCGACGGTTCGCACTTCATGCGGCGCGAGGAAGCGGCGCACTCCGACGGGGACGTTCTTATCGAACAGGATGCGCAACGCGATGGCTCTTGGCGTAGGTCAGAATCGTCTGGACTTGCGGCTCGGGTATCTCGAACTGTTCGGCGATTTCAGCGATGCTCAAGCCATAGTCAAAATTATCCACGATCGCGCCGACCGGCATCCTGGTGCCGCGTAAAACCAGAGCGCCGCTCAGCACACTCGGCTTCGACTCGACCAATGGGCATTCCGACCAGTCGATTTGTTCCGCCACGGCCATTGCCACCTCCTCCCCTTATGATTCCACGTTCGCCTGCAAAACACCAGACAAACCCCTGCGCTAAAGTAGCCGGGGTCGCCTGGCCTTCCCTTGGTCATTGCCGCGTCCCCACTTCGTTTTTCTTCTCCGGCGGCGTCGCTTCCTTCTGCGTCTCTTTGCCCTTCTCGTGCAGATTGAACAGTCGTCGCACCACATCGACGATGGTCGTCGCCTCGGATTCTTTCGCCGCGGTCTTCAGCGTGGTGATCGGAGTGTGCATCACTTTATTGATGATGCCGCGGGTTAGCGCTTCGACGGCGGTTTCCTGCTCCGGGGTCAGGCGGCCGAGGCGGCCGCGCACCCGGTCGATTTCCGCTTGACGGATGGTTTCCAGATGATCCTGTAATGACACGATTGTCGGTACAACGTCGAGCGTGTGCAGCTTGGCCTCAAAGCGTTCGACTTCGCTGGCGATGATGGCCTCGGCCAACTCGGCTTCTTTACGGCGGTCGGCAACGTGGCTGCTGACGGCCTGCTGCAGGTCGTCGATGTCGTAAGTGAAAATGCCGTCGAGCTTGCCCATCTCCGGCGAAACGTCGCGGGGCACGGCAATGTCGATGAAAAACATGGGCCGGTTCTTACGGCGCGAGAGAAATTGCTCGCCGTGTTCGCGGTGGAAGATGGCCTGCGGAGAGCCGGTGGAGGTGATCACAATGTCGGCGCGGTCACACTGTTCGTAAAGATCGTCGAAGCGGATAGCCTGCCCGTTGAATTTGTGAGCCAATCCGACGGCTCGATCGTAAGTGCGATTGGAGACAAAAATGGACTCGCAGCCGTGGGCCATCAGATGGCGGGCGGCGAGTTCGCTCATCTTGCCAGCGCCCACGATGAAAACCGTTTTCCCTTCCAGCGTCCCGAAGATTTTCTTCGCCAGTTCCACCGCCACCGAGGCGATCGAAACTGAAGACGATCCCACGGCGGTCTCGCTGCGCACGCGTTTAGCCACGGCGAAGGCGCGCGTGAAGAGCTGGTCGAGTTGGCTTCTGACGGCGCCCACGGCGCGGGCCGTCGCGTAGGCTTCCTTCACCTGCCCGAGAATCTGCGCCTCACCCACCACCATGGAATCGAGGCTGGAAGCCACGCGGAAAATATGCCGGACCGCGTCCTTCTCGCGAAACTCGTAAACATGTGCTTCGAGTTCGTCGGCGGTCAAGTGAAACTGCTGGTGCAGAAATCCGCGCAGGTCGGCCGAGCCGTTGGTGGTGTGGGTCACAATCTCCACGCGATTGCAGGTGGAGATGACCATGCCCTCCTCGATGCCAGGATACGCGGTGAGATCGCGGCAAGTATCCGGCAGGCGCGATTCAGGAATGGCCAGGCGCTCGCGCACGTCGAGCGGCGCGCTCTTGTGGTTCACGCCAATGAGTTGGAACCTCATAATGTGAACCTCATGAGGCGGCAAACCTGTGAATGGTGGAAAAGTAATTCGCGGCCCAGGCCACGATGGCGGCAATGAAGGCAAAGCTCGCCAGCACCGCGGCGCGCCGTCCGCGCCAGCCCGAGTTCCAGCGGGTGAACACCATCAGCATGTAGACCGCCCACATCAGCAGCGACAACAGAAATACCGGGTCAAGAAAATCCACGCGGCCGTAAGTGCTCGCGGCCAGGATTGTGCCGGTCAGCAGGCCCAGCGTCATGAACGGAAAGCCCAGCAGCAGCGAACGGTAGCCAATCTGGTCAATCACTTCGAGGGCGGGAAGAAATGAAGTCAGGCTGCTGGATTTTTTGGCCTTCAAACGCCCCTCCTGCAGCAGATAGAGCAGGCTGGCGCCGAAACTGAGCAGGAGCGCGGCGTATCCCGTGAAGATGAGGATGATGTGGGCGACCAGCCAGCCCTTGTGCGAGACATATTGCGTCAGCAGGACCGGCTGCTGATCGATCGCGGCCACAAAGGTCAGAAAGAATACGATGGGGAAAACCACGACGCCCGGCGAAGTGGTTTGGTAAATCGCATAGATGATCATGAAAAACGTCATCGAAAAGAAGGCTAGCAGCGATTCCCCGTTGTGCAGCGACGTCCAGACGACCTGGCCGGAAAGAAACAGCTCGACCAGCGAGACGAAGTGGAAGACCATCCCCAGGCTGGCCGCATGCAGCGCGATGCGGCTGAATAGCTCGCTGGTGCGGGTCAGCGCCACGAAGGCGTAGACCAGCCCGATGAAGTAGCACGCCAGCGCGAAACGCAGCCAAAGCAGAGACATAGGCCTGATCAGTTTCAGGGAATCCGGGCCCTCGAATCCCAGCGATTGAAGCCCGGTTCTCGAATGGATGATCTTACCCCAAATCGCAGGTCCGGGCCCGGTTGCCCTTGTGTTACTGCTTTCCGGTGAGCTGCTTGATCAAGTCCACCTCGGCCTGGCGGTAGGGTTTTCCGTCGGAGTGCAGCACTTCGTGAAACCACACTGGGGGCTGCTCGCGCACATAGGGATGTTGCCACGACTCCCACGGGTAGTAAGTTTGCGTCTTACCAGCGACGAATCCCCAGTTGATGGCGCCCACCCGCTCGCGTTTCGCAATGGGCAAGATCGTGTCGAACGTGCTGCCCACCGAGCGCGCCATGTATTCGGTGCAGATCACCGGGCGATGAAAGCGGCGCAGCCACCCGATTTCGCTTTTGAAGTCTTCCGGCCAGCTGTAGTTGTGAAATGTGATGATGTCGGACTCGCGCAGCTGAATCTGCGTGATCTCATCCTGTTTGGATTCGTCGGCGGCAGTATCCACGTCATAGACGCCGCTGGTGAGCGGCTGCGTGGGATTCACTTCCCGCGCCCACGCAAACGCCTGCGGTAACAGCGTCGTGACCCGGGCAAGCTTGTCTTTTATGTTCAGCTCCGTCTTCGGATAGTTTCCCGTTTGGTCGGAGCCCGGTTCATTCCAGATGTCCCAGCCGAGGATGCGGTTGTCTTTGGCGAACGCGCCGACCACGCCCTGCACATAAATTTTCAGCCGCGGATACTGGCCGGGATCGACCAGAGCATTGGCCCCAGGGCTCTGCACCCACCCGGAATTATGCACCCCCGGAACCGGAGGGTGTTGCCGGCCGACTCGTGGCAGCGGATCCCAGCAGGAATCAAACAGCACGAACAGCGGGCGAATGTGATGGCGGGCTGCGATGGTCAGGAACTGGTCCATGCGCGTGCGAAAACCCTCGGCATCCTGCTGCCACAACAGATCGTGCAGAAACACGCGCATGGTGTTCATCCCCATGGCTTCGGCCCATCCCAGTTCTTTGTCAATCTCAACCGGATCAAACGTAGCTGCCTGCCACATCTCGAGCTGGTTGATGGCCGACTTCGGAATGTAGTTGCTGCCCACCAGCCAGGGCTGGTGCGCGTACCACTGGTTGGCTTTCTGCTCTGGCCAGCGCGCAGTTTGCGCGGACGCGGGGCTGGGGCACATCATCGCGATCAGGATCGATAGAAGGAATGCGTAGTTGAGTTTTTTCATGGCAAGAACTCTGCTGGCATTTATATGCGGGCGCTCTTCGATTATCAATGGTGACCCGTCATTTCGCGACTTGTCATCCCGAGCAAAGCCAGGGACCGTGGGGTCGCTTGCGCCGACGGCAGGAACGGTGCCGGCAGAAACCCAGATCCCTCGCGTTGCTCGGGATGACAAAACCGGCGGATATAAATCCGGATGACAAGTAGTTCTATTCCACGCCTAAACTCGCCAGCGCCTCTTCGAGCAGAGTCGAGCTAATCGTCAACCGACGGCCGTTGGTTTTCATATCTTCGAGTTCATCGAAGGCGCGGAACAGACGGAGCTTGGTCGCGGCATACTGTTCGGCATCGTTCAGGTCGCGACCGTGGGCCTGGCTCCAGGCATTCCGTGACGCTTCGGGAAGAAACACGCTGACCGCGTAGGTGAGCTTGCGGTCGGAGCTCACGTCGAACACAAATTCGGTGGCGGGAGCTTCCGCGTCGTCCGGCAGCGCGGCCCGCTTGCCCACGTAGTAATACTGGTAGACGTACCCTTGAGCGCCGGTGTAGGTCTTCAGGCGGCGGACGGGTGGATGCTGAGACGGATTGGAAGACATGCTGACATTATGGAACGGGCGGCGGTCGCTTGTCGCGGGTTTCGCAATCTCCAGCTTTTGCAATACCCGCCGGATCGCCTGCGCCGTTAAGATTTTCACGCGCCGCGGGCATCCGGGGCGAACCCTCGCGGTGTCTTACATTATGCAAGGGCTAAAACGTCATCGTTCCACTCCAGGGTGGGACGGCGGAAGACTTCGCTCTGGAGTTTATTTATGGAACACCTGTGGCTCGCGCCGCTGCTGCTGATCGCAACCCCTGCCGCGCTGATCGCGCAAGAGCCCGTAATTACTTCTGCTGCGCCTGTCATTACTTCTGCTACGCCTGTCAACGACGCACTTCTCCACCAGTGGCTGCACAGCGGCGACCCGCGGCTGATTGCCTGGGCCGCCGATTTCGCCGGCAGAATGCATAACGCCAGGCTGATCGCCGAAATGGCGGCGATGCTGCCGCACTGGACGATTCCACCGGCTGAGGACGCCGACGAGGCGCAAGCCGCGCAAAGGCGAGCCGTTGCGGCCGTTCTCGACACCCTCATCCAGGAGAACTCCCCGGTTCCGATTCCCGCAATCCGCGCTGTCGCCGAGTTCTTCCCGGCGCAGGCTGTCATCCTGATTGCCCGTCTTCCTCTGTCCGAATCGCGTTCCACTTTAGACGACTGGACCTATGGCGCCACCGGAACCTGGAGCGGACGCACTCTGGCGCGCATTGCCTCGATGATGCTGGCCAAAGATCCAGGGCCAAGCCATGTGGTCTGGAACCAGAATCTGGTTAGCTTCGTGGCCAGCGTGGTAGGAGCTTCGGAGGAGGAGTTGCAGATCAAGGTCGCCTCCGCCAGAACGGTTGACCCAGGTACTGTCAGCGGGACGTGCGGAGACTCTCTCGGCCAAAAGCTCACCCCCGGATGGCCGCAGGTTTACACCTATGGCGTGACCGAAAATGATCCGCAGGCCGGGGCACAGGTCGTTGTCGAACTGGATGGCGACCGCATCGTCTCCACACGCTTTGAAGAAAACGGTGGGGCAGGAACGTGCTATGGAGTGAAGTGGCCCGATGCCTCCACCCGTCACCGCCTGATCGCCCATTGGCTCGGGGTCAGCGAAAAGGATATGTCGTGGCAGCCGGCCGAAGGCTTCACCATTGTATGGGCGGGTAAGGCCGACTATCAGAAGCGGCTAGGAGAGATCACCGAGGCGCAGCGTGAAAAGCTTCAGGGCACAGTGGCGGCGCTTCGGCAGCGCGGGCTTCTTACCGAAACCGAGGCGGCGACAGTGGCGCCACGGCTGGTGGTCAGCGTGCAGTGTGCGATTGAGCCCTGTCCGCTGGATTGACTTTTTTATTTTTAATCAGCGGCTGGAAGATCAGCGGCTGGAAAAATCAAGAGCAAAAGCAGGTGCGGCGGTCAGGGGTGTCCGCCCCACATTTTTTACTCCGCCTGACCGATCAGCAGGCAGTAGCCGTCGGGGTCGTAGATGCGAAACTCTCCCTTGGGCATGTAGTCGGGATAGGTGATGGGCGAGGCTTCGACGCCGCTGGCGAGAAGATGATCGCGCAACGCGATCAGGTCAGGCGAGTAAAGATAGAACAAAACCGCCTGCTGGCTGGCGATGACCGGGTGAGATGCGCGCGCGAACATTATGTGCGTGTGTTCACAGGCCAGGCGGACCCATTGCAGATCGCCCGAGGAATTCCGCAGGCTGCCGCGAATTTCCATCCCCAGCACTTTGTAGAAATCGACCGAGCGCTGGACGTCGGCGGCGAACGCCATGGGGATGAGGCCGTTGACTTGGGCGGTCCTCGACATTGTTGCCTATGTCCTTGCGAATGTTCTTGCCGCTGCGGGTTGCGCGGGTCGAGCGCGCGAAACTCCCACTTCTCGCGCCCAGGACGCCCGAGAAATGGGGCACCCGCTCCCGATGCTGAGTTCAGCCGTCAATTTTTGCCTCGCGCAATTGCCTGACGGCGGTTTCCGAACTGACGGGGGAATAATACACCTCTTTGAATGCATACGACCGCGCCTTGGACGGCACTACGGGAAGAATCTCGATGTGCCAGTGGTAGTCGTCGTCGATGGTCTTCCAATAGCCAAGATTCTTCGAGGGATGCAGGCTGCTGGGCGAAGTGTGCAACACCAGATGGAAGTCCTCGGTTACGGAACGCACGCGCTGCAAAGTGCGGCGCAAAAGCGAGGCCAGGTTCATGCGCAGTCCGGGGCGATTCAGGCCCGCGCGTTCAAACGAAGAGTCGTGGTAGCGCGGAAGAATCCAGGTTTCGTACGGAACCCGCGGGGCGTAGGGGCAGAGTGCGAGGTAGTCCCCGCGGACTTCGATGACGCGCTGGGCCTGGCGCTCCTCCTGCTGAATGATGTCGCAGAAAACGCAGCGTTCTTTGCTGACGAAGTACTCGCGCCCGGCGCGCAGCTCGTAAAGCACGCGGCGCGGGACAAACATGGTCGCGGTAAGCTGCGAGGTAGGATGACTGAATTCCTGCCCGGCATTCTTGCCGTAGTCCTTGCACAGGCTGACGTACTTGATGCGGGGATCGCGTTTGAGATCGAGGATGCGCTCGGCGGCGACGCGGAGAAAGTAGCCGATTTCCTCATCACTCGCCTTCCACAGATGGCGGTCGTGGCTGGGGTTCTCGACCAGCACTTCATGCGCGCCCAGGGAATGCATGCGGTCATAAATGCCGTCGCCGCGGCGGCCGGGTTCGCCTTCGATCTGGTAGAGCGGCTGGGGATGCACGACGGAACGCGCCGACCACGGAGTGCCGGGCACGTTGGGCGATCGGGCGATCTCCTGCAGCGGCTCCGCGGAGCTGGAGCAAAACCGGCAGGCCGACTCGAGGCGTGATCCGGTATCAGGATCATCGCCGGTGATGACCCAGGAGCGGGTGATGGGATCCTTACGGAGTTCCATGAGGAAGGAGAACACCGGGAGAGAACCGGAGTCAACCGCGAACGTCACGGTAATTTTCCGCGGACGCATGAGAAAAGCCGCAGAGGACGAGCGGCGCGCTTTGTTATAATCCGCCGAAGCCCGCCGCGCGGACCGGTTTGATGATCGATGTGATTGCCGGTGTAATGAACGGTGTAATGAACGATGAGATGACCGAGCCGTCCACTCCGCTGATGCGGCAGTATGCCGCGGTTAAGAAAGACCATCCTACCGCGCTCTTGTTTTTTCGCCTGGGCGATTTCTACGAACTTTTCTTCGACGACGCCATTGTGGCGGCGAAGGCACTGCAGATCACGCTGACCTCCCGCAATAAAGAAAAAGGAATCGCGGTGCCGATGTGCGGCGTGCCCTATCACGCGGCCGAGGGCTACATCGGAAAACTGATTCGCAAGGGATTCAAGGTGGCGATTTGCGAGCAGATGGAATCTCCCAGTCACGGGAAGAAGCTGCTGGGAAAGAAGCTGGTGCGGCGGGAAGTGACCCGGGTGATGACGCCGGGGACGGCGGCGGATTCGTCGCTGGGGTCGGATGAGAACAATTTTCTGGCCGCGCTGGCGACCGTAACCGATCGTGCGGGAAACATTCATGTGGGATTCGCGGCGCTGGATTTATCGACCGGCGAGTTTCGAGCCACGGAATTTTCCGGTGAAGGCGCGATGCGGCGGGTGCAGGAGGAGTTGGAGCAGTTGCGGCCGAAGGAATTGCTTTACGGGTCGGCGGCGCCGCTGTTTGAGAGCCGTGGATCTTCCGAGGAAAGCCAGCCGAGCTTTGCTCGGCCAGACCGCCGGGGGCGGCTGTCTCCACATGGGCTGTCTCCACAGGCTCGCGCCGTGGCAGGCACTTGTACCGAGACTCCGCTGGATGACTGGATCTTTGCGCCGGATCATGCGCTGCCGCTGCTGGAGAATCACTTTGGTGTGCTGTCGCTGGAAGGGTTTGGGCTGGCGGGACGGACGGCTGCCGCCGCTGCCGCGGGCGCGATTTTGTATTACGTGCGGTCGACGCAGCGCGGGTCGCTCGACCACGTGGACCGCATCGGGTGGTACGAGCGGCAGAGTTGCCTGGTGCTGGACGCGGTCACGGTGCGGAATCTGGAATTGATTGAGCCGTTGTTTGCGGGCGCGGATGCAGGCGTGACGCTGTTTCGTTCGATGGATTCTGCGGTCACGCCCATGGGCAAGCGGCTGCTGCGCGCGTGGCTGCTGCGGCCGTCACTCGACTTGAGCGAAATTCAAGGGCGACTTGACGCCGTGGAAGCCGGAGTAAAAGAGACGGTAGCGCGGGAGGAATTGCGGCGCGCACTGGATGGCGTACTCGATCTGGAGAGACTGCTGAGCCGGGTCACGCTGGAGGCGGCGAATCCGCGGGACGTGCTGGCGCTGGCGGCGTCGCTGGGGAAGATTCCGGCGATCAAGGGTGCGCTGGCCCGGTTGACCGCGGAGCGACTGCGGGCCTTGCAGGCATCGCTCGATGAACTCAGCGACGTGCGCGAACGCATTGAAAAGACGATCGTGGCCGAACCGCCGCTGAGTTTTGCGGATGGCGGCGTGATCGCCGCAGGCTTGGACCATGATCTTGATGAACTGCGGGAACTTTCGCGCAACAGCAAGCAGGTGCTGGCGCAGATCGAGCAGCGGGAGCGCGGGAGGACCGGGATCTCGTCGCTGAAGGTGAAGTTCAATTCCGTTTTTGGCTACTACATAGAAATCTCGAAACCGAATCTGCATCTGGTTCCGCAGGATTACGACCGGAAGCAGACGCTGGTGGGGGCGGAGCGCTTTACCACGCCCGAGTTGAAAGAGTACGAAGCGAAGATTCTCGACGCGCAGGAGAAGATTGTCGAGATCGAGCGGCGGCTATTTATGGAATTGCGCTCGGCGATTGCAGCCGAGGCCAGGCGGATTCGGCAGTCTGCGCTGGCGCTGGCGGAAGTGGACCTGCTCGCCTCCCTGGCGCATATTGCCGCGCTGCGCAATTACTGCCGGCCTACATTTTCCGGAACGGACGCGAGCGAGATTGAGATTGTTCAAGGGCGGCATCCCGTGATCGAGCAGCAGGAAATGGCCGGCGGCAGCGAGCGCTTCGTTCCCAACAATCTTTATTTGAACGGAACCACGCACAACATTATGTTGCTGACCGGGCCGAACATGGGCGGGAAATCGACCTACCTGCGGCAGACGGCGCTGATTGTGATTCTGGCGCAGATGGGCTCGTTTGTTCCGGCGCGGTTGGCGCGGCTGAGCGTGGTGGATCGCGTGTTCACGCGCATAGGGGCGAGCGATAATCTGGCGCGCGGGCGCTCCACGTTCATGGTGGAGATGACGGAGACGGCGGCGATTCTGCATACGGCGACGGCGCGGTCGCTTATTTTTCTCGATGAGGTAGGGCGCGGGACGTCTACCTATGACGGATTGGCGATCGCGTGGGCAGCGGTCGAATATCTGCATGCGCGGGTGCGGGCGAAGACTTTGTTTGCCACACACTATTTTGAACTGACGGAGTTGGCCGACCAGCTTTCGGGAGTGAAGAATTATCACGTCTCAGTAAAAGAGACCGGCGGCGGGATTGTATTTTTGCGCAGGGTCGAACCGGGGGCCGCGGACCGCAGTTACGGCATCGAAGTGGCCAAGCTCGCGGGATTACCCAACGAAGTTGTGCTGCGGGCCCGCGAAGTGCTGATCGAGCATGAGTTTGCGGAGCAGCAGGCGACCGCGCATCTTTCTCCGGGTGCGACTCCGGCGCCGGCGCAGTTGACGATTTTTACGCCGCTGTCGCAGCCCGTGCTGGAGAAGTTGCGGGAAGTGGATTTGAATCGGCTGACGCCGCTGGAAGCGCTGAATTTACTGTCGGAGCTGAAGAAGGAAATCTAACCACAGAGGACACAGGGAAAGGTCACAGCTAAAACAATTATGGCTCCGCGCAAGGTGACGCGTATCGACGAGATCGGCCAGCTTCTGATCATCGGTTTCGAGGGCACGGAGATGTCGCCGCGAATTCGTTCCCTGCTCACGCGGCTGCAGCCGGCCGGGGTCGTCCTGTTCGCACGGAACATACAGAGTCCGGAACAAACCTGGCAACTATTGCGTGAGTGCCGGAAGTGCGTCGGCGCGCCGTTGTTCACCTGCGTCGATCTGGAGGGCGGCACCGTCGACCGTTTCCGCGATGCGCTGGGAGCTACCCCTTCGGCGGCGGAGGTGTTTGCCACCGGGGAGCGTTCGCTTTTTCACAAGCACGGAGAGATCATCGGCGCGAATTGCCGCGCGCTGGGATTCAACGTCGATTTCGCGCCCGTGCTCGATCTGGGGTTTGAAGCGTCACGCAGCGTGCTGGGATCGCGAGCGGTTTCGGCCGACCCGGTTGAAACCATCGCATATGCGCGCGAGTTTCTGGCCGGGCTTCGCGCCGCGAACGTAATAGGGTGCGGCAAACATTTTCCCGGACTCGGCGAAGGCAAGCTCGACAGCCATCACGAGCTTCCGGTGATTCAGAAACCGCTAAACCGGCTGTGGGCCGAAGATCTGCTTCCCTACCGGACGCTGCGCCGGCAACTGCCGATGGTGATGGTGTCGCACGCGGCGTATCCGCAGGTCACGAAGGATCGAACTCCGGCGTCGCTGTCGAAGATTTGGATTACCGACATCCTGGGCAAGCGCATCGGCTACCGAGATCTGATTGTGTCGGACGATCTGGAGATGGGTGGAGTGCTTGCGGCTGCGCCGATTGGCGAGGCCGCTGTTGAGTTTGTGCGGGCGGGCGGCGATCTCTGCCTGATCTGCCATAAAGAGGATTCTGTTCTTTCGGCGCACGAAGCGCTGATCACAACTGCAGAAAAAGACGCGAAGTTCGCGCGGCAGGTGGTTGAGGCAGTGCGGCGCGTGCTGGCGTTTAAGAAGAAAAACGCGGGCAAGAGTGCCCGCGCCACCCGAGGCCGCGCCACACGGGCTCCGTCGAGGGCCGTGGTTGAGAAGTTGTCGCGGCGGTTGTGGGAGTTCGGCGAGCAGGTGCGGCTGGAACCTTTCAGCCGGCAGGCCGACCGGCGGCGGGCGCGCTCATGAGCCGGACGGGGATGGTTATCGCCGGGGTGATGAGCGGGACTTCGGCGGATGGGATCAACGTTGCGTTGGTGCGGGTGCGGGAGGCTTCGGGTTTCCGCGCGGAGCCGGCTGCCACTGTACGCAGTCGCGGACGGAAGCGTCCGCGACACACGGGACTTGCCCCCGCCATCACGCTTCTGGGGCATGCGGAATATTCCTATCCTGCGAAGGTGCGCGCTGCCGTGCTGGCGGCGATGAATGCCGATCAGGCTCGCGTGGCTGGCCTCGCGCAGCTTAATTTTTTTTTAGGCGAGTTGTACGCGGAGGCAGTGCTGGCCACGCAGCGACAGTTTCGCGTGAAGGCCGATCTGGTCGGCTGCCACGGGCAGACGCTTTACCATCAGGGCGAGGCGCGGCCGTTTCTGGGCAGAAAAGTTTCCGCGACGTGGCAGACGGGTGAGGGCGCGGTGATTGCGGCGCGGGTGGGTGTGCCGGTCGTTTCTGATTTTCGTCCGGCGGACATGGCCGCGGGCGGCAAGGGCGCGCCGCTGGTCCCTTATCTTGATTACCTGCTGTTTCGCGATGCGAAGATTGGCCGCGTGGTGCAGAACATTGGAGGCATTGCAAATCTCACGGCGATTCCGGCAGGCTGCGACGCCAGTGGCATTTTCGCCTTTGATACCGGGCCGGGGAACATGGTGATCGACGCGGTAACCACAAAACTGTTTGAGCGCGCGTTCGATCGCGGGGGGAAGATTGCTGCGTCTGGGAAGGTGCTGGAGGCGGTGATCGCTACCATGCTGGAGCGTAAGTTTTTCCGGGCCAAGCCGCCGAAGACGGCGGGACGCGAGGAGTTCGGGCGGGAGTTTGCCGGCGAGTTTCTGCAGCGCAGCGGGCGCACGCGCAAGGAAGATATTGTGGCGACGGCGACGGCGCTGACGGCGCGTTCGGTTGCCGATGCGGTGCGGCGATTCGTGATGCAACAATCAGCTGCGCGAAATTCTTTCCGCGAAATGATTCTCTCGGGCGGAGGCGCCCGGAACACCACGCTGGTAAGCATGCTGAGGGATGAACTCACGCCGATGGGCATGGAGTTGCGCTTCTCCGACGAGTTCGGCTGGCCTTCGCAAGCCAAAGAAGCGGTCGCGTTTGCCGTGCTGGCTTACGAAACCTGGAACCGAAGGGCCTCCAATGTGCCATCCGCCACGGGCGCGAAACGGGCGGCAGTGCTGGGAAAGATCTCGTATGCATAGGCGCGCAGGGCTCAGGCTGCTCTGCTGGTTCGCGATCGTATTTTTCGCGATCCTATCGCTTTCGTCGTGCTCTGCGAAGCCCGATCCCAACACGCTGGTCATGCTGATTGAGTCGAGCCCGACCAATCTCGATCCGCGCGTGGGGATTGACGCGTCGTCGGAACGCATTGACAGCCTGATCTTCGACGATCTGTTGTCGCGCGGACCAGATTTGAATGTGGCCCCCGGCCTGGCCGAGCGCTGGGAGGTTCCCGACCCGCTGACCTATGTTTTTCATCTTCATCGCGGAGTGAAGTTTCACGATGGACGGGCCCTGACCGCACGCGATGTGAAGTGGACGTTCGATTCGCTGCTGCAGGGCAAGATCCGCAGCACCAAGGCGGCGGTGTACAAGTTTGTGGATCACATTGATGCGCCTGACGACGCCACGGTGATCTTTCACATGAAGGAGCAGGACGCAACTTTACTGTGGAATGTGTCGGACGGCGCGATCGGGATTATTCCTTACGGCAGCGGCGAGGAAATGACGCGCCATCCGATCGGTTCAGGTCCGTTCAAGTTTGTGAGTGCGGAGACCGACCGCGAAGTTGTGATTGAGCGCAACGACGACTACTGGGGCGATCGCGCCAAACTGGCGCGGGTACGTCTTGCGGTTGTGCCCGACGCGACCACAGAGGCGCTGGAACTGCGCAAGGGCAGCGGCGACGTGGCCGTCAACTCGCTTACGCCCGATACCGTGCTTACGCTGGAACGCGAATCATCCCTGGCCGTGGAACTCGCAGACGGGACGGAAGTGCAGTACATGGGATTCAACCTGCGTGATCCCATTCTGAAAAACGTGCGGGTGCGGCAGGCGATTGCCTACGCCCTCGACCGGCAGCCCATGATCAAGTATTTGTGGCGCGGGCAGGCGCGACCGGCGAACAGCGTTCTGCCGACGCAGAGCTGGGCTTACAACGGAGATGTGCCGGCCTACGATCACGACCCAGACAGGGCGAATCGGCTGTTGGACGCGGCAGGTTACCCCATGGCGAATGGAGTGCGTTTCCATCTCACGATGAAGACTTCGACCAACGAGAATACGCGACTCATGGTGGCCGTGATGCAGCAACAGCTGCGCGCGGCGGGGATTGCGCTCGACATTCGCAGCTTCGAACCCGCCACTTTCCTGGCGGACGTGCAGCATGGGGCGTTTCAGATGTACTCGCTGCGCTGGATTGGCGGCAACGAAGATCCTGACATTTTCGAATATGTGTTCCACTCGTCGAAATTTCCGCCGAACGGGGCCAACCGCGGGTACTATTCAAACTCCCGAGTGGATGCGCTGATTGATCAGGCGCGGCGCACAGTGGATCCCAATGTGCGCAAGCCGTTGTATGCCGAGATACAGCGCATTTTGGCCGACGAGCTGCCTTACATCAATCTGTGGTATCTGGATAACGTTCTGGTGCACACGCGGCGGGTACGGAATTTGAAATTGAATCCGGCGGGAAATTATGACTTTCTGCGGACGGCGGAACTGGCTCAGTAAGAGAGTCTCCAAAAACTCTTAACCACAGAGGGGCACAGGGGGACACAGAGGGAAGTTGATTTTCCCTGTGCTCCTCTGTGTCCTCTGGGTTAAGCGGCGTACTTTCTGCGCGTGTTACCATCGAATCTCACTCTTTATTCCATGCGAATTCTTTTTATTGGCGACATTTTTGGACGGCCGGGGCGGAATATTGTCAGAGACCGCCTGCCGGGGATTGTGCGCGACCATGCCATTCAACTCGTCATCGCCAACGGAGAGAATTCCGCGGCCGGGTTTGGCATTACGCCCGCGCTGGCGGAAGAACTCTTCGAACTCAATATTGATGTCATCACCACCGGAAATCACGTCTGGGACAAGCGCGAGATCGTCGACTACTTTCAGATGGTTGAGGGCAACGGGCACGGGCCGGCGCGGCGCGTGCTGAGGCCGGCGAATTATCCGGCGGACATGCCGGGAGCGGGCGTCTATGAAGGGACGAAGGGGAAAGTTCCCTACGCGGTCATCAATCTGCAGGGGCGGGTGTTCATGGCTTCGAATGACGATCCTTTCCGCACCGCGGACCGGCTGCTGGAAAAGATCAAAGCCAAAGTGATTCTGGTGGATATTCACGCGGAGGCTACCTCGGAAAAGATTTCGCTGGGCTGGTATCTGGACGGGCGGGTCACGGCAGTGGTGGGCACGCACACGCATGTGCCGACAGCGGATGAGCGAGTGCTGCCGAACGGGACTGCCTATGTGACCGATGTGGGTATGACCGGACCCTACGATGGCGTTATTGGAGTGAAGAAGGAACTGGTGGTAGGCAAGTTTCTGAATGGCATGCCGGTGAGGTTCGAGCCCGCCACCGGCGACGCGCGCCTGTGCGCGGTGGTGATTGATTGCGATGACCACACCGGCAAGGCAAGCACGATCGAGCGGCTGATGTTGTCGTAGGATGCGGCCGTAGAATGGTCGGTCGATCACGCTGCGCTGGGTAAGACGTGGTACTACAAAAGAAACAGCGCGGGCAGCATCGCCGCCCACCTTGCAGAGAACGCAAGGATGGGCCACCCACCTCTCCAATAGTTGAACCTCCAGGAAATGCAAGCGCAAGAATGCGCCAGCCCCCCGTTCTCACTGGGCGGTCTGAGGGCCATTGCGACCAAAGGTACGAGGCCCTATTGGCCTGTGCGCTTCCAGCGGAAAGCGGGTTAGAATCACGAGAGATGAAGCGGAGAGCGCTCAGCATCGCGGCGGGAATTCTGGCGGCAACGCTGGCGGCGACACTCACCCCGGCGGCCTTCGCAGGCGGCGATGATCCTGCCACGGCGCCAAAGCCCTCCTGCGGCGACGGAATGCCGGGCGGAGTTCACTGCACAGCTTCCAAAGAAGAACTCAAGCTGGCGCGCAACGAATACAAGCAGGGCGTGAAGCTGCAGAGCGACCAGCGCCTGGAGGAGGCCTTTGACCGTTTCGACGAAGCGTCCCGGCTGGCGCCGCAGAGCATGCAGTTTTTGACGGCGCGCGAAATGGTAAAGGCGCAACTGGTCTTCAACCATGTGGAAAAAGGCAACGCGCTGCTGCGCGAAAACTCGCGCGCCCGGGCCGCGGCCGAATTTCGCGCCGCGCTCGACCTCGATGCGCAGAACCAGTACGCGCAGGAGCGGTTGGAGGAAGCCACGCTGGAAATGACGCCCCCGCTTCCCCGCTCGCTGACGGTGCGGCTGGCGGACTCCGGCGAAATCCACCTTGCACCCAGGGAGGGCCGGGCCACCTTCCATTACACCGGGAACGTCAACGGCCTGTTTGCCGAGTTGGCGGCGGCGTTCGGAGTAACGGCGCAATTTGACGATTCGGTACAGCCGCGTGAAGTACGGTTCAACGTGGACGACGTGGACTTCTTCACGGCGCTGCAGTTGGCCTGCCGGGTCAGCAAGACCATGTGGTCGCCCCTGGGCGCCCACGAGTTTCTGGTTGCCAAAGACAGCCCGGAGAATCACAAACAGTACGACCGGATGTCGCTGCGGACGTTCATCCTGCCGCAGCACTCCACCCCCGCGGAAGTCTCCGATGTCGTGAATACGATGAAGAGCATTTTCGATCTGCACTACGTCAGCTCAGGCCAGGCGGCGGACACGCTGGAAGTACGCGGGCCGCAGGCCGTCCTGGAGGCCTGCTCGAAGCTGATGGAGCAGTTCGGCCACCAGAAACCGCAAGTCGCGTTCACGGTTCAGATCTACCAGATCGACCACCAGCTCATGCGCAACATTGGAACGCACATCCCCGACACGTTCAACATGTACAACATTCCGGCAGTGGCGCTGATAGGACTGGGCGGGCAGAACATTTCGCAGCTGGTGAACCAGTTGATTGCATCGGGCGGCATCAATCAGGCCGGGAGTTCGGCGATCTCCGGGCTTCTGGCGCAACTGTCCGGGTCAGGCAACTCCATCTTCAGCACGCCGCTGGCCACATTCGGCGGCGGGCTCACGTTCAGTGGGGTGAGCCTCGACCAGTTTGCCGCCAACCTTTCGGTCAACGAATCGTGGGTGCGCAGCCTGGAGGACGTAACCTTGCGCGCCAGCCAGGGCACGGACGCCAAGCTGCATCTGGGAGAGCGCTATCCGATTCAGAATGCGAGCTACGCGCCGATTTACAATTCGCCGCAGATTTCGGCGGTGCTGGGCAATCAGAGCTACGTTCCGCCCTTCCCTTCCATCAGCTATGAAGACCTGGGGCTGAACCTGACCGCCAAGCCCATCATCCACGGCGACGGCTCGGTCAGCGTGGACATTGAACTGCAGGTGCGCTCGCTGACCGGGGAAACGAACAACAACGTTCCGGTGATCTCGAACAAGGAATACAAAGGGAGCATCAATCTCAAGGACGGCGAGCCGGCCGTGGTGGCGGGGCAAGTATCGCTGACCGATACGCGCTCCATGACCGGAATCCCAGGGCTGGGGTTCCTGCCAATCCTCAATCAGGCCATGGTGGATAACACCCGGGAATTAGACACCGACGAACTGATGATCGTCATTACTCCACATGTGGTGGCCAACTTCGTCCGCAGCTCGCCGACGATCTGGATCAGCGAACGGTAAACCGGCTGCCGGCTTCCGCCTTTCGGTTCCACTGCAATCCTTGTCGCAAGAGAGCTTCCCGCGCGGGATTTCCGATCCGGAAGCCGGAAGCCGATTTTACTTTCCATCCTTCGCGGCGAAATCCACCAGAGCTTTGTAGACGTTCGACAAGTGGGGATCGAAACTTCCGACTCTGCGGCCGTTGATGTAGAGCGTGGGCGTGCCGGTAACGTCGACCGATTTCCCGAGTTCGATGGAGGCATCCACGCGCGCCTTGGTCTCAGGCTTGGCGGCGCAGGCGGCGATGTCGGCGCCCTTTACGCCCGCACCGTCGGCGAGGGCGGTGAGCTTCTCGTCGGCGTTCTCGGCTGTGATGTCGGACTGGGTCTCGTAGGTTTTGGAAACGAACTTCCAGAAGGCGTCGTTGGAAGCGCGCCCCACGCAGTCCGCGTAAGCCGCGCCTTTTGCGGCCCAGTTGTGCATCTCCAGCGGAAAATTCTGGAACACGAAACGGGCGCCGGGCTCGGCGCCGACCAGCTCTTCAATGGTGGGCTGCGCGGCTTTGCAGGCGGGACACTGCAGATCGCCGAATTCCACGATGGTCACAGGCGCGTCCTTGGGACCGCGCGCCGGGCCGGTGATTCCTTTTTCTAACAGGTGCTTGGCCGGATCAAAAGGCTTGGCGCCGAAGGGAATAATCTCGCCGACGAGCGCGTGCTGGCCATCGGCGCCGACGTAGAAACGGGTCAACTGCTGGCCCTGCGGACTGGCGAGCACGACCGTGACTTCAGCCAATTCCGAGACCGCGGAAGGCTTGATACTGGAAATTTTCCAGGTCAGGTCCGCCTGATAGCCAAACTGCTCGTGCAGGAAAGAATCGACCGTGGCCTCGGTGGGAAGACCGCCGGCCGCGGCAGCGCTGTGCGCAGGTTTGGCTGGAGCCGGCTTGGCGGTTGTAGTCTGGGCTTTGATGAGGGATGGCGCCAGACTGCCGCTGAGAAGAAGAATGCAGATGAATTTCAGAAAACCGCGCATGGGTTCCTTTCAGGATTCTTTTAGGAATGCGATTTTACAGGATACTTGAAAATGGAAATTCAAGCTTCGGACTTGGCGGCGATCGGAATGCGGCGGCCATAGCCGAAGGCCTTGGGAGAGATCTTGAGTCCGGGAGCGGCCTGCTGGCGCTTATATTCGGCGCGATCGACGAGGCGAATGACGCGCCGCACAACTGCAATGTCGAAGCCGCGGTCGGCCGCAATCTGCTCGGCGGGATGGGAATCTTCGACATAGTCCTCGAGTACCGCGTCAAGGATTTCGTAGGGTGGGAGCGAGTCGCTGTCTTTCTGGTCGGGCCGCAACTCGGCGGAGGGCGGCTTTTCCAGCGTGCCCAAGGGAATCACGGGGCGGCCCGAGTTTACGTATGCGCTGAGCCGGTAGACCAGGGTTTTGGGCACGTCAGAAATCACGGCGAGTCCGCCCACCATGTCGCCATAGAGAGTGCAGTAGCCCACGCCCAACTCGCTCTTGTTGCCGGTGGAGAGCACGATGGCTCCGAATTTATTGGACAGCGCCATGAGCAGAGTGCCGCGGGCACGCGATTGAATGTTTTCTTCCGTCACGTCTTCTTTTTGTCCGGCGAAAACGTCGTGCAATGTCTGGCGATACGCCTCGTAGGCGGGATTGATGGAAAGCAATTCGAAGCGGATGCCGAGATTCTTCGCTAACGCGCGCGCGTCGTCAACGGAGCCTTGCGACGAATAAGGGCCGGGCATGCCGACGCCAATTACATTTTCCGGCCCCACGGCATCGGCGGCGACGACGGCGGTGAGGGCGGAGTCGATGCCGCCGCTCAGTCCGATGATCGCCTGACGGAAGCCGCATTTCCGAATGTAGTCGCGCGTGCCCAGCACCAGGGCGGAATAGACGCTGGCTTCGTCCCCGGCAATCTGGTCGTGCATTTCGCCAGAAAGGCTTTGCGAATCAAAATAAACAAGGTCTTCTTCGAAGGACTTGCCCTGGGCAATGACTTGTCCTTCACGATTGAGCACCAGGCTGGAACCATCGAACACCAGGCTGTCGTTGCCGCCGACCTGATTGACCAGCACGACCGGAACCTTGTGCTGGCGGGCGATGCTGGCCAGTATGTCGCGGCGGAGTTCGCGCTTGCCGATCCAGAAGGGCGAGGCGGAAATGTTCAGCACAACATTTCCGCCCGCCTGAATGAGGGAATCCACGGGATCGACGGTGTACATCTGTCTGCGCCAGAAATGCTTGTCGTTCCAGGCGTCTTCGCAGATGGTGAGCGCCATGCGATTGCCGCAGAAGGAAAACAATTCCTGAACTTTGGCGGGAGCGAAGTTGCGCATCTCGTCAAAAACGTCGTAGGTGGGCAGCAGCATCTTGGACTGGATGAATGCGACTTTGCCGTCCATGAGCAAAGCCGCGGAATTCATGACAGCCTTGCCGGTGTCGGAGTGGGCGGGCGTGACCAGGCCGCAGATGACGGCGATTCCGCGGGTTTCAGAGGCGATGCGCTCGACCGTCTCGCGATTGCGGGCCACGAAAGAAGGCCGCTCGACCAGGTCTCGGGGAGGATAACCGCACACCGACAACTCGGGGAACAGAATCATTCCGGCGCCGGAGGACTGGGCGCGGCGGGAAAACTCAACGATCTTGGCTGCATTGCCGGAGAAATCTCCGACCGTGGGATTGATTTGGCCCAGCGCAATCTTCACTCTTCTAGTGTGCATGATCTAACTGCAATGGTCTAGTGCGCGCTGACATATGCTCCCTTCTGCGCCGACTATTCGCCATATATTCGCTATTCGTTCGTGCCACCCTCGTAAGCCACAGTAGCGAAATTAAGCCGCAAGAAAATCTGCAAAAAGGCGTAACATAAACGATTTGGTAACCACACCCCTGCGAGGAAAGATCATGCCCCTGCAAGTACCCGCCCTGCTAAATCGTTTTTTCAATGTGTCCGTCCTGATGCTGAGTGTTGTTCTGTGCTCACGGGCGCAGAGCGGCAACGTTCATCCCTGGTCCAATACGAGCCTTTCTCCGGACGAGCGCGCGGCGATGGTAGTGAAGGAAATGACGCTCGACGAAAAGATCACGCTGCTGCACGGCACCGGCATGCAAGGGCTGAGTCCGATGAGCCCTCTGGCAGTGCGTTCGAACGGGGGCGCGGGATATGTACCCGGCATTCCGCGCCTGGGCATTCCTGCAATTCAGATGTCGGATGCGGCTTATGGAGTGCGCGGCAGCGGCGAAAATGGGCGGTACTCGACCGCGCTGCCCGCGGACGTCGCGGGCGCGGCGAGCTGGGACTTGGATGCAGCCTATGAGTATGGAGCGCTGATTGGCCGCGAACTGCGCGCCCAGGGCTACAACATGACGCTCGGCGGCGGCACCAATCTTACCCGCGAACCGCGCAACGGGCGCACGTTTGAATATTTGGGAGAAGATCCTATTCTGGCGGGAAAGATGGTGGGCTCGGTGATGAAGGGGCTGCAGGCGCAGCATGTGATTGGCGACATCAAGCATTACACGCTCAACGACCAGGAGAGCGGACGCAACGCGGTCAACGTGAACATTGACCAGCGGGCGGCGCGGGAGAGCGATCTGCTGGCGTTTGAAATTGGTTTGCAGGAAACGGACGTGGCGGCGGTGATGTGCTCCTACAACCGGCTGAACGGCGACTATGCCTGCGAAAACAAATATCTGCTGACCGATTTGCTGAAGAAAGACTGGAACTTCAAGGGATTTGTGCTGTCGGACTGGGGAGGGACGCACAGCGCAGAAAAGGCTTCAGCCGCGGGTCTCGACCATGAGGAACCGGGCGAGCTTTTCTATGGCGACGATTTCAAGAAGGCGGTCGAAGCAGGCAAGGTACCGGTGACGGAGTTGGATGATCATGTGCGCCGCATCCTGCGCTCGATGTTCGCCACGGGCGTGATCGATGACCCGCCGCGGAAAAGCGTGGTGGACGTGGTAGGCGGATTCGAAATAGCGCAGAAGATTGCTGAACAAAGCGCAGTGCTGCTGAAGAATGATCACGGTCAGCTTCCGCTCGATGCCGCCAAGATTCACAGCATTGCGGTCATCGGGCCGCACGCCGATCTGGGCATGATTTCCGGCGGCGGTTCGGCGCAGGTCGATCCTCCGGGAGGAAACGCGATCATGCCTCCGGGCAAAGGTTATCCGTCCTGGCAAGCACATGTTTGGTTCCCGACGTCTCCGTTGAAATCAATTCGCGCCAAGGCTCCGGGGGCGAACGTGCAGTTTGACTCGGGCGCAGATCCGGCGGCGGCTGCGGCGCTCGCCAAGTCGGCCGATGTGGCGATCGTGTTTGCCTATCAATGGGAGAGTGAAGGGATGGACCTGGACAGCCTGTCTCTTCCCGACCACCAGGATGAATTAATCGCGAAGGTCGCGGCGGCGAATCCTCACACGGTCGTCGTGCTTGAAACCGGAACTGCGGTGACCATGCCCTGGGCCGATCAGGTCAGCGGCATTCTCGAAGCCTGGTATGCGGGCAGCCGCGGCGCGGAAGCAGTTGCGAATGTACTTTTCGGGGATGTGAATCCGAGCGCGAAGCTGCCCATGACGTTTCCCCGGAGCGAAGCGGACTTGCCGCATCCGACACTCGTAAAACCTCCAAAGGTCACGACAGATGCCGACCACCAGGGCTGGAAGCGCATTGCCGCGGGCCTGCCGGCATTTCAGGTCACCTACGACGAAGGCGTGAAGGTTGGCTACAAATGGTATGACGCGGAGAACAAGCCGGTTCTGTTTCCCTTCGGCTACGGCTTGTCGTACACCACTTATTCCTATTCGAACCTGAAAGTGACGCCGGGAAAGAATCCGCGCGTGACTTTCACGGTGACGAACACGGGCGGCCGGGCGGGAGCAGAGGTCGCGGAAGTGTACGCTTCCCTGCCGGCGGGGGCGGGGGAGCCTCCGAAGCGTCTCGTAGGATTTAGCAAGATCAAACTCAACGCCGGAGAGAGCAAGGATGTGACGGTCGACGTGGACGCGAAGTACTTGTCGATCTTCAACGTCGCGCAAAACGGCTGGCAGTTGCTTCCGGGAGACTACGGATTCATGGTCGGCGGATCGTCGCAGAGCTTGCCGCTGAAGGGGAGGGTGAACCTGAAATAAAAGCCGGGTGCTCCATCCTTCTTTCGCGTTCTTTGCGAAAGAGAGCCTGCCCTGAGCGAAGTTGAAGGGGTGGGGGTTTTGATTTTCGTCACGAACTCGAACTACGGCGGGTCCTAATCGTCGCCTGCCGGGAACAATATGTGCTTCGCGGCGGGCATGGGCGTCGAACCCTTCTGATCCTGCCAGAGCACGCGATTCAACGTCGCCGCGCTGTTTGCATCGGGACGCGAGAAATCCATCTTCTCGGAAATCTTCGCGCCCGGCGCTTCCCGCTTATTGATCTCATAAATTAATCCATTCTTCAGGTTGCGGTAGTCTGCCTTGTAGGCCGGTTGATCGCCGTTGCCGGAAAACAGACGGCCCATCACGGGCGCGTAGGCATCGTTCTGATTCATAGGTGGAAGGCCGAGCAGCATCTCCATGGTGTGGATCAGGTTTACCGTAGTGTAAAAGCGATGCTCGACGTAGGGCTGCGCCGCCGAACCTTCTGAATGAGCCCCCGCTGAGCGAGATCCCGGCGAGTATTTGCTGACCACGAGGGCGATGGAGCGGTGCGCGTCCACATGGTCGGCGCCGTCCTGGGCGTCGTCTTCCAACAAGAAGATTGCCGTGTCATCCCAGTAGGGGCTGTGCGAGACGGCGTCAACCACGCGGCCGAGCGCGAGGTCATTGTCGGCGACCGAGGCTGCGGGGCGCGGCAGATTGGGACGCGTGCCTCCGGTGTGATCGTCAGGCAGATAGAGAAGAATGAACGCCGGCAACTCGAAGGCCGGACCCTCATGTGCGTCGCGGGCGCGTACGTACGCGCCGAACTCATTCAAAAATTCATCGACACGAAGCTGGTCGGGATAGTCGGTGTTGAAGTCAGGATAGAGCGGATCGAAGTGGCCGCGCAGCACGGCCTTGGTCGGCTTCACTCCGCTGAACAGCGGCACCGCCCACGGGAACGGGCTCGGCCCACCGTGCGTGTCGCCCACGTTCGGCGCCAGCATCTCTCCCTGATTGACTGCCGTGCGCGGACAGCGCGCCTGCTGGCCAGAGGGAGTTCCCTGCTTCGGGCTGGCGGCCTTGCGTTTCTCGTTGCACCACTCCGCATTTACAAATTCGCCGTAGTCGCGAAAGCTGACGTGGTTGCGCGCCAGATTGTCCCAGAGATATCCGGTAGAAGGGTCGTCGATGTCGGGCTGATTGTGTTCCAGCGGATATTCGTCGGCGTTCTGGCCCTGGAAATCGTAGGTGCGTTCCTTGCCGCGGTAGGCGATCTGCCAGGTCTTTTCGTTGTAGTCACTCGTGATGGCGGCGGTAGACCAGAGATGGCCGTCGCCGGAAACTTCCCCGCTGTCATAGAAATTATCGAGCACGCCGAATTGCAGAGCGAGTTTGTGCGCGTTGGGGGTGATCTCCGCGCCGTACATGGTGATGGAAGGGTCGCCGTCGCCGACTTTCGTATCGCCGGATTTCAGATCGCCGAGAATCTGATCGTAGGTGCGGTTTTCTCGGATGACGTAGATGACGTGCTTGATGGGATTCTGGCCGCTGGCGAACGAGATCGTACCCGGATCGCTGGTTAGAAGATTGTCGTGCTCGACGATCTGTGTGAGCTGCGGAAGCTTTTCGAGCGTCGACGGAATGCCGAGGCGGGCAATCGATCCTTTCAGCAGCGTGGGGATGTAAGGATGATCGCGGTGCCGCATCTCGTAGGACGTCTTGCCCATGTCTTTGTTGGGGCGCGTGCCTTCGCCCTTGGCGGTGGCGATGAGGAGATCGTCGCCGTGAACGGCGAGCGCGCTGGGATACCAGTCAGTGGGGATGAAGCCCAGGGCCTCCTGTGAAATCTCGACGTTGGAAGTTGCAATTGGTTGTGACAGGTCGAAGACGGCAACCGCGTCCAACGAGGCATCCGCAACAAACAGGTATCTGCCGTCGGAAGACTGGGCCAGCGCTGCGGGATCACTGCCGTCGTATTTCTGGCCGGGCGCGGTCGTCGAAAAGAAGCGAAGAATCTCGCCGGATGCTGTCAATACAGCCGCCGCCAGATCGGAATTGGAGAGGGCTACATACAGCGTCTTCTCGTCGGAACTCAGCAGCAGCGCGGTGGGATGCGAGCCCGGAGCCAGCGGATCCTCAGGGCGCTTCAGCTTGATCGAGCGGGCGACTTTGCCGCTGGTCAGGTCGAGTTCGGCCACCGACGAGTCATTCCATAGGCTGCACCAGGCGCGGCGGGCATCGTGCGTAGCCACGCAGGTGTAGGGGTACGACGACGGTATGAGTTCGCTGGTGCTGAGATCGAAGGTCTGGAGAATCTTTCCGGTCGCCGGATCAAGAAGCACGGCATTGTCTGAAAGATTGTTTGCGATCAGGAGTTTGTCGCGGCCGGCGTCGGAAATTACGGCCACGCCCGCGGGATACGGAATTGCTCTCTGGGGCGGAGCCTTAATCCCAACCGCCAGTTTCTTTCCTGTCGAAAGCGGCTGGAGCGCGATGGGAATGAACCTCTCAGGCGCGACCTTGCCTGCTAAGAAGCTGTAGACGGCGATGCCGTTTCCCGTGTTCTCCGCCCTTGCGCCCGTAGGGTCGGTGAGCGAACTTACTGAGGCGTACAGATGCTTGCCATCCGAACTGAACTCCATGCCGATGAAATAACTCTGGTGCGATTCGTCGCTGAGGCGCGCGTCAGGGTACTCGACGATCTGATTGGTCTTGAGATCGAGCACCGAGATCGACTGGTGCGCCAGCGTTTCCTGCGTGCCATAGCCGTCGTTCAGCAGCGCGGCGTAGCGTCCGTCGGGACTGATGACCATGGTTGCGGGAGAGTTGTTGGTGCTGCCAATGCGGCCGGGGGACGGGACCGTCAGCATCTTGCTGGTGGGCAGGTTGATGGGAGGGCGATTGCCGGGGGTTTGCGCGAGAACGGCAGTTGAGACTAACAGGAAAGCGCAGGAGAAATGAAGGAACGCACGAGCCACGGAGCCTCCACGAAGAACTGCGTGAGAAATGAAAGTAGTGATGAGCGTAATTCAATGCAACCCGAACGGTCAAAGCCAGCAACCGAAGGTAAAATCCGTTGGCCGACGCCGGCCCGGCGCGGCTGTCGAGCTGCGCTCAACCGGACAGCCGGGGGCGGCTGTCCCCACATTTTCATTTACAGGCCTGAGGCTCTCGAGGCGGGGCGGTCTGATTCCTGGCTTTCGGATTCTTCCGGGTGCACGTTGTGGCGGACGTCGGAGCCCTGCACCCAGAAGATTACGTCCTCGGCGATGTTGGTGGCGTGGTCGGCGACGCGCTCCAGATTGCGGGCCACGAGGAGAGCGTCCAGCGCCTGGCGCACGATCTCGGGGCGATCGTTCATGGCCTTGACCAACTGGATGAAGGCGTCGTCGCGCATGCGATCAATCACGTTGTCCATTTCGAGCACGGCCTGGGCGAGTTCAGCCTTGCCTTCGATGAAAGATTCCAGCGCGCGGCGCACCATGGCGCTCACGGCAGTGCCCATGCGGGCGATATCGACCGGCAAGTCAGCGGCTGGAAGTTCCACCATGTCCATGACGCGCTCGGCGATGTTGACCGCCTGGTCGCCCACTCGCTCGAGATCGGAATTGATTTTGGTCACGGCCAGAATAAAGCGCAAATCGACTGCCATGGGCTGCTGCATGGCGAGCAGGTCGAAGGCGGCCTCGTCGATTTCGCGCTCGGTGGTGTTGATCATGCCCTCCCCTTCGAGCACCATCTGGCAGCGGGTGAGGTCGCGCTCTACATAAGCCTGGCGGGCGCGATCCACCGCCTGCTCCGCCAGGCCTCCCATACGAAGCAACCGTTGCCGAAGATCGTCGAGCCCCTGCTGAAAACGCGTGCGCATGATTCCGAACCCTTCCTTGATCAAAACTCCTGATCGCAGCGCTGGCAGCGCTGCACCACCCAAAATCGGTTCTCTCGGCGAACTGCTTAGCCAAATCTCCCGGTAATGTAGTCTTCCGTCTTTTTGTCGGAGGGCTTGGTAAAAATCTTCTCCGTCTTGTCGAATTCAATCAACTTGCCCAGCAGGAAGAATCCCGTGAACTCGGCCACCCGCGCCGCCTGCTGCATGTTGTGCGTCACGATTACGATGGTATACCGTTCCTTGAGCTGGAAAATCAATTCTTCAATTTTTCCGGTGGAAATTGGATCGAGGGCGGAGCAGGGCTCGTCCATAAGCAGCACTTCCGGCTCAACCGCGAGCGCGCGCGCAATGCATAAACGCTGCTGCTGGCCACCGGAAAGGCTGGCGCCGGATTTCTTGTGGATGTGATCCTTCACTTCTTCCCACAGGGCCGAGACCTCGAGCGAGTGCTGCACAATTTCGTCGAGCTTGCGGCGATCACTGAATCCGTTGAGCTTCAATCCCGATGCAACGTTGTCATAAATCGACATGGTGGGAAATGGATTGGCCTTCTGAAACACCATGCCGACACGGCGGCGGAGTTGGGTGGCTGAGGTTCTGTTGTAGGCGTCGATTTCGCCAATGCGCACCCGGCCCTCGACGCGCGCTTCCGGAATCGTCTCGTGCATGCGATTGATGCAGCGAATGAAGGTGGATTTGCCGCATCCCGACGGACCAATCAGCGCCGTGGCGTGATTGGCCGCCACCTTCAGATTAATGTCGTACAAGGCCTGGCTCTTGCTGTACCACGCATTCAGGCCTTCGACCTGGATTCCAACGCCCATAAATTATGCCGCTCCAAACGTACCACGGCGCACGGCATAGCGTACCGCGGCGACGGAACTGACGATGAGAATGATGAGCACGAACGCGCCCGCCCAAGCCTGGCGGTGCCAGTCATCGTAGGGCGAATTGGCGTAGGTGTAGATCTGCAGGGGCAGCGCCGCGGTGGGCTGGTTCAGATGCAGGTTCCAGAACTGATTGCCCAGGGTTGTGAACAGAAGCGGCGCGGTCTCGCCGGCGATGCGGGCAAAGGCCAGCATGATTCCGGTGATGACGCCCGAGGTTGCGGTGCGCAGCGTAATCGACAAGGTCGTACGCCAGCGCGGGATGCCCAGCCCGTAAGCCGCTTCCCGCAGAGCCTGTGGCACCAGCAGCAGCATTTCTTCCGTAGTTCGAGTGATGGTGGGCACCATCATGATGGCCAGCGCGACCCCGCCGGCGAGCGCCGAGAATCCCCGGCCGCGCACCAGGATGGCCCATGCCACGATACCGATCACAATGGAGGGCACGCCGTTCAGCACATCCGCAGTGAAACGGATGGCGGCGCCGAAGCGATTGCGTCCAAACTCAGCCAGGTAGATGCCGGCTCCGACGCCGAAGGGCACCCCGATGAGGCTGGCGACGCCGAGGATCAGCGCCGATCCGACGATGGCATTCGCCATGCCGCCGCCCAATTCTCCCACCGGCTTGGGAGTTTGAGTGAGGAACGCCCAGTTGATCGAGCCCACGCCGCGGTAGATCAGGTAGCCGAATATTGCGACAAGAGGGACCAAAACGAGCACGACCGTCAAGACGGCGACACCGGTCATGACGTGGTCGGTCACGCGGCGGCGCCAACTGATGGGCGGCACGCCCGGAACGGAAGAACGGCCATTGGGTTCAGGCATGTCCCCTCGCAGGCTGGCCGCGGGTTACGGTCCACACCAGCAGTTGCGCCAGGGCGTTCACGATGATGGTCACCAGGAAAAGCGCCAGGCCGATCTCAACCAGGGCGGAAAGGTAGACATCGCCGGTGGCCTCGCTGAACTCATTGGCCAGCACGCTCGCCATGGTGTAGCCGGGCGCGAACAGCGACTTCGCAATCTGCGGCGTGTTTCCAATGACCATGGTGACGGCGATGGTCTCGCCCAGAGCCCGGCCCAGCCCGAGAATGATTCCGCCCAGAATTCCGGCACGCGCGTTGCGCAGCACCCCCACCCGGATCATCTCCCAGCGGGTCGCGCCCAGGGCCAGCACGCCCTCGCGCTGATTTTGCGGGACGACCATGAGCACTTCCCGGGTAATCGAGGAAATGATGGGGATGATCATGATGGCTAAAATGATCCCAGCCGCGAGGATGCCCACTCCCAGCGGAGGTCCTTCAAACATCCGGGTCCAGCCCAGAGTCTTGGCCAGAAAGGGCTCGACGTATCCGCTCAAAAGCGGGATCAGGACGAACATCGCCCACAAACCGTAAATCACGCTGGGAATCGCAGCCAGCAATTCGACAAAGAATGACAGCGGGCCACGCAGCGGCTTGGGGCACATCTCGGTGGTAAACACTGCCACCCCTACCGATAGCGGAACCGCGATCAGCAGCGCCAGCAGTGACGAAACCAGCGTGCCGAAGATGAAGGGCAATGCGCCGAAAAGCACGTTGACGGGATCCCAGTCGCTGCCGCCAAAGAACTTGAAGCCAAAGGCGTGCCAGGAAAGAGCAGAACCGGAAACCAGCTCGTAAACGATGAGGACCAATACACCCAGGACGGCCAAGCCGCACGCAGTCAAAGCGGACTTGAAGATGCGGTCGGGCACCTCGCCGCCAGAGGTCCGCAGCAGTGGTGCCGCCCGGTGCGCCGGCACGGATGTAACCTTCGAGTCTTCAACAGCTTGCGGACCGGGCATATCAGGCCGTGGAAGGGCAGGATTGGCCATTCCGTTCAACCGTAGCAGAGAGTTGTTACAAAGGTGTTAAAATCACATGAGCTTCTTCGATCGTCATTGGGTCACCATCCGTCGCAGTGAATTCTTGAGTTTCTGGCAAGATTGTGCGGTTCCGGGAGCGCTCTGATTTTCTCGCAGCCACTAACCATTTTTTATGCCGATCACATCCAAGCAAAGCCAGTTGGCGTTCCAAAACACGCAGCGGGCCCTGATGAAACTGTCCGCCGTACAGGATGGCGAGACCGTCCACAGCTTTCGCACCACGACCCTGCGCCTGCAGACGCTGCTCGAAGAATTGATTCCGGAGCAGGATCGCAAACCGAAAAAACTCCTGAAAATGCTGGAAGAGATTCGCCAGCGCGCGGGCAAGGTGCGCGATCTCGACGTCCAACTGGATGCGCTGCGAAGCTTGAAAGTTCCGCAGGAGCCGCGGCGTAAAACGCAGCTGATGCACGGTCTGATCGAGCTTCGCATGAAACATGAGAATAAGCTGCGCAAGATATTGAATAAGAAGAAGAAGCGTTCGGTCCAAGACCGCCTCAAGCGGGCCTCGAAGAATCTTAAGCTAGAAGGCGGCCGCGACCCTCTGACGGTGGCGCGGACGATGCTGGCGCGGATCGTACACCCCTCCGGTCCAATCACGGAAGCCCTGCTGCACCGCTACCGAATCGCCATCAAGCGGGCGCGGTATGCCGCCGAATTCGCTCCCAAATCCGCTGAAGCCGGGCAATTCCTCGCCCAGATGAAAACCCTGCAGGATGCGGTCGGCAACTGGCACGACTGGCTGACTCTAACCAAGACTGCGGGTAAGAAAATCGGCGATGCCGACCACTCCCCCCTGGTGGCCGCGCTCCTGCGGGTAACGGGAGGCAAGTTTCGCCACGCCGTGGCTGCGCTCTCGGCCTCGCCGGCAGTGCAAGCGGGAACCAAGGCGGCGCTGAAACCTGTGGCGATCTCGACGACGCCATCGCGAAAACCGCGCAGCAAGTCGGCCACGCTGGTGGCCAGCGCCCAGCCCGCCGCATAGCTTCTCGTGAGAGACATCCCGGCCTGGACCACTGACGAAGAAACCTATCAACCACTACGGGCACTAAGGATCACCAAGCATCTCGTTTGCGAGGGCTTCCTTCGTGAGCCCTTCGTATCCTTCGTGGTTGCGGATTTCTCTTGCCAAACTCCGGTGACGATCGGGCCGCGGGCCATGTACACTGTGAGGCTTCGCGTTCTCCATCTTCCCCATGCCCACGTTTGCCGCGGTTGATATCGGCTCCAACTCTGTCCGGCTGAAAATTGCGCGCCTGCAGGCCGGCCGCCTGCGCGCCCTGCACGAAGACCGCGAGGTCACGCGCCTGGGCGAAGGCGTCTTCAGTTCTGGATTCCTGAATCCCGAGTCCATGGCGGAAACGGTGAAGGTGCTGCGCCGGTTTCATCGGGCCACACAGCAGGTAGTCACCGACAGCGTGCGGGTGGTGGCGACCAGTGCCTTGCGGGACGCGCGCAACTCGCAGGCATTTCTGGAGTGGGTGCGGTCGGCGACGGGCTGGCGGGTCGAGATCGTCTCCGGCGTGGAAGAAGCGCGGCTGATTCACCTGGGACTGGTCTCAAGCCCGCGCATCGATCGCGTGCCCACCCTGATGATGGATTTGGGCGGGGGCAGTTGCGAACTGACGGTCACGCAAGGCGGACACATTCGCGATGCCGTGAGCCTGCCGCTGGGCGCGGTGCGGCTGACGAACGAGTTCCTGCGCCATGATCCCAGCCGCAAGGGTGAACTGAAGCGTTTGCGCGGCTTTGTGGCGCGCGAAGTCAATCGCATCGCGAACCGCATCGCCGTCGCCAAGATAAAGAACGTGATCGCGACCTCGGGCACGGCGGCAGCCCTGGCGGCGGTAGCCGGCCATATGCGGCGCGGCGCGGGCCGGCCGCGGCCGGTGGTGTCGCGCGCGGAAATGAGCCGCATCGCCAAGCGCCTGGCGCGGCTGCCGGTGGAGGAGCGCCGCAAGATTCAGGGAATCGGCCTGCGGCGCGCCGAGATCATCGTTTCCGGCGCTACGGTCTATCACGAACTCCTCGACCGCCTTCACCTCAAGGGGTTTCGCTATTCGCCGCTTGGATTGCGCGACGGCATTCTCGCCCAAATGTCGGCCGACTATGACGGCAGCACACGCTCCGGCCGGCAGATCGAGTCCGAGCGCTGGGAGTCGATTCTGAAAGCCGTCGACCATTACCGCGTGGACCGCAAACACGCCCTGGATGTGCGCGACGCCGCCCTGGTCCTGTTCTCGGGGTTGCGCTCACTGCACCGCCTGCCACCGGAATATCGCGAGTGGCTCTCGGCGGCAGCCATGCTTTATGAAGTTGGTGACTATGTGAACCGCAACGGGCACCACCGCCATACGCAGTACATTATTTCGAACTCCGAAATTCTGGGTTACACACCGCAGCAGCGCCGCATCATCGCGGCGATTGCGCGCTATCTGGGAAAGTCGCGGCCCACCATGGAAGATGGTCCCATGAAAGCCGTTGAGCCCGGCGATCGCGCCAACGTGCAAAAAGCGATTCTGCTGCTGCGTCTGGCGCGGGCCCTGAATCTCGGCCGCAGCCACGCCGTGGACAAGGTACGCATCGGGCTGCGCTCCGCGGGCGTGAAGTTGACGCTGGTACCGCGGCGGCGCATGGGAGTCGATCTGGAGCTTTGGGCAATCGAGAAAGAGTGTGACTACTTCCGCGAAGTATTCGGACGCGAACTTTCCACGGCAGTTTCGTAGAGCATCCGCAGGACTTTCGGCGTGACGCACCACTGCAGAGTGCCCGAAGTGCGGCGCATCTCAACCTTTGCCACCGCACCCTTCTTGAGTTCAATCGAGGCTTCGCAGCCGGGGTCGCTGATAACTGCCCCCAGGAACTGGCTTAAGTTGGGATTGTGCCCCACCACCAGGATTGCTTCCTGACGGCTATTTTTTTCGACGACCTTGCGGAAGTCGCCGAGTCCGGCCTGAGGGCGCAATCCGGCATCGAGCTGCAGTTTGCCCTCGTAGCCCAGTTCGTTGCCCACCAGCGACGCGGTCTGGGTGCAGCGTTTCAGCGGACTGGAAACGATGGTATCCACCTGCACGTCGAGCGCGGCCAGGGCGCGGCCGATATAACCGCACTGCTCGATGCCCTCTTTGTCGAGAGCGCGCTTCTCGTCTTTCTTGGCGTTGGCAAGGTGCTCACCGGCGCTGGCGTGGCGTAAAAAATAGAGGATCATCCGAGCTTATCGTTCCCTTCCCGCTAAGACTTTTCGCTTCCGCGCCGGAACCGGCGCAGGCAATAAGGCAGAGGCTTTGCCCTCGGCAACCCCGATCAGGAAATCCTGCGCGCTGAAAGCCGCTGCCCCCGTAGGCGGACGCCGGTCCCGTTTGCCGCGCAAGGGCTGCCAGGCCCGGATGTAGGTGGCGTCGTTGAGCAGGATTCGGGCCTTGCGGTTATCCGCGAGATAGGCTCCGAGAATTTCATGACGCACCCGCTCGCGCAACATCTCATCGCGCAGCGGCACCAGCACTTCGACGCGCTCGTACAGATTGCGGGGCATCCAGTCGGCGCTGCCGATAAAGATCTCTTCTGCGCCCCCGTTGCTGAAATAATAAACGCGGCTGTGCTCGAGGAATCGCCCCACAATGCTGCGTACGCGGATGTTGTCGCTGACCCCGCGCACTCCGGGACGAAGCGCGCAAATGCCGCGGACGATCAAATCGATTTCCACTCCGGCCTGCGAAGCGCGGTACAGCGCCTGAATGATCGATTTGTCGAGCAACGCGTTCATCTTGGCGATGATGTGAGCCGGTTTGCCCTGGCGGGCGTGTTCGGCTTCGCGATCAATGAGCGCGATGCATTTTTCCGCCAGATCGAGTGGGGCCACTAGAAGCGGATCGTAACTCGGGTTTTCAGCGTAGGCGGTCAAGAAGCTGAAAACGTCGTGCACCGCACGCGTAACTTCCGGATTGGCCGTGAACAAACTCAGGTCAGTATAGATTCGCGCCGTGGTAGCGTTGTAATTGCCGGTCCCGATGTGGGCGTAGCTGCGGATCACGCCATCCGGATCGCGCCGTACCATCAGCGAGAGCTTGCAGTGCGTCTTCAGCCCCACCAGGCCGTGAAACACCTGCACGCCGGCGTCTTCCATATCGCGCGCCCAGCGTATGTTCGAGGCCTCATCGAAACGCGCCTTCAACTCCACCACCGCGGTGACTTCCTTGTTCGCCGCCGCATCCATCAGCGACGGCACGATCAGGGAGTGCTCGTTGGTGCGGTAGAGCGTCTGCTTGATCGAGAGCACGTTGTCGTCTTTGGCGGCCGACTCAATGAACGACACCACCGCGTCGTAGGAGTCATAGGGGTGATGCAGCAGGATGTCATGCCCGCGCAGTTCCTCGAATAAATCCTTTGACTTCGCGGTCAGGCGCAGCTCGCGCGGCGAAAACGAGCGGTACTTCAGGTCTGGGCGCTTCACCTGCTCGTAAACGTTGAACAAGCGCGAAAGATTCACCGGCCCGTTTACGGGAAAAACCTGCCAGGGATCGATCTCAAACACGGTGCGCAAGCGGTCGATAATTTCAGGGTCGGCGTCGGCTTCAATTTCCATGCGCACGGCATCGCCCTTGCGGCGGTTATGCAGTTCCGCACGCACCGACTCCAGCAGGCTGCGGGCTTCTTCTTCCGCGAGATACAGATTGCTGTTGCGGGTAACGCGGAAAGGCGCAGAGGAAACAACGTCATAGCCGTGATACATCCGCACCGCATGATGCGCGACCAGGTCAGCCAGGAAAATAAAGTCGTCTGTGCCCTCCGAGGGCAGCCGCACCAGCCGGGGCAGCGCGCGCGGAACCGACACCACGCCGGTATAGGTCAAGGCAGACCGTCGGCGGCGGCGAAGCAGGAAACCCAGGCACAACGCTTTGTTAATGACTCGCGGAAACGGATGCGACGGATCCACGGTGACCGGCGTCAACAGCGGGTCCAATTCCTTCTCGCAGTATTGGTCGACAAAGCGTAACGCCGCGGAGTCCAACTCGTGCAGTCCGAGAACTCGAATGCCGTGCTGCGAGAGCGCTGGACGCAGCCGGGCGTTCCAGCAGTCATACTGGTCGTCGACGAATTCGTGGGCCAGTTCGTTGAGCACGTCCCGTTTGGCCGTCAGAGTAAGGCCGTCGGGGCCAACCTCGTTGTAGCCATCTTCAATCTGCTGCACCATGGCGGCCACGCGCACTTCGAAGAACTCGTCCAGATTGCTGGCTGAGATGGAGAGAAACTTCAGCCGCTCCAGCAGCGGGTTGCCTTCGTCCTCGGCTTCCTCGAGCACGCGGCGGTTGAAGGCGAGCCAGGAGGTGTCGCGATTCAGCAGGTACTGTGGGTTGTCGAGCGAGATGCGAGCCATGGTACACGCGCCACTTATTCCGTTGGATTGGTTGTTGCCGATCGAAACCCGCCTACAGGAATCCCGACAACCCTTACGGGGACCATCAGTATAAAGCATCCCGGTGGTGGGCGCAGAATGCCGGCTCAACTCCGGGCGCTGCGGGGGAAAACGACGCGATCGCAAAGCAAGCAAGACCAGCGCCTGGACGCGTTCGCGCCGTGCATGTGCCGGCTCCCATTTGCCTCGCGGCGCTCGCCCGCTTTTTTACTTTACAAGTTACCTGGGCCTATTTGATCTGCCTGATCGCGTCTTTGACTTTTGCAGCGACGGTATCAGGGAGCGGTGCGTAGGAGAGCGAAGACGTCATCTTCTGGCCGTCCGTAACCATCCATGCCAGAAAGTCGGCCAGTATCTTTCCCTTCGCCGCATCTTTGGACTGGGCCGGAATCAGCAGCCAGGTAAAGCTGGAAATGGGATACGCGCCTTTTCCCGGAGCATCAGTGATCGATGCGCGGAAGTCAGCCGGCATCTTGGGAGCCGAAGCGGCCGCCGCCGTCACGCTCTCCAGCGAGGCCTTCACGAACGCTCCCGAGGAATTTCCCACGCTGCCGTAAGGAATGTTGTTCTGCACGGCATAGATCAGCTCCACATATCCGATGGAACCCGACAGCTGACGAATGAATCCCGCCACGCCTTCGTTGCCTTTTCCACCCAGCCCGACCGGCCATTTCACCGAGGTGTCGGCGCCTACCTGGCTCTTCCATTCCGGGCTGACCTTGGAAAGGTAGTCGGTAAAAATGAAGCTGGTGCCGCTGCCATCAGAGCGATGCACCACGATGATGGCCTTGTCGGGAAAATTCACTCCCGGATTCGCCGCGGTGATCGCCTTGTCATTCCACTTGTTAATGTGTCCCAGGAAGATTCCAGCCAGGGCCTCGGGAGTGAACTTTACTTCTCCGGTCACGCCGGGGACGTTGTAGGCCACTACGTCCGCTCCCAGCACGGTGGGAATGTGCAGAATCTTTTGGTTCGCCGCCTGCAACTGCGCGTCGGTCATGGGCCGGTCGCTGGCGCCGAAATCGACGGTACCGGTGGTTAGTTGCTGGATGCCTGCGCCGCTGCCGATGGATTGGTAGTTGATTTCAATATCAGGATGGAGACGGTGGTACTCGCTAAACCATTTCGAGTAGATGGGATTGGGGAAAGTGGCGCCCGCTCCGTTCAGCTTGGTCTGCCCCACCGCCGGCAAGGCCAATAAGAGACACACCAGCAACAAAGTTTTGCGCATCACCAGGTAAGTTCCTCCTCGGGATACTACGTCCCGTTCTATCGGCCCTGTGTTACAGGACGGTTACAAACGAGTGAATTTCTTATGAACAACGCCTCGGCTCGGATACGACAGCTTTTGCCCCAGCAGACGGGTGGGAATCATTTGAGAGCCCGCGACTTCTCGCCCCGGTTAATGCGCCGCCTGCAGATGTGCGATCTCGCGGGGAAAGAGCGTATTGGCGGGAAACTCCTGGTGCAAGCCATTCAACATCTGCAGCGCGCGGGCCTTGTCTTTCCCCCGCACATACGCAATCGCCAGCAGGATTCTGGCAAACGGCGCGAGGTAGTGGCCGTGCTGCGCGGCGGTTTGCAGGTCGGCGATGCCTCCCTGCTTGTCGGCCGGCAGGCCGCCCAGGCGAAGCACCCAGCGTACCGGCGCGATCATGCTGCCGATGATGTATTTGCTGAAACCGGTGGCCAGCAGCGCGTCGTAGCAATCGTGACAGACGGCCAGCAACTGCTGCGCCGACACGGATGCGTCGCGGGTGAAGTGCAACGATGCAAGATTGCGCTTCTCGATGAGCGCGGCGTAATCGGCTTGCAGCCCCGACGACAAGGTCAGGGCAAACAGCGCATCGCGATCTTTTGGATCTTTGGCCAGACGAGCGCGGGAAAGTGTTTCGGCGCGCCCGATCGCAGCCAGGAAATGTTGCCGCAGCGCGGCATCGGGCGTGAGCTTGGGGCGTCCGGCGAAGCTTTCGTCATTTTCGTAGAACTCTGCTTCCAGGACTCCCAATCGATTGAACTCGGAGAACAAAAACCCGGCAGCTTCGCTGACCGGGCCGACCGGGTCATCCGGATGCAGCAACTGCCAGGCCGCGAAGTCTTTTTGAGCGCCGGGAAAGTCGAGGTTATAGAGCCCGGAAAATCCGTGATCGAGCAGCGAGACCGCTGCCGGCCGCTGGACATCCTCGGCTACAGCCATAAGGCAGAGAACGCAGGCAACTCCCAGGACTGTTAATATTCTGAAAGCTCGTGCATCTGATTTCGTGGTCATTTCCCGGCGGTGGTGTGGGTCTATTATCGTCGATTCTTATCCAGTTGCCATTTCCGTCGTTACCAACGATTGGATGACTCGCGCCGTAGAATCGAGGGTCCCGCCCTGTAAAAGGTTTGTCAAATTGCGCCGGGGAATCATCCTCGGCCCGAGGACTGGTTCTTCATGAGTGATTCCGCCGCACGCTACGCCCCCGGATGGCCCGGCATTCCGGCACGCTGGACTTCAAGCCTCAAGTCGGGCACCGGTACGGCGCTCAACCAGCACAGCAAAGTCTGGTTCACGCTGAGTCACGGCATCCTCAACGAAGTTTACTTTCCGCGCGTGGACCAGGCGTGCACCCGCGACCTGGGATTGATGGTCACCAGCGGCCGCGATTTCTTTTCCGAGGAGAAGCGCCACTGCACTTTTGAAAACCGCCCGTTCGAGCCCGGCGTCCCGGCCTACGAGCTGATCAACACGGACATCAGCGGACGCTATCGCATCCACAAGGAAGTCCTTACCGACCCTTACCGCAACGTGGTTCTGCAGAAGATCCGCTTCGAGCCGCTGCAGGGCCCGCTCTCCGACTATCACCTCTACGCCCTGCTCTCGCCCCACCTGGCCAACTTCGGCGCCGGTAACACCGGCTGGATCGGCGACTACAAAGGCTATCCCATGTTCTTTGCCGAACGCGAGGGCACCGCTCTGGCTCTCGCATCCTCGGCCCCGTGGAAGAAAGGGTCGGTCGGATTCGTCGGCTCCTCCGACGGCTGGCAGGATATTTCCAGGCATTTCCAGATGGAATGGGAATACACGCGCGCCGAGAACGGCAACATCGCGTTCACCGGAGAGATCGATCTCGCCGCCTGCAACGGCGAGTTCTTACTAGCGCTGGGTTTTGGTTCGATGTGGACGGAAGCCGGACAGCAAGCGCGCTCCACGCTCTTCGAGGACTACGAAGACACGCGCCAGCACTACGTCTCGCAATGGAAGGTTTGGCAAACCAAGCTGCTAAAGCTGGATGAACCGCCGCGCCAGTTCGATCTCTATCGCGCCTCGACCGCCGTCCTGCGCACTCACGAGTCCAAGGATTTTCTCGGCGGCATCATCGCCAGCCTCTCGATTCCCTGGGGATTCAACAAGGGCGACGAAGACCTGGGCGGCTACCACCTGGTCTGGCCGCGCGACCTGGTCGAAACCGCGGGCGCTCTGCTCGCCGCCGGAGCCGTCGACGACGCCGTGCGCGTTCTGCGCTACCTCGAAACCACCCAGGAAGCCGCGGGCAACTGGGCGCAAAATCTCTGGCTCGACGGGCGCCCGTATTGGAGCGGCGTTCAGATGGACGAAACTGCCTTCCCCATCCTGCTGCTCGATCTGCTGCGCCGCGAAGCGCCCGAGGTTCTGGGCAAGCTCGACCGCTGGTGGCCCATGGTGCGCAACGCCGTGAGCTTTATTCTGCGCAACGGTCCCGTCACTCAGCAGGATCGCTGGGAGGAAGACGCAGGCTACTCGCCCTTCACTCTGGCCGCCGAAATTTCCGCGCTGCTCGCCGGGGCCGACATCGCAGACCTGACCGGACACGGCGAACAGGCTCAAACCATGCGCGACACGGCCGATGCCTGGAACGACAATATCGAGCGCTGGGTCTACGCCGTCGGGGGCGACTTGGCGCAGCAGCTCGGGATTGAGGGCTACTACGTGCGCATCGCCCCGCCCGACACTGACATCACCGGGGCAGCGTCGCCCACGCAGGGCTTTGTTCCCATCAAGAATCGCCCGCCGGGAGAGGACGGGGGGCCGGATGGCGAGCGCGCCTACCACATCGTCAGCCCGGACGCGCTCGCTTTGGTGCGCTTTGGCCTGAGAGCAGCAGACGACCCGCGCATTCTGAATACGCTGCGCGCCATTGACGCGCTGCTCGCGGTCGAGTTGCCGCAAGGACCGTGCTGGTACCGCTACAACGGCGACGGCTACGGCGAACACAAAGACGGCTCTGCCTTCGACGGCACCGGCATTGGCCGTCCCTGGCCCTTGCTCGCCGGTGAGCGCGGTCATTACGCCCTCGCGGCCGGGCATCGCGACGAAGCCGACGCGCTTCTTACCGTCATGGAGAATTCAACCTCCGGACAAAACCGCGCGCTTCCCGAACAAGTCTGGGACGCCGCCGACATTCCCGCCTTCGAGCTTTTTCGCGGCAAGCCCACCGGCTCGGCCTGCCCGCTGGTCTGGGCGCACTCGGAGTACATCAAGCTGCGGCGATCCGTTCGCGACAACAAGATTTTCGACCAAAGTCCGCAGACCGTGCAGCGCTACTTGGTCGACAAACATGTGCGCCAGATCTTTGGTTGGAGATTTAACAACAAGACGCGCTCCATCCCCCGCAACAAAACGCTGCGCATCGTACTGCTCACCCCCGCCCGCGTGCACTGGAGCGTCGACGGCTGGACGACGAAGCATGACTCCGACGCGCGCGACACCGGTCTCGGCGTCTTCACGCTCGATCTGCCCACCGCAACGCTCCCGGCCGGAGCCCAGGCGGCTTTCACGTTTTTCTGGCCGCAGGAGAATCGCTGGGAAGGCACGGACTTTACGGTCACCGTGGAGTAAGGGCGAGGGCGCGAGGCCGAACGACTTGCACGAGGGGGAAATCAATGAGCCACAAGAAGCGCGAAGCTGCCAGCGGCAACGTGTTCAAAGACATCGGCGCGCCCAACGCCGAAGAGCACTTCGTCAAAGCGCAACTCGTATTCAAGATTGACACGATCCTGAAGAAACGCGGCCTCAAACAGGTGGAAGCGGCTGACTTGTTCGGGGTCCGCCAGCCCGATGTCTCAAAGATGCTGAGCGGCGATTTCCGCCAGTTCTCCGTGGAACGCCCGCTGCGCTTTCTGGTGGCGCTGGATCACGATGTGGAGATCGTGGTGAAACCGCATCGGAGTCGGAACGACGAAGCGGCCATGCAGGTAGTTTGAAGGCTTGCGGTTACTGACCGCCCGATCGCGGAAACGCCCGAACTCAGACTTCTTCCACGCTGGTATAGCACAACTCGACCACCGTGCAATCGTCGCTCAAAGGATTGCCGGCGCAGAATTCCGTCACCGACGAAAAAATTCCCTCGAGCGTCGGAGACTTGGCCGCCGCCGCTTCCAGCCGGAAGTCCTCGTAAAAATCGCCCATGGCGTTTTCCGCTTCGGTCACGCCATCGGTTACTAAAATGAAGCGGTCGCCGGATTTCATCTGGCAGGTCGAGCTTTCGAACGTGGCGTCGGCCAGCAGTCCCACCGGCACGTTGCCGTGCGGAGGCCGGATCACTTCTCCCGCGCACACCAGCAGCGGCTGCACGTGGCCGCAATTCACATACTCAAGTTCGCCATCGCGCCGCAGCCGCACCAGCAGCACGGTGGCGTACTTTTCGCCGACCAACTTCTCGGTGAAGAAGCGATTGACTGCATACACCACATCGAGCAGAGGCACGCCCGCGCTCAGGTGCGAATAAATCATCCCCTGCAGGGTCGAAGCCAGCAGCGCGGCCGAAACTCCTTT
>Ga0302324_100002318_pt1 | contig 44309 bp, 46 predicted proteins | sample Palsa_T0_1_FD_201949 | JGI IMG/M metagenome (GOLD analysis project Ga0302324, IMG submission 201949) | Peat permafrost microbial communities from Stordalen Mire near Abisko, Sweden - Palsa_T0_1 | ecosystem: Environmental > Terrestrial > Soil > Palsa > Peat permafrost | place: Sweden: Abisko... | reverse complement strand
GTGATATTGAGCATACACGTTCGCGTAGCCGAAGCCCGCCACATAGCAATGCGGGTTGGTGGCGCTCAGCTGCAGGCAGGTGGGAGGGGTGCCCGGGGTATCGTTCGACGGATCGATGCCTTCCATGGCGCCGCGATAGTTGAGCACGGTGCCGATCGACAGAGGCCCGCGCGTCCAATCGATGGTGAGCGTGCCGCGGTTGGCCGGAGTTCCCGTCGATCCACTGAGCGCGGTCGGACCCACGGTGCCGACGAAATGATAGGTGATGTCGCCGAAGGTCTGCTGCTGCTGGATCAGGTGGGTCGCATCGAGGATCGTGGTCAGCTGCCCGAACTCGCCGAAATCGAACAGCGTTCGCCAGCCGGCGTCGATGCCGGCCGCGATCGAGTAGGAGGCGTTCACATAGGGCGTCACATACTCGATGATGGTTCCGGGCAGCGTCGATCCCGGAGGCACCGGCGTGCGGATGGCGTTCGCGAGTGTATAGGGCGCGGAGGCAATCTCGCCGGTGCGGCGAATATAGAAGTAATCGACCGTGAGCGCGTTGCGCGCGAAGGGCTCGATGACCGTGCCGATCGTGTAGCTGCGCGACTTCTCGGGCTTCAGGGCCGGGTTCGCCGCCGTGAGCACCGCCACCGAGCTGCCCGGCAGACCGCAGTCCTGCACCGTGCCCGTCACCGGGCAACGCACCGTATCGCCTGGCGCGGGCGCAACGCTCGAGGCGGAGCCGGCGTTGCCGCTCTCCGCAATGCCGGGTGCACGGAATCCCCTGGCGAACGTGCCGCGCAAAGCGACTTGTGCAATCGGCGTCCATTTGAAGCCGACTTTGGGCGTGAAGGCGGAGCCCGCGTCGGTGTTGTAGCGGTCCACGCGTCCGGCGGCGTCGATCTCGAGCGAGTCGAGCACGGGCGCGGACAGCTCCAAGAACGCGGCCGAGACGGTCTGCTCGCCCTTCGCGTAGAAGCTGCCGTCCATCAGGATTTCACCCTGCGGCGCATTCGGCTCGCCCGGATTGTTCTCGTGGATCATGCGCGATTCGGCGCCGATGGCGAGCGCGGCCTCGCCGCCGGGCAGCGGAAAAATCTTGCGCGTCGCGTTCGCCTCGATGAACGCGATGTCGGAAGTCGCCGTATCGTGGGTCTCCGGAACGAGCGTGTTGTTCACCGCCGCCGAGTTGAGATACGCGTTCTGCCCGACGCGATAGCCGTTGGCGAAAGCGGCGTACAGCGCCGGCGTGTACAAAAAACCCTGATAGGTGATGCGAGTGACGTCACGCACGTAGCCGATGCTCGCGCTCAGATCCCAGCCGCCGATGGAATTCGTGAGGTCATCCACCGCCCGGTAGACGTCGGTGCCGTATAGGGTGCGCTGCCCAGAGAGGTTCGTGAGCGCCCCGTAGAAGATCGCCGGGCTGCCGATGTAGGACGCAAAGTTGTAACCGGCGCCGAGCCCGTTGTAGAAGTTGCGGGCCGCCGCGAAGTACGGGCTTGCCGGATTGAACGGGTTGTCGAGACTCGTCGACGGCAGCAGCACGGGCGAGCCGTTGGGATCGAATTGATTCTGATTCACGCCGGCCGCGCCCGCCCACGCGAAAGGCACGAGATTGGTGGGGACATCGTAGAGGTTCGGCTGCCGGTACTGCTCGCTTTGCGAAAGGTAATAGGAGGCGGCCAGCGAGTTCGACCAGCCCCCGGCGAGCCGCTGCGTCCAGCGCGTCGAGACATCGAGGCCGGACGTGCGCGGCTGTATCTGCTTGTAGGCGTTGGTATCCCACGCGCAGCCCCCCGGGCCGTTCCCGCCGATCGCGGCGAGCGCGAGGTTCTCGGCACTGCAGCCGGGCAGGTTGAACGGGATGTCGCTCAGGGCGCCGGTCGAATTGACGACGCCGTTGACCTTGTACGGAATGACCTGCCCGGGCACGGAATAAGTGGTGTACATATTGGGGAGGCTGCCGTTCACGACGCCGCCGTAGAGATTGGGTCCGCCCCAGGGCGTCAGATCCGAGGCCGCGATGTACGATCCCCGCGCCTCCTGATCGATCGCCTGCTGGTGGCGGCCCTCGACGCTCACATAGAAGTTATGTCCGTCCGCAGCGAGGCTCCCGGTCCCCCACGTCGCGGCGAAGCGTTGCTCCAGGCCGTCGCCCCGATCGGTCGAACCGCCGGTGACCGAGCCATCGAAGCCGACAAACTCTTTTTTCATGATGATGTTGACGACGCCCGCGATGGCATCGGAGCCGTAGGTCGCCGAGGCACCGTCCTTCAGCACCTCCACCCGATCGACGATGGCCATGGGCAGCGTGTCGATGTCGACGAACGGGCGCTGTCCGTCATCGGTCAGGGGATAATTGGCCATGCGATGCCCGTCGACGAGCACCAGCGTTGCATCCACGGAGAGGCCCCGCAGCGACACGCCATCCGCACCGCCCGCCATTGCACCGCTGAAGGCTTGCGACAACGTGCCCGAATTGTCCGCCGCGACCGTCTTGATCACGTCGGCGATGCTATTGAGACCGCTCTTCGCGATCTGGTCCGCATCGATCGTCGTGATCGGCGAGGGCGACTCGGTGTTGGTGCGGCGGATGTACGAGCCGGTCACCGTGATCGTCTCGAGAGTGCCGCTCGATGGTGTCCCGCTCGATGCGGACGAGGCTGGCGGGCCTTGCGGATCCGCCGCGGCGAAAGCGGATAACGATGCGAGACAGCCGACGACGACGAGCACTCGATTCATTCGGATCTCCCAAACGCTTCGCGAATGCCAGCCCGCATTCTTAAGGTTCAGGTGCCCATCCCGACACCCGGCGCCCAACTCCCCCGATCGGCGCCCGCAGCAGCAAAATGTAATCCCATTCCCAACTCCTTGCAATGACATAATCAATGCGCCAAATCGCTGCTTTCCGGCTCCGAGAATCATCGCACGCCCCGCCTCCGGCAACGTACAATCCCGGCGTGAAATCCCTCTACGAGAAAACCATCGCCTTCGTCCTGCAGTACATAGACGAGCACAAGCTCGGCGCCAGCGCGCAGCTGCCGACGGAGATGCAGATCTCCTCGCTCGCCGGCGTGAGCCTCGTGACCGTGCGCCGCGCGCTCGCCGAGCTCGCCGCGCAGGGCGTGGTGCGCCGGGAGCAAGGACGGGGAACGTTCGTGGCGCGCCCGCGAGTCAACGCCGAGACCACCAAGATCGGCGCGCTGCATCTGGGCTTGCACCTCGATGCGCGCTCGAAGCTGCAAACGCGGATCTTGAATTGCGGCCCGCGTCCCGCGACCAAGAAGGAGGTCGCTGCCTTGAGCCTGTCGTCGACGGGCGCGATCGTGTGGGAAGTCTCCCGCCTGCGCTACTTGAGCAAGCGGCCGGTCATCTGGGAAACCTCCGTGATTCCCAAGATCCTCGCGCCTGATCTCGCCACTCAATTGGCGAGCCGCGACAATCCCTCGCTCTATGAGCTCCTGGAGAGGGAATACGGCCTCAAGGAGATCCGCGAGGAACAGACGCTCCTCTCGCGTCCCGCGCTGACCCGCGAGCACGAGCTCTTGGGTCTCATGAGCTTCGAGTGGGTCGTGGAAGTGTCCGGCGTGAGCTTCTCCACCCGCCACCAGGCCATCGACGCCTTCCGCATGATCTTCGTCGCCAAATCGTTCGCCTTTCGACTCGAGACCGCGCCGAGCTTTTTCGTCGAGGCGGTCGAGCTCAGGGAGGCGCCTCGGGCACGCCGGCATCAATGACCGTGACGTGCGCATGCCGCAAGAGGCCGGTCACCGGCCACGACTCGTCCTCGACGCCGCGATAGAGGCTCGCTGCCGCCGCTTCCTTGCCCCGCCCGGCGACGAGCAAGAGGATCCGGCGTGCCTCGAGCACGTTGCCGATACCGAGCGTGAGACCGTGCGTCGGGATGCGCGAAGCCTCCCATCCGTGCGCCTTTAGTCGGGCACGCGTTGCCTCGGCGAGCGCCGCGACATGCGTGCGCAGGTCGAACGGGCTGCCGGGCTCGTTGAAGGCGATGTGTCCGTTCGCGCCGAGTCCCAGAACGCATAGATCGAGCCCAGACTGCGCGGCGATCGCGCGCTCGAAGCGCGCGCATTCCACGCCCGCGTCCGCCGCCGCGCCGTTCAGCACATCGATCTGATCGTCGAGAAGGCCCAGCGGCCCCACGAGATGGCGGCGGAAATAGTGCGCGAAGCTGCGCGGATCCTCCGGCGCGACTCCGCAGTACTCGTCGAGACTGAAAATCCGCGCTTCCTCGAGACGGACGCTGCCGGTGCGCGCGCGCCGCGCGAGCTCTGCATACAGCCCGAGAGGCGTCGCGCCGCTTGGCAGCGCGAGCGCGGCGCGCGGGTTGTCCAGCAAGAGCGCCCCGATGTGATCCGCCGCCTCCTTGGCAAACGCCTGAGCGGTGGGTGCATGAATCACCCGCACGTCGCTGCCCGGGCGAGATACTCCCCATAGAGAGACTCGTAGATGCGTGCGATCGAGGGATCCGGCGCCCTCGTGCAGAGCGGCTCCTGCGCGTTCGTGCCCTGCGCCTTCGTTCCGAGCAGCCGCCGTGCGAGCCGCGCGGCCCCCGTGGCCGCAGGTGAGCGCCCGGCAAGCGCGCTCACCGGGCGATCGAGGATGTCGCAGAGCATCGCGAGGCTTGCGGGCGATTCGACGATCTTGCCGCCGACGCGCACCGCGTCGATGGGACCGTTCTCCGCCAGGACCTCGATGCAGCGCCTCACCTCGAAGAACACGCCCTCGAGGTAGGCGCGGGCGATGTCGGCGCGCCCGTGTCCGAGCGCGAGACCAAGGAGTGCGCCGCGCAGGCGCGGGTTCCAGAGCGCCCCCTGCTCTCCGCCGCCGAGATATGGCGCGAAGAAGAGGCCGCGAGCGCCGGGTGGGGACTCTGCGCCGAAGTGGTCGATCTGAGCCTCATCCCAGCCGAACAGATCGCGCAACCAGCGGTACCCCGTGCCGCTCGAGAGCAAATCCATTTCGCGCCCGTACCAGCCCGCCTGCACATGCGGGGTGAGCAAGTAGCGCGCTTGTGGGTCGAGGCGCGGCGCGGGGGTCGCGGCGAAGATGACGGCGCTCGAGCCGAAGCTGACCGAGGCGATGCGCTCGTCGAGCCCCGCCATGGCGTACGCGGCGCACGCCGAGTCCGCAGCACCCACGCTCACCGGAATACCGGCCGGCAATCCGAGCAGTGCGGCGCCCGCGGCGTGAAGCGTACCCGCGAGTGAGCCGGCGGGACGCACTTCGGGCAGCAGCCGCGCCGGGAGATGCCAGAAATCGCAGAGGTCCCGCGCAAACGCCCGCGCCTGCAGATCGTAGACGCCGTAGCCGGCGGCGGTGGAGGGCTCGGTCACGTGCTCGCCGGTGAGGGCATGCAGCAGATAATCCTTGGCTGAAAGGATGGATCGGACCTCTTCGATCCGATGCTCGAAGTGAAACTGCCACATGGGCCCGAGGTAGCGGCCGTCGATCGGCATGCCCGTGCGCGGGTAGTGATCGCCGCGCGCGATGCGCGTGGCCGCCCAGGCATCCGCGCGGCCGTCTTTCCAGGTGATGGCGCGCGCCACGGGCCCTTCCTTGCCGAGACATACCAGCGTCGGCAACTGGCCCGTAAGCCCGATCGCGGCGATGCGGCTCCCCCAATCGCGATCGCGCGCCCCGAGCTCCGCGGCGAGACGTTGCATGGCGACGCGCAACGCCTCGATCCAGTCCGCGGGCGATTGCTCCGCCGCGAGAGGCGCGGATGCGATGGTCTCGAAGTCCGCACTCGCCTCCCCGGCCGGCACATCGTCGAGGCCAACAGCCGCGATCTTGATCGCGGAGGTACCGAGATCGATACCGAGCGTCAGATCGGCCGTCGAGCGGGCCGCATCCGGCGCGGACGCTTGCAGCGGAGCCATCCCGGCGCCCTACACGTAGGCCCGCAACGACTCGGCCACCGCGTCCGCCGCCTCGAGGGTGCGGTCGATGTCCGGGTCGGAGTGCGCGAAAGAGACGAACAGATTCTCGAACGCGCCGGGGTGAAAGAGAACGTCGCGCTCGAGCATGCCTTCCCACCAGCGGCGGAACAGTGCGTGATCGGCGTAGCGGGCCGCATCGCGATAATTACGAATAGGTCGGTCCGCGAACCACACCTGGGACACGGGTCCTAAACCGACCACGCGGGCGGGCAAGGCGTGGCGATCGAAGATGCGCGCAAGTCCCTCGTAGAGTCTCGTGCAGCGGGCGAAGAGCGCCTCGAACTTGCCGGGCGCGGAGAGCTCGTCGAGGGCGGCGTTCGCGGCGGCGACCGCAATGCCGTTCGCGCTGTAGGTGCCGGCCATGGACACGGTGCCGTTCGCCACGAGGCTCATGATGTCGCGACGACCCCCGAGCGCGGCCACGGGGAAGCCCCCGCCCAGCCCCTTCGCGAACACCGTGATGTCCGGACGAATGCCGTACATGCTCTGCGCGCCGCCGTAGCCAAGCCGAAAGCCGGTGATCACCTCATCGTAGATCAACACGATGCCGCGCGAATCGGCGATTTCCCGCATGGCCTCGAGATATCCGTCCTCCGGCAGGATACATCCGGTATTGCACATCACCGGCTCCGTGAGAATCGCGGCGATCGCATCGCCCTCGCGCGCGACCGCCGCGCGCAGGGCCTCGGCGTCGTTCCAGGGCAGGATGATCAAGTGCTCGCCCGTCGTCTTCGAGAGCCCGGGACCCTGCGGCACCGCAATCGGGCGATCGTCCGGGCCCGCCGCCTCGATGGACGGGTGCTTGCTCCAGTAAACGGCGTCCGAGAAGCCGTGATACATGCCCTCGAATCGAATCACCTTCTCGCGCCCGGTGAAGGCGCGCGCCAGGCGCAACGCATAAATGACGGCTTCGGTGCCGGTATTGCACAGGCGCACCTGCTCGACGCTCGGCACCGCGCGGATGATCTTGTGAGCGAGCAGCGCCTCCTCGGCGGTGGGCAACGCAAACACCGTTCCGCGCCTCTGGATTTGCTCGACGACCGCCGCGGTCACCTTCGGCGGCCGGTGGCCGAGGATCATCGGCCCGAGACCGAGCAGGTAGTCGATGTACTTGTTGCCGTCCACGTCATAGAGATAGGCGCCCTCGCCGCGATCGACGAACAAGGGATAAGGGTCCCATCCCGACCATGGCGCGCGGGCGGTGCTGTTCACCCCCGCGGGAATGGCCGAGCAAGCGCTGCGATAGAGCTCGGCGCTGCGCATCGAGCGCGCCGGATCCCGGTACCTCATGGGAACCTCCTGTCTCTTGGGGACCAAGGGCTCCCCGCTGCCACGAAGAACGGCACACGCCGCCATCGCAAGAGCAGGGCGACGGCCGCGCCGACGGCGATCGACCCGAGTCCATACGCGATGACGGCCGTGCTAACGGCGCCGCTCCAGAACGAGCCGACCAGCACGGTGACGCTGAACAGGACGCCGATGAGCGGGAATACGCCGCCGAGAATCAGATCGCCACGCCCCGCGCGGATCGCCACCAGCTGCTGGCGCAGCGCCGCAGCGGCGGTGATGCCATAGAAGACGATGGAGATGAGGCCGAGGCTGCTCGCCGCGTTGGTGAGCGCCTCGCCGATCGTCGCGGTGCTCAACGACAGCGCGAGCAGGATCAGGTTCACGCCGCCCATGGTGAGGGTCGCCGCCCAGGGCGTCGACCCGTCCGCGCGCACGCGGCCGAACATCGCGGGCATCACCCGGTCTCGCGACATGGCGACACCCACGCGGGTGGCGGAGATGACGGCCGCCTGCAGTGTCGCGAGCGTGGCGGTGAGCACCACGAGAGCCATCACCGCTTTAAAGGGCCCACCCAGGAGCTGCCCGCTGACCGCGGACAATGCATCGCCCGCATGCGTCTGCAGCTCCGCGGGCGACAGCACGGCCTGGAACGCGAACACCGCCACCGAATAAATCAGCGCCAGCATGACCACGCTCGCGATCGCCGCGCGCCCGGGATCGTTGACGCGGTCCTTGCTTTCCTCGTTGACGTACACGGCCGCGTCCCAGCCCGAGTACATGAAGCAGGCGATCAGCGTGCCGGCCATGAGTCCCTTGCCGCCACCCAATCCGGTGAGCGAGAACCAGCCCCAGGAGAACTGCGCCGCGGCATGACCCTGCAGCAGTACATCCACCGCAACCCCGGCGACGGTGAGGAGCACCACATACTGCACCAACACGATGACCCATTCGAAGCGCACGGCGATCTTGAGGCCCGCGACGGCGAGCCCGGTGACCAAGAGATTCCACGCCGCGGCGACGACGAACACGGCGCCGTGATCGTCGACCCGCGACGGCGACAGGAGCTCGAGCGAGTAGACGCCGGCCGGAATGGTCAGCGTCGTCGTGCCGAGCGTGTAATAGAGCAGGATCATCCAGCCCGACAGGAATCCGAGGTAGGGATTGAACACCCGCGCCACCCAGGTATACGTCGCTCCCGCGCTTTGATCCCAGCGATTCAATCGCTGGTAGGCGAACGCGATGCCGAGCATCGGGACGAGGCACAGCAAGATGGGCACCGGGCTGCCGTAACCGCTGGCCGCGACGAGACTCGCGAGGCTCACCGCAAGCGTTTGGGCGGGACCCGAGCTCGAGAGCCCGAGAACGACGGCATCTCCCAGGCCGACCCTTTGCCTTGCGTCTCTGTTGGTGAGCGGGTCCGTTGCGGTCATTTGCGGGCGATACCTTAGGTCATTATAAGGACTTTACGATCGCGGGCAAAGTGCGCGATCCGAAGCGCGGGCACCGCGTGCGTCCTATCTGCCGCCTGCCTTCTGTTCCGGCACGAAATCCGCGACCACCGCCTTGCGCATGAGATCGGGCGGCAGCAAGCCCTGCGCCAGGATGAAGTCGTGAAACTTCTTCTGATCGAACCTCTTGCCCAGCGCCTTCTCGGTTTCTCGCCGCAGCTCGAGCAGGCGCGTATACCCGTAGAAGTAGCTGTTGGCCTGTCCCGGTGCGCGGAAAGTGAACCGCTCGACCTCCTCGGTCGCGAATGCATGCGAGAGCACGACGTCCGTCTGCAGAACGCGGTAAGCATCCTCGGGCTGGATCTTGCCCGCCTGCAGCTCCGGATCGAGAAACGCGCGCGCGGCGCGCAGCAGCCGCAGGTCGAGCGACATGAGCTGTCCTTCGGGCGGCATGTAGGGCTCGATCAGATACTCCGAATAGAGCCCCCACCCTTCGGCATTGGTCGAGTTGAAGGCGTACTGGGCGCGGGCGATGGAGGTCCCGTGCTCGACCATCGAGTCGAACTGCAACTCGTGGCCGGGGCGCGCTTCGTGCGCGGTCAGGGTCCAGGCGACCGCATCGAAGGTGAAGTCGTCGTACTTGTCCTCGCTGCCGCCGGTCGCCGACGGTATGTTGAGCGGCAGAATGAACTCTCCGCGCTGTCCCGTGTTATGCAGCAGCGGCGGCGCTTTCATGTGCGGCGCCGGCTGCTGCACGGTCTCGGCGGCCGTCGCGAGGCGAATGATGGCGGGCCGATCGGGCAGCGTCACGATCTCTCGCTTGACGATGATGCCCTCGATGTCCTTCAGGCGCCGTTCGTAGAACGGCAGGATGGCATCACCCGTGAGCTGCGTCTTCTTGAGCTCGGCGATCACGGTCCGGTAATCGCTCGAGGAGAGCTTCCTCTCGCGCGCGATCCGCGCGGCGATCGGGGCCATCTCGGCTTGGTATTCTCGGAAGGCGGTATGCGCTTTCGCCGCAATCTCGACCGGCGTGAGATCGATGCCGTAGTCCTCGAACGCGAGCGTGTATTCCTCGGGGGGCAGACGAAAGTCCGTGCGCGCCTTCGGCAAAACAGCGCCCCTGACCCAGGCATCGTAATCGGCAAGCTGGATCTTGAGCTGCCCATAGGCGTCCTCCCAGCCGGTCAGCTGATACTTCTTGAAGAGCGCGGCGATGCCCTCGATGTAGTTCGAGTTGCGCCCAAGCTCGGTTTCGAGCTCGGTCTTCCCGGGATAGGTCATCCCGGGCTTGGCCATCTGCTGCTCGACGCGTTCTTTGTAGAGCCGCGTGACGGGCACGAATCCCGGCTCGACGCCGGCGTATTTCTTGAGCCGGATTACCGCCGCGGGGCGGCGTTGCGCGGCCACCTGGTCATCCAGGAGGACCTTCAGGCCCCGAAAGACTCGTTCGCTCGCATTGATGTAGGGCACGTCGAGGCGGATCTGCAGGTCGAGCTGGCGATCGCTGAGATCGATGGCGTGGACGAGGATCTGCAGGTCCTCTCGGACCTTGCGGTCCTTCTCGAGCGGCAGCTGCGCCTTGATCTGGTCGATGACCGCGTCCCGCTCGGCGCGCTGGGCGAGCTCATCGGCGAGAGTCGGCACGGCGATGCGAGTGTCGTACTCGGCGAGTCCCTGCGCGGAGCCGTACTCCGGCGAATGTCGCAAGTGCACGTCGACCAGCATCTGAGTAAAGTGGTTGCTTGCCTCGATCCAGGGCGCGGCTGCGAAGGAGCGCAGCGGCGCGGCGAGAAGAAGCAGAGCCGGAAGCCACGCCGATCGCCGATGCATCGTGATTTTCCTTTGACCCGAGGGCGTCAGAACAAAAAGTGATGATGATCCGCGCTCCCCTGCGGAACGGTCACGGAGAGGTGATGCTCCTCGGAAGCCTTGACGATGGCGCGCCACGTTGCCGAGAGCTCGCCTTGAGGATCCGGCCGAACCGCGAAGCTCCAAGGTCGGTCCCAGGTTTTCTCTTGCCGGAGTGCCGTCAACCGGCGCGCCATGGCGGCGCCGTCGCGGGCATGGAACTCCAGCGTGCGCGCACCCGCGCCGTGCACGATGGCCATCAGATGCTGGTCCTCGGACTCGAGGTGCTCGCGGATCACGCGGCTCAGATGAAGAAGGTGCTGGCTCTCGTGTGGATTGATACGCCCGGATGCGTCGAGGGAACGCGGGGCGGCCTCGATCGCGACGCACACGTGGAAGGGATACTCCGCGAAGCGCAGGCGTTGCTCGAGCGTCGTATTCACCGTGATCACGGCGCTCTTTCCCGTGGTCGCAAACCGATGGCGGCAAATCATCCACGTATCGTGTGCGATGTCGGACACGGCGCGCCGGTGTCGCCCTTTTTTTTCGTCAGGCGTAATCGTCGATCAGCGACTTCGGCGGGCGCGCCGGATCACGGCTCTCGGCCGCGGGGGGCGGATGCTTGTCGGCGCTCTTTCCACCGCCGGCGGGCTGTCCCGCGGAGCCGTCCTTGCGGCTGCGCTTGTCCGCAATGGGCAAGGCGGGATAAAGACCGGAATTGCTCAGCCGATCAACTTCGCTCATGAGTGACTTTCCTCATTGGCTAGGGCGCAGGGCTCAGCGGCGGTTCCTGCGCCGGGGTCACCGCCGGTGCGTCGGGTTGCGAGGCCGTCGCCGCGGCGGCTGCCTCCGCATGACTCTTGGCGAGCACCGTCTTGCCCACATCCTCGGGCGGTACGCTCCATAGTAGCCGATTTGTCGCTTCCGACGCATCCGCCGCCACGAGCCCGTGGGCGGCGTCGGCCGGAAGCGGCGACGGACTCCGCGCGGTGACCGGATCGCCGGCCGCGACCGCCTCGAGCACCAGGATCGAGACTCGGCGGTTGGCGTTGCGGCCCTCGACCGTATCGTTGGTCTGGCGCGGGTGGAACTCGCCGAAGCCCACGATCTCGAGCCGCAACGGATCGATGCCGACCTTGGTGAATTCGTGCACGACGCTCGCCGCGCGCGCCGCCGAGAGTTCCCAGTTGGACGGGTACGAGGCCGTCCTGATCGGCCGATTGTCGGTGTGTCCCTCGACGCGGATCGGGTTGGGAAACGGCTTGAGCACGGCGGCGAGCCTGTCGAGCACCGGCGCGGCGGCCGGCGCGAAGTCGGACACGCCGCTCGCGAACAGGATGTCGGTGTTGATCTCGATCTCGAGCCACAGGCTCTCGCGCCGCACCGTCACCAGCTTGGCGTCGATCAACTTCTGCATCGCGTTCTGGACCTCGCGCTCCATGCGGACGAGCGCCGCGGGCGAAGCTTGCGGATCGGGCGGCCGAACGACCTCGGGATCGCGCGGCGAGCGACCCTCGCTAGGTATCTTTTGTTCCCTGATCTTCATGAGCACGGTGGGCACGACTCCGGTGAGAGGCTTCTCGCCCCCCTTGCCCGGCTCCCTCTCGCCGATGTTGACGGGCTGCATGCTCTTCGGCGCGCCGTGGAATGCCGCGATCAGCGAATCCGACAGTACGCGGAACTTGCCCTCGTTGACCGAGGACATGGCATACATCACCGTGAACAGGGCGAACAGCAAGGTCACGAGATCGCCGTAGGGGATGGCCCAGGCTTCGTGGTTTGCGTGTTCCTCGTGCTTTTTCTTGCGCGCCATGGTGCCGCCGGCACTAGCCGTTAGGCTAGCGGTGGAAGTAGCCCTGAAGCTTCGACTCGATGTTGCGCGGGTTCTCGCCCTGCGCGATCGCGATCAGCCCCTCGATGACCATGGTGCGCACCTGCATCTGGCCGTGAATCACCGATTTGAGCTTGTTGCTCATGGGCAGGAACACGAGGTTCGCGAACGCGATGCCGTAGATGGTGGCCACGAAGGCTGCCGCGATGCCGTGCCCGAGCTTGGAAGGATCCGCGAGATTCTGCATCACCGCCATGAGTCCCATGACCGCGCCGATGATGCCGAGCGTCGGGGAGTAGATGCCCATGGACTCGAACACCTTGGCCGCCTGGGTATCGAAGTGCTCCATGGTGTCGAGCTCGACCTCCATGCTGGAGCGGATCGCCTCGGGCTCGCCGCCGTCCACGAGCGACTGCAGTCCCTTCTTCAAGAACTCGTCCTGCTCCTGCTCGACCGCGGGCTCGAGTCCGAGCAGGCCCTGCTTGCGGGCGATGTTGCTCCACTCGACGATCTTCTCGATCATCGCCGTCGGATCGGCCGCCGGCGGCTTGAACACCCACGAGATGATTTTCCAGGCCCGCAAGAACGTCGACATCGGCGTCTGTACCAGGCTCGCGGCGAGGGTACCCACGACCACGATCACGAATGCGGCGCTGCCGACGAGCGCACCGGCACTCGAGCCTTTCAAGATCGCGCCTCCGATGATCGCGATCAGGCCCAGCACGATGCCGATGATGCTCAGAATGTCCATGAGCTCAAGCCGGACTCAGCCATTCCGTGAGCCGGGCCCGCAGGCGCACGAGCGCCTGCCCGTGGATCTGGCAGACGGGCGATTCCGACACCTCGAGCACCTCGCCGATTTCTCGCAGATTCATGTCCTCATCGTAGTAGAGAGATAGCACGAGCTTCTCGCGCTCGGGCAGGCCGCTGATCGCGGAAGCGAGCGCGTCGCGGAAAGCCGCCGCCTCGATGTGATCGAAGGGTCCCGGGCCCTCGTCGCGCGTGTGCACCGCCGGCTCGATTCGTCCTCGCTCGAGCTCACCTGATCGAAGCTGAACAGGCGGCAGCTCGCCGCGTCCTGTACCAGCCGGTGATACTCCTCCATCGATTTGCCGAGTGCCTCGGCGATGTCCGTGGGAGTCGCGTCGTGGCCCTTGGCGTTCTCGATCTTGCGGACCACTTCCGCCATCTCGCGCATGTTTCGGTGCACCGAGCGCGGCGTCCAGTCGGACTTGCGCACCTCGTCGAGCATCGCACCTCGGATTCTGATGCCGGCGTAGGTCTCGAAGTTCGCGCCCTTGTCGGCCGAGTAGTGCTTGGCGGCGTCGAGCAATCCGATCATGCCCGATTGGATGAGGTCGTCCACCTCGACATTGAGCGGCATGCGGCTCACCAGATGATAGGCGATGCGCCTGACCAGATCCGCGTGCTTCAGCACCAGCTCCTGGTTGGGCAAATCCTCGAACGCCGCATCCACCGCCGGACGGGGGTTCCGCCGCCGCGAATTTGAGTACTGTGTGCTTGCTCTCATTGCAATACCGTCGCAGGACCGATCCGGGCCCCCACCATCCGTTCGACGAAGAACTCCAGGTGGCCTCGCGCGCCTTGCGGCGCACGCGTCCGGGGCGCTTCATGAACTCGCGCAGGCGGTCGGCGAACGGCGCGGCATCGGTGGGATTCTTGATCGCGATGGGGATCGCGAGAGGCGTAAGCCCCGTAAGGCCGCCCGGTCCGACGCCGATCAGCACCTGCGACTCGCCGACGCGCACGAGCACGATGCGCTCGCGCGGGCCGAGTGCCAGATGATCGATGATCGCGATCTCGCCCCTGCCGCACACCGTGCCGAGCTTCAGGCGCTTCAGCACCCAGCTCACCGCCAGGATCAAGGCGACGATCGCCGCGAGGCTCAAGGCAAGCTGCGCGACGCTGCCCACCGACAAGGGCGAGGAGGGCGTACCCAAGCCGGTCACCGGGCCTGTTCCATGCGCTCGGTTGCGCTCACGACGTCGGTGAGGCGGATGCCGAACTTGTCGTTGACCACCACCACCTCGCCGCGCGCGATGCGCACGCCGTTCACGAGCACGTCGAGCGGCTCGCTCGCCACGCGGTCCAACTCCACGATCGCGCCGGGAGCGAGCTGCAACAGCTCGCGCACCGACATGCGCGCGCGCCCCACCTCGAGCGCGAGCGTGACGGCGACGTCGAGGATGAGATTCAGGTTCAGCTCCTGACCCGCCGGCGCGGCGCCCTTCGGACCTAAGTCGTTGAACTGGGCGCGCGCCACGGAGGCGGCTTTGGGATCGGGAACACTCATGCGGAACCTCCGGGAAGAATCTTCAATGCATTGCGCCCCATGGTGATCTGCAGGAACCTCACCACGGAGCCGTCCTCGAAATTGACCACCATGGGCGGGTCGATTGCGTAATAGAGCGCGGTCTTGCCGCCGCCGCCGTCGCCGCCCCCGTGTGCGGCGGCCGGCTCGGGTACGACGGCAGTGATGAGGCCGTCCTTGTTCATCTTGAGATCGGGAAGCGGATGAAGCTTCACATTGACGAAGCCGCCCACAATGACGGCAAGCAGCGTCATCACGAAAACGACGATCGCATTCATGAACAAGCCCCCCGGTTTCCGGGGCGGCAGTGGTGGAGTCTCTTCGGCTTCGTCGGCCATGGCATCCCTCGCGCGGCGCCTGTGCCGCACGCGGAGCGGAGCAAGTTCTATGCCACGCGACTGCCCGAGTAGCTTTTATATATATCTCAGTGCGTTGCGTTTAGCGCAGCCGCCGTCGCGAGCGCAGGCCGGCGCCCGCCGCCGCCGGCTTCAGGGATTGCGCCGGGAATTTGACGCTCTAAAACTGCAGGGATACGCGCAGGCCCGGAGCCGCGTCGTCGAGCGTGAGACGCGCGCCGTGGAGCTTGGTGACCGCCGCCACCAGCGAGAGCCCCAGCCCCGATCCGGGCACGTTGCGCGTCCCGTCGAGGCGCACGCGCCGGCCGAGCACCGCCTCGCGCTTGTCCGCCGGAATGCCGGGGCCGTCGTCCTCGACGATCACCTCCGGCCCGGCCAGTGGTGGCCCCGCCGATCGCGGCCCGGCCGACGGCGGCCCCGCCGATTGCGACTTGAGCAGCACGCGGATGTGTCCCCCGTCGGGGGTGAACTTGATGGCGTTGTCGAGGAGATTCGCGAGCGCCTGAGCGAGCAGCTGCCGGCTCCCCTGCACCTGCGCGCCGCTCGCCACGGCGCTTTCCAGCCGGATGCCGCGCTCCTCGCTCACGGGCGCGTACAGCTCGACCATGCTCGCGACCAGCTCCGACAGATCGACCGCTTCACGCGCCACGGTACCCGTCTCGGCGAGCGCGATACGTAGCAGCGCATCGAGGGTGGCCCGCATGTGATCGACCTCGGTCGTGACACGCTCGAGCACGCGCCGCTCGGGCGATCCGGGAATCACCTGTCCCATGGCGCCCTCGGCGGTCGCTTGCAGCCGGTTCAAGGGCGTGCGTAGATCGTGGGCCGCGCTGTCGAGCACGGTACGCATGCCGAGGGTGAGTTGCTCGATGCGGTCGAGCATGGTGTTGATCTCGCGGGCGAGCGTGTTGATCTCGTCGTCCGCGTCGCGCACGGGCAGACGCTGCGACAGATCGCCGCGCATGATCTGTGTCGCCACCGCGGAGATCGCACCGGCCTGCGCGAGGATACGCCGGCCCATCCAGAAGCCGCCGCCGAGTCCGAGCAACAGCGTCAGCACCACCGCCGCAATCAGGCCCCGCATCATCAGATTCTTGACGTCCTGCCGCTCCTGCACGTCGTGGCCCACGAGCATGTTGTAACCGCCGGGCAGCTTGAAGCGCCGCGCGCGCATCTCGTGTTCGCGCGTCTCGTCGCCGAACGGCACCGCCGCCTTGAATTGAATCCACTTGCCGTCGTCGGACTCGGTCTTCGGCCAGGCAGGAACGTTCCCCGCGACGGGCCTCAGCTGCGGATCGACCATGAGATAGACGGCACCGCGCACATCCTGATCCTGGGAGCGCTGCTCCACGAGCTCGATGAAATCGCTGCGCGACAGGACCAGCACTTGCTCGCGCAATCCCTGCACCTCGGCGTCGATGAGATCGTCGCTCGAGCGATCGACGACGCGCGACACCGCGAAGTCGACGATCCCGAGCAACAGCGCCGCGCCGCAGGCGAACACGATGGAATAGACGATCGCGACGCGAAAGGGCGAAGTATCCAGGATGCCGAGGAAGCGCTGATCGGGACTCGCGATGCGGCGCGGCGCGTCCACTATTCGTCTTCGCGCAGGCTGTAGCCGGCGCCGCGAACGGTGTGCAGCAGCGGCTTGTCGAAGTCCTTGTCGATGGCCTGGCGCAGCCGGCTGATGTGCACGTCGATCACGTTGGTCTGCGGATCGAAGTGATAGTCCCACACGCCCTCGAGGAGCATGGTGCGCGTGACCACTTGGCCACTGTGGCGCATCATGAATTCCAGCAGCTGGAACTCGCGCGCGGTGAGCTCGATCTTCTTGCCGTTACGCGTCACCCGGCGGGTAATCCGGTCGAGCTCGAGGTCGGCGAGCTTGAGCTTGGTGTGACTCTCGGCGTTGCCCGACTCGCCGCGCCGGGCGAGCGCATCGACCCGCGCGAGCAATTCCGAAACGTGATAGGGCTTGGTGAGGTAGTCGTCGCCGCCCGCCCGCAGGCCGGTGATGCGGTCGTCCACCTCGCCGAGCGCGCTCAAGATGAGCACGGGGAGTTTGCGCCCCGTCGCCCGCAACGACTGCACGAGGGCAAGACCGTCGAGCTTGGGCAGCATCCGGTCGACGATGGCGACATCGATGGCGATCGACGAGGCCATGTGCAGCCCCTTAAGGCCGTCGCCGGCCACGTCCACCGTATGCCCCACTTCCCGCAGCGCCTTCGCCAAGTAATCGCGCGCCACCTCGTCATCTTCGACGATCAGAATGTGCATGGCTGATATCTTACAGACGTTGTACCCGTGTTTGTCGGCACGATAAGCTTCGTTTTCAGGTTCCGGAGGCGCTCGTTTGACATCCCCCGCGCTCGATAGATCCCTTGGGCCGGTGCCGCGCTTCCTCAAAATCGCCTACGAGTACTTCGCGCTCTACGCCTCTCTGACCCTGCTGGGACTCATCTGTCTCACCTGGTCGGTGTTCGCCCTGCCGCTCTTTTATGTGCTGCCGCGCAGGCTCGGGAAAAAAGTGGGGCGCCGAGGGATCATGAACGGCTTTCGCTTGTACGCATGGTCGCTCTCCGTCACCGGTACGTACCGTCTGGACCTCTCCGCCATCGACTCGCTGCGCGGCGGCCCGTCGCTGATTCTCGCCCCGAATCATCCCTCGCTCATCGATGCGCTGCTCATCCTCACCCGGCATCCGAACATCGTGTGCGTGATGAAAGCGGAATTGCTGAAGAACATTTTCCTCGGCGCGGGATCGCGCCTCGCGCACTACGTGCCGAATGAGTCGCCGCGGCAGATGGTCAAGGAGTCGGTGGCGCACCTGCATCAGCCGGGGTGCGTGCTGCTCTTGTTTCCCGAGGGTACCCGCACTCGTCAATGGCCGATCAACCCGCTGGCGGCGAGCGTCGGATTGATCGCCAAGCGCGCCGCCGTGCCCGTTCAGACTTTGGTCATCGAGACCGATTCGCCGTTTCTCAGCAAGGGATGGCCCCTGTTCCGCCGCCCGACCCTCCCCATCGTGTACCGGGTGCGCCTCGGCCGGCGGTTCGATCCGCCGCAGGACGCCGCCGCCTTGGTGGAGGAGCTCGAGCGCTACTACGCCCTTGAGCTCGAGGGCACCCTGCAATCGCGCTGGCTGAAAAGGCCGGGCTCATGAGGCCGCCTTCGGCAACGCACCTCGTGCTCATCCCGAGCTACAACCCCGGGCCGCGAGTGTGCGCCACGGTGCGCGCAGCGCTCTCGAGCTGGAATCCCGTGTGGGTGGTGATCGACGGCAGCACGGACGACTCGCCGGCGCGCCTCGCGGCGCTCGCCGCCGAGGAGTCCGGACTTAGCGTCATCGGCCTCGACAAAAACCGCGGCAAGGGCGCGGCGGTGCTCGCGGGCCTCCGCCAAGCCGCGGCGGCCGGATACACCCACGTCCTGACCATGGACTCCGACGGGCAACATCCCACGCAGCTCATCGAGGAGTTCATGCGCATCTCGCAAGCTCATCCGGCCGCGATGGTGCTCGGCCGTCCCGTGTTCGATGCGAGCGCCCCGAGCCTGCGCGTCAAGGGCCGCAGGATCTCCAACGGCTGGGTCAATATCGAGACCCTGTGGGCGGGGATCGGCGATTCGCTCTTTGGTTTTCGCGTCTATCCCGTCGCGCCGCTCATCGCCGTGATGCGGCGGCAGCCGTGGATGCGGCGGTTCGATTTCGATGCCGAGGCCGTCGTGCGTCTTTGCTGGCGCGGCGTCGCGCCGATCAACGTCGCCGCGCCGGTGCGCTACTTCCTCGCCGACGAGGGTGGCGTGTCGCACTTCAACTATTGGCGCGACAATGCGCTGCTTACGTGGATGCACGCCCGTCTGTTCACGGGTTTTCTGCTGCGGCTGCCGTTGCTCATCGCCCGGCGTCTCCGGGCTCGCGTCTCGAGCCCCGGGAAGCGTCCGCGGCCCTAGCCTCGCGGCTTGCGCGCGCAGTATTCGGAAAAGACGCCGAGCTCCACGTGGCGGGAGACCTCGACGAAGCCGGCCGTGCGCAAGCTCTCCTCGATCGCCCGCGGCGCGGCGCACGCCTCGATGGTGTCCCAGTAATAGCGCATCAATTCCGGCATGTCGCAGTGGGTGCCGAGCAGGCGCGCCATGCGCGGAACGACGCCGCGCAGATAGGCCTTGAGCACCATCCGGCGCACGGCACCCTCGGGTGATGTGATCTCGAGCAGGCAGACTCGCCCGCAAGGCGCCAGGACCCGGAAGAATTCGCGAAACGCCGCGGACAGGTCGGCGACGTGGCGCAGCGCATAGCCCATGGCAACGAAGTCCGCCGCTCCCGGGGGTGCGGGAATGGCCTCGGCGGCGCCCCGCACAAGACTCACTCCGGACGGAACCTTGGCTCGCTCCAGCATGCCCGCGCTCGGGTCGACGCCCACGACGCTGCCGGAGGCTCCGACGAGCGCGGCGGCCTCCCGGGCGGTGAGACCGGTGCCCGTGCCGATGTCCAGCACCCGCATCCCCGGGGCCAACCCGGCTCGGGACAGGGCGCACCGGCGATACCAGGACCCGCTGCCGAATGCCATTGCGCGCTCGACGCGGTCGTAGTCCGGGGCCGTGCGGTCGAACAGCTGACGGACCCACCCGGCTCGCTCGGCCTCCCCGGAGTAATAGTCGATGAGCGGCGGGTGCGGCGCGTTCATGCCCGGAGCATATCCCCAAAACCGGCGCGTTGTGGGCCTTCGCCGGCCTGCTGCCCTGCGCGGCCCGGCCGCGCGCGCCGCCCGGTTGCCGCCCCCGCGCCGGCCTATATAATGAGTACGATTCCAGTTCAATAGTCCAGAGTTCATGCCATGTCCGACAAAGCGTCGCTCGTGCAACCCTCCGCGCCGCCGACGGACGTCAGCCTCGAACGGGAAATTGCTTCCCTCTTCGTCCAAGCGCTCAACCTCGAGATCGCCGCGGAGGACATCGACCCCGTTGCCCCACTGTACGGCGAGGGACTCGGACTCGACTCCATCGACATTCTCGAGGTTGCGCTGATCGTCTCCAAGAAATACGGCGTGCAGCTGCGGGCTGACAGCCAGGAGAATCACAAAATCTTCCGTTCCCTGAGGCACTTAGCGGAGCACATTGCAGCACAGAGAACCAAGTGAGCGGCGCTCGCAGGACGCCGTGCGCTCACGGGACGCCCCGCGGATCGCGGCGCTCTGCGTCCTGATCGTCGCGTACACCTGTCTCTCGCATTACTGCAATACCCACGGTGCCCACCGCCTGGGGGCCGCCCTCGCGCTCGTACCGCTGCTCGCCTTCGGGCTCGGCGTTCTGCGTCACACCGTGCCCGCATTCGTGCTTCTGCTCGTTACCGCTGTCGGCGCGCTGCTCTTGTATGATGCATGGCCCATACTCGAGAAAAACTTCTCCGTTGTTTATCTGCTACAGGAGTGCGGGATGTACGGGCTTTTGGCGTTGGGGTTCGGGCGCTCGTTGCGCGCCGGCGACGTCGCGTTGTGTACGCGCCTGGCCGATAAGCTCCACGGTCCGCTGAACGCGGCGGAAATCCGCTATTCCAGACGCGCGACCCTCGCCTGGACACTGTTCTTCGCGCTCATGACGGCCACAGTCGCCGTACTGTACGTGTCCGTGCCGCGGGCCGTGTGGTCGGCGCTCGTCAATTTCGGCGCGATTCCGCTGATCGCCGCGATGTTCGCGACCGAGTACGCAGTGCGGCGGCGAGTGCTGCCGCACAGCGAACGTCGCGGCATCTGGGCGACCATGCGGGTTTTCTTCGCGAGCCGATAGCCCCGATGAAGTTCGAGCCGCTGTTATCGCATCGCACCCCTGCGTCGGTCGTGGCCTACCGGGGCGGCCGCGCCGTCACCGCGGGCCAGTTCCTCGCCGACGCAAACCGCCTGGCGAGGCGCCTACCCGCCGGCCGCCACGTGCTCAATATGTGCGTCGATCGATACCGGTTCACTGTAGGGCTCGCCGCCTGCCTGATCAGCGGCCGCGCGAGCCTCCTGCCCTCGACACATACCGAAGAAGTGGTACGCCAGCTCGCACAATTCGCGCCCGACGCGTTTTGCCTGACCGATGCGAGCGACTGCGGTATCGAGCTGCCGCTGGTGCAGTTCGATGACGGCCCAAGCCCCGAGCTGCCGGCGGAGGACTACCGCCCACCGCTCATTCGCGCCGAACAACTCGCCGCCATCGTATTCACCTCGGGCTCGACGGGCGCCCCCCTGCCGTACCGCAAAACCTGGGGACCTCTCGTGCACTGTGTGCGCGCCGCCGCCGCCGCGCTCGGCGTGCCCGAGGGAGCTGCCCTCATCGGGACCGTTCCGGCGCAGCACATGTACGGCTTCGAGTCGGCGGTGCTGCTCGCCATGCAGACGGGCAACGCCTTCACGGCGGAACGCCCGTTCTACCCCGCCGATGTTCGCGCAGCCATCGACGCGGCGCCCCGTCCGCGCGTGCTCATCACCACCCCCGTGCATTTGCGCACCGTGCTCGCGGACGACCTGGAATTGCCCGGGCTCGACCTCATCGTGTCGGCCACCGCGCCGCTCTCGCAGGATCTCGCGCGCGAGGCCGAACGCCGCTTCGGCGCCCCGCTGCTCGAGATCTACGGCTCGACGGAGACGGGTCAGATCGCGATGCGTCACACCGCCGAACGCGTACCGTTCACCCTTCTTCACGGCGTGCGGCTGCGCGCCGACAATGGACAGACGTATGCGTACGGTGGTCACGTGGAGCAGATGACCTCGCTCTGCGACGTGCTCGAGCAGAACGGGGGCAATGAGTTCATTTTGCACGGCCGCACGGCGGATCTCGTCAACATTGCCGGCAAGCGCAGCTCCTTCGGCTATCTCAACGCGCAGCTGAACGCCATTCCCGGCGTGCAGGACGGCGTGTTCTTCCTGCGCGAGGGCGAGCACGCCGGCGTCACGGGCATCCCGCGCCTGGCGGCCGCCGTCGTCGCTCCGACACTCTCGGCCGCGGCGCTCATGAAGTATCTGCGGCGACGCATCGATCCTGTGTTTCTGCCGCGGCCGCTCGTGATCGTCGAGCGGCTGCCGCGCAATGCCACCGGCAAGCTGCCGCAGCAAGCTTTGCAGGCACTCGCCGACCGCCGGCCCCGTCGGGCGGTGCGGCCGACGAGTCACCGGCGCTCGCCCCGCAGCCAGTCATGAAACGCGCCCGCCCCTTTACCGTTCCGGTCGATCATCCGGCCTTCTCGGGACACTTTCCTGGAATGCCCGTGCTGCCGGGGGCGGCGCTGCTCGACGAAGCGCTGCACGTCCTCGAGGAGGAGCTCGGATTCGACCCGGTCGCATGGCAAATTACGACGGCCAAATTCCTGGAGCCCGTGCGTCCGGGCGATGTGCTCGCCGTGGAGCACTCCGCGGACGAGGCGGACAAAGATGTGATTCGCTTCGCCGTACGTGTGGCGAAGCCAGACGTCGCGGACCGGGCGGCGCTTACCGGCACCCTGGCCCGGCTGCACGCCGCTGCCCCCTCATGAGCTCTGATCCCGCGCGCCTGCTCGAGGCTCCCAGGAAGCGTGCCGAGTGGATCGGCCATCGCGAGCGCGGCAGCAGCGCGCTGCTCAAGGCGATGGTCTTCATGTCGCTGCGGCTCGGCAGGCGCGCGAGCCGCAGCGTGCTGTACGGCATCGCGCTCTACTTCTTTCTGTTCGCGCCGGCTGCGCGGCGCAACTCGCGCCGCTATCTGCGCCTGGCGCTCGGACGAGCGCCCACCGCGGCCGATGGCTTCCGGCATGTCCTTTATTTCGCGACGTGCATTCACGATCGGGTCTATCTGGTGAAGCAGCAATACGAGCGTTTTCGCATCAGCATCGACGGCGAGGCGCTGATGCGCGAGCAGCTCGAATCGGGCCACGGCGCGTTTCTCATGGGCGCGCACCTCGGAAGCTTCGAGGTGCTCCGCAGCGTCGGCCGCAGGCAGCCGGGACTCAACGTGTCCATGGCCATGTACGAGCACAATGCGCGCAAGATCAATGCCATGATGGCCGCGGTCGATCCCCAGGCGAAAGCCGACATCGTGGCGCTCGGGGAGATCGACGCCATGCTGCGCATCTCCGACCGTTTGGAGCGCGGCGGCTTCGTCGGCATGCTCGGCGATCGCACGTTGAGCGACGAGCCGTTGCAATCGGTCCGATTGCTGGGTGAGCGAGCGCAGCTGCCCGTGGGCCCCATGCGTGCCGCCGCCGTCCTGCGCCGGCCGGTGTTCTTCATGGCGGGGCTGTATCGCGGCGCCAACCGCTATCATCTGGTATTCGAGCCCATCGCCGATTTTTCCATGACGCCCGCGGGTCAGCGCGAGAACGCCATCGCGAGCGCGATCGAGCGCTATGCCGCGCTCCTCGATCGGTATTGCCGCAGCGACCCTTACAATTGGTTCAATTTCTTCGACTTCTGGCGCGAGCGCAGCGGCAAATCGTGAGAGCGCGCGGATTCGCCATCGGGCGCGTATTGGCTATCGGGGCCTTGCTCCTGTCGACGGCGCTAGGCCAGCAGACGCCGGGCGATCTCGGCGAGCTGATGCGGCAACTGGCCGAGCGCCGCCACGGCCAGGTGAGCTTCGTCGAGCAGCATTTTCTCAAGCTCTTGAAGCATCCGGCCGAATCCTACGGTGAGCTGACCTACGACGCGCCGGACCGCCTCGAGAAGCGCACGATCGAGCCCAAGCCCGAGACGCTGACTCTCGCCGGGGACGCGCTCACCGTCGTGCGCGGCGGCCGCGCTCGCACCCTCGACTTGAAGACCTATCCGACCATCGTGCCTTTCATCGAAAGCATCCGCGCCACGCTCGCCGGGGATCTGCCCTCGCTCGAGCGCCTCTTCACCGTCGACTTCGCAGGCACCATCGCGCGCTGGCGGCTCACGCTCACGCCGCGCGATGCGCAGGTCGCGAAGACGGTCTCGCGGGTGACTATCGACGGCGCGAGCGACACGCTCACCACGGTCGAGATAATCGAAACCGATGGAGACCGATCGCTCATGACGTTGCGCCACCATCCATGAGGGCACGCAGAGCCGCGGTGATCGCCGCGTGGCTTTGCTCCCTCGCCGTGGCCGCCGCAGTCGCCTTGCACGCGCGCTACATCACCGATCTCTCGGCTTTCCTGCCGGCGCATCCCACGGCGCAGCAGCGCATCCTGGTGGAGCAATTGCGCGACGGGCCGGCCTCGCGGTTGCTGCTCGTCGGCATCGAGGGGGGTTCGCGACTCGGGCGCGCCGCGGTCTCGAACGAGATGGAGCGGCGTCTCTCCGCCGACCCCGAGTTCGCGAGCGTGAGCAACGGTGAGGAGGCCTCCGCGGATCGCGACCGCGAGTTCCTCTTCGCGCACCGCTATCTCTTGAGCGATGCGACCGATGCGCGGCACTTTTCGGCTGCGGGCCTTACGGCCGCCATGCGCGAGACCGTCGCGGATCTCGCTTCGCCGGAGGGGCTGATCATCAAATCGCTGGTGCCCCACGACCCCACGGGCGAGACGCTGCACATCATCGATCGGCTGTCGCGCATCCCGGCCCCGCAGCTGCGCGACGGCGTGTGGGTGTCGGCTGACGGCAACCGGGCGCTGCTCGTCGCGCAAACCGCTGCGGCGGGTTCGGATACCGACGCCCAGGAGCATGCGATCCGCGCCGCGCGAGCTGCGTTCGCCGCAGCGGTGCACGACGTCGGAGCCTCCGCTCCGCCGCTGGAGCTTCTCTTGAGCGGCCCTGGCGTGTTCGCCGTCGCCTCCCGGGCGGGCATCGAAAGCGCGGCGGTGCGACTGTCGATCGCGAGCAGTGCCTTGATCGTCCTCATCCTGCTCTCCGTGTATCGCTCGGTGCCCGCACTCCTCCTCGGGCTCCTGCCGGTCGTCACGGGTGCCCTGGTGGGAATTGCCGCGGTGGCACTCCTCTTCGGCGCCGTGCACGGCGTTACCCTGGGGTTCGGCGTGACTCTGATCGGCGAATCGGTCGACTACTCGATCTATTTTTTCATTCAGTCTGCGCCCGGGGAGGGGGGCGAAGGGCCCTGGCAGCGGCGGCTCTGGCCCACCATGCGGCTCGGCATGCTCACCTCGGTGTGCGGCTTCGCCTCGCTCTTGCCCTCGGGTTTCCCGGGCCTCGCACAGCTCGGCGCTTATTCGATCAGCGGCCTCGTCGCGGCCGCGACGGTCACCCGCTTCGTCCTGCCGGAGCTCCTGCCGCCTCGCTTCGCGATACGCGATTTGGCGCCCCTGGGCGCACGGGTGGCGACATGGATCGCGCCCGAGCGCCGGGCTCGAGGCCGGCTACCGTGGGCGCTCGCGCTCGCAGGCGTCGCCCTCGCCGTGCTGGTGCTCGCGCGCGGTACGCTATGGAATCGGGAGCTCTCGCGCTTGAGCCCCGCCTCGCCCGCACAGCAGCGCATCGACGCCGAGCTGCGCGCCGATTTGGGCGCACCCGACTCCCTCGACCTCATCGTGGTATCGGGCGCAAGCGTCGAGGCGGTGCTGCGCGGCGCGGAGCGCACAGCGCTCGCTCTTGCGCCGCTGATCGATGCGAACGTCATCGGCGGCATCGACTCGCCCTCATACTACCTGCCGAGTCTCGCGACGCAGGCGGCGCGGCGCGATAGCTTGCCGCCCCGAGAAACCTTGCGCGAGAACCTCGATCGAGCAACCGCGGGCGATCTTTCGCTCGACAGCCATGAGTTGACGCCCTTTCTCGACGATGTCGAGGCCGCGCGCCACTCACCCTTGCTAGCCCCCAAAGACCTCGCGGGCACCTCGCTCTGCGCTGCGCTCGATGCGCTCCTCATGCACGAGGGCGAGCGCTGGAGCGCGCTCTTGCCGCTGCGCGCGCCGCGCGGCAGCGCGTCCGATATCGATCTCGCGCCGCTGCGTGCCGCGCTTGCGGCCGCCGGCGGCGAGTCCGCGAGCGTGTATGTCCTCGACCTCAAGCACGAGTCCGACGCGCTCTACGATGAGTATCTGCACGAGGCCATGCGGCTCTCGCTCGCCGGTCTCGCCGCCATCGTGGTGCTTCTCTGGATCGCTCTGCGATCGCTCAAGAGAGCCGCGCTCGTGCTGGCGCCTCTCGTGCTCGCGGTGCTGACGGTGGCGGCCATGCTCGCGCTCTGCGGCGTCGAGCTCACCATCCTTCACCTCGTGGGCATGCTGTTGATCGTCGCCGTCGGCTCGAACTATGCCTTGTTCTTCGATCGCCGCGACGAGCGGGGCGGCGGCCCGCTGACCCTCGCATCCCTGCTCATCGCCAATCTGTGCACCGTCATCGGTTTCGGTTTACTGTCTTTCTCCGGCGTCCCGGTGCTCGAAGCGCTGGGAACGACGGTGGCGCCGGGGGCGTTCCTGGCGCTTTTGTACGCGGCGCTCCTGACCCGTCATGCGTGACCTTTTCCGACCCCTGCGGCAGGATCGCATCGCGCAGACGCGCATGGTATGGCTGCCCGGCGCCTTCCACACGCCCTCGGATTTCGTGCAAGCGCGTTTCGACGCCGCGGTCGCACAGCGCGGCGTCGAGCTCGATCTGCAATTCGTGGATCTCGCGCTCGATCATCTGGGAGATCGGAGCGCCATCGAGCGGCTCGCCCGCGATATCGCGCGGCCGGCGCGCGCGGCGGGTTGCGGCGCAGTCTGGCTGGGCGGCATCTCGCTCGGCGGATCGTTCGTGCTGGATTATGCCGCGACCGATGCCGGGCCGTGGGACGGACTGTGCTTGCTCGCGCCGTATCTCGGCAACCGCCTGTTGATCGGGGAGATCGCGCGCGCCGGCTGCCTCGCCGCATGGCATCCGGGGCCGCTTGCGGAGTCCGACGAAGAACGTCGAATATGGCGCTTCATTCAGGCGCGCGGCGCGGGGCGTCGGCCCCTTTTTCTGGGCTACGGCGGCGAGGATCGCTTTGCGCAGGGACTCGATCTGATGGCGCAGGCGCTGCCGCAAGCGGCAGTGCAAGTGATCGAGGGCGGCCACGATTGGTCCACGTGATCGAGGTTGTGGGAACGATTTCTGGATCTGAGATGGCTATGACCGGAGAAGTGAGACAATCCTCTGCGGGCACGCCGCTACTGTACGGTTCGGCCGCCGTGCATCTGGCAGCCGTCGCGGTCACGCTCGCCCGCCCGCGTCTCTGGCCGTGGACCTTGGGAGTCGTGGTGCTCGATCACCTGCTGATCACCGCCGCGGGACTGTGGCCGCGCAGCGATTGGCTCGGCCCGAACTGGACCCATCTGCCCGCGCAGAGCGCAGAGCGCGGCGACATCGCCATCACCATCGACGACGGTCCGGATCCGGAGGTGACCCCGCGCGTGTTGGACGTGCTTGCAGCATTCGAGGCGCGAGCGAGCTTTTTCTGCGTCGGCGAGCGCGTGAGCCGCTATCCGGACCTCGCCCGCGAAATCGTGCGCCGCGGCCACAGCGTCGAGAATCACTCCCAGCGGCACCGGCACTCCTTTTCTCTGCTCGGCCCCCAAGGCATGGCCGCGGAAATCGGAGAGGCGCAGGGAAGCATTGCTCGGGTGACGGGCCAGAATCCGCGCTTTTTCCGTGCGCCCGCGGGACTGCGCAATCCCTTTCTCGAGCCCATCTTGAAGCGCCTGAACTTGCAGCTCGCGAGCTGGACACGCCGCGGCTTCGATACCGTCAACGCCGATCCGGAGGATGTCTACCGCCGGCTGGAGAGATCGCTGGCGGGCGGCGACATCTTGCTGCTGCACGACGGCCACGCGGCGCGCGCACGTGCCGGCTCGCCGGCCGCCGGGACGCCGGTGATCCTGGAGGTGCTGCCGCGGTTGCTCGAGACCTTGAGTCGCCGGCAATTGCGGCCCGTCACCTTGCGCGCGGCGCTCCCATGACCCCGCTGGTCCTGTCGAAGTTCACGGCCACGAGCTGCATCGGCCGAGGCACGGCGCAGACTCTCGCCGCGCTCCTCGCCGAGCGCAGCGGGCTCGCGCCGTGCCGATTCGAGACCGTGCGTCTCGATACTCACGTGGGCGAAGTGCCGGACGTCGATGCCCACGGGCTGCCGCGGGAGTTTCGCCGCTACGAATGTCGTAACAATCGGTTGGCCGAGATCGGCCTCGGGCAGGACGGGTTCGCCGAGGCCGTCGAGGAAGCCGCAGGACGCCTCGGCCGTGCTCGACTGGGCGTGTTCCTCGGCACGAGCACGGCGGGGATTTTGCAGACCGAGCTCGCTTACCGCGCGCGCGATCCGGTGACGGGCGCGCTGCCCGAGGCGTTCGATTACGCCGCGACACATAACACCTTCTCGGTCGCCGACTATGTGCGCCGCCGCCTGCGCCTCGAGGGGCCGGCAGTGGTGGTGTCCTGCGCCTGCGCCTCGAGTGCCAAGGTGTTCGCCGCCGCGCAACGCATGATCGAGGCGGGCCTCATCGATGCCGCCTTGGTGGGGGGTGTCGATTCGCTGTGTCTTACCACGCTCTATGGCTTTCACTCCTTGCAGCTCTGCGCCGCTGGGCCATGCCGCCCATTCGATGTCGCTCGCGACGGCATCTCGATCGGCGAAGCCGCGGCGTTCGCCCTTCTCGAGCGGCCATCGAGCCGCACGGCGAGCGACGATGTGCTGCTGCTCGGAGTCGGCGAATCGAACGACGCCTATCACATGTCCGCGCCGCATCCCGAAGGCCGCGGCGCGCGCCTCGCCATGGAAGCGGCGCTCCTCGACGCGGGCCTCGAGCCCGGCGCCATCGACTACATCAACCTGCACGGCACCGGCACGCCGAGCAACGATCGCTCGGAGAGTCAGGCGGTGACGAGCGTGTTCGGCGCCTCCACGCCCTGCAGCTCGACCAAGGGAGCGACCGGCCACGCGCTCGGTGCGGCGGGGGCGCTGGAGGGGGTGATCAGTGCGCTCGCCCTCCAGCATTCGCTCATGCCGGGTGGCGTCAACACGGAGCACGTCGATGAGACGCTCGGCGCCCTCTACATCCGCCACAATCGCAGCGCTGCGCTCGCCCGCGTGCTCACCAATTCCTTCGGCTTCGGCGGCACGAATTGCACTCTGATCCTCGGGCGCGCCGGATGAGGATCGAGGCGTACGTGAACGGCATCGGGGTGCTCGGGCCGGGACTCGACGGTTGGCCGCAGAGCCGCGGCGTGCTGGCGGCAGAGCGCCTTTATGCGCCGGTGCCGACGGTGTTGCCGCTGCCCGCGCTATTGTCCGCGACGGAGCGCCGCCGTACGGGGCGCGTGGTACGGCTCGCCCTCGCCATCGCGGCGGAGGCGGTCGCGCACGCAGGCGTTGCGGCCGCGGAGCTGCGCAGTGTATTCACATCCTCCACCGGAGACGGGCAAAATTGCCATGAGCTGTGCGAGCAGCTCGCGGAGGCGGCACCCGAGATCTCGCCCACTCGCTTTGCCAATTCCGTGCACAATGCCGCAGCCGGCTACTGGAGCATCGCGACGAGCTCGACGCGGCCCTCGACCGTGCTGTGCGCCTTCGATAGCAGCTTTTGCGCGGGTTTGCTCGAGGCGCTCGTGCAGGTGGCAGTGGATGAGGAGCCCATTTTGCTGGTGTCCTACGACGCGGATTATCCCCCGCCCATGAGCGCGAAACGGCCCGTGCCGGATGCGTTCGGCGCGGCTCTCGTGCTGGCGCCGCGGCGCGAGCCCGGCTCGCTCGCGCGTCTCGAGATCACGCTTTGCAAGGAACCGGCCGAGCGACTCGCGGAGCCGCTCGAGACCCTGCGGCGCTCGAACCCCGCCGCGCGAGCCTTGCCGTTGCTCAAGCACCTGGCGATCGGCCGCCGCGCCCGCACGGTGCTCGAGTATCTGGACGGATCGGGGCTCGCAGTGGATATCGAGCCGTGCGCTTGAATCGCGGCTGGATCGAATCGCACATCCCGCACCAGGGCCGGATGTGCCTGCTGGACGAGGTGCTCGACTGGGAGGCCGATCGCATCCGGTGCGCGAGCGGCGGCCACGGCACCCCCGATCATCCGCTGCGCGCGCACGGACGTATCGGCATCGCGTGCGGGATCGAGATCGCGGCGCAGACCATGGCCGTGCACGGCGCCTTGAGCGCGGCGGGCGCCTTGAGCGCAGCCGGCACCCTCAGCGCGGCCGGCGCGGACAACCGGCCCCGTGCGGGACTCCTCGCGGGTGTGCGCAGCGTGCGCATGTACGCGGCAAGGCTCGATGATGTGCGAGCGGATCTCGTTTGCGAGGCGACGCGAATGGCGGGCGACGCGGGCGGCGCGCTCTACGAGTTCGAGCTCAGCTCCGCGGGCTCGACCTTGATGCGCGGCCGCGCGACGGTCGTGCTGGACGCCTCCGACCCGCGCGCGCGCGGGTGGTCGACATGAGCGCTCCGAAGGTGCGAGCGCTGGTCACCGGCGGGAGCGGCGCGCTCGGCGCCGCCATTTGCCGTCGGCTCGGCGCCGCGGGCCATCTCGTCTATGTGCACGCGAACCGCAACGAGGCGGCGGCGCAAGAGCTCGTGCGCGAGATCCGCGACGCCGGCGGGGAGGCGCACACCCTCGCTTTCGACGTCACCGATACCGAATCCACGCGTGCCGTCCTCGATCGTATCCTGGAAGAGGCGCCCGTTCAGATCCTGGTGAACAACGCCGCGATCCACGACGATGCCGCATTTCCGGGCATGAGCCCCTTGCAATGGCAACGGGTGATCGACGTCTCGCTCAAGGGCTTCTACAACGTCACTCAGCCTCTCATGCTGCCGATGATCCGCACCCGCTGGGGACGCATCGTCAACATCTCCTCGGTGGCCGCCCTCCTGGGCAATCGCGGTCAGGTGAATTACGCCGCCGCCAAGGGCGCGCTCAACGCCGCCACCAAAGCGTTGAGCCTGGAAGTCGCGCGGCGCGGCATCACGGTGAATGCGGTCGCGCCCGGCATCATCGCGAGCGGCATGAGCGCCGCGGTCTTCGACGAGGCCGCGATCGCGGCGCTCGTACCCATGCAGCGCGCCGGGAGCGCGGCGGAAGTCGCGAGTCTCGTGGGTTATCTCGCCTCCGCCGAGGCCGGCTATATCACCGGCCAGATCATTTCCGTCAACGGCGGCATGGCCTGATTTGACATCCTCGCGAGATCGGCACCTTCGCCATAATCGGCGGGTTTCTGATGGGTGTGATCCCGTCCGCGACTTCATCACTGCGGTGCTTGTATACTTCTTTGGTTCGCATACCAATCATAAAGGATTCCCAATGAAGAAGAAAAACTGGCAGTTCCTGTCGGGATTGTGTGCGATCGTGATGGCCGGCGCCTGGGCCGCACCCGGGTATGCGCAGTCGGCGGAAGTGAAGGATAAACCCCGCCTGTACACGTATGACGCATTCTGGGTCGTTCCTCGCGCACGCTGGACGGAGTTCGAGAAAGTGAATCCGGCCGTGCAGAAGGTGATGGACAAAGCCATCGCGAGCGGCGTGCTTGTCTCCTATGGCAGTGATTCTGCCGTGTTGCACGATGCCGATGGCGCCACTCATGACAATTGGTGGCAGTCGATGTCCATGGCCGGCACGCTGGCCGTCCTCGATGAACTAGAAAAGGTGGGCGGCGGTTCGACGCCGGTGCTCAACACCGTGACGAAGCACTGGGACAACATGTGGGTCAGCCGGTTCTACAACTGGCACCCCGGATCGTGGCAGGGCGCGTATAGCTACGCAGCCATCTACTCGTTGAAGGCGGACGCCCCGGACGATGCGGTCGATATGCTCGCTAAGAACATGCTTGTACCATTGCTGGAAAACCTGCTTTCCGATGGCACGATCGTCGAGTATGAAATCGACGAACAAGCAGTCCATTCGGACGCGCCTGGATCTTTCGTCATCGACTACATGGTGCCGACCGCCGAGGGTCTCGACAAGGTCAGCGCCGCAATACGCGCGACCGTGAAGAGCTCGCCGCTCAATGGCCAGGCCTTCGGCTCGGTGGTGGACTTTACGAAGCACCGCGACTCCCTGACACGCACGACTGCCACTTACAAGTAGGCGATCCGGTGCTGTTTCACGACCCGTGGGCAGTCTTGTGCAGACTGCCTGCGGGCCGCGTCCGGCTGTCCGTCGATCCTTGTGAGCGCCGCTAACAAACCCCGTGCGATCCGAATGTGCGGCAGCGACGTAGCCGCAAGATAGAATTCTCCGCAGCTGTCCTTGACCACCGGCCGCTCGGGGTCAACGACGCCCATTGAACCTTGTTAACGAATTGGAAATTGGCTGGGTGCTTTCAAGCCCCTCCATCACTCGCCGGATCATGAATGCCTTTGCTCAGGCGTAGGTGTCGAGCATCCCGAGCGGTGCCCTCGCGACCTGTGGCGAGGATGAGGAGACGGGCGCCGTCTCGCGCCCACCGCCCGAGATCGAGCGATACGGTTGCGAGGGCGTGGAACGCTCCTGGAACGAGCGCTGAGAAATATCGACGCTCACCTGCGTGAAGCCCTGCGAATTGAGCATGTCGCGCAGCTTCGGCACGCTCGACTCGAGCGCCTCCCGCGTCACGGCGCTATGCGTACTCATCGCCACCTGCGCGTGCGCGCCCTGCACCGCGATCTGCAGCTCGATGGGTCCGAGCTGCGGCGGATTCACCGAGAGCTTCGCGCTGCTCCAGCCGTTATCGACGGCCAGGGACACCTGGTCCGCCACGCCCTGCGGAAAGTCTGCGCTGTCCACATCCGCGTGCACACGCACCGTGGGCACAGGGACGGCATCGCTCGATGTCGAGGCGGCGCTCGTGCTCAGTTGGGCAAGCGCGGCCGTTCCATCGCCGCCGGCCGGAGAACCCGAGCCCGTGCCGGTGCCTGTGCCGGGATCGCCTGCGCCGCTGTGCCCGTGCGCATCGGGGGCGCTGCCGAGCGAGACGGCGGACGACGAGCTGAGCCCGGCGGCCTCCGCCGCCTGAGAGGCAGAGCTGCCATTGGTCGACGCCAAGGAGATTGATAGCGCAGTAACCGGAAAGGTGGCTGCCGCAGCGGCATCGGCGGCCGGTGTTGCCGGCGCAGACGCGGCGGCAGTGGCCGCCTGCAAAGCTGACGCGGCGGTCCCGGTGGCGTCCGAGCCTTCGGCGAGCGCGAGATTCATTAGGGCGCTGCCCGCGAGCACGCCACCGACGCCGCTGCCTGTGAGCGGCGCAGGTCCGGCGCCTACAGCGTTGGCGGCCGGCGGCGTTTGCAGAGCGGCAGACGAGGCTGTTTGTGAGTCGGAGCGGCCGCTGCCGGAGATGACCGCGGGCGTACTGGCGGGCGGCGCCCCCTGGACGACGGGCGCCGAGCCCGGGGTCGTGAACGCGCCGCCGATGAGGGTCGGAGCCGCGTCGGACTCAGATTTCGCGGACACGGCGGCGGGCGAGCCCGCGGTGGCCGCTCCGGTGATGGCTGGCGTCGCATTGTCCGAGGCGCTATCGCCCGCCTCGTCTAGAGTTGAAGGCAGGACCGGAGCGCCGTCAGCCGTGCCCAGGAGCAGCGGCGGCAGCGGCGGCGCGCCGGCAGGTGTTGCCACGGGAACGGCTGCAGCAGGCGGCGCACCGCTGCCGGACGGCGGCAACGGATCGCCGCTCGGCTTGCCGCCGGCGGGCTTGGCTGAATCCTCTCTTCGGCTCGACTTGGCGGAAGCTCGATCGAGCGCGCGCGCAAAATCCCGCGCTCCGACGGCGCTCGTGGAAGGATCCGCCGCGCTGGCGGCGCTTTGCGCGGCCGCTCGAGGCGCGGCCGCTCGAGGCGGAGGCGGTTGGGGAGTGGGGGCGAGCCGGACGGCGCCGATGGGGGCGTTCATGGTCCATGAGGTAGCAAGCGACGTGCCAAGGGCCGGTGCCATCCTTGCCTGCCATGACACTCGAGACGGTCCCCTATCCTCTCGCGGAGCGGTCTTTCCGCGGCTATGTCGCGGACGGCTCACGCGGGCGGCGCGTGCCGGGCGTTCTGGGTGACCTGGAGTGCATGCTCAACGCGGCATGATCGACGGGCGCATACAATCCAAACTCTGCGGGGTGTGGCCCGGTTAGTCGAGCCAGCCAGTCTCAGTCCCCAATTCCGGCAAGGTGCACAGGCACGAGGAGCGATCGTGTATCCAGCAACATTAACTTCACGGCGCCTCTTCGCCGGACTTCTTGCAAGCGTCGTGGGGACAGGCGCGGCGGTTGCTCTTGCAACGACGGTTCAAGCGCAGTTTGCCGCTGAAAACCAAAAGACCATGGCAAGAATGATGGCGGGAATGGACATCAAGGCTTCCGGGAACGTCGATCGGGATTTCGCGACCATGATGATTGCCCATCATGAAGGGGCCATCGCGATGGCGAACGCCGAGCTACATTACGGAACCAATGAGCAGCTGCATCGCATTGCCCAGGAAATCATTGTCGAGCAGCGCCAGGAGATTGAAGCGATGCAGTTGGTGCTGCAAGGGTCTGCGCCGTGAAACTGTCGCGTGCCGTTTCTTTCGCGCGCTGCGCGCCCCTGTTAGCACTTGCGCATGTTAGCCACGCCGGACAAGTGCCGGGCGCCGCCGGCGCACCCGACGTGCCGGTGAGCCACCGCGATCGGGTATACGCCGCGGAGCAATTCTCGAATACCGTTTCGGTGACCGACCCCGCTAGCAATCAGCTGCTGGGAATAATCCGTCTTGGCGAACCCGCACCGACGAACTTTAGCCCTCTTTACCACGGGCAGGTGCTCGTGCATGGACTCGGGTTCTCCCCGGATCATCACACTTTGGCCGTCGTCTCGATCGGTTCGAACTCGGTGACATTCATCGATACAGCTACAAATACGGTAAAGCACACGACCTATGTCGGCCGCTCGCCTCATGAGGCATTCTTTACGCCCGACGGCAAGGAGCTGTGGGTCACAGTGCGCGGCGAGAATTATGTTTCTGTGATCGATGCTGCGACATTCCGCGAGAAGGCCCGCGTTCTTACCCCCAATGGCCCGGGAATGCAGATCTTCTCGCCCGATGGCCGATATGCCTACATATGTTCATCGTTCACCCCGGAAACCATAGTCGTTCAAGTCTCCTCGCGTGCAATCGTCGGCCGCGTTCGACAGGAGAGTCCGTTTTGTCCCAACATCGCGGCCACACCAGATGGCAGACAGGTTTGGTTGACGCTGAAAGACAGTGGAAAAACCCAGATCTTCGAGGCGAAGCCGCCATTTGCACCAATCAAAACGCTCAACACCGGCGCAATTAGCAATCACGTCAATTTTGTGAACATCAAGCAATCGATCCTTGCCTACGTGAGTGTCGGCGGCCTCAACCAAGTAAAGGTGTTTCGCTGTTCGGATTTTGCACAGGTAGCGATCATCAATGTGGGTAATTTGCCGCATGGCGTCTGGCCTTCGGCAGATGGCACGCGGGTTTACGTCGGACTCGAGAACGACGATGCGCTGGTGGCAATTGATACGTCATCTAATACGGTGGTAGGGCAAGTCCCGATTGGTCAGGCGCCCCAAGCCCTTGTGTATGTTTCGGAGGCCGTACCGGAAGGCGCCACCGGTGTGCGGGGTTTGCAGTCGCTCGGGCTTGCTGCCTGCGCAGCACATCTGAAACTCGAGTCTGCGAGCGGCGGGACGCCGGGAACACGGGCACCAACGACAAGCGTAACGCTTTTCGATCAAGGGCTGGTGCAGGTGCTTGAGGCGTCCGTCACTGGTTTGGTCGCGGGCGAAGCTTACGTGCTTGCGCTCTCAAATCAAGCCGATGGCAAGGGTGAGTTAGAACCCCTCGCTGAATTCACGGCGAATCCCGCTGGGGCTGCCATCGTGAATACCATCGGTCCCATCCGGCAGGTCGTGCATGCTCAAGATTCGACCCGACGGTTCCTCGTGATCGCGCCGCGGGTGACAGGAGGAATCGGCGCTGCCGTACAAGTGCAGGTGCTTGGCACCAATAGCGATCCGGATTCACGGTGCAGGTAACCTGGGCTTGAAAATCCCGCCCATTCCGAGAGGATCTCCGATGAAAACCACAGCGCTTCTTAGGCCTCACGGGATGTGCACGACCCTGAAGGATCGGGTCAACGAGGAGCTGCGCGAAAGCCATCAGCGCCAAGATACCGGTCTGCATCGCGCCTCTCACTCCGCCCACTCTGGAAACGCCTCGATCGCATCCATGAAATTGTGGATGACATCCGTGTGCGCATCCTCTTGCCAACCGCCGGGCTCAGGGCTTAAGAACAGGTCGCGCGGCCGGCCCTCGGCATCGATGCAATAAAGCGCGAAGTTGAGCGCCCGCCGCGCCTCGCTCGCGAGATCGGCCGCGCCCACGGCCCTCGCGTACGACGCGAGCACCGCGCCGTAGGTCGAGACGACTCCGCCCCAGGCTTGCTTGTCCTCATCCTGCTCGTGGCAAACCAGGATGCCGAACTCGCGGTGCGTGAAGGTCCGGCGCACGAAATCGACGAGCGCATCGCAATGACTGCGCCACTCGGGGTCGAGCGGCTGTCTTTTCTCGAGCAAATATCGGGCGAGGTTCAACGGTGCCCAGGCGGTTCGATTGGTAGGCGTCTCGTGATCTTCGAAGAACTGCGCGAACAAGGCTCCGTCCTCATCGGCGCTTGGCAGCTGATAGCGCGTGATCCAGTCCCAGAGCGAGGCGCGCGCGGCCGCGAATTCATGATTGCCCCGTGCCAGCATCGCGTCGTAAAGGCGCAGGATGTAGGTCATGTTCCCGGATACCGCTCCGCGGCCCTCGCCGGTGCGAAAGTCGGCACGAAATGGCCACGGCGAATGCTCGGCGTCCCCGATGCCCTGATTGGCTTTGAGCACCCGTGCGTTGTGCAAGGCTTGATCGAGATAGATGCGCTCGCCGGTCGCATCGAACAGGAGCGAGAGCGCGTAGCCTGCGATGCCGCCCTTGTCGGGCTCGATCTCGAACGCCCGGTCGCCTTGCGAGCCGGCATCGGGCGGCAGAGGAAATTGCTTGCGAGTGCCCGTGGAGCGAGTGAACGAGGGATAGCGCCCCGCGTCGGGCGTATTCGCCTCCCCTATCAAGTAGCTTCCGAGCCCGCGCGCGGTCGTGAGACAGAAGCCGGTCGACTCGGGGCGCCAGGCCGCGTACTTGAGATAGGAGATGATGCCCATACCGCTCTGTGTCGCCGGGATGGTGTCGGTCCGATCGGCATGCGGCCGCCACTCAGCATCGAGAAAAGTCACGTAGGCGAAGCGCGGGTAGCCGCGATCGCTCGGACACGATTGGTAGAACGCAATCTCCCGCGCCAGCGCCTCGCGCCATGGGATCCAGGGATCGAGCCCTCCCTCGCGGTCGAATCGCGCTTCATGACCGGCAATGACGACCGGCTCCGTTCGCGCGCTAGACACGTCGATCCTTGGTCACGACGTCGACGCTCTCGGTGCGGGGATCGAAGACGATGCGCGCATCGCCGCGCTCGAGTAGCCGCACCACGCGCCTCACCTTGTCGTCGAGCGAAAGCTCGCGTTCGCCGTAATCGGTTCCCTCGCGTAGCACGAATGACTCGATCACGGCGCGCAGGACGTCCTGCGCGAGAGCCGTGTGCGGCACCTCGACGGGATCTTCGGCAGGGCCGTCATTTGCCGCCGGAGGCGTATCGTCCGTCACCGCTGCTTTCTATCAGATTTTTTGGCCGGATGGGCGGCTCAGCGCCACTCCCTGCGCGCAATCGACACCCGAATCGCCGCATCGTCCACTTCGCGCTGCTCGCGCCGGTCCTCGGCGGCTCGCTCCTCCTTGCGGAACCGTTCCACCGCACGGCCCAGGGACTCGGCCTCGACGCGCTTCTCGCTCCACAGCGCGCGCCGCTTCTCGTACTCGGCGCGCGCCGCGTCGAGATTTTTCTGATGCTGGCGCTTCGCCTCGCCGAGCCGATCCAGAAACGAGCGGTAGTTCTGTAGCTTGACCGCGTCCATGCTCGCCTCGGCGGTCGCCGAGCTCTGCATGTATTCCGCGCGGTAGCGCTCGAGCTGCTCGAGCTGCCGCTCGAGCTCGGCGACGCGGCGCCCGGCCTCCGCCATGGCGCGGCTCAGCGCGTCGGCGGAGCTCGAGGCAATCTCCCGAATCGGCTCGAATCTCTTTGATTTTGTCATGGGCCGCTAACTATCTGCCCGTTGCCGGCGCGGGCGCTGAGAACTGCGTCACGAGTTGCTTGAGATCGGCGTGACTGCGCGCGATCGGCACGGGCTGATACATATCCTGGCGCAGGAATTCCAGCATTTTCGGCCACCGCTCCACGGCCATGTCCACCCGGGGGTCGCTCCCGCGCCGGTACGCCCCGACCGTGATCAGGTCGCGGTTCTGCTGATAGGTCGAGTATACCTGCCGAAAGCGCGTCGTGAGATCGAGCTGATCGCGCGTCGCGATCTGATGCATCGCGCGGCTGATCGAGGCCTCGACGTCGATGGCCGGATAGAGCCCGCTCTCCGCCAGGCGGCGCGAGAGGACGATGTGGCCGTCCAAGATCGCACGGGCGGCATCCGCGATCGGATCGTTCTGATCGTCGCCCTCCACAAGCACCGTGTAGAAGGCGGTGATCGAGCCCGCCCCACGATCGCTGTTGCCGGCGCGCTCGACCAGCTGCGGCAGCCGCGCGAACACCGAGGGCGGATACCCCTTGGTGGCGGGCGGCTCGCCGATGGCGAGCGCGATCTCGCGCTGCGCCTGGGCGAACCGGGTGAGCGAGTCGAGCAGCAGCAATACCTTCATGCCGCGGTCGCGGAAATACTCCGCGATGGCGGTCGCGAGCCACGCGCCGTGCAGGCGCATCAGCGGCGGATTGTCGGCAGGTGTCGCGACCACCACGGCGCGCCGCATCCCGTCGGGGCCCAAGGTATTGGTCACGAAATCCTGCACCTCGCGTCCGCGTTCGCCGATCAGTCCGACCACGGTCACGTTCGCTTGCGTGTAGCGCGTCATCATGCCGAGCAGCACCGACTTGCCGACGCCGGATCCGGCGAAGAGCCCGATGCGCTGGCCGCCGCCCACCGTCAACAGCGAATTGATCGAGCGCACACCCACGTCCAGCGGATCGCGGATGGCACGGCGCATGAGCGGATTCAGGGGCTCGCCGGTGAGCGACACCCGATCGGTGCAGCGCAGATCCCCCGCCCCGTCGAGGGGCCGTCCGGCTCCGTCCAGCACGCGGCCGAGCAATGCCTCACCCACTGCGACCTCCGAAGCGCTGTGCGTCGGGATCACCCGGGCGAAGGGCTGTATGCCGCGGATGTCGCCGGTCGGCATGAGGAAGAGCTTGTCGCCCGAGAAGCCGACCACTTCCGCGTCGACCTGCTTGCCCTCGGCCGTGTCGATCAGGCAGCGCCCGCCCACCGCGGCTTCGCAGCCGACGGCCTCGAGCGTCATGCCGACCATCCGGTTCAGCTTGCCTTCCACCGCGAACTCGCGAACGGCGCCCACGCGCGCTCGTGCGAGCGATTCCGCCCAGGCCTTGGCCCGCGGCCGTGCGGCCGCGCCCGTCACGCCGGCCCCCGCGGGTGATCCGGCTGACGTTCAGTGCCCATGAGCTCGCTCAAGATTGCGCCGAGACGGGTCTCGAGACGCGCGTCGATCGCTGAGGTGGTGGTGGTGACGCGGCATCCGCCGCGCGCCATCACCGGATCCTCGACGATTTGCCAGGCGCGCTCGCTCTCGGTAGGCGCGAGATTCTGACGCACCACCGCGGCATCTTCCGGATGCAAGTGCACGCGCACCTCGCGCGCCGCTACGGGCAGCGCCGCAATCGCCTCGCGGATGATGCCGATGATGTGAGTCGGGTCGGCCTTGAGCTCGCGCCGCACGATCTGGCGCGCGCGCGCCATGGCGAGCGCGAGCAGCTCGCGCTCCACCTCGTCATCGAGCTCCTTGAACGGCTTTGCGCGGGTTAGAGTAGAATGCCGGGTTTTTCCGAGAACACCCGCCGGATCTTCTTGAAAACCACAACCGCAACCCGCAAAGCGCCGACGCGGCGCAAGGTCCCCAAGGTGGGCTTCGTCAGCCTGGGATGCCCGAAGGCGCTGGTCGATTCCGAGCGCATCCTCACGCGCCTGCGCGCCGAGGGCTACGAAGTTGCGCCGAGCTATCGCGCCGCCGACCTCGTGGTCGTGAACACCTGCGGCTTCATCGATGCCGCGGTCGATGAGTCGCTCGAGGCCATCGGCGAAGCACTGGCCGAGAACGGCAAGGTGATCGTGACCGGTTGTCTCGGCGCACAGCCGCAGAAAATCCTCGCGCGCCATCCGCAAGTGCTGAAAATCACGGGTCCGCAGCGCTACGAGGAAGTCCTCGCCTCGGTGCACGAACACTTGCCGCCGCAGCATGAGCCCTTCCTCGACCTCATGCCCGCGGGGGGCGTGAAGCTCACCCCTCGCCACTACGCCTATCTCAAGATCTCCGAAGGCTGCAATCATCACTGCAGCTTCTGCATCATTCCTTCCATGCGCGGACGCCTGGCGAGCCGGCCCATCGGCGAGGTGCTGCGCGAGGCGGAGAGTCTGGTGGCCGCCGGCGTGAAGGAAATCCTGGTCATTTCGCAGGACACGAGCGCCTACGGAGCCGACCTGAAATATGCCGAGGAACCCTGGCGCGGTATTTCGCGCCGCACGCGCTTTTACGATCTGGCCGAGGCCCTGGGCGAGCTGCGCGTGTGGATCCGGCTGCATTACGTCTATCCCTACCCTCACGTCGACCAGGTGGTCGAGCTCATGGCCGACGGTCGGGTTCTGCCCTATCTCGACATTCCCTTTCAGCACGCGAGCGCGCGCATCCTCAAGCTCATGCGCCGCCCGGCCGCGGCCGAGGACACGCTCGATCGGATCGCCGCATGGCGGCGTCTGGTGCCGGACATGGCGATCCGCAGTACCTTCATCGTGGGATTTCCCGGAGAGACCGAGGAGGAGTTCGCTGAGCTCCTCGACTGGCTGCGCAGCGCTCAGCTCGACCGCGTCGGCTGCTTCGAATACTCTCCGGTCGAGGGTGCCGCCGCCAATGCCTTGAGCGAGGCGCCCGTGTCCGACGAAGTCAAGCGCGAGCGGCGTGCCCGATTCATGGAGCTCGCGGCCGAGATCAGCGCCAAACGGCTGAAAAAAAAGGTCGGCCGCACGCTGCAAGTCCTCATCGACCGCATCGACGCGGACGTCGCGATCGCGCGCTCATCGAGCGATGCGCCGGAGATCGACGGCGTGGTGCGCATCCTGGACGGCGGCGGCCTGAAGGTCGGCGATTGGGCGCAGGTGCGGATCACGAAAGCGAGCGCCTACGACCTCGAGGGGCGAATCGCGAATTAGTTTGCTGAAGCTTTCCGCGTCGAGAACGACGCCAGAGGAGAATCAAGGTGCAAATTGCGGCGGACAGCGTGGTGCTGATTCACTACACCCTCAAAGACGACGACGGCAAGGTGCTGGACAGCTCGGCGGGCGGAGAGCCCCTCGCCTACATCCAGGGCCACGGGAATCTCGTGTCGGGGCTGGAGAAGGCCCTCGAAGGCAAGACTCAGGGCAATCACATCGCGGTGACGCTTACGCCCGCCGAGGGCTACGGCACGCGCAACGAGGCGCTCGTGCAGCGCGTACCCAAGCGTTCCCTGCAGGGTGCGGGCGAGATTCGCAAGGGCATGCAGTTCCAATCCCAGACGGATGAGGGCATGCGGGTGTTCACGGTGACCACGGTCGTCGGCGACATGGTGACCCTCGACGGCAATCACCCGCTCGCCGACCAGACGCTGCATTTCGACGTCGAGGTGGTCGATGTGCGCAGCGCGACCTCCGAGGAACTCGAGCACGGACACGTGCACGGTCCCGGCGGGCATCATCACTAGGCGCGCGAGACCGCACGCGCACGAGACCGGACGCGCAGCCGCTACAGGTATTTGAAGAGCGACAGCCCCTGCGTCTGCGTGTACGCCTCCATGGCGGCGCTGAGCGTCGTGTTCTCTGAATCGAGGCTCGTGACGGCGCTCGCGTAATCGAGGCTCTGCAGGCTCGAGATCGATGTCTGCAGCTGAGTCTGCTGGGTCGTGGAGACCGCCTGCGAGGTGGTGATCGTGTTCAACCGGGCGCCGACGCTCGCCTGCAGCGTTTGCGTCTGATCGAGCGCCTGGTCGATGCCGTTGATGGCGCTCGTGACGGCATTGTTGAGTTGCGTCTCGCCGGCCGGAGTGGCCGTGTTCTGCTGCAGGGCATTGGCGAGATTCTGCACCGTGGTGAAGACACTTTGATTGCTGCTCGGCGCCACGGCGAAAGAATCGCCGGCGGCGGGCTGACCGGATAGGGTCGCCTGAATGCCGGCGAACGAGATCGCTTGTCCGCTCGTGTAGGTGCCGGAGCTCACCACCGTGCCGCCTGAATTGACCACTTGATAGGCGTTCGGGGCGGTGAAGTTGATCGAATAGCTGCCGCCATCGTAGCTCGCGGGATCGGTCACGGTGGTGGCGCCGAGAATGCCGGTGCCCGTATTGCTGCTCGCGGGAGTCACCTCGAACGTGCCGTTGCCGGTCTTGATCTGGTTGAACACAGATCGCCGTTGTCGCCGACGACCACGGTCTGACCCGCGCCGATCTGCGCCTGCCGCTGCCCCTGGTCGCCGCTATAAGTTGCGCCCGTGGCGCTTTGCGCGAAGGGCTGGGTCTGCGTCGCGTAGCCGGCGAAGATGTAGTTGCCAGCGCCGTCCTGAGTATTGGCGATCGACAAGAGGCTGCCCTGGATCTGTTGCACCTGGGTGGCGATCGCGCTCAAGTCGGCGGGTGATTCCGTGGCGTTATTGGCCTCGAGCGCGAGGTCGCGCAGGTTCTGCAACTATTCTGCAGCTGCGTGAGTGCGCTGTCCTCGGTATTCAAGCTCTCGCTCGCGCTGTTGCCGTTGGCGGTGTACTGCTGGCTTTGCGCGAGCACCTGATTGTAGCCGGCGAGGAGTCCCGCGCCGACCGGATTTTGCGACGCGGTGGTAAATGACAGGCCCGTCGAGATGCCGTTTTGCGTGGTGGATATGCTCGACTCGAGCTGATTGAGCGCGGCCAAGAATTGCGCTTGCTCCATGGATTGCGTGACGCGCATTGGGTGCTCCGGGTCCTTATGTGTAGGTGCCGTTGATCGAGTCCAGCAAGCTCGTGAACAGGCCGTTCGCGACCGAGAGTGCTTGCGCGGAGGCTTGATAGGCCTGCTGCCACTGCATGAGGTTGGCGGCCTCCTCGTCGAGATTGACCCCGGACACCGATTGCACGTTGTTCTGCGCCTGAGTGTTCACCGCCGTCTGCGCGGTCTGAGCCGTGTTTACTTGCTGGGCCTGCGCGCCCGCGCCGCTGATCAACGCGGCCACCGCCCTCGAGACGCTCAGGGTGCCGTTCGACAGGACTCCCGCCGTCTGCTGATTCGCGGCGGCGAAAGCGTTGCTATTGTCACCCGTGCCGCTCGCGTTGCTCTGCACGGTGAAGGTGTAGCCGCCGAACGCCAGATTGCCGTTCGCCGGCGTTTGCAGTACTCCGGCGGAGGAGTAAGTCAGGGCTTGCGTGCCGCCCACCTGCGTGCCGTTCACCGTCATATCGACGTCCCACGTTCCCGGCGTCGCGGTCTGCGTGAAGTAGAAGGTCGCCGGATAGGAGTTCCCGAGCGAGTCGTAGACGGTGGTGGACGTCGACTGGGTGTAGGTGTCGGGATTGGTCGGATCGAACGGCGCCGCGGTCGGTACCGTGGCGTTCGATGGCAGGTTCAAGGTCACATCGCCGCTCGTGGTCGCGTTCGGCGCGCTCTGTGCCGTGTTGAGGTTGAGGTTCTGCAGCGCTCCGGTATTGAAGCCGCCGTTCGCGAGCGGCGGATAGACTTGCAGGAACTGCCCCGTTGCGGTGGTGACGTTCCCGTTCTGGTCCTCCTGGAATTCGCCGTTGCGGGTGTAGACGTAGCCGCTCGGGCTGTTGAGCGTGAAGAAACCGTTGCCGCTGATCGCCATGTCGAGCGGCGAGGAGGTCGTCGTGATGTCGCCCTGCGTGAATTAGCGCGGAGGAGATGAGCTGCACGCCCTCGCCCGAGGCCGAGGTGTTGAGATTCACCGCGCTCGAAGAGAACACGTCGCCGAATTCGGCCTGGGAATTCTTGAACCCGGTGGTGTCGGCATTCGCGATGTTGTTCGAGGTGATGTCCAGGGCCGAACTGGCGCCCGTCAAGCCCGATAACGCGATATTGAATGTAGCCATGACTCAAGCTCCTCTAGACATCATGGCCCCCGCCGTTCTGGCGGAGGCCGCAGTTAAGTGAGTGCAAGGAGTCTGCCTCCCGTCGTATCGTGGGTTGCGCACCGAAGTGTGCCGAGCCACATACAGAACGCCGGTCAGCG
>Ga0302324_100002317_pt1 | contig 44314 bp, 39 predicted proteins | sample Palsa_T0_1_FD_201949 | JGI IMG/M metagenome (GOLD analysis project Ga0302324, IMG submission 201949) | Peat permafrost microbial communities from Stordalen Mire near Abisko, Sweden - Palsa_T0_1 | ecosystem: Environmental > Terrestrial > Soil > Palsa > Peat permafrost | place: Sweden: Abisko... | reverse complement strand
TTCGCCCCGCACTGGCCGCGTGAGTGGGGAGGCGGATTCTCGGTCGAGGAGCAGGTCGTGATTGCGGAGGAGCTCGCCCGCGGTGACGTCCCCCGCAACGCACTGTTCCACGTGGCCGTGTTCAACGTCGCGCCGACGCTGTTCCACAACGCGACCCGGGAGCAGAGGGATCGGTTCCTCCCCGGGATCCGCGACGGCGAGGTGTGGTGCCAGGGCTACTCCGAGCCCGACGCTGGGTCCGACCTGGCGAGCCTCCAGACCCGGGCGGTGCGCGACGGCGACCGCTACATCGTCAACGGACAGAAGGTGTGGACGAGCTGGGCCCGCGAGGCCGACTGGTGCATGTTGCTCGTTCGCACGGATCCGTCAGAGGCGAAGCACCAGGGCATCAGCTGTCTCGTGGTCGACATGCACTCGCCGGGGATCGCAGTTCGGCCGATCCAGCAGGCCTGGGGCCCCGCGGACTTCAACGAGGTCTTCTTCGACAACGTTGTCATTCCCGTGGAGAACCGGCTCGGCCCCGAGCACGGTGGCTGGGGCGTGGCGCAGGGCACGCTTGCTGCGGAGCGCGCGATCTCGATCCTCGAGATGACCGAGCGCCTTCGCCATCACGGGATCGAGGGCGCCATCCGAGAGGCGGTGGCGTGGCGCCTCGAGCGAGGCGAGGTCGCCCTGGACGACCCGGCGGTCCGCGAGCTTCTCGCCGAGTGCTGGGCCGAAGTCCACGTGGTGCGCAACGTGCTCAACCAGATGATCGACGACATTATCCTTGGCGTTGACGTAAGCGGCTCGTCCTCAGTGATCAAGGTCCTGTACTCCGAGCTGCTGCACCGCATGATGCTGAGGATCACCGACCTGCGGGGCGTCGCCGGCCAGATCGATGCCGGGGTCCTCGCCTGTGCCGGGTGGGAGACCGGGTTCTGGATGAACGACTTCATCCACTCGTTCGGCTGGCTCATCGGTGGCGGTACGAACGAGATCCAGCGGAACGTGATCGGCGAGCGCATGCTCGGACTGCCGCGGTAGGTGGGAGCATCGTGACGCTCTCATCGGCCGAGCAGCACGAGCTCCGCTCCACGGCGCGGGCGCTGCTCGGCCGCGCCTCGACCTCGAAACGCGTCCGCGAGGTCGTGGCGAGCGAGGCCGGCTTCGACGCGGACCTGTGGAAGCAGATGGTCGAGCTGGGGTGGACCAGCATCCACGTACCCGAGCGCCTCGGGGGCGCCGGCTGCGGCTACGCCGACCTCGCGGTCGTGCTCCACGAGCTCGGGCGTGCGTTCACGCCGAGCCCATTCCTGGCCACCGCGGTGCTGGCGACTGGTGCGCTGCTGGCCGCGGACCACGACGAGGTGGCGGTGCCGGTATTAGCTGAGCTGGTCGCAGGTGGGTCGCTCGGAACGGTCGCGTTCGCGTCAGTCGGGGGCAGCTACGAGCCGGCCCAACGCTCGGTCAGTTGGTCTCGAGATGGGACCGCGGTCCAGCTCAACGGGGCAGCTGGCTACGTGGTCGATGCCGCGGCATCCGATGTGCTGGTGGTCGCGGCGCGCGCCGTGGACGGCACGACTGCGGTGATGCTCGTCGATGCGACCTCGGCGGGCCTGCGCGTCGAGCGGATGCAGACGATCGACCTGACCCAACGCCTCTTCAACGTCTCTTTCGACGGGGTCCGGGTCGCGGCGGAGCAGATGCTGACGGAGCCGGGACCGCGCGCGGAGGCGTTGCTCGACCGGCTCTTGACGCTCGGCGTGGTAGCGACTGCCTCCGATGCCGCGGGGATCGCCGAGCAGGCGCTCGAGTCGACGGCGCAGTACGCGCGGGAGCGGATTCAGTTCGGCAGGCCGATCGGGTCCTTCCAGGCGGTGAAGCACCACTGCGCCAACATGGCTGTCGCCGTGGAGGCCAGTCGGGCGACCACAAAGGCGGCCGCGACCGACCTCGACGGGGAGCCAGCTGGCTGGCGCACTACCGCTGGCATCACCGCGTCGTACGTCGGACCGGCCTGCTCGGAGGTGTGCGCCCTTGCCATGCGGGTCCACGCCGGCATCGGTTTCACCTGGGAGCACGACACCCACATGTGGATGAAGCGAGCGAAACTCGACGAGGTGCTCTTCGGCAGGCCCGCCTGGCACCGCCGACGGCTGGCCGACGACATGTTCCCGGTCCTCGCGGCGAAATGACCGCGCTCGTGGCGAGGAGGCCTTGATGAGCACGACCAATTCCGGGCCCAAGGCCCGGGAGCTGGACGAGCAGACGCTGGACGAGGTCCGCAAGCGGATCGGGATCCCCGTTCGGTACTCGCCCCGTAACCACAACGAGGTCTCCTCCACGGACTCGTTCCGCCACTTTGCCCGTGCCTACGGCGACGACAACCGGCTCTACAACGACCCCGCGTACGCTGCGGCGTCGTCGTGGGGCTCGCCGATCGCGCCGCCACTTTACCCCTTCGTGTCGGGCATCGCCCGACCGGTCGAGCACTCCGAGGTCGAGCAGGCGATCCTCAGGGCCAGCGACCCGCTGGCCGGGATCGGCCAATACATGTGCGGCGAGCGGTGGATCTTCCCGAAGCCGATCCGGGTCGGCGACGCGCTCTGGCACTCCGAGACGCTCCACTCGGCCGACCTCCGGACCAGCGAGTTCGGCGGCGGCGTTGGCGCGCTCGTCTCTCGACGTCACTCCTGGGAGGAAGTCGACGGTGCTCCGTACGCGTTGCGGTTCCTCGACTTCTGGCACGCCGATCGTGCGAAGTCAAAGAAGGCCGGCAAGAACCGGCAGATCGAACGTACTCACTACAGCGACGAGCAAATCGAGCAGATCGAGGCGGTCTACGAGGCGGAGATCGTGCGGGGCGCGACACCGCGGACGGTCGCCGATGTCGCCGCGGGCGACGCGCTGGGGCCGATCGCGAAAGGCCCGCTCAGCGTCACCGACATCGTCGCGTGGCACGTCGGCGTCGGCTGGGGTGTGTACGGCGGGGGCACCTCGCGGATCGCGTTCCGGAACCGACGCCGGGTCCCGAGGTTCTACGTCCGCAACGAGCTCGGTTTCTTCGACTCCGCCCAACGGTGCCACTGGGACGACGAGTGGGCACAGCGGATGGGCCACCCGGGCGCCTACGACTACGGCGTGATGCGGACCAACTGGATGGTCCACCTTGTGACCGACTGGATGGGCGATGACGCGTGGATCTGGAAGCTCTCCGCCAGCGTCCGGAAATTCAACTACCTCGGCGACACCCACCTCGTCTCGGGGGTCGTCTGCGATGTCGACCGAGGGATGGGCACGGCGACGATCGATGTCGAAGGTCGAAACCAGCGCGGTGAGGTCACCTGCGATGCCCGTGTCGTCGTGCTCCTCCCGCCCACCGGTGGCGGACCAGCCCGCATCCCGGACTTCGACCCGTCGCAGATCCCGGAGGCATCCGCACCGTGACGGCCGACTTCCTCGCCGGGCTGCGCGTCTTGGAGCTGGGCGACAACGTCGCTGGTGCCTCCGCCACCAGTCTGCTCGCGGCCCTCGGCGCCGATGTCTGCTCAGTAGTCGACCCCGACAGCGCCCACCGCCGCGGTCGTCCCAAGAAGCCCGAGAACGGGGTTACCTCTCTGCTTGGTGCCTGCTTGGATCGGGGCAAGCAGCTCGTAATCGGCGACCACAACGGTGTTCTCGAGTTGCTCTCGCAACCGTTCGACCTCGTTGTGGTGGATCGTGTCGGCGGAACCCCCGCCGCGCTGTCGTCACTGCGAGACGTCGACGACTACATCCCATTCGTCGAGTCGTACAACCGTGCCGCATGGGTCACCATCAGCGCCTTCGGCCTTTCCGGACCCCGTCGCGACGACCTTGCCACGGAGCTCACCGTCGCCGCCGCCGGCGGAATGCTCGCTTCGGTGCACGACGAACGATCCGGCCAGCCACTGAAGCTAGGAGGACAGCAGTCTCTGCTCAACACCGGGCAGGCCGCAGCTCTCGCCGCATGCCATGCGGTGGATATCGGCCGACGGGAAGCTCCCGTGCACCTCGACCTGTCGGCCGTGGAGGCCACGCTCGCGATGGGAGCGGTCCTGCAGATCGGAGGTCTCCTCCTCGACACCGCCACCGCTGGCGGGGCGAAGCGCTACGGCGCGCCCGCGAGCTTCTACCCGTGCCTCGACGGTCTGGTGCGTATCTCGGCGATGGAGGACCACCAGTGGCAAGGCCTAGTCACCGCCATGGGCTCGCCTGCGTGGGCTGAGCGCTTCGCCACCGTGGAGACCCGCATCGAGACTCCCGATGAGATCGATGACCACGTCGCCGCCTGGACACGGTCCAAGACCAAGCGCGTCACCGAGACCCAGCTGCAATCCTTTGGCGTCCCGGCGACGGCCGTGTACTCGCCTACGGAGATCCTCGGGTCACCTCAGCTGATCCACCGCGGAGCGTTCGAAGCGGTCCCGCTCGCCGGTGGCCGCTCGGCGACGGTGGTCGGCCTGCCGTTCATGGTGAGCGACGGCGGTCTCGACGGGGCAGAGGGCCGTCGCCGCAGGTCCCTCCGCGGCTTGCGGATCCTCGAGGCCAGCCGCGTGCTCGCCGTGCCACTCGCGGGCGCGCTGCTTGGGGCCCTCGGCGCGGAAGTGAGCAAGCTCGAGGACCTTCCCCGACTCGACATGTATCGCCGGCGCGGTCCGTACATCGGCGGTGAGGCAGGCCCGGAACGGTCCGCGTACTTCGCGCTCGTGAACCACTCCAAGGGAAGCGTGGCCTTCGACGTCGATGCCGACCGGCCGCGTCTCGACGACCTCATCGCGTCCTCTGACGTGATCCTCGAGAACCTGGGGCCGAAGCGGGCGACCGCGCTCGGCTTGGCGGCGTCGGTGGCCCCGAAGTCGCACCCCGACCTCCTCGCGGTGAGCTCTTCGGGCTTCGGACAGGACGGGCCCCACGCCGACTACCGGGCGTACGCCTACAACCTCCAGGCGTCCGGCGCGCTGGGGTACCTGACGAGGAACCACGCCGGTGAGAGCGCCGAGATCGACGTCGCATGGGCCGACCTCATCTCGGCCTACGCCCTAGCGACGGTCGTCGCGGCATGGGTCATCGGTCCGCGGGGCAACGCCGGTGTCGGCGCCGACTTCTCGATGACCGACCTGGTGGTGGCGCACTTCAACGAGTACCTGGCAGCCGCCAGTCTCGACCCCGACGCTGATGACGCCGACCGAGCGAATGACCTGGCGCCCTTCGCGCCTCACGGCGTGTACAGGACCGCGGACGGCTGGATGGCCCTGGCTGTCGACGGCGACAAGGACTACGCGCGGCTTGCTGCACTGCTCGCTCATGACCCTCTGCTCGACGCCACCTTCGCTTTGGGCGAAGACCGACGTGCGAAGCGCGACGTGTTGGACGAGCACATCTCGGACGTGACGCAGCAGCATCGGTCCGAGCCCCTGGCCTCGGCCCTCCGCTCGATCGGCGTAGCCGCCGAGCGAGTGGCCGGCGAGGTCGAGCTGGTCGCTGATCCTCAGCTCGCGGAGCGCGGCTTCTTCTCGCCGGTCGTCCATCCAGTCTGGGGTCGGAAGCAACTGGTCGGGATCCCGTGGCGCCCGTGCGGGGGACCGGCTCTCACGTTGGGGACGCCCCCGCTGCTCGGGGAGACGCCGAAGTGACAGCCGTCGCCGTACCGGCCCGACATCAATCCTCGATGCGGTGCGGCCCTCTCTCATTCAGTCGTCCGGGCCGACCGCGCCCCCGACGTCGATCCGCACGCCATGTATGAGGGTCTCAGGATCGAGCGACGAGGACGCGTTCTCGTCGTCACGATCGACCGAGAGGAGCGCATGAACGCCTTCAGCCAGGAGGTCTACGACGGGCTGCTGGAGACGTGGACGTCGTTGGCCGGTGATCGTTCGGTGCGAGCGATCCTTGTGACCGGTGCCGGAGATCGCGCGTTCTGCACCGGGATGGACCTGAAGGCCTTCGCCGAGCGTGGTGGCCCCAACCCGGTCAAGGCTGACGTGCACGAGCAGCTGCGCGTCACGCCGCTGAACTGCGACGTCTGGCTGCCGACGGTGGTCGCGGTCAACGGCGTTTGCACTGGGGCGGGGCTCCATTTCGTCGCCGACGCCGATGTGGTCGTGGCGTCGTCGACGGCGACGTTCCTCGACACCCACGTAAGCGTCGGCCAGGTCGCTGCCATCGAGCCGATCACGCTGCTCGCCCGCATCGGCCTCGGGAGCGCGCTGCGGCTCACTGTCCTGGGTCGCCACGGGCGGATCGGGGCCGACGAGGCGCTGCGAATCGGTCTCGTCGACGAGGTCGTGGAGCCGGCGAGGCTCCGCGCACGCGCCGCCGAGCTCGCCGAGCAGGCGGCCTCCGGGTCGCCGGCGGCCATCGAGGCGTCGAAGCGGGCCATCCGCGGCGCGTTGGAGCTGCCGATGCGTGACGCCATGCAAGCGGGCTGGGAGCTGCTCCTGTCCCACCGGGATCATCCAGACAGCGGCGAGGGCCCAAGGGCGTTCGCGGAGAAGCGAGAGGCGAAGTGGCAATGAGAGATGCAGACTCCCAACTAGACGTGGGTGACGATCTCGAGGCGATGGTGGCCGCGGCCGATCGGTACATCCGCGCGCAGCTGCCGGCACGATGGGTCGACGCAGTGGACCGGGGTGACCTCGAAGACCTGCTCGCGGTTCGCGGGACGCTGGAACCGAACGACGTCTGGGCCCGGGTCGCCGCCGGCGGGTACGTCGTGCCGACCTGGTCGATCGAGCACGGCGGACTCGGGCTTTCTGCCAAAGCGGGCGCCGCGATCTCCCGCACCCTCGGCCGGTACCGGATGCCTCCGTTCCAGAACTCGGTGGGCGTTGACCTGGTGGGACCAGCCCTCCTGACGTGGGGCACCGAGGAGCAGCAGCAGCGGTTCCTCCCGCCGATCGCCGCATACGAGGAGATCTGGTGCCAGCTGTTCTCCGAGCCCGGCGCCGGTTCTGACCTCGCGGGATTGGCGACGCGCGCGAGCCAGGACGGGGACGGGTGGGTGGTACGCGGGCAGAAGCTCTGGACCAGTTTGGGCGACATCGCCGCGTTCGGGATCCTCCTTGCCCGCACGGACCCCGAGGTGCCGAAGCACCGTGGGATCACCGCGTTCTTGCTGCCGATGGATGTCGCGGGCGTCACGATCCGGCCCGTCCGCCAGCTCACCGGGGACGCGGAGTTCTCCGAAGTTTTCTTCGACGACGTCGTCATCGACGACTCGATGCGGCTCGGCCCGGTCGGCGAGGGGTGGCGGGTTGCCACGTCGGTGCTCATGAACGAGCGCAGGTCGGTGTCCGGGAGTGGCGCCGCCATGCCGGGCACGGTCACGGGGCGTTCGGTCGCGGCGCTCATCGCCCGGCATGCGCCCGTGACCGATCCGACACTTCGGCAGCGGCTGGCGCAGGCCTTCATCGATGGCCGGGTCGCGACAATCACGAACCAGCGCGCAGCTGCTCGCGGGCGGGCTGGTCAACCAGTAGGGCCGGAAGGGTCGATCTCCAAGCTCTTCTTCAGCGAGCACACACAGCGATTGCAGAACCTGGCCGTCGACCTCGAGGGTTGTGCGTCCCAGGCGTGGCCGGAGGATGACCGGTGGCTGAAGGGCACCGCCTGGGCGTTGCTTCGAGTTCGGTCCAAGACCATCGCCGGCGGCACCTCCGAGGTGCAGCGCAACATCCTCGGTGAACGCATCCTCGGGCTGCCCAAGGAAGCCGAGGTCGACCGCGACGTCCCGTGGTCGCAGGTGCTCCGCTCGTGACCGACCAGCCAAGCAGCTTGGTGGACATCGTCCTACGTCGTGCCGGCAGGAACCCCTCCGCCCCGCTGCTGCTCACCATCGGCGCCGATGGTGAGAGCGACGGCGTTATCACGTACGGCGAGGTCCTTGATCGGGCCACCAAGCTCGCCGCAGTGTTGGGCGCCGCGGACGTTGGGCCAGGGGACCGTGTCGGCTGCTACCTGTCGAACTCGCCGAGCTGGGTGGTTGCCTCGCTGGCCGTGTGGCTGCGGGGGGCGACCGTGGGTGCGGTCGGGACGCTCGTGCCCGGCCCGGAGGCCTCGGCACTGTTCGCGCTCGCCGAGGCGAAGGTCGTCGTGGCCGCCGTCGACGCCCCGGACCTGACGGCCGGTGCATCGATCGTGCACGTCGGCGATGACGGTGTCGTCGTGGGCCACGCCGACGAGGGGGCGCCCGCAGGCGACTTGACGGTGCCGGACCCGGAGGGCATGGCCGTAGTGATCTTCACCTCAGGCACCACCGGCCGCCCGAAGGGCGTCACGCACACCCACGGCGACATCGTCGCCGCCGCTCGCCGCGTCGCTGCCGCCTACGCCCGCACGAGCGACTACCGGCCCGATCCTGCGCCGGCGCACCTGCCTCCTGGAGTCGTCTTCAACCCTTACGGTCACATGGCCGGCTACAGCCGCCTCGCGTTCCGCATGTGGATCGGTCGTCCGACCGTCATCCTCCCGAGGTTCACGGTGCCGGCGGCTCGGGCTCTCCTCGCTTGCTTCCGGATGGACACGCTGCAGCTGACGCCCACGATGATCTACATGCTCGCCACGGCCGAGGAGGACATTGACCTCGGCGCGGTCAAGTACGTGACCTCCGGTACGGCGCCGCTGTCGATCGACACGCGGGAGCGGTTTGAGCAGCGGTTCGGTGTCCCGGTCATGCAGGCCTACGGGATGACCGAGGTCGGCGCAGTTGCCCAAGAGCGCTACGACGACGTCGTGGCGGGGCGGCGTGGGCCGGGCTCCGTCGGCCGGTTGGCCGAGGGCGTGGAGGTGCGAATCCGCCACATGGATGACGACCGGCCGGCAGGGGAGGGCGAGATCCTCGTCCGCACAGACGAGGCCTCGGCACAGTTCCTAGGTGGCGCCGCGGTTCCTATCGACGAGGACGGGTGGTTCGCCACCGGTGATGTCGGTCGCCTGGACGACGGGATCCTGTACATCACCGGTCGGGCGCAGGAGAAGATCATTGTCGGTGGGTTCAACGTGTACCCGGCCGAGGTCGAGGACGTGGCGCGGCGCTCGGTTCTGGTGCATGACGCCGTCGTCGTCGGCCTGGCCGACGAGCGCCTCGGTGAGCGGCCGGTGGCGGGGATCGTCTGGGCCGGCGAATCGGACGAGCCCGCGCTCCTTGAGGAGTTGCGTGAGCAGCTGGCCCCGTACAAGGTCCCTCGCGCGACCTTCCCCATCGTCGTCGTGCCGCTCACCCCGCGCGATAAGGTCGACCGGCGACGGGCCGCTGAGCTCGCAGTCGCAGCTCTCGACCGGCGCGATGGCGACACGTCGTGACGGGTCGTGGCTGGATCGACGGACGTGACCCCGCGGCGTCTCTGCTGTTGGCACACACTACCTCGTCCCCGCCACGGCCAGCTCGCTCTCCTCGACCGGGCACCGCTACTGCTCGCCAGCGGCCGCCCGCCTGTATATCACTCGATCGTGCGTCGCCGGCAACCGCCGTTTCCCTCAAGAAGTGCGGGTTGAACGAGATTGAGATCGACCACATGCGGCGCGACTACGAACTCGAGCAGGGCCTGACGGCGGAGATGATGGAACACCGGACTCGAAGGTCGCCTCGAGGCAAGCCAGACGGGCGCGCAGCCGGCCTACGTCGACATTGTCTCCGCTGATCGCAATCTATGGTGGCCGACCCCGGGTTCAATCGGAGCTGCGCGGATCAGACCGCGGGATACGCGTCAGCCATCACCCGCAATTGGTTCTTCAACAACTTGTCGAGCGTCCCGGTGGGGAACTCATCCACGAAGAACACCGCTCGGGGCACCTTGAAGTCGGCGAGTCTCTCGCGGCAGGTCTCGATGATCGTCGCCTCTAGACTCGCATCATTCTCGGCACCGGGGCCCTTGATGACGAACGCGACCACGACTTCGCTGAGGAACTCGTGGTGCTTGCCCACGACGGCGACGGCGGCGACGCCGGGAAGGCCGGTGATGGCTTCCTCGACTTCGCGGGCTGAGACGTTCTCGCCACCCACCTTGAGCAGGTCCTTGTCGCGCTCGCGGTAGTAGATATTGCCGCCTTCGCCTCGCACAACCATGTCACCAGTCTTGAACCAGTCGCCCTCGAAAGCCCTCTCGTTCGCCTCGGGGTTGGCGTAGTACTCCAGGAAGAGCTGCACACCGCGGACGCCGCGAACCCAGAGCTCGCCAGTCACCCCTTCAGGGCAGACTTCGCCGGTGTCCTTGTCGACGATCGCCACCTCGTATCCCGGCGACGGGTGGCCCATCGACCGTTCCGGCAGGTGCTCGGACGGCTTTCCGGAGATCGCATGCGTCACGGTCTCGGTCATCCCGTACGCCGCGTACACGGCGAGGCCGAACATCTGCTCGATGACCGGCATGATCAGTCCGAATACGCCGACGCGCAGCTTCGTCTCGGGTCGATCGGGCGCGCCGAGCGCGCCGAAGACGAACGGCATCAGTGAGATGTGTGTGACGCGATTGCGGGCGACTACATCCCAGAAGCGGCTGGTTGACCACTTCGCCATGAGCACCGTCGTCGCCCCTACACCGAGGGCGGAGAAGAACGACCAGCTCTGTGCGTTGACGTGAAACAACGGCAGGTAGATCAGGTAGCAGTCGTCGGTGCCGAGGTCGATGGTGCGAGGGCCTGCCCGGCTGGCCCAGACGGCGTTCGCGTGCGTGTGCACTACCGCCTTAGGCCTCGCGGTGGTGCCGGAGGTGAACATGATCCCGAAGGGCAACATCGGTTCGATCGGGCGCCCCGGCCACGAGTCGATGTCGCCGTACAACGCGGCGAACGGATCGGCGTCATCGCGCGCCGAACCCGCCCCGATAGTGACCACCCACTTCAGGGCGTCTCCGCATGCGGCGATGTGCGACGCGTAGTGCGCCTGGGTGATCGCCCCCACGCACCCGGTGTGCTCGACGCACCAGGCGACCTCCGACGGCACTGAGCGCGTATTTGTGGTGACCGCGACAGCCCCGACGGTGGCGGTCGCCAGCCAAGCCAGCAGCATCTCTGGAGAATTCTCGGCGTGGATCAACACGCGGTCGCCGCGGGCGACACCGAGCGCAACAAGCCCAGCCGCGAGCCGGCGCGTCGCTACGTGCAGCTCGGCGAAGGTCCACGACTGCGCCGGTCCGTCAGCGGGCTCCCAGATCAACCCGAGGTGCGACGGCTTCGCGTCGGCCCAACGGCGAAGCAGCCACGGGATGTCCTCTCCCGCAGTCTGAAGGCCATTGCCACCATCCATCGGTCCTCCTCGTTCGCATGCCGCCACATCTCCGCGCCGGGTCTGATGCTCGTGGCGCCGCACCTCCAGGCTGACGGTTTTACACTTTATCCTCATGCGCTCGGTCGGCCCGACCGACCGGACCAGGCGCGTCGGTCGAGTCTCCTCCCAAACAAGCCAGCTCAGACGAGGACGTGATGTGCAAGATCAGATCGACATCATCGACGGTGTTGTCTGGGGCCGCAACCAGACCGAGGGCCCGCGGCCTTCGAGAGAACGCCCCGGTCGCGACCCCCGGCACGGCCTGTGGGGCGTCTCGACGTAGAACCTCGTGAAGCGGGGTGTCCAGTCAGCCGCTCCTGTACAGAAGCGCCGGCGCCATCCGCCCGGATCAGGGCCCAATTCCGATGAAGATCGACATGGGACGATCCCGACCACCGACAGCGGTGGAAGCTCGTCACCGAGGGCTTTACTCCGCGGTGGATCCGGGACCAAGAAGACGCGCTCCGACGGACAACTCCGACGCTGATTGACGCCGTCGCCGAGCGCGGAGAATGCGATCCCCTGTAGGACATCGCTGCTTGGCTTCCACTGATCACCGTCGGTGACATCCTCGGGGTCCTCCCGCCCGACCGTGACCAGCTGCTTGAGTGGAGCGACGACATGGTCCGCGGCCTCGGCGGCGCTGAAGAGAGTTCCTCGTCAAAGCGATGACGGCTTTCGTCGGCCACGCGGGAGTACGCCACCAAGATCATTGAGGCGCGCCAGGCGTCATGGTCGATCCACCTGAGATGGGTGGGTCTGTCATGCCGTCGTTTGGCCTCAGTTTATAGGGTGATTGTTCGGGATCGGTGGTTGGCGAACTCAGCTGCAAACGTCGGATCGCGCTGAGAGGATCGCTTGTAGGCGCTCCTGGACCTCGCTTAGGAAGTGGTCGTCGGTGAAGACGTAGCTGCGGCGCCGACGGATGGCATCGACCACGTTTCCGGCTACAGCGGAAGGCTCGACTGTGCCGATCGGGTTCATCGCGGTTCTGATCAGTCCGGGCATGACGACGCTCACTCCGACCGGCGCAGCAAGCGCCTCGAACTCGGCGCGCAGCACGTCGGAAAGCCCGAGAACTCCGTGCTTGGCCACGGTGTAAGGCCCGACCTGGCTCATGGGCAGGACGGCCGCCATCGACGCGATGTTGACTACGTGGCCTTCCTGGCCTGAGGCGAGAATCAGAGGGACGAAGGTACGGATACCGTGGATCACTCCCCAAAGATCGATATCGAGGACTCTGTGCCACTCCTCCAGCGTGATCTCCCACGAGTTGCCCATCATGACCACACCGGCGTTGTTCACGGCCACGTGGAGAGTTCCGAAGCGTTCGATGGCAGCCCGACCGACGCGGTCGACGGCGTCGGAATCGCGGACATCGACGGGGACTGCATGGATATCGGCGCCCTGGTTGCGCAGCCGGGCAGCCTGGGCCCCAAGGTGGACCTCGTCGACGTCGGCCATGACCACTCGCATGCCCTCGCCGACGAACGCTTCAACAATCGCTAGGCCGATTCCGTTGGCGGCGCCGGTCACGACCGCGGTCTGGCCTGCGAGCTGATCCATCGTCAGCGGATCGTACTCGGAGTCGCTCGCCCAACGCTCGCCGGCGCCACCGGCGAGCTGCTTATGGTCGGCAGCGGCGCTCGTTACTTGTAGCGAAGTAGCATCTCGCCTGGTAGGTAACGCTTTGGAAGGAGGATAAGGGACTTGGTCCGCTCGACGAGTGCGACTTTCCCTTACTGATCGTGGTTGCCGGCGGTTTCCATCCCGATCTTGGCCGTGTGGCCCGCTTTCTGCCGCGTGCTGCGGTCGGTCCGCGGACGTTGAGACCGGTTCGGATGCTCATGGGCTTAGTGACCGCGGTGCCAGCCAAGAATGTGGTGGTGGAGTCTGTCGGTCCGATCTCGCTACGGGTGCACCGACCGGTGTCGAGCGATGGGCGTTTGCCGGCACTGCTTTGGATCCATGGCGGCGGCTACGTGATGGGCAAGGCCGCCCTCGACGACGCCGTGTGCCGCCACTTTGCGGAGAAACTCGGGATAGTCGTTGCCGCGGTCGACTACCGCCTCGCGCCCGAACATCACTTTCCCGTCCCGCTACATGACTGTTACGACGCTCTCGCCTGGCTCGCCCGACAACGATACGTTGACCCGAATCGCCTAGCTGTCGGCGGCGCGAGTGCTGGTGGCGGACTTGCCGCTGCGGTGGCCTTGCTGGCGCATGAGCGCGGGGACGTGCCGATCGCTTTTCAGTTGTTGATATACCCGATGCTCGACGACCGGACAGCAGCCCGTAACGACCTCGACGAGACCAGGTTCAGGCTGTGGAACCAGAACGCAAACCGTTTCGGGTGGCAGGCCTACACCGGTCACCTACCCGGATCGGTCGAGGTCAGCGGGCTCGCCGCCCCGGCGCGCTACCAAGACCTATCCGGGCTGGCGCCGGCATGGATCGGGGTAGGAACATTGGACCTCTTCTACGAAGAAGATGTCGCCTACGCCAGCCGACTGAAAGACGCCGGCGTCGAGTGCGAACTGGACATAGTAGATGGCGCCTTCCACGGTTTCGACAACATCCGACCGAAGGCCAGAGTGTCGCAAGCCTTTCGCTGCGCCCAAGTCGCAGCACTTGCCGCAGCCCTAGGCTGCCCCGCTGGGGCAACCTAGGTCATGCCGATCGTTCAAATACGGCTGCAGTTTCCAAAGCTACTCGAAGAAATATTTCAATCCGACGTTGAGGCGAGCGTTCCAGAACAAGCTCGGCGTGGGGTGTCGAGCAGGCCACCGTCTCAGAACACGCGCGAGCCGATCTTGGTTCCGTCGGAGCGCCCCAAAGTGCCGTTCATGGGCAGCGGCTGACGGGCTCCGCGGACGGCGAAAGCCGGGGGAGTGGGACTCGGCCTGACCCGGTGGATGAGCGTACGACGTAGAGCGGCTCCTCGTCGATCCTGACGTGTCGCACATCAGGATCATGCGTAGACGCAGAGTGAGATTTACGTCATGGAGGGAGCTAGAAGAGTAGGAGGAGCGGCTTGTGGAAAACCCATCCGACCACTCTTCGAGGTGAGGTGCTGTGGTGTGTTTTTGTGGTGCTGGAAAATTAAAAATAGGCTCTGACCAGCACTTATGTCGCGTCGATCATGAAGTTTGGGAAGTCTGCGCACCGGTTTCACGGCACGGCGATGACCAGCACTTTCGCGGAAACGGGCCGGTCGTGGCCGGTTTGGCTTGTTGTACCGAGCGGCAGGGAGTTGCACCGACAGGCACGCTTTTGTGGTGCAAATGTGGTGCACGAGACATTGAGGGGAGACTCGAACCACGCTCTGTTGGGAGTCATGATCGGGGGAGGAGTTCGTCGGTGGTCCGCTGGGCTGGGTAGCTTGGATCGCCTTGGTGCCTGGCCGATGCTTATTCGGGATCCTTCAGGGCTAGACGCCGATTCAAGCGTGCGGTGATCCGGGCCCGTTGAAGGACGGCGTCGATGTCGGTGGATTGCACGCCGGGTCTGCTCCCGCGTCGGTTGATGGTGATCCTTCGGGTCTTGGCTAGCCCCCGGAACCCGCTGGGGGAGAGACCTAATCGATCGGCCGCTTGTTGGATGGTGAGCCACTCTCCCAGCCTGTCGGGCGGGAGAGGAACGGTCATAGCTGTTGACGGAGCCAGTCTTGGGCCTCGTCCGCGACGGACGGCTGAAACGGACCGAGACGGTCGACTAGGTTGGCGCGTTGATGGCGTCGGCTGGCCGCGTCGATCAGAAGCAGTGCGCCGCCCCAAGTCAGGAGCCCAACTGTCGCCTGAAGCCACAGCACGCCACTAAACGATACTGCCCTGCCCGACATGGCTGGTGACGGTCGGCGGGCCGCCATAACCCTCATGGTCGGCGCGGCTGGGCCGTTCACTCGTCCCGTCATCTCCTCACGAAAGACCTGGTCAATGACCCGACCCGAAGGTGGCACCCTTCAGGTGCAGGAAGGTCATCGAGTCGGCTTTAAGTCTCAGGGTGAGGGTTGGGTAGGGCGGCCTCGAATCGGGAGATCTCGAGTAGGTCGGTAACCAGACGGGAGAACGATTGGACCTGTTCTTGGAGGATGTCGACGGCCGCGCACGCTTCTGGTGGGAGGCTGGCGCGGCGGCGCTGGACGACTGATACGGCCGAAGCGAAAGCGGCGGGGGGACCTCGGAGATCGTGGCTGACATCAGAAGCGAATCGCTCTTCCCGGCGCGCCCGTTCGGCGAGCTCGTCGACCATGTGGTTGAAGGAGGTGACCAACGGTCGTAAGTCGGAGTCGGAGATCACGGAGGGCAGTCGGACGTCGCTGTGGCCGGCGCCGATCTCTTCGGCGACTTGCGATACGGTCCGCAACGGCCGCAGGATGCGCCTGCTCACCAGCGTCCCTGTCAGCGCGCCGACGATGGCGGCGACTGCGGCACCTACGGATAACACCGAGGCGAGGACGTTGAGGGTGGGGTCGACGTCGTTGAGGGGTTCAAGGACGTAGAGACGTGCCGATGACTCGGCGATTGGAACGCCGATGGCCAGGAGGGGTCCATCCGGTCTGTTGACGGTCTGTCGTGCTGCGCGATCGGAGGCTACCGCCTGCTGCAAAGAGCTGGGGATCTGTGACTGGCCGACACCGACCGTGCTCGAGTACCACTGCCCGTTTTGTTCCATGAGAGCATCGCTGGTCGCGGTGACCTGGAGCCCCGAAAGCAGCGCGTCGTAGTCGGCCTCGCCCGAGCTGAGCCGGCTGCGGATCGGACGGGCGGAAGTGTAGTCCTGGCGTAGGGTCGCGTTGTCGCGGTCGTTGACTATCCAGTTGCGGACCGAGATGTACGTGAACAGTGACAGGACACCGGCGAGGAGCATAGCGACGATCCCGAAGGCCACAGTTGCTCGAAGCCGAAGGGACAACGCCGACCAACCCTTCTGTCCCGTCACGGTCCCGACCGTCGACTTCGAAGAGTTTACTCCCGACGCCGGAGGCGCCAGGCTGCAGGCAGCGCCGAGGTGTCTCTATCCGTCGCAGTCAACCCCGTGAGCGCCGGTCGGGGGGCGTCGATCCCGATTGGCACACTGTCCGCCGTGACCGAACCCGGTCCCGATTCGCGCCGGGTGGCGGGACTGACTACAGAGGAGGTCGCGCATTCCCATCTGGCGACGAGCCTCCGCTCCGACTTCCGATTCGACTCTTTTGCACTGCTCATGAGGGTACTTGGACCGCGGTCTCGGCGCCGGGTCTCACCTCCAATTCTCTCGTGACCAGGCAAACGCGCCGCCGACCTAAGCGCGGTAAAGATCGGAGGACGGTCTGCGTCACACCCTTATTTCCCCCACTCTCAACCGCAGGTCAAAGTCACTTTCCCCTCCGAGACCGCTAAAGAACCAGGGCTCTTCCAGGCAGCCGAGGTGCTCAGCCGGCGGACGACTGGTCGTCGTCGAGCACAACGGCGTATGAGCCGATACCCAAGAGGGACCCGGCTGGGAGGCGCCGATCGCCGATGACCAGGTCCTTCAGCGCTCCACTACCGGCGTCGAAGGTGACGTCATCGACTTTGCCCAGCTCGTTGCCCCGCTCGCTAAGCACTCGCTTGCCGACGAGTTCGAGCTTTCCCTCGGCGGTGTCTCGCTCCCGGTCATCTCCTGGTGGTCGGAGGCTGTCCCCGTCGGCGACCATAACAGCGTCAGGACCGAATCCGCTCACCTGCGCCCATTCCACCAACCGCACGTTCTTGCCCCGCCCGATGAAAACGGCGGCGACTCTCCTCTGCTCGGCATCGACGAGAAAGTGGCTCACGTCGCCCAGATGCTTCGCAGTCGCCCGGCTGATCACCTTGCGCCCACTGCAGTCCCGGAACGATTCGTTCACGTCAGCCCCAATCGGTTCCGGAATTCGTCCACGGACGCCCCAAGGCCGACGAGATCGTCATGCACGAACTCCTCGGTGATATTAGGGACGACGAGCGCAACTCCCGAAACGGAAAGCTGCGCCGGCAGCGGAATGTAGCCGCGCCCGCCGCCGGTTTTGTCGATCTGGTAGCCGACCACCTCACCACTGCTGCCCACCAGTAGGACCAAATCAGCGACAGCACCCAGACTCGCTCCTCCTTCGGTCAATACGTCGTTACCCACCACGTATCGCTCGGTGTCGGGATGCCCCACATCGTCGGAAGCATCCTCGGCAGCGACAAGGCTGGAGTCATCGAGAACCATCACAGCGTGCTCGCCTATGGCATGGATCGCTTCGGCCGGAAGGACCTCTCGACTCCGCCCGGCCAAAAAACCGCGCTTGTTGAGGGTCAGGCCCACCAAGCGACCAGCTTCGGGGCTGTAGATCACATCGCGCACCTCGGCTACATCCTCTCCGCCCCGGACCGTTACCACTGGGAGCCCCCGGATCTGCGAAGCGGTCATGAGCAGCCTCATCGCTTGCCCTTCGTGGCGATCACTCCTCCGCCCCGTCGCCACCGGCGAAACCTGACGAACAGCACCGCCGCCACCACCACGACGATCACCACCGCGATCAGCCAGCCAATCACACCCATCCCAGCTGATGCTACCCATCACCACCCGCCTCCACGGCCGAAGCGGAGCAGAAGCACCACGGGCGGAAACCCCAGAGCGAGGGCGAGGCTCAGAATGTCGCCTCCCGAGCCGTTCCGTGCCATATGCGTCGGCGGTGGAGAAACGGCTCTTGGAGAAGAAATCCAGATCCAGCATGGGGTAGCGGCTACGAGCCTCCCCGACCACGAACGAGCCAAGAACGATCAGGCTGACGGACCCGACTTCGAGTACCGGCGCCGACGCCCAACCCGGGTCGGGGTTTAGATGATGGCCACGGCAACAGACCCCAACCCGGCAATCAACCAGGGCCGCTCCCGACCTGATCGGACCGCTAGGCCGCCGGGTTCTCCAAGTCGGGCACCACCACAACGGCTGCGACGAAGACGGCGACCAACGATCGGGACGTTGACCAGAAACACCGAACCTCTCCAGAAGTTGGCCAGCAGCACACCAGCGGCGATGGGGCCAATCGAGATGACGGTGCCATCCTCCGCGCCAACGCGCGATGGCTCGTGCCCCTTCGGTCGGGTCGCGGAACGCGTCGCTGAGGATTGACAAGACGAGGGAATCGTTAGCGCCGAGCCCGCCCCATCACAGCGCGCAAGTCGATCAACAGGTCCACCGAGTCGGAGAGTAAAGGCCAACCACCGAGGGCGGCCCGGTTGGCCAGGTTCGCGTCAACTAGCACCCGGTCCGTTGGTTAGACCCACCAGGACAGTCCCGCGCGGCCCACACGGCTTTACGACGGCACCTACGCGGTGTCGGTTGATGGTTGGAGCGTGAGAGAATGGTGTGGAGGCAAGCATTGTCAATGGCGTCGGAGAGTCGTCGATGACTTCGGGTGCGTGCTCATGGACCGGTCGCCGTTCCAGGGGTGTATGGTGATGGGTGACACGACAAGTGCCCTGACGTGTCGAGCCACCTTTAGCTGGCTCGCGAGCGATGCTCCGGACCCTGGTAGCGCCATCTTCGCAGCGCTGATGCCAGGAGAATGCCATGACTCGCACCGACTCCCCATCCTTACCCATCCCTCGTCACAGTCTGTTGCCGTACACGGGATGCGGCGCTGATCCCGCAGCCGTCCGGCTTCAAGGCGAATACGACTGTCCACGGCGGGCTGGGTGCAGGAGACCTTGTCTCGGGCGATGAATCACGACGATCCTGACCTTGTCACCGACCTGAGCGGAGTTGAGCTCACGAATGCCAACCGCCGGGGACCTTGAATCGTGGCGGGAGAACGGCGGCTACGAATTCTGGCCCGACTCGCCGGCGAGACGACACCAGGGACGGAGACCAGACGGCTCTGTGAGGTCTGTGCCGACGTCACCGCCATGAGCGGCGCCGGGATCATGCTCATGTCTGGTGACGTCCCTCGCGGCTCGGTGTGTACCACCAACAAGGTGAGTGACGTCATCGAGCAACTTCAGTTCGGGCTCGGGGAGGGACCCTGCGTGGACGCCTACCACCAGGACCGGCCCGTGCTCGAGCCCGACCTGGACGAACCGTCCACGCCGCGATGGCCTGCCTTCGCCGGCCCGGCGGTGGAGGCGGGCGTGCGGGCCATTTTCGGCTTCCCTCTGCACGTCGGGGCGGTCCGTCTCGGGGCGCTCAACCTGTATCGCGATCGGCCGGGGCCGCTCAGCGATGACCAGCACGCCGACGCGCTGGTCATGGCCGACGTCGCCGCCCAGGCATTGCTGCTGCTTCAAGCCGAGGCGCCACCTGGGGAGCTAGCCGCCGAGCTGGAGTCCGGCGCCGACTTCCACTTTGCGGTTCACCAGGCTTCGGGGATGGTCGCGGCCCAACTCGACGTCAGCGTCGGGGAGGCCCTCATCCGGCTGCGGGCCCACGCCTTCGGCAACGACCGGGCCCTCGCCGGCGTCAGCGAAGATGTAGTGGCCAGGAGGCTGCGCTTCGATGACCGAAGCGGTTAGAAAGACCCATCACCATAAGGGGCCTCCCATCGCGAAGTTCATCCAGCCAGCCAGGCGGAGGCGTACCATTTGGGGAGTGGCCCTGTTTTTGGGGCCGGCCCAGGCCTAGCCCGCGGCGACTTGGAGATCCAATGCCCAGAGAAGCACTGCTTGCCCGAACGTTCGTGGAACTCGCCGACACCCTCGTCGATGACTTCGACGTAGTCGAACTGCTCACCCGGCTTGCCGACCGGTGCGTGGAATTATTCGACATCGCCACCGCCGGGATCATGCTCGTCGCACCCGACAGCGATCTGCGGGTGATGGCCTCCTCCAGCGAAGCCATGCGCGTGCTGGAACTGTTCGAGCTACAAGCCCACGAAGGCCCATGCCTTGACTGTCACCGCAGCGGGCGACCGGTCCTGAACCAGGACCTGGCCGCCATGAACGGCCGCTGGCCGCGCTTCGCGGCCAGAGCGCTCGCGGCCGGCTTCCACTCGGTGCACGCGTTACCCCTGCGGCTGCGCGGCACCGTCATCGGCGCCCTCAACCTGTTCCAACTCGATCCGGGCGAGATGCGACAAGCCGATGTCGACGCCGCCCAGGCATTGGCCGACGTCGCCACCATCGCCATCCTCTCCCACCGCGCCTCGCTCGAGGCCCAGACTCTAAACGAACAACTGAACACCGCACTCAACAGCCGCATCATCATCGAGCAGGCCAAAGGAGTGATCGCCGAGCGAGCCGGCCTCAACATGGAACAGTCGTTCAGCGTCTTGCGCGGCTACGCCCGCACCCACAACCTCCGACTCCAAGCAGTCGCCCACGACGTCATCGACGGTTCTCTAGCCCCAGCCGCTCTCGACCGCCCCCCGCCCGCGAGACCGTCCTAAACGGGCAACGCGGCGAACCGTCGCGCCGACCGGTTCGCGCATTTGCTCGCTCCGTCCGTGGACCCAGGCCAGACAATCACGAGGCAGCGAGGCGGGCTTCCAGAAACCCACCCGCTTCCTACATCACTCTCCGAGGTTCAATCTGCAAGAGACCCCGGCATGGTTCTCCGGGTGCCACGAAGAACCGATGGACCCCGGCTACGAAAGCGACAGCGGCAGCTCGACCAGCTGCAGACTGATCCTCGAAGTCGAGAACGTCCGAGCCCGTTACTCCGAGAGTCTCGACGAGCTCATCGAGAAGTGGGCGGCTCATCGCCCCGCGGTCAACGTCGACTCCGGCGCCGACCGACCAGCCTCCGGCCCGGCGGCCAACACCCCGCGGCCAGCTGGCGTCGATCGCACCCCACGCACGGACCGATGGAGGCGCCCCTCTTCGTGTCGTCTTCGCCTGGCAATCCCCAATGACTACGGGCTTGATGCCATATCGGGAGCAGCATCCACATCGTCAGGACCATACCGGGACGGGTATCAACGGCGATCCTCCCTTGCCGGAACAACGGGACCCCACATCAGCCCGCGAGCCGCTTGCTCAGCTTGCTTGGCCCGTGGCTTCGGCCCGCTGTCGTGGTAACGTGTGGTCGACACGGGTTGCGTACCCGCACCGTGTTGGATTTTGCCACCAGCACCGGCACCCTCCCGGGGGCGTTGCTCCAGACCTTGGTAGCGCATCAAGCGAATGCGTTCACCGAGTCAGGGAGGTTGGCCAATGGCCCACCCAACGCTTCACCAGTCCGCGATGAGCCCTACAGGGCACATCGGTAGTGCTTGTCGTCATCTTGTCCTCGTTCCCGCCGCGACCATAGAGGGCTTCGCCTCGTGTGAGCTGGGCGGAGGAAGCATCCGATGAAGAACCCCGTCGAAGTTCTCGGGAGTCCGTCCGAGCGGACCAACCCCGGCGTATGGGAGTGGCTGAAGCAGTCGAAAGTGGCGGCGGTCGTGTGGCTGGCCATGAGGGTTTGGCTTGGAATCATGTGGATCCAAGCCGGCTGGGCGAAGTTGTGGGGCGCCGAGAACTCGGCATTCCTGCACCACGACGGAAGCGGGGTCGCCGGGTTCGCCGCCCATGGCAAGCCTGCGTACACGTGGTGGGGGAGTTTCCTGCACAGCTTCGTGGTGCCGAACTCCGGCTGGATCGGCATCCTGGTCGCCGTGGCTGAGTTCGCTATCGGTATCGCCCTGGTGGCCGGAATCTTCACTCGGGTGGCCGCCCTCGGGAGTCTCGCCCTGCTATTCACCTACGTGATGTCAGGAACGGCAAGCGTGTGTGCGTTCTACGCACTGTTCGCGATCGTGATCCTCACCATGTGGAGGACATCCAGCTGGATCGGATTCGACGGTGTGCTGGCCAACTACCGCCACCGTCATCCGGTCGCCCAGCACCACATCCGCGGGCGAGGGAACCGAACCCCCGCCGCGACTGTCGACCTCACGCACGTACCGCCTCGCGACGACACAGCAGACTCGAAGGTCGTTTCCGTCCCCTGAGGCCTCGCCGGCCCTTCGCCGACACATCAACAGCAAGAGAGCGTGTTCCCATGAAAGCTGCAGTAGTCCACGATTTTCGTAAACCGTTGAGCATCGATGACATACCGAAGCCGGAGCCACGTTCAGGCGAGGTCGTCGTAAAGGTCGAGACGTGCGGGGTGTGTCACACCGACATCCACGCCGCGCATGGAGACTGGCCGATCAAGCCGACCCCCCCGTTCGTCCCCGGACATGAGGCGGTCGGATTGATCGAGCGGATCGGCTCAGAGGTGAAAGGCCTGCGCGAAGGAGACCGGGTGGCCGTCCCGTGGCTGGGCTGGGCGTGCGGGGCATGTGAGTTCTGCTCGTCGGGACGCGAAACGCTCTGCCCGAACCAGCAGATGACCGGCTACACAGTCGATGGCGGTTACGCCGAATACGTCCGGGCCCACGCTTCTTTCGTCGGTCGGGTACCCGAAGGCGTCGACCCCCTCGACGCCGCCCCTCTTAGCTGCGCCGGGGTCACCACCTACAAGGCCGTCAAGGTCTCCGGAGCGCGATCGTCAGACCTGGTCGCCATCTACGGGATCGGCGGACTGGGCCATCTGGCCTTGCAGTATGCCCGCATCGCCGGCGCTTCTGTCGCGGCGGTCGATCTGGTGGACAGCAAACTGGCCCTGGCCCGAGACCTGGGCGCCGAGCACACCGTCAACTCGGCCATCGACGACCCGGTCGAAGCCATCCAGGCTTTGGGCGGGGCCGACGTCGCCATCGCGGTGGCCGTATCGCCGGTGGCGTTCGAACAGGCCTTCCGCAGCCTCAAACGGGGCGGCACGCTGGTATTCGTCGCCCTGCCGGCCGACAACACCATGCAACTGCCCATCTTCGAAACCGTGCTACATGGGATCACCGTGGTCGGATCGATCGTCGGGACCAGAGTAGACCTGGCCGATACCTTCCAACTTCACGCCGAGGGCCGCACCCGCGTCGTGCGCGAGACCCGCCAACTCGAGCAGGTCAATGACGCCTTCGAGCAGATCGAGAAAGGCGCAGTCGACGCCCGCCTGGTATTCGATCTCCGATAACCCAACACCAGAATGTCGAACCAGCCCAACGAAAGCCGGAAGCATGGACACACCCAGAGACATCACCTTGACCAGCGAGGAACTGCGGATCCTGGCCGTCCTCGAAGGCCAAGCCGGCTGCGATGACCCCAACCTCGAACTGTCCCTGACAACCGGATCGCGCGCCGCTCGGCTTCATTCCCGTCGAGTAGTCGACATCGCGGCGGTGCTGCTTTTCGTGGCCGGCGTTGCCCTCATGCTCGCGACTTTCGCCGAGTGGCCCATCGTCGGCGTCGCCGGCGTTGTCGTCCAGGCGATCGCCCTGTGGGTCACGTTTTCCCGCTGGACCCCTCGCGTCGGTCTCGGTCTTCGACGTTGGGCCGACATCCAGTGGACGCAGTCCGATTTGGCCGACAGGCCGGGTCGGCGATGAGGGTGAGCGATCGCTGCAGACGAGCTGGCGCTTTCCGCGTGGACGGCTCGGGACTGTGGCAGGAACGGCCAGTCTTCGGGCTGGAACCGCCAATATTCCTGCGGGAAACGTTATCTCAGCCGTCCCGGCGCGGCGTATCGCTCACCGGCGCCGTTGCCAGTCTGCCCTACCAACAACTTGGAGGCTGAAACCATGACGACGACCCCGCTTTCGCCTGATCTGCTGGCCAAGATGGATGCCTATTGGCGGGCCGCGAACTATTTGTCGGTCGGCCAGATCTATCTGTACGACAACCCGTTGCTGCGAAAGCCGTTGGAGCTGGCCCATGTGAAGCCGCTGGTGGTCGGCCATTGGGGCACGACACCGGGCCAGAACTTCATCTACGTCCATCTGAACCGGGTCATCAAGGAATACGACTTGGACATGTTCTATGTGGCCGGTCCCGGCCACGGCGGGCCGGCCCTGGTGGGCAACACCTACCTGGAGGGCTCCTACAGCGAGGTGTATCCCGATATCAGCGCCGACGAGGACGGGATGCGGCGACTGTTCAAGCAGTTCTCGTTCCCGGGGGGGATCTCCAGTCATGTGGCCCCGACGACGCCGGGGTCGATCCATGAGGGCGGCGAGTTGGGCTATTCGCTCAGCCACGCCTTCGGGGCCGCCTTCGACAACCCCGGGCTGATCGTGGCGTGTGTCGTCGGCGACGGGGAGGCAGAGACCGGCCCACTGGCCACGGCGTGGCAGTCCAACAAGTTCCTCAACCCGGCGACGGATGGCGCGGTGCTGCCGATCTTGCATCTCAACGGCTACAAGATCTCCAATCCGACTGTCCTGGCCCGCATCGAACCGGAGGAGCTCGACCATTTCCTGCGGGGTTGCGGGTGGACCCCGCACTTCGTGGAAGGCGACGACCCCGAGCAGATGCACCAGCTGATGGCCGCCACCCTGGACGAGGCCATCAGCGACATCAGACGGATGCAGGGCGCCGCCCGTGACGGCACCGCCACGGCCAGACCTCGGTGGCCGATGATCGTGCTGCGCGCACCCAAGGGGTGGACCGGCCCGAAGGTCGTCGACGGCTTACAGGTCGAGGGCACGTTCCGGTCCCATCAGGTGCCGCTCCTGGTGGACTCCGATCATCCGGAGCACGTCGAGCAGCTCGAGGCGTGGATGCACAGCTACCGGCCCGAGGAGCTGTTCGACCACGACGGCCGGCTCATCGCCGAGCTGGCCGAGCTGGCCCCGAAGGGTGATCGGCGGATGGGCGCCAATCCGCATACCAACGGGGGCCTGCTGCTACGCGATCTGCGCATGCCCGACTTCCGCGACCATGCGCTCACCGTGGCCGCCCCCGGGGCGGTGGACGGTCGGGACACCATGGTGCTCGGCGAGTTCCTGCGCGACGTGGCCAAGCTGAACGAGGACGGTCGCAACTTCCGGGTCTTCGGTCCCGACGAAACCCTGTCCAACCTGCTCGGCGCGGTGTTCGAGGTCACCGACCGCCAGTGGGAAGCGCGTACCGTCGACGGCGACGAGTTCCTGGCCCCCGATGGCCGGGTGTTGGATTCCATGCTCAGCGAGCACCAGTGCGAGGGATGGTTGGAGGGCTACCTGCTCACGGGACGCCACGGCCTGTTCAACTGCTACGAAGCGTTCATCCACATCGTCGATTCCATGTTCAACCAGCACGCCAAATGGTTGAAGGTCACCGCCCAGTTGCCGTGGCGACGCAAGATCGCGTCGCTCAACTATCTGCTCGCCTCGCATGTCTGGCAGCAGGACCACAACGGGTTCACTCACCAAGACCCCGGCTTCTTGGACCACGTGGTCAACAAGAAAGCCGACATCGTCCGGGTATACCTGCCGCCTGACGCCAACTGCCTGCTGTCGGTCTTCGACCATTGCCTGCGCAGCCGGCACTACGTCAACGTCGTCGTCGCCGGGAAACACCCGATGCCGCAATGGTTGGACATGGAGGCCGCAGTCGTGCACTGCACCGAGGGGATCGGAATCTGGGAATGGGCCAGCAACGACCACGGCGCCGAACCAGACGTCATCATGGCCTGCTGCGGCGATACCCCCACCCTGGAGATCCTGGCCGCTACCTCCATCCTGCGCCAGCACCTGCCGGAGTTGAAGATCCGGGTCGTCAACGTCGTCGACCTCATGAAACTGCAATCCGCTTCCGAGCATCCCCACGGCCTGTCCGACACCGACTACGACTCGCTGTTCACCGCCGACAAGCACATCATCTTCGCCTTCCACGGCTACCCGTGGCTCATCCACCGCCTCACCTACCGGCGCCACAACCGCAACCTGCACGTCCGGGGCTACAAAGAGGAAGGCACTATCACCACCGCGTTCGACATGCGCGTCCAGAACGACCTCGACCGCTTCCACCTGGTCGTAGATGTCATCGACCGCCTTCCCCATCTCGGCGCCCGGGGCGCGAACCTCAAACAGCTGATGACCGACAAGCTCGTCGAGCACAACATCTACATCGACGCCCACGGCCAAGACCTGCCCGAGATCCGCGACTGGGAGTGGGGCACCCCGACATGACCATCACCCAGCCGCCGCGCGGCGCCATCGAGGCGTGCGACACCGAGCCAGCGTTTCCGGCCAATCTCATCGACCCCGCCACCCTGGTCGATGTCGCCGGTCTGGTCGACCTGGCCAAGGCCCTGGTGGCCGGGGACAAGGGGCTGTTGGCCATGGACGAGAGCACCCCCACCTGCAACGAGCGGTTCGCGGCCGCAGGAATCGAGCAAAACGAGCCGGCCAGACGCGCCTACCGGCAACTGCTGGTGGGCACCCCCGGGCTTTGCGAATGCATCAGCGGGGCCATCCTCTATGACGAAACCATCCGCCAGCACACCAGCTACGGCGTGCCGTTCGCCCAAGCGGTCGCCGACGCCGGGATCATCCCGGGCGTCAAGGTCGACATCGGCGAGACGGCGCTAGCCGCCCATCCAGGCGAGCAGGTAACCGAAGGCCTGGACGGTCTGGTGGACCGGCTGGGCGAGTACCATCAGATGGGGGCACGCTTCGCCAAGTGGCGGGCGGTGTTCACCATCGGCAACCACACCCCCACCTCGGGATGTATAGATGCCAACGCCAGCGGGCTGGCCCGTTACGCCGCGGTCTGCCAACAGGCCGGTCTGGTACCGGTGGTCGAGCCCGAAGTCCTCATGGCCGGCGACCACAACCTGGCCCGCTGCGAAGAGGTGACCGAGGCCGTCCTGCGGGCGGTGTTCGCCCACCTGGCCGACCAGCGGGTGGCGTTGGAGGCCATGATCCTCAAACCGAACATGGTGCTCCCAGGATCGGCCTGCCCCACCCAAAGTGGCGTCGAAGAGGTGGCTGACGCCACGTTGCGCTGCTTGCGGCGCGCCGTGCCCGCCGCCGTACCGGGCGTGGCGTTCCTGTCTGGCGGACAACCCGGCCAACTGGCATCGGCCCGCCTGAACGCCTGCAACCTGCGGTTCCCGTCGGCGCCGTGGGAGCTGGCGTTCTCGTTCGCCCGGGCTATCCAACACCCGGCCCTCGAGATCTGGGGCGGCGACAGAGCCAACGTCACCGCCGCCCAAAACGCCCTCTATCACCGGGCCCGCTGCAACCAGGCGGCCCGGCGCGGCGAATACAGGCCGGTGATGGAGAGGACGCAACGGTCATGACGATCAGCGAGCAAGCCAAGCCGGGGACCGCCCGGCACCACAAGGCCGACAAAAAGCATCAGGCCGAACCGGGACCGGTTGGCGACCAAGACAGCGCGGCCCCGAAGCAGGCAACAGCGGAACAGTCGCCTGGCCAGCCGAGCGCGACCGACGAGCTGAAGTCACTCCCCATGGCGGAAGTACAGAAACGGTTGGGGTCGTCGCCTGACGGTCTCACCCAGGCCGAGGCGACGAAACGGCTGGCCCAGTACGGGCCGAACGAGATCGCCGAAAAGTCCATTAACCCACTCCGCAAGCTCCTCACCTACTTTTGGGGGCCGATCGCTTGGATGATCGAAGTAGCCGTGGTCCTCTCCGGGGTGCTGCGCCACTGGTCGGATTTTTTCATTATCTTGGTGCTGCTGATTGCCAACGCGGCCGTCGGGTTCAGCGAGGAACGCTCCGCCGGTAAAGCCATCGACGCTCTCAAAGCCCAGCTGGCGATCAACGCCCGGGTCCGACGCGACGGGAAATGGACCAACCCGCCGGCGCGCGAACTGGTGCCCGGCGACGTGATCCGGATGCGGCTCGGCGACGTCGTACCCGCCGACGCCCGCCTCCTCGACGGTGACCCCGTCGAGATCGACGAGTCGGCGCTCACAGGCGAGTCGCTGCCCGCCACCCGCAAACCGGGCGACGCCGTGTTCTCCGGGTCGATCCTCCGCCAAGGCGAGATCGGCGCCCTCGTCTACGGCACCGGCGCCGACACCTACTTCGGCAAAACCGCGGAGCTGGTACAAGACACCGGCGCCACCAGCCACTTCCAAAAAGCGGTGCTGAAGATCGGCAAGTACCTGATCCTCCTCGCCCTGGTCATGGTGGCAGTGATCGCGGTGGTGTCGACACTTCGCGGCGAGCCAGTCCTCACCACCCTGCAGTTCGTGCTGGTCCTCACCGTCGCCGCCATCCCCGTGGCCATGCCCACGGTCCTATCGGTGACGATGGCCGTCGGCGCCCGCCTGCTGGCCAAAAAGCAGGCCATCGTCAGCCGGCTGGTCGCCATCGAAGAGCTAGCCGGCGTGGACGTGCTGTGCTCGGACAAGACCGGCACCCTCACCCAGAACAAACTGACCCTCGGCGACACCTACGCGGCGGGCAAAGTAAACGTCGACCAGGTGCTGCTCTGTGGGGCGCTGGCGTCGCGGGCCGACGACAACGACACCATCGACCTCGCCGTGCTCGCCGGCCTGACCGACCACAAAGCCCTACATGGGTACAAGGTGGTCCACTTCCAGCCGTTCGACCCCGTCGGCAAGCGAACCGAAGCGACGGTCAAGGGCGCAGACGGGAAGAGCTTCAAGGTGACCAAAGGCGCCCCGCAGGTCATCCTGGCCCTCGCCGGTGACGCCACGGCGGTCGCCGCCGGCGTCGACAAGGCTGTCGGCGACTTCGCCAAACGCGGCTATCGGTCGTTGGGCGTGGCCCGGGCCGACGGCGACGGCCCCTGGGCCTTCCAAGGCGTCCTACCGCTGTTCGACCCGCCCCGCGACGACGCCAAAGCCACCATCGCCACCGCCGAGGCCATGGGCGTCAAAGTCAAAATGGTGACCGGGGACGCCATCGCCATCGCCCAAGAGACCGCCAGGACCCTCGGGATGGGCACCGACATCCTCGACGCCGCCGGACTCGGCGACGTCAAAAAAGAAGCAACCAACGCCCAAGCACAATCCATCGAGGACGCCGACGGCTTCGCCCAAGTGTTCCCCGAGCACAAATACCACATCGTCGACGTCCTCCAGAAACGGGGGCACATCGTCGGCATGACCGGCGACGGGGTCAACGACGCCCCCGCCCTCAAACACGCCGACTGCGGCATCGCCGTCTCCGGGGCCACCGACGCCGCCAACGCAGCCGCGTCGATCGTACTCATGACCCCCGGCTTGGCCGTCATCATCGACGCCATCAAGGAAAGCCGGAAAATCTTCCAGCGGATGAACAGCTACGCGATCTACCGAATCGCCGAAACACTGCGCGTCCTGCTTCTCGTCACCCTGGCCATACTCATCTTCAACCTGTTTCCCGTTACCGCCATCATGATCGTCATGCTGGCACTTCTCAACGACGCCGCCATCATGTCCATCGCCTACGACAACGTGCGCTACAAGAACCGCCCGGAAGCGTGGAACATGCGCCTCGTGCTCGGGATGGCCACCATCCTCGGTGTCGTCGGACCCATCGCGGCGATCATCCTGTTCTACCTCGGCGACCGCGTCTTCGACCTCAGCCACCCCGAACTCCAAACCATGATGTACCTGATGCTGTCGGTGGCCGGCCACCTCACAATCTTCATGACTCGCACCCGAGGTCCGTTCTGGTCCATCCGCCCCGCCCGCATCCTCTGGGTAGCCGTGCTCGGCACGCAGATCCTGGCCACCACGATTGCTGTCCTCGGCATCTTCGTAACGCCCCTCGACTGGAAATGGGCGGCGTTCGTATGGGGCTACGCCATTGTCTGGTTCCTTTTCACCGACCGCGTCAAGCTCCTTGGGTACCGCCTCCTCGACCCAGCCAAACCGGCAACGGCAACCAACGAGAACAACACGGCAACCAATCACGACAACAGTGCGGACAAGTCCCGCACCGTCGGGGCGGACAGCGCAGTCACCCATGCCTCGGCCCCCGATGCTGAGCAGGCAACGACGGTCGCCGCGTTCCACACCGACACCGACCCCGACGGGGTCTACCACGACAACGACGACTGCCCCTACGGCAGCGAGATCAAAGATCACGGCAACGACCGGCCCGGCCGACAACACCGCCGACACTGCGACTGGTGCACCCAGCACCCCGTCCCGGTATAGCCCCCGGCCCGCCGGGGAAGTCGACAAGGAAAGGTTGTGGGATGAAGCTGCACAGGAACGTCATCGAGGAGCTGATGGTCTGCCCCGGCGAGCCCGCCGGCCTGCCAGAGCGCAGCACCCACAAAATGGACACCCCTTGGCGGGACCACTCGAGCAGCTCAAGTCTGCGACACATCGCCGACCACGATCTCGAGTCGTTCAAACACGAGTTGGCCTCCGCCCAGGAGTTGCTGTACGCCTCCGACACCTACTCGCTGCTAGTGATCCTCCAAGCCCTCGACGCCGCCGGCAAGGACGGCACCATCAAGCACGTCATGTCCGGCGTGAACCCTTAAGGCTGCGACGTCGTCGCCTTCAAAATGCCCTCGGCCGAGGAACTCAACCACGACTTCTTGTGGCGCTGCGCCAAGGCGCTGCTACAGCGCGGACGGATCGGGATCTTCAACCGGTCCTACTACGAGGAAGTCCTGGTCGCCCGGGTCCACTCCGACATCCTCGCCCACCAGCAGCTCCCCCCAACAACCGCGCACGGCGACGAACTGTGGGCGCAGCGCTACGAAGATATCAACAACTTCGAACGCCACCTCCAGCGCACCGGCACCGCCATAGTGAAGGTCTACCTGCATCTGTCCAAAGACGAACAGACGAAACGACTCATGGCCCGGCTCGACGACCCCGCCAAACACTGGAAGTTCTCCACCGCCGACCTGGCCGAACGGGCCTACTTCGACGACTACCAGAGAGCCTATGAGACGTCTATCACGGACACCTCGACACCATGGGCGCCGTGGTACGTCGTTCCCGCCGACCACAAACACGCGGCTCGGGCGCTGGTCGGAGGCATCCTGACCCACACCATCGACCAACTCGACCTCCACCTGCCCAAACTCGGCGCCGAGGAAGAAGACGCCCTCGACACCGCCCGACACACCCTCGCCGCCGACTGAACGCCGCCGCCATCACCCACGCACAGTTCGACAGACAGACTGCCCGGCCCCCGGACAACAGACCCAGACAGCGAAAGCGGTCAGTGCAACTGATCATCGTTCGTCACGGAGAAACCGAATGGACAATCTCCGGGCAGCACACCGGTGTCACCGACCTGCCCCTCACCCCCAACGGTCGTCGACAGGCCGACCGGTTGCAGCCCCTCGCTGCCGGCATCCTCGACGGCCGAGACCCGGTGGTGTACAGCAGTCCTCGAAGGCGAGCGATCGACACTGCCAAGCTGGCCTTCCCCGCCCGGCGGGCAGCGCTGGAGCCGCTTCTCGCCGAATACGATTACGGCGATTACGAGGGCCTGACCGCAGAGCAGATCACCATCCAGAGGCCCGGCTGGGACATCTGGCGCGACGCATGCCCCAACGGCGAGTCGACCGATGAGGTGGGCGCACGGGCCGACACCTTCCTCCGCCAGGCCGTCGGAATATCGTCACAGGCGGCCGTCGTGGTGGTCACCCACGGGCATTTCTCGCGTGTCCTGCCCGTCACTGCGCTGCGACTTACCGCCCGATGGGGTCAGCTGTTCGCCAGCGACACCGCCTCGACCTCTGTCATAGGAGACTACCACGGGAAACGCTGCATACAGCTGTGGAACATGACCGTCGACCCGGCCGATATGCACAAGCGAACAAGACTCCCATCGACAGATCACCAAAGCCGCTTGGCCGACCAGACACTGACCTCGCCGTGACCGCCAACACGAGACAGGCTCGGCGCGCCGTGAGAGGCACAAAGACAGTCGGCCCCGTCGACCCCGAGATGGCCGGTGACCCCTCCGGCGAGCGAAGACAGCCGCAGGGCACACACCGGGCCGCGCCAGCGAAAACAACACGGGCGCAAAGCGCAGGACAAATGAGACCCGTTGACGAACCAAAAGCGCCCGTCGCAAAGGACGTGGCGGCGTGACTGCTACTCCTGCGCCTCATAGACCCGCGCCCCGTCCGCTGGCCACAGCGCGGCCCCACCCCGAAAGTTTCGACACACACGACCGAAGGAGAGCCGATAATGCCAACAGATCACCCCATGCAGCTCGGCATGGTGGGACTCGGGCGGATGGGAGCCAACCTGGTCCGTCGCCTGAGAACCGACGGACACCGGTGTGTGGTTTTCGAGGTCAACCCTGACGCGGTCACCACGCTCGAAGCCGAAGGGGCCACCGGAGCCAGTTCGCGAATTCGTGGAGAAACTGTCCAAGCCTCGGGCCGCGTGGGTGATGGTGCCCGCCGGTGACATCACCGGCCAGACCATCGGAGAACTGGCGTCGCACATGGAACCCGGCGACGTCATCATCGACGGCGGCAACTCCTAATACCGCGATGACATCCGACGAGCCGCACAGCTCGCCGAGAATGGTATCCATCTCGTCGACTGCGGCACCAGCGGCGGGGTTTGGGGAGACGAGCGAGGCTATTGCCTCATGATCGGTGGCGACACCGCCGTCGTCGAAGGCCTCCGCCCTCTGTGCGCCACCATCGCACCGGGTATGACACCGCGACGCGGACCACGGGACGAACCGGTGAGCCCGTCCCAGCCGAGCACGGGTTCTTGCACTGCGGCCCCAATGGGGCCGGCCATTTCGTCAAGATGGTCCACAACGGAATCGAGTACGGAATGATGGCGTCGCGGGCCGAAGGGCTCAACATCCTTCGCAATGCCAACGCCGGCACGACCACCAGCGCCGGCGACGCCGAAACCGCGCCGATGGAACAGCCGGAGTTCTACCAATACGACATCGACACCACTGCAGTGGCCGAGGTGTGGCGGCGGGGCAGCGTCATCGAGTCCTGGTTGTCGGACCTGACCGCCGCCGCGCTCGTCCACTCTCCTGACCTGAGCGAGTTCGCCGGACACGTGTCCGACTCCGGTGAGGGCCGCTGGACGTCGATCGCGGCGATCGACGAAGGCGTCCCCGCCCCAATGCTCACCGGCGCCCTCTACTCCCGGTTCGTCTCCCGCAACCTCGACGACTTGGCTGATAAGGCCCTGCGCCAAGGCTTCGGCGGCCACCACGAGAAGCAAAGCTCAAAGTGATGACAGAGGCCACGCCAGGTGCTCTACGCGGGTTCGGCCACCCGCTCGATGCAGTCCACGGCGATGTCGCCGGCGACGACCCGGTCACATAGCGCGGCCAGCCATGATTGACCACCCTGGCTATGTCGTCGAGCCGTGGTGTCTCAGGGAGACCGAACTCGATCTCGATGTCCTGCCCCAGAGCGAATCGGTCTTCGCCCTGTCAAACGGCCACATCGGCTGGAGGGGCAACCTGGATGAGGGCGAACCCCACGGTCTTCCCGGTTCGTACCTGAACGGCGTCTATGAGTGCCGTCCATTGCCGTATGCCGAGGCCGCCTACGGCTACCCCGAGGCCGGGGAAACGGTGATCAATGTCACCAACGCCAAGCTGATCCGTCTTCTTGTCGATGATCAACCCTTCGACGTCCGCTATGGCCAGGTCCGTTCCCACCAGCGACTGCTGGACTTCCGGGCTGGCCAACTCCAACGCGATGTTGAGTGGGTCTCGCCCGGCGGGAAGTCTTTCGGCATGCCCCGCGTGGCCCAGGAGCCGACTGCAGTATCCGAGCCTCAGCCACGGTCCCTCGCAAGGTTCGGGAGTCTCGGTTCGATCGCACCCTGGGCAGGCACGTGTACGCGCGCAAAGGGGTGTATCGTTGAAGTTGACACGGAATGCGTACCCGCACCGTGTTGGACTCTGCCATTGAAAGCGGCACCCTCCCGGGAGCGTTGCTCCGGACCTCGGTAGCGCAGCAAGAAAATGCGCGCTACCGACCAGGGAGGAACCCAATCGCCGCCACCTTGCTTCCCCCATCCGCGGACACCATCCGCAAGGCCCGATCCGCTCCCACGCTCGCGGTCGTGCACGCAGAAGGGACACGCACCGTTGTCGCCTTACGGGGCGCAACCGACATCTCCGCGCGGCCCGTGCTGTGCGACGTGCTCTCCCGAGTGATCGCCTCGGGCGCTGGCGATGTGGTCATAGACCTCACCAGGGCGACATTCATCGACACCGCCACCGTCCGGGTCTTGGCCACCACACAACGGTTGTTGGATCACCAAGGGCGCAACCTGGCATTCCGGTCGCCCTCGAGGCTGACCGCCAGCGTGCTCGACCTCTTCGGGCTGGCCGGCCTGATCGAGACCTCAGAACCGATCCACCGTGACCACCGACGCCTCGATGGCGACTCACAGCCGGTGTCGACTATCCGGCCTGCCACGAAGAGAGAAAGGAGCCAATCATCTACATCGGAGTAGGAGCGATCGTGCTCATCCTGCTTGTCGTGATCGTCCTGATGATGGTGCGGCGCAGGGCCTAACGGCCACTTCAACCGCCCGACAAACGCCTGAGATTGGTCAGGCCGATCCCGACAGCACGATATTCGACCCAGAGTACCCAAGCGCGTACCTCTGGTCTCTTCCCCCCAAAAGAAAGCAGGAACACAACATGACAACGGTCGACAAAGCCAAGAACACCGCGCAGCAAGCCAAAGGCAAAGTCAAAGAGACGGTCGGAGACGCTACCGGCAATGACCGTCTCAAAGCCAAGGGCAAGGCCGACCAAACCAAGGGCAACCTCAAGCAGGCCGGCGAGCACGTGAAGGACGCCTTCAAGAAGTAGGCCCAGCGCCAACCCGCGGCGCCATCCGCCCGCTCGACTGATTCCGTGGATCCCGGGTCCGGCCGCAGGTCCTGAAATGTGTGGCAGGCGACCCTGTTCTGCTCGCATCAAGCGCAGCCCCGTGTCGATACGGATTCGGATCGTTTGTTCTGGTTGGGCTAGGACCTCGGCCACCTGCCGGTAGGTGTACCCACCGAAATAGGCTAGGACAATGGGTAGGCGCTCGGCGTCGGGAAGATCGGCCAGTGGGCTGGGTATCTCCTCGGTCGAAGCGATCCCAAGGACGCTTAGCTCCAGCTCTTGTGCCGACACGTCTGCCTCGCCGGCTCGCCGGGAGGCGTCAGCCCGCAGAGCGGCGATGCCGTGTTTGTGCGCCTGGGCCAACAGGTGCGAGCCCAGGGAATCCCGGTCCGGATCGAGGTCGTTCTGCGAGCGCCAAATGTCCAGGAATACCTGTTGGGTCACCTCTAGCGCCTTCATCGGGTCGCACAACCGGCGGGCGAGGCCATAGACCGACGCCCCGTAGCGTGCGTATAGACCCGCTAGGGCATCGCGATCACCTCGTGCGATGCCACAGACAAGAGCGAAATCGCTTCGACCCTCGGTCGCGCACGCTGGATCGGACGTAGCCACTGCAGATGTCGACTCACCGAAACGGGTCATCCTGGTGCCGGACCCGACGTTGCTCGCTGACAAATCCGTTCCCTTGCTATTAGTTGGGATTCGGGCCGCCGGGGTCTAGAGCAACACCGTATGCTATGACCGACACTCAAATCGAGATCGTCATGTGAAGATATCAGCGTCATGCGTTGGAAGCCAGTATCAACCGCGTTCGCCATCACCTTCGCCTACCGATTCTCGGAATCCGAAACCCGTAACAACACCCACTTCTAATGATTGGTCGCTGCAGTGACTAGCACGCCGCCACGATGCCGTCCGGTCGAGAGAGTCCTCATTGCTCCGGACTGCTGATCATCACGCTGCCGACGTCAGGGTAAATGGGCTAGCGGGCTCGCCAAGGTGCTGGTCAGCGGCCGCTCTCCAGATTGTCGCTTGGCTGTGCACCACGCGGGCGTACGTTCTCTCGGTTGTTCCCGGGCCTTCGGTGTCATCGTTCCCGCGTACCGGGATAGTCGACCGCGGCGGATAGGGACGCTTATCGCCGACGTTCTGGCACTTCGCACTCTGCTGGGCCCGCCCTGCCCATTGTCTCCGAGCGCGTTCTAGCCTTTGGGCTGGAAGAGGCAAAATCGGGCGCCGGAGGGGTCGGCCACTCTGGCCACTCGCCCGAGGCCGCCGTCTGCAGGCTCGATGATTACGGTGCCGCCGATCGCGCTGAGCTTGGCGACCGAGGCGTCAACATCGTCGCTCTGCCAGAACACCGACCACTGCGGCGATTCTCCAGGCGCCAGTGACTCCACTTCGTCACCGATCCCGGCGATCGGTCGGTTACTATCAGGGTCCATGTAGCCGGCGTAGTGACGGCCATCGACCTCCTCCTCGAGTGGATCCCAGCCGAAGACTTGGCGATAGAAAGCGATCTCTGCGTGGTAGTCGCGGACGTCGATAGCGATGAAGCTCGGGGTGGCATGCTCATGAATTACGGTAAAGCCGGGAAAGGTGCCGGACTGCCAGATGCCAGTAACCGCCCCTGCCGGGTCGGCAATAACGGCTTGGTGGCCGAGAGCGTCGATCGCCATAGCCGGTTGACGGACCGCCGCTCCGCGCGCGGCGGCCAGCTTGAGGGTGCGCTCAATGTCCTCGCTAGCGAAGAAGGGCTTCCACGTGTCGTCGGCGGGCGTGTCACCCATGCCGCTCATCGCCCCGGCAACCGGTGTCCCGGCGCGGGTGAACATGAAGTAGCCGCCGTGGTCGGAGTTCGGCTCGCCTGCCTGCCAGCCAAACAGCTCAGAGTAGAAGTGGCGACTTACCTCGACGTCGGAGGTCCACAGGTCTACCCAACACGGAGCCCCGGTCGGGGCGACGGGACGATTCGTCATCGTTGCTCGTCTCAAGAGAGTGGTTGTTATGCCTTGTAGACCGGCGTCGCTTCTCGAACTCATCGCACTTCACACGACGCTCGGTTCCCGATCAGCCCACTAAGCCGACCGTAGGACGCGGTCATCAGAGTCTCCAATACGCCAGGTTAGGCCGCTCAGAAATGTGCGATCGATAATCCAGACACCCGGTCTAGCGGAGGCACTGAGATCTACACCGTCGCAACCGCCCTACCGATCCGGCGATGGGGAGATCCTGACTGCCTCGAAGTCAGGGTCATTGGTCGGGAAGGTCGATAAACCGGCTGGTCGTGGGCGCAAGCCGCCTTTCGGCATCGTGTGTGCACCACGGTTGCACCACGACGGATGCCGTGTTGTCAGCCGAGAAACATCACGAGTTCTTGGCAGCACCAGCTGCCGACCTGTTCGACTCTGGCGGTCCATTCGGCTGACTCCCATCGTCGAAGATCGCTGAGCAGGTCGTCGCGGAGAGGACATCGGCCAGTCCTGTTGCCGCGGCTATCGCTTGACGGCCTTCGTTGGCGGCCACTTACCATACGAGGATGACTCTATCGATTGGTGTGGCCTTCCCTCCGGCTGTGACTGGGATGGCGTTCGCTCACGAGCGATGGTGAGGAGCTTCTTGAAGGCTGGGTCGCCGTGATGGGCGAGCTGCCCGGGCTCGTTGAACCGGAGATATCTGTGGGAGTCGTATTTCATCGTCGACTTCGTGGGGATGGAGTTGGAGAAGGACCTCTTCGAGGTCCCAAAGCTGCGAACAACTCGCCGCTGTTTTCTGGGAACAACACTGGGCGCGTAATTCGCTCAAACATTGAGTGCGTGACATTCACCTTGAACGGGCGCGACGGAAACCGCATTTGGCTGGGGTTCTCGTATGGTCCGCCTGTTCAGTCGCTCAGCCATGTCACTCAACTCCGCTCGTATTCGACCGAGGTGCTCTTGACGTTCCATCTCCTTCGAGAGGCGTCCGGCGGTGGCAGCGCACTCGGCGAACCGTCCGGCCGCTGACGGGTTGGTTGGGCCGAAGAACCCGGCGGCGAACGCAGCTTGTTCGGCCAGGTGAGCCAGTTGGCCTGAGGTCATGATCGTCCTCCCTGCTTGACGGGTCTCTGTCTCGCTCCGACGGCGTGTCATTCCCGGGAAATGACACCGCTTCGGAGCCAATCGAAAGGTCCGAGCGAGAGGAGGGGTTGTGGACGCGACCCGACGAGTAAGAAACCGGGTGACCGGGGCGCAGCCAGCAGGAACTGAGCCGAACGTGCCAACCGCCACGATCGAGGCGTCCTGATGGCCACGAGGTCACCCTCGCCGGGCTTCGGCGCGGACGCCGGCATGTTCGCTCTGGGCGGGGCGGTTGCGATAGGCGCCCTTTTGTGGGCAGCTGGCGCGACCTCCTCGCTGATGGCCGGCCATCCCGTCCCGCGCGGTCACCCCTTGGCCGGGATGGCGGCGTTCGCCCATTTCCGTGATCCGAGCCTGGCCTGGGGAGGGCCGGTCGGCCCAGCGGGCGTCTACTGGAGCGCCGTCGCTGTCGTGGCGCTCGTCGTCATGGGCACGGTGGTTACGTTCTGGCTCGTTGCGAGACGGCTTGGCCGGCGGGTGGACGAGGACCCGACTCGTATCGAGGGCCTGGCCAGCCGCCGCCAGATCGAAGCAGCAGCAGGGGCGAAGCCATTGGTCGCCCGGGCGAGCATCCTGCGCCCTTCTCTACGCCACCCCAAAGTTGGCCAGGTGGGTTACTACCTGGGCTCGTCGCGGGGTGCGGCCTGCTGGGCGTCAGTGGAGGACTCGATCTTCGTGCTCGGCCCTCCCCGCTCCGGGAAGGGGCTGCACGCGGTGATTCCGTCGATCCTTGACAGCCCGGGAGCGGTGATCACCACCGCGACCCGGGCCGACAACCTTTCCGTGACTATGACCGCCCGGTCAGGGAACGGGCCGGTCGGGGTGTTCGACCCTCAGGGTCTGGCCGCTGGGGTTCCGTCGGCTTTGCGGTGGTCGCCGGTTCGGGGCTGCGAACGTCCCCAGACCGCTTTCGTTCGGGCTGCGGCTCTGTGCGCGGACGCTGGGAAGGAGGTCGACTCGGGGAGCTTCTGGCGTCAACAGACCCTGACCGCACTGCGCTGCCTGCTCCACGCGGCTGCGCTGGGCGAACGGCCACCCGCCGATCTCTACCGCTGGTCTCTGGCCCCGGCCGCGGCCCGCGAGGCCGTCGATATCCTGGTCCACGCGCCCCGGTCGGCCCTGGCGTGGGACCGGGCGCTCGACTCGATCATCTCAGCCGATCAACGCCAGCGCGACTCGGTCTGGGCCATGGTGTCGAACGCGCTGGCCTGCCTGGCCGACCCTCGAGTGCTGGACTCAGTATCGCCAGAGCCCGGCGAGGAATTCCAGCCTTCCAAGTTCCTCAAAGATAACGGCACCCTTTACCTGCTCGGGACAGCTTCGGGCGCGGCCTCCACCGCTGGCCTGGTCGCGGCCCTAGTCGAAGACGTCGTCGAGGTAGCCAGACGGCTCGCCACGGCGTCGCCCGGCGGTCGGCTCGACCCCCCTCTCGGTCTGATCCTTGACGAGGCGGCCAACTACCCCCTGCCCTCCCTGCCCGCCTTGATGTCAGAAGGCGGCGGAACCGGGATTACCACCATCGCCGTCCTGCAGTCCCTCGACCAGGCCCGGCACCGCTGGGGGCGCGACGCCGCGGGGGCGATCTGGGACTCTGCCATCGCCAAAGTCATCCTCCCCGGGGTCTCCAATGCCGACGACTTGGCCGGGATCGCCCGCCTGGTCGGCGAACGCAAAGAACGGGAGATCAGCGAGACCAGCCAACCCGGCGGGGCCAAATCGGTGTCCTCCTCGACCCGCGACCGGGCAATCCTCAACCCGGCAATGATTCGCAGCATCGGCCCGGGCCACGGCCTGCTCCTCCTGCGTTCCGCCAAGCCGATCATGCTCACCCTCAAACCCTGGACCGCCCGATCAGACGCCAAAACACTGAGCGCCGGGCGAGAGGCGATCGAATCGACGATTCAGCAGGCGGCGGCTGGGGGGTTGGAGCAGTGAACACGAATCGTCAGTGCTCGGTTGGTCGCGCCCCAGTTCGGCTCGGGGTGGCCGTTACCCGCGCTCCGACCTCCAGCCCGCGCCGAGACGGTAACCGGCGGTGACCGACGAAGCCGGGGACCCCGGACCCGAGGTGATCGACCAGGCTGAGGCTCTTGCCGTGCTGGCCGCCCTGTTCGCTGGCGACGGCCCAGACTTCGACGAGATCGCAGGTCCCCTCCATTGGCCGACGGTCAGCTCGGGAGAGGCCTCCAAACATTGGGCCGAACTGCGTAGATGGGTGGAGCGACTGATCGAGCGTTTCCCCCACCTCGATCATCACGTCATCCCGCTGTGCTGGTGGCGTCACAACGGCCACGTCGAAGCCCTCGTTGCCCTGCGCGACCACGAAAGGATGTGCTACTCCAACAGCTCCCCGCCCAGCGCGGGCCTGGAATGGCATCGAGGGTTCCGCGACATCGAAGCCCGCCTACGGGAATGGACCTCGACCATTCCCTGCGGATCCCAACACGACCCGCGGCCCCGCCCCGAACGGCGTGTCGACGAGGACCAGTGGGCAACCTTCGTCGCCGACGACACCGCGAGCAGGCTCGCCCGCCAGCCTGGTCCCCCGGCGGGCGATGACACGCCCCCCGAACCCGACGACACACCACCCATGGATGGGGAGCCGGCGCCGTGACGGCGTTGTGGCCAGTAGTACACCGCTGCGGGCATCGGGTGGAATGGGACCTGGCCAAGAAGCAACCTTGTGACCGGGCCGGGTTCGCCAGTTGGCTGGCCGAGCGGGACTGCACCCGCTGCTGGTGGGCAAGACGTCGAACCCCTCATGACCAGAACCGGGTAGTCCGGGGCCCGCTCCGCCAGGCCTGGTGGATCGAGATCTGGGAGTTGTCGAAGGGAATGCCGCCGCTAGCAGGCGGCGATAAGGCGGTGGCGTGGGCCCGAAAAGTCCGACACCGACTCCTGACCACAGCACCCAACCGAGCATCCCGCAAACGAAGCGGAATCCGCAACGAACTGGAACTCGGCCTCGAGGTCCACGCCCGGGCCATCACCACGGCGAAGTGGTGGATCGACCACCGCAAGGTCGACCCCCGAGACCTCGCCATCATCCTCGACCGGGCCAGCGCCGAGCGCTGCCCAGCACGCTCTACCCGGCGGAGCGGGCGATGACGAACAGGCCCGAAACCCCGCCTCGGCTCCCGCAGAGCCTCGAACGCAACCAGCGGCCACCTCACCCGCCCGTTCGGACCGACTGGGACGGGATCAAACAGCGTCACCGTCTAGCCGATGTCGTCCGGCGCAGCGGTCTGGACGTCGGCGGCTCGGGGCGGGTCATGGTCTGCTGCCCGACCCCCGGCCACGACGACTCCACCCCCTCGATGCAGGTTGACCTCGACCGGGACCGCTACTGGTGCTTCGGCTGCGACAGCCACGGCGACGTCATCGACTGGGTCCGCGACATCGAAGGCGTCGACACCCCAACCGCCATCGCCATCCTCGAAAGTCGCCGACCCATCGCGGCGGTCTTCAAGTCCGCCACGACCCGACGGGCATGTCCCCGAGCCGGCCATGAAACGCCGAGACTCGACCGGACCCCACAGCCACGCGTCGCCGCGGCCAACGCCTTCGCATGGCGGTACTACAGCTACGAGACCCTGCACGAACGAGGCGTCGCCTACCTCACCGGTCGGGCTCTTAACGTTGGCGCGCTCGAAAGGGAGCTCTCCGCTGCCGTGGTCGGGCACACCCCCAGCTCCAAGAGCCGCATTGACGGCCTCGTCACCTTCCTTACGGGAAAAGGGTTCAGCCAGGACGAACTGGTCGACTCGGGGCTCGCCACCCGCTGCGCCGACGGATGCGTCATCGACTTCTTCCGAGACCGAGCCATCCTTCCGGTCAAAGACGCCGCCGGCGCGGTCGTCGGCCTGCTCGGACGCGACGTCACAGATCGGTCAAAGGTCAAATATCTCAACCAGCCGATCACCGCGACCTATCACAAGAGCCTGGTCCTGTACCGGCCATCCACCCCGCCGCTCGACGCCCAGGCCAGCACAGTCGTATGCGAGGGACCCCTCGACGCTCTGGCCATGGCCGCCCAAGCCGCCACCTCGCACCTGTCCCGATACTTCGCCCCGGTCGCGGCGTGCGGCCGAGGCCTCTCCGACACCCAGATCCACGCCATCCTCACCATTCATCCCCGAGCCCCGGTCCTCGCCGCCGACGGCGACCAACCCGGCCGCGAGGCCAACCTCGACTGGGCCAACCGGATGCTCGCCAAAGGACGCGAATCGGTCATCACCACCTGGCCCGAGGGCCACGACCCAGGCTCCTGGATCGCAACCCGCGGCCCTGGCGGGCTACTCGCTGTCACCCGCCGAGGCTGCCTCGACGATACAACCGGAGTCCTGCGGCCCCGCCACTGCGGAGCAGTCCTCACCGAATACGCCTTCGCCGCCGCCGCCCGACACGGGCCGCCAGATCGAAATCAGATCATCGAAGCGATCTCCAAGGCCACCGCCAACCTCGGCCCCGCCGCTCGGCATCGTTACATCACAGCGGTCGCGTCGGCATTCGAGCTTGAGCCATCACTCCTAGGTCAAGACCCCGCAGGCACGTCTCGTCGGTACCTGGCGCGGACGTCCCTTGAGCGCGCCGGCCCCTTCCGGACCCGCCCTGACCCTTTTGCAGCCGCAACCCCCGAAACCCTCCCGACCGAAAGGATCCCAATATGACCGACGCCCATCAGGAGGCGAGAGATCGCCAGCCGTTCCCCACCGGCAGTCCGGCAATCCTCAACGTCGTCCCATGGCCCGACCCGATCCTCGAATCCCAGGGCCACAAGCCAGGCAGCCCATATGTCGAAGCCGTGTGGCTCGGTGTGCTCGGCCCCTCCACCACACTCTGTTGGTTGGTCCCGCCTCAGCCGAATCGCCAACGCCCGGCCCAATACCGCCGTTGACATCACCGACCTCGCCGTCAGCCTCGGCCTAGGCGTCGGGCTCGGCCGCAACGCCCCCATCACCAGGACTCTCGGCCGGATGGTCATGTTCGGGGGAGCGCTCCGCTCCGGAGACACTCTCGCCGTCCGGCGGGCCCTGCCCGACGTGCCAGCACGTATGACTAACCGGCTTTCCTATACCGCACGGCTAGCCCACCAGCGGTGGGCCTATCTCGGCCCCGAATCCGCCAACGCAGCAGAAGTCGCCCCATCAGTCGAGGTGAGCCTGTGAGGGCCAGTGCGGTCGCAGAGCCGGCGACCCAAAGCCGTCTGCAATGGTCGGAAGGGCCCTGTCCAGAATTCCGCCGAGAAGGACCGAGCGGGATCAAACCAGCCGTGGCACGAATGATCGACAAGTACGGTGCGGCGGGTGTTGTGCGGGCGATGGAACCGCCACCCACGCCCGTTTCGCTGACGGACATCAATAGGTAGTGGCTCTCGTGGTTGCCGCGGGAGGCGTTGTCTTGCGGTCGTCGTGATTGAGATCCTTCACCGGCGCCTGGTACCCGTAGAGGACGCGGCTGACTACCTCGGCGTCTCCCGAGCGACGGTCGAGCGACTGGTCCAGCGCGGCGAGCTGCCGTTTGTGAAGGTCGCCGGGTCGACTCGCTATGACATCAGCGATTTGGACACCTACATCGATAGCCACCGTCGACGAAGCCGGCATCGAACAGCCTGACTTCATCTGGCGGTTAGGTTTGACTTTGATTTACTTCGTCGTTACCACGAGGGCGTTGGAGTTCGCATTTTGCTTGCTCGGTTCGAGCAGACTCGTCCATGTGTCCTCTTGTGCGATGACCGAATGGCGGACCTCTGGGCTCGCTAGTTTGGCTGAGCTGGGAAAGGGTGATGCGCAGGCGACCGGCTCTGGCCCCGGGCGGAGACGGGGAACAAACTCAGCTCAATCGAAGTGGCGGCGACGGGTCTATCTGCAGGGCGCGAACCCGCCGCGTCCGGGCCGGATTGAGCGAAGGGGGACCCGCTCCCACTGATTGTGGTAGCGACGGTACGGGGAGCGGTCGAGTCAGAGCCGTGACCTTACGTGACCTTATCGAGATGAAACGGGAGGTCGGTTGAGGGGATGTGAGGGGATCGCAACGCTGCAACCAGGAGTTTCTCTGCGAAACGCCTGGTCAGAAGGTCGCAAGCGCTACGTTCGCAACGTAGAAGTCGTGGGTTCAAGTCCCATCACCTCCACCAAAAGCCCTGGTCAGAGCCTAAATTTTGAGACTTCTAAAAGATGAGCGCTATGGCAAATGACCTTACGTGACCTTATCTCGCAGTTGACTTTACGCAGTGCGGACTTTACGTTGCGAGCGGCGAGAGTAGGGGAGTGGCGACTCCGTTCGGGTGACCGGTCGACGACACGAGGGTATGGACTCGCAGGGCCGACATCTCTGGCGAGGCAAGCTCGATCGCCCATCGGAC
>Ga0302324_100002316_pt1 | contig 44332 bp, 38 predicted proteins | sample Palsa_T0_1_FD_201949 | JGI IMG/M metagenome (GOLD analysis project Ga0302324, IMG submission 201949) | Peat permafrost microbial communities from Stordalen Mire near Abisko, Sweden - Palsa_T0_1 | ecosystem: Environmental > Terrestrial > Soil > Palsa > Peat permafrost | place: Sweden: Abisko... | reverse complement strand
TGCTGAAACCTCGGATGAAAATCACAGCCTATAATCCACATGTCGGCTCCTTTCTCCGAGCCTTGGTCTTGTTCATCGACAACCAATGTACCCGGTTAGGAGCCGATCTCTTCATGCCATCACAAAGTTCGCGAAGAAAGCCGCAAAGCACGCGAAGCAAGAACTCCCGAGACTGATCTTCTTTGCGGCCTTCGCGGCTTTCTTTGCGACCTTTGCGGTTAAAAGCTTTTCCTCCGCACTACAAAGAACTGATCTCGGCTGATCTCGGCTGTAACGTATACTGGCACACTCCACACATGCCGGAACCCGCCAAGCAACCCGTCGACCGTCCCGAACTTTCCCGCGATCTGGGCGTAAGCCACGCCTCGGCGGTCGTGGTGGGAACCATCATCGGCAGCGGCATCTTTCTGGTTCCCGCCGAGATGATGCAGGCGGTGGGCTCGGCCAAGTTGGTGTATCTGGCGTGGCTGGTGGGCGGTTTGCTGTCATTTTTTGGGGCGCTCACCTACGCCGAGCTTGGCGCCATGAAGCCGCAAGCCGGGGGCGAGTACGTTTACGTGCGCGACGCCTACGGGCCGCTGGGAGGCTTTCTCTACGGATGGACGTGGTTCGTGATCGCCAAACCGGCTTCAGTGGCGACGGTCGCGACCGGACTGGTGCGGATTCTCGGCACCTTCCCGGTTTTCTCTTTTTTTTCTAAAACTGTCTGTTCCGCAAACATTCTCTCTCATCCCTTTGCCGTCACCTATGGGCAGCTTGTCGCGATCTCTGCGGCCATTCTTATTTCCATCTTGAATTACCTAGGTGTGAAGAAGGCCGGTGAATTCCAGCTCGTGTTTACGGTGCTGAAAGTCGCGATCATTCTGGGCATCGTGGTGGTTTGCTTCTGTGGCGCGGGGACCGCAACCGGGCGCGGTTGGAGCAACTTCGCCAGCACATTTGCCGGAGCCAAAGGCGGGATCGCAGGCTTCATGGCAGCGCTGGTGGCGGCGTTGTGGGCTTATGACGGCTGGAACGATCTGAACATGGTCGCCGGCGAAGTGAAGAAGCCGGAGCGAAATATTCCGATTGCCTTGATCGCAGGCGTGGCCACGGTCGGAGTTCTTTATGTGCTGGTGAATGCGGGCGTGCAATACGTCCTTCCGGCGAACGTGATCGCCGTGTCGCCGCGGCCGGCCTCTGATGCCGTCGCGCTGGTGATGGGGCGCCTGGGTGCCAGCATCGTCTCGGCGGGTATGGCGATCTCCATGCTGGTTACGTTGAACGGCACCATCATGAGCGGCGCGCGCGTGCCCTTCGCCATGGCGCGAGATGGATACTTTTTTCGCGCGCTCGCCGAAGTGCATCCGCGGTTCCACACGCCTTCGGCGGCGATCTTGGTGCAGGCGGTGTTGTCGATCGTCCTTCTGTTGCTGGGGGGAAATTTCCGCCAGCTCTTTTCGCTGGCAATTTTTGCGGAATGGCTCTTCTATATGATTGCCGGGAGCACGGTTTTTGTGTTCCGCTGGCGCGATCCCCAGGCTGTGCGACCTTATCGTGTGCTCGGCTATCCCTTCGTTCCCGCGTTGTTCGTTACCGTCGCCGCAGTCCTTCTTTATTACACGTTCCGGGAAAACTGGCCGAATTCTTTCTACGGATTGCTGGTTATTCTGGCTGGAGTGCCTGCTTTCTCCTGGTTTCGCTGGCGGCGGGACCAGATCTGACAGATCAATCTGGATCAAGAAATTTTCCAGACTTGAGGTCCAAATCTTTGGTAAATAAGGACTTACGATTGCAGATCTGGGCTCGAATCTGGCTAAAATCTGACTTCTAAAGGACTTACTCGTAAAATCTGGCTTTCAAAAGGGGTTAGGTCGCGAGATTCCAGCTGCTAAGCAATTTGTCAAGGAGCGAACCGTCGAGCCTAGGCACGAGGAAGCTTTCACAGTTTAGCTCGGATCGGAGTCGGTTGACTGTGACGGATGAACGATGGGTGCCTGAGGAAAAGGCGGGCGCGAGGCCGGGTGAGGCCGGAGTTTCCGCAGCGTCGTGCGAATCGCGGAAAATCCCGCCCAAGCGAAGCTTGGACGGGGCACCCGCCGGAAATTTCGGCTGGGCCGCCTGTGATCTTCCAATAGGTTGTCCATTCGACCGGAACCAGAGAAGCTGATTGTAGCGAGCAATCACCTCTGAGAAGAGATCGAATGGACATTCACAAGAATGCCCGACTTACCCTGCGCCGTCGAGAGGATTTAGTTGAGTATGTAGCCCGGGGAGTGAAGTGGGATTCCACGGTCCCTTCCCTCTTGCATGCGATGGAAAACCGCGCTAGGGTTGTAGGCATATGAGCGACCTGCGAAGCCAGATCGACAGCCTCTCCGCCGCGGAGAAGGCAGAACTGCTCGACACGGTGTGGGAAAGCCTGGAAGCGGACTCCGCATCACTGACGGATGCGCAACGCGAGGAGCTTGATTACCGCATCGCCCGGCACGAGCAAAACCCCTCCGATGTCATTCCGTGGCAGCAAGTCAGGGCGGGCCTGTTTAAGAAGCCGTGACACTCGCTGTTGTCTGGATCCCAGAGGCGAATGAGGATTTGCTGGATGCGCGGACGTGGTACGACAACATCCGTCCAGAGCTTGGGGAGCGTTTCGCCTCAGCAGTCGAAGCCACAGTCGAGGCAATCGCGGAACATCCGCTGCAGTTCCCAGTCGTCTACCGGAACCGTCGCCGCGCAGGAGTGTGGCGTTTTCCGTATAGCGTAATCTTCGAGTTTCAGGAGCATCGGATTGTGGTAATCGCGTGCTTCCACGGCAGACGCAATCCCAGACGCTGGCAATCGCGATAGCTCTGGGCGTCCGATCCCTCTGGGGACCGTGTTGATTCACCAAACCCTTTCCGTGCCCTTAAACCCAAGGAGCCAACTGTGACCATCGAAATCCGCGACGCATCGTTGGAGGCCAGAATCCGAAAGCAACTCCCAGCCACCGGCTCCAGCAGCGTCGAGGAAGTGCTGCTCCGCTCGCTCGAAACTGCGCCACCGTTGTCATCCTGAGCGAAGTGGCTGCTTCGCGCCTCGCGGAGCAGCCGCGCAGTCGAAGGACCCCATGGCGGGTGGCCCAGCTGCCGGGCCGCAGCAGGTTTTCGGCGGAGTGGGTGGCCCGCCTTTTGATGATGTTTGCTTGCGCCATCTGTAACTGAGGGTGCTCCGTCCTTGCGTTGTTTGCAAGGGCGGGCAGCGCTGCTGCCGCGACGACTTTTGTCCCTTCGGCACGAACCCCGTTGCGTATGCCTTCGTGGTTCCCGCCCTTCGCAAAGTGCGCGAAGGACGGGCCACCCGCTGTGCCGGTCGCGCCCGCGAGATCAAAAGTCTGGGACACCCGGCCGACGAATTAGGCTGAGTCGTGAGAACTCCCTCGTGCGTCCGTTGCCGGGGGCTAGGAGTGCAGGGGTCCTTCGGCCCGCAAAGGACGCGGGCCTCAGGATGACAAAGCTGATGACAGAGCTGAAGCTGTGGATGACAGTGCGTGGATGACAGACCGTTAGCGACCGCGCGCTTGCGCACTATCACGACATCGCGACGGCGCAGCATCCCCTCCCGCTGAGCCTTCCCAGCGCCCATTCTGGGGCTGCGGCCCAGAAGAGTCCTTCTCCGGTTACTTTCGGTCAAGAGCCGTGGACACGTTTACCCCCTGTCCTTTCTCCCTTAATGTGAGAACTCCAATCCGGGTCCGCTCCCTCGGCCTGGATTCCCCTTGGAGTGAATGCATGGCTATGCCTCAACAGAACTTTCAGCTCGGAATTCTGCCGGAACGCAAGATCGACAAGCGCGCCCTGGCGACCAGCTACGCGATCTTGGTCGTGCTCACTCTGATCCTGATTAACCTGGGAGCTATATTTCCGGACCGGCTGCCGCTCAAGCAGTTTCGCGTGACGGAACTGATTCCGATGCCCGCGCTGCGGCCGGAGCGTGCGCCGATTATTAAAGTAAAACCGGTTCTGAAGGCGAAGCTGCTTCCGCCTGCGCCGGTTTTCGACCAACCAAAATTGATCGTGCCGCGCGAGGTCCGCCGCGTGCGCGCTCCCGAGCCGGTGGAAGCGCCCAAGGTCGTGATCAATCAGTTCGCCGCCCCTCAGCTGAAGATGGCGTCGGGCGGGGCGCGTCCGCAACTGTTGCATACCGGCGATTTCGCGGGGAGTTCGGTGGCGCCAACCGTGAACGCAGCGGTGCAGAAAGTGCAGACCGGCGGCTTCGGCGATCCCAATGGTTTGAAAGGCACCGGCAAGTCAGGCGCCAAGCTGTATGCCGCGCAGGCCGGCGGGTTTGATATGCCGGCGGGTCCGGGACAAGGCAACGGATCGGGTGGAGCAAAAGGTATTAAAGGAACAGTCGCCAGCGCCGATTTCGGCAACGGCATCGCGACCGGGGGCAAGGGCGATGGCCGTAGCAGTGGCGCAGGAATTTCGACTGGCGGATTCGGGGCCGAACAGGTGGTTCATGGCGGCCCGAAGATCGCGCAGGCGGATTCGGGACCGGCTACCAACCCGGTGGAGATCACGTTCAAGCCGCAACCGGCCTATACCGACGAGGCGCGCAGTCTGAAGTTAGAAGGCGAAGTTTTGCTGGAGGTAATGTTCAACGCCAACGGCACGCTGCATGTGAATCGCGTGGTCCGGGGACTGGGTCACGGTCTGGACGAGGCGGCCATGGCGGCTGCGAACAAAATGCGGTTCAAGCCGGCGCTGCGTTTCGGACAGCCCGTGGACTCAACGGCGGTGGTGCACGTGGTCTTTCAACTGGCGTACTAAAAGTTTAGGTCGGAAGGCTTAACTCAAGAGGTTTGGAATCGATCCAAAGAAACAAAAGAAACAAAAGAAGCATCGGTTAAGAGACTTGGAGAGAATCGTCATGCGCACTTCGAAATGGATTTTCACTGCCGCACTGCTGGTCTCGGTGAGCGCCACCGCGCAACAGCCGTCGGATTCACAACCCTCCGCGCCATCGAACGCTGGCTCGGCCACGCAGACGGCGCAACCGGTGACGTCTCCTGATACGGCGCCGCCGGCATCGGCACAGGCTACGGATCCGGCTGCATCCGCTTCCCCATCTCCGGCCCCGGCGTCTCAATCTCAAGCGCAAGCGCAGGCACAGCCGTCGACAACTCCGGTGCCGACGCCCTCGGCGCTGCCGCAGCCCACTACCATGGATCAAGTGGTCGACCGTTTCATCGAGCGCGAACACGGCCTCATGAAGGTGCTCGCCACCCGCACGCCGGTGGTTGAAACCTATCTGCAGAACCTCAGCGCCGATCCGCAACTCGGCCCAGTGCCCAGCGCGGACCACTATTTTCTGGGACGCATGGATATGGGCGAGTCGGTCGACCGCAAGGACTATCTGAAGGAGCAGGACAAAGGCATGGAGACCCGCTTGATGGGCGGCTTCAACAAGCTCTTCAAGGTGCAGTACCAACCCATGGGCTTCTCCTGGATGGTCTACGCCGATCGTACGGACTTTGACCGCTCGCACTATGATTTCCACTACATCCGCCGCGAATTTCTGGGCGACGTCCGCTGCCTCGTGTTCGACGTCACTCCCAAGAAGAATTCTGGCAAAGGACGATTCCTGGGCCGTGTTTGGGTGGAAGATCAGGATTTCAACATCGTTCGCCTGAACGGCACCTACGCTCCGGCACCGAAGAATTCCTACTTCTTCCACATGGACAGCTGGCGCTTGAATCTGATTCCCGGCTACTGGGTACCGGCTTACATCTACAGCGAGGAAGGCGACTTCAGCGCTGGCGTCAAGAACAAGCTGGCCTTCAAGGCGCAGACCCGCATCTGGGGCTACGACCTGAAGAAAGGCGGCAAGGACGACGAACTCACGCAGATTCGCGTGGACAGCGTGAAGGATGAAAGCGCCACCGCGCAGGATGCGTCTCCGTTGGAGGCCGAGCGGGTATGGCAGCAACAAGCGGAGGATAACGTGGTTGAGCGCCTTACCAGCGCGGGATTGCTCGCGCCCGAAGGCGACGTTGACCGCATTCTCATGACCGTGGTCAACAACTTAGAAGTCACCAACAATATCGATTTGCCGCGTCCGATCCGCACTCGCGTGCTGCTCACTGCTCCGCTTGAAACTTTCAGCGTGGGCAACACCATCGTAATCAGCCGCGGATTGATCGACGTGCTGCCCGATGAGGCCAGCCTGGCTGCCGTTCTCTCGCATGAACTGGCGCACATTGTGCTCGGCCACAACCTGGGCAGCAAGTATGCCTTCAACGACCGCATGCTGTTCTCGGACGATTCCACCTACAACAACCTGGGCTTCAAACACATTCCGGAAGAGGAAGCCGCAGCCGACAAGAAGGCGATCGAACTCCTGAACAACTCGCCGTACGCGCAGAAACTCGACAACGTTGGATTATTCCTGAAGGCGCTGCAATCGCGCTCGCCTCAGCTCAATGCCCTTTTGACCACGCACCTGGGCAATCCGATCGCGGAAAACGGGAGCATCAGCCGCTTAGCGGCTCTGGCCACCAAGGGTCCGGCTCTCGATAACAACAAGCTGGACCAGGTTGCGGCTCTGCCGCTCGGCGGGCGCGTCAAGATCAATCCCTGGGACGACAAGGCGGAAATGGTGAAGACGGCTCCGGTCGCCATCACCTCGGCGCGCGACAAGATGCCGTTTGAAGTCACGCCGTTCTATCCGCGGTTGGCTCGCTACGGCGCCTCGAATGCGCCGAGCGCCGCACCCGCTACTGCCGCTAACTCAACTCCGGGCACCAACTAAGCTCTACATAGCGCCGGCCTCTGGCCGGCATGGCCGCCGAGAGCCTGCCCCGAGCGAAGTCGAAGGGGCGGCGCCACAGTCCAAGTTGCAATAAGATGAGGGCCGGGATCCGGAATCACCTTCCGGGATACCCGGCCTTCGTTTTTGTTAGGACAGTCGACGGTGCCCAGTACCTAAGTACCTAGAATGCGGAGTTAACTAGGTACTGGGTACTAGGTACTATCTGGCCTTGCTCTTTCCCGGTAGCCCCGAGGGGTTCTCGTGGGTGCGTTCGCGAAAGGTTCCGCGCATGCCTCCCGCCAGCTTGACGCTCGATTCCCCAAACTTATCGCGCAGGCGATCGGCGGCGGCCAGCGCGTTCTTCCATCGTTGCTGCTGGCCGCCTTCGAGCAGATCGATCTGCTCTGCCTGCGCCTCAAAGGACGATGCCTGCACTCCCAGCAACCGCACTTCCCGGCCCGCCTTCCAGTTTCTACGAAACAGCGTGCGCGCCTGCTCAAAGATTTCGCCGTCGAGCTGGGTCGCCGCCGGCAAGGTATGAGCGCGGGTAATCGTAGAGAAGTCTTTGTAACGCAGCTTGAGTTGAATCGTGCGCGCATAGAAGTTCGCTTCCCGCAAGCGCCGCCCGACCATCTCCGAGAGCCGCATCAGCGTAGCTTCCAGTTGGTTCGCGTCCGCGGTGTCTTCATTGTAGGTATGCTCATGGCTGATCGATTTTGCCGAGATGTCGGCGCCGACTTCGGTGTCGAACCATCCGCCCGCATCTTCTCCGCGGGCTTTCCCGGCCAGCGCCAGACCCCATTTGCCGAAGCGTTCTCCCAATTCAGATTCTTCGAGGCGCGCCAGGTCTCCGACCTTCTTGATGCCGAGGGCGTGAAGATGGCTCTCCATCACTTTGCCGACGCCCGGAATTTCGCGCACGTCCAGCGGCGCAAGGAATTTTGCTTCTTCTCCCGGAACAATCCACAGCACGCCGTTGGGCTTGGCTTGCGCGGACGAAACCTTCGCAATCAAGCGCGACGACCCGATGCCGATCGAGCAATTCAACTGCGTTTCTTCCTTCATCCGGTGGTGCAGTTTGTGCGCGGCTTTCATCGGGGGTCCGTGAAGCCGCGCAGTGCCAGTCATCTCGAGGTAGGCTTCGTCGATGGAGGCCATCTCCACCTGCGGAGAGAATGCGGTAAGCACCTTGTAGACTTTTTCCGAGCACTCGCGATAGCGCTCCGGATGGCCGTTCACAAAGATGGCATGCGGACAAAGCTTGGCCGCGGTTCGCAGCGGCAGGGCCGAATGCACCCCAAACTTGCGAGCCTCATAAGATGCGGCCGAAACCACGCCACGCTCGTGGCGCTGACCGCCAACGACGACAGCTTTGCCTTTGAGCGAGGGATCGTACAGTTCCTCCACCGAGACGAAGAACGCGTCCATATCGACGTGGAAGATAGTTCGGGAGAACGCGGGCTGGTGGGAAGCAGCCATGCTGGAAGAATTTTAGCAGTTGCTCTTGGGTTGGTCCGGCGAGAGCAACCAAATGCTCAAACCGGATGTGCTCAAATCTGGAACCGCTGTTAGAATTCGCCTCATGGCCGGGCGCGCTATCAGGATTACAAGCCGCATCGCGTTTCTTCTTTGCGGACTGATTTCGCTTTTCACAGCTGCTCCTTACGTGGCGGAGCGGGGCGAAGACCTGCCAGTGCAGAGCGAATGGATCGTGTTCGCGGCTGCGCTGGCAGTGGTGGGCGTTTTCAACGTGACGCTTGCGGCGCTGCCGCGCTCGTGGATCGCGAAAGCGTGCAAGAAAGATCGGAACGATGAACAGCTGTTTTCATCGCCTTTCAAACTGCTCGGCGGCTTCGCGGCGATTTCATATCTGCTGGCGCTCGTCGCCTACTTCGCTCCGCACAGCTGGAACCTCGACCCCCAGCTGATGCTTGCGTTGTGTCCCATGTATCTCGTGAAGATGACGATCGATCCGCCGCCCGTGGCCATCTTTTTCCTGCTTGCTCCCATGAACGCTGGGGTGTACGGCGCGCTTGGATCCACTTTGGGATATGCGCTATTGGCTTTTCGTCGGCGGCACTGAGGAATATAAGCGAGGGCGTCACCGCGAATTTTGAATCATCATCTTAGGGCTGGCCGATAGGTTGTTGTCCGCATTATACTCACTGACCCCGACTTGAAATCCGGCCCGGATTCTTAATGAGTGCTATGGACCTGTTAATGTCAGTCTGGCGCTATGCAGCTTACAATATCGCTATGCTGAAGGCGGGTGACACCTCGGAGCCAGACGCGGCGGACAAGGACTTCTTCCAACGACTTCGCCGCGAAGTGGAGCGTCAAATCTCGGGGTACGTGTATCAAGTTCATGCGGGCGCGATGGGGACTCCGCTCCCCGGTGACTATATTCGCGCTCTCCTTGACGCAATGCCGCTCTATCTCGTTGAACCGTGTTGGGAGGAAGTCCATATCTGCAATACGCCGGAAGAAATAAGAACAGGCGTGGGGGTGAGGCGCATGTGCGTCACAATGGCTGAAGACGGGAGCTACGTTCTTGTGTTCGACCCTGTCGATGAGGAGTACCACTTAGCATGGCGTAGTAAACACGGCTTGGGAACGTGGGGTGTTTCCTCGCTCGATAGTTGTCGCAAGATCGCCATTGCACTCGTTGACCGGCTTTTTCGGCTTTACGTCATACAAAGGGCTCTAAACCAGCACCTTTTCTGCCGTAGCTTGCGACACTCCACGCATCTGCCGCACCCGATCGTAGATTTTCCCATATTCGCGCGCCGAAGCGTTCCAGGAAAATTCCTTGCTCATGCCATTGCGCATCAGCACCTGCCACGAAGTCTGATCGCGAAAAGCCTGTAGCGCGTGCTTAACAGCCAGCAGCAAAGCCTCCCCGGTGTATTCCGTGAACTTGAAGCCCGTGCCCTTACCGGAGCGCGCGTCCCAAGGCTCGATCGTGTCGTCGAGGCCACCGGTAGCGCGAACGATGGGCACCGTCCCATACTTCAAGCTGTAGATCTGATTTAGCCCGCAAGGTTCATACTTAGAAGGCATTAAGAACATATCAGCCCCGGCCTCGATTTTGTGCGCGATGGCGTTGTCGTACGCCACCTTCAAGGCAATTTTATTGGGGAACTGCTTATTGAGCCGGGCAAACATTTCTTCAAACTGCTTGTCGCCCGAACCGAGAACCACCATGATCATTTCTTCGCGCGCCAACCGGTCCATGATCTGCGCAATCAGGTCGAAACCTTTCTGCGCCGCAAAGCGCGACACGATGCCGATCACCGGAACCTTCGCATCGGCGTTCGTCACCCCGAAAGCTGTCAGGATATCCTGTTTGCACTTGGCCTTGCCGGATAAATCCTGAGGCGAGTATTTCGCCGTGGTGAACTTATCCGCTTGCGGGCTCCACTCGTCGTAATCGACGCCGTTCAGAATGCCGGTGACGGTGGCGGCCCGGTCGCGCAGCACACCTTCCAAACCAAAACCATATTCGGCGGTTTGAATTTCCTGGCTATACTTCCGGCTCACCGTGGTGATGAAGTCAGAATAGGTAAGCGCGCCCTTCAGGAAATTTACCTGGCCAAAGAATTCCATTTTCGACATGGTGAACAGATCCCAGGGCAGCGTGAGCAGGGGCAGAACTTCGGGTGGAAACAGACCCTGGTAGCCCATGTTGTGAATGGTAAAGATAGTGCCCACGTCGCGAAATGCGGGATCTTCCGCATACACCGTGCGCAGCAACACCGGCACCAGCGCGGATTGCCAATCGTGACAGTGGAACAGGTGCGGCACGCCCAGAATTTTGGTGGCTTCGAGCACGGCGCGAGAGAACAACGCGAAGCGCTCGGCATTATCCGGATAGTCTCCCGCAGGCGTGCCGTAAAGCGCGTCGCGATCGAAGTATTCCGGACAGTCGATGAAATAAAAACGCACGCCGAACTGGCTTCCGCCCGTCACCACCGAGGCGAAACGATACTTGTCGTCGAAGGGGATGGTGATGCTGCGCACTACGGTGGCAGGATCGGCCAGCTTAGTTTGCCGGTAACGGGGCAGATACAGGCTTACCTGATGCCCGAGGGCGGCCAGGGCGCGCGGCAAGGCTCCCACTACGTCCGCTAAACCGCCGGTTTTCGAAAACGGGACGCCTTCCGATGCCACGAATGCAATATGCATGAATCCCTCCCGGCAAGACCCACTTTTCGCGGGCGCACGTTATGATGGAATATATGTTGCGGGAACAAACCTCCCGTAGGCAAGGCAAGCGGGCCTGAGTTTTCAGTCTATATGCCCGAGGAAAAGAGGGTCAACGTGACGAAGGTCGTGTCCACGCGCCGTCCGCAACATAAACCCAAGTTGGGTCAGCATTTCCTCGCCAGCGACAGTTTTGCCGGCCAAATCGTCGACGCCCTGGGCGACGCTTCGCAAAACACCGTGCTCGAAATCGGCCCCGGACGCGGCATTCTCACTTCTCTTCTGGCGAAGCGCGTCCGCCGCCTGATCGCTGTGGAACTTGATCGCGTGCTGGCCGCTCAGCTTCGCCTGAAGTTCGGCATGTTCTCCAACGTCGAGGTCATCGAGGCCGACATTCTCTCCATCGATTTCGATTCCCTGTTTGGCCCCAAGCCTGGCCTGGGCCGTCCCGGCATCCAATTGAAGCCCGAGCCGGTTAAAGTGATCGGCAACCTTCCTTACTACATCACCTCAGATATACTTTTGCGTCTATTCGACTACTCCAAGTATTTTGAGAGCATCGTGATCCTGGTGCAACGCGAAGTAGCAGACCGCGTCGCCGCCAAACCCGGCACCAGCAACTATGGTTTGCTCTCCGCCACCACGCAACTCTATGCGCGGGTCGAAAGGCTCTTCACCTTGCCGCCCGGAGCGTTTACGCCACCGCCGAAAGTGTATTCCACCGCGCTGCGGCTCACGATGGCGCCGCGGCGAAAGGAACTGGGCCTCGACGGCGACGGCCGCGTCGCAGATGGACAGATGAAGGACGGCTTCATCGACTTCCTCAAACTCTCCTTCGGCCAGAAGCGCAAAACTCTGTGGAATAACCTCAAGGCTGCGTATCCGGAGCGTCATCTGCGCGCCGCTTTGGCGGAGGCTCGTGTGAAACCTGCCGCCCGCGCCGAGACCCTGAGCCTGGAGGAAAGTGCCGCCCTGTTTCTTGCCTTGCGCGACAACCACAACGGCTCGTAGCATAATTTCCATCAGGAGATTCTATGACCGCGACCCACATTCGTCATCCCGCGGTCGCCGGACGATTCTATCCGCACGATGCGGAAGCTCTGCGCCAGGAAGTCCGCGCCTACCTATCCCAGACTCCGCTGCAAACTCCACTTCGCGCTCTGGGCTGCATCGTCCCCCACGCGGGCTATATGTATTCCGGCCACGTGGCAGGCGCCGTATTCTCGCGCCTGGAGATCCCCCAGCTCTGCCTCGTGCTGTGCCCCAACCACACCGGCGTGGGCCGCGCGTTGGCTATTGTCAGTGAAGGTGCTTGGCTAACGCCGCTGGGCAACGTCGCTATCGACAGCGCTTTCGCTGCCGCGCTCAAACAGCGCTGCCCGTTGCTGCAGGAAGATCCCGCCGCGCACCGCAGTGAGCACGCGGCTGAAGTTGAGTTACCCTTTCTGCAAACCTGCCAGCCCCAACTCAGGTTTGTTCCGATTGCGCTGGGCACCGGACAGTTCGACGCTCTTGAGCAACTCGGAGACGCCGTTGCGGATGTGATTGCCGTGCAGAACGATCCTGTTCTGATCGTCGCCTCCAGCGACATGAATCATTACGAATCCGACGCCATCACGCGCGTGAAGGACCGCAGCGCGATCGAACCAATTCTCACCCTCGACGCCCGCACTCTCTACGACGTCGTCACCCAGCAGCACGTTAGCATGTGCGGATTCGGCCCTGCCGTGGCTATGTTGACTGCGGCAACAAAGCTGGGCGCAACTTCTGCTGAACTGGTGAAGTACGCGACCTCAGGTGATATTTCCGGCGATCGCGATACTGTCGTGGGTTATGCGGGAATCGTGATCGATTAGCCTTCCATTCCGGCGAAATCTCTCCTCGGCAAGCTCGCGGATGTTTATAACTTGCCGCATGATTACCTCCGAGCACGTGCTGGCTTTGTTCCTGTTTGTTGGTGTGCCTATCTGGGATGCGCTCGAAACCCGGGCGCTGAAGACCGGCACGAATCCACGCAGAAAAATCTTCGCCTACCGGAGAATATTAATCTTCGAATGGGTCGCCGCGCTCGTAGCCTGGATCGCATTGCGGTCCAGCGTTTTCTTTGTATGGCCGGCTGTCCGTCAATCGACTGCGCAGAAGATTGGCGCGCCCTTTGCGTGGGGCTTCGCCATCGCGTTTGTGGCTGGTTCCCTGGCGCAGGTGATTCTAACCCGTCGCAGCGAGAGAATGCGGGAGAAAGTCGTGAAGGCGTTCAAGAAGCTGGCTTTCATCCTTCCCATGACGCAGGAAGAGCGCGCCTGGTTCGCTCTGGTTTCGATTACGGCCGGCATTTGCGAGGAGATTTTGTATCGCGGATTCCTGATCAGATATCTCTCGAACGGACCCTGGCATGCCGGAGTTTGGATTGCGTTCGCGGTTGCCAGCGTCTCCTTCGGGCTCGCCCACGGCTACCAGGGGTTGGCGGGGATCATCGGTACCGGGGTGTTGGGGGCTGTAATGGGAGTAATCTTTTTCGCCACCGGAAGCTTGTGGCTGCCCATAGCACTGCACGCCATCATCGACCTCCGAGTTATTTTCCTGCTGCGTCGCGGAGAGTTGACGACTTGAGGGGCTTATAGCGGATCACTGAATCGTACTTTATAAGCGTACTGAAGAAACGGGGCTGCAGAAAAGTTGCGATCCGCGGCCAATGAGTGCAATGGCGATTTTTCGTCAAGAATTCGTTTGAGGCCGCTCTCCGCTGCTGCCGCGTAACACGAAGCCCGAGACCTGCGGCTTTCCCCAATACTGTTGTGCGAGGTTGGTGGCAATGAGTCGCGTCAGCCAGTCGGTTTTTTGCTTGTCTGTACCGCCTTTGAAAAATAGTGGCGGGTTGCACTGCTTTTTCATGGCTACTCTCCGCATGAGCAGGCTACCCCCTGGTGGATCTCAATTATAGCTGTTGTAACCAGGCCTCAACACGTTTTGTCTGCTGGTCAATGAGCGATATGGCGATTTTTCGCCAACTCATTGACTTCCCATCCGGCTAATGTCAGAATTCTGCCCACTCGTGAAAGGAGCTACTCGTGCCTCGCTCCCGCAAGCTCTCGAATCTCCATCCGACAACGAACCATCGCCTTGTCGCGTACTCTCTCGCCGCCAGCGCCGCCGAAGTCAGCTTGCTCGCCCTGGCCCAGCCCTGCGGAGCTCAGATCGTCTACACCCCGACGCACGCCACGATCGGACGCCGCGGTTCTTATGGACTTGATCTCAACAACGACGGAAGAATCGATTTCACGATCTTCGAACGGGTCGGCATCGTGGCTTCGGCACTTATCAAGAGCTAAACATAATTGCCGCTCAAGGAAACAAGATTGAGTGCTCTGGCGGAGGTGGTCCGAGTTGTGCCTTCACTGTTACCTATGCCGCCGCGCTGGTTGCCGGCGCCCGAATCGGCGAGGGTTTTCGATATTTCCACCCGTACGGGGCGCCAATGGCAGGCAGGTTCACATCGAGAGGAAACGTCTTCTATTCGGGCAGGTGGACCAATGTACGAGACCGCTACTTGGGCCTCAGGTTTCATCTTAGCGACGGCCCTCATTTCGGGTGGGCGCGTTTAAGCGTCGAATTTGTTAAGGGGTCGCAAGAACCATCCTGGCGCGCACAGATCACTGGATACGCCTACGAGACGGCGCCCGATACTCCGATCAACGCCGGACAGACCAGCGGCGATGAAGCGACAGCTGAACCTGAGCCGCCGAACCTAGTTCAATTCTCCGCCCTCGGCGCCCTCGCGCTCGGCAGTGATGGCATTGCGCTCTGGCGACGCGAGGCTGAGAAGTAGGCGGAATCTGTTGCTAACAGGCGTCATCGCTCATTGACAATTGACCGCCTCCTGATTTGCTTTCAGCAACTAGCCGGTTCTTAGTGGCCTGAATGCCCGCCGCCACCGGAGGCATGCCCCGCAGATGCAGCGCCGGCATGGCCCGCGCCTGCGGCAGGCGCAAGGCCGAATTCAAACCCGCCTCCGCGCGGAGAACTCGCCGCGAACTGCGGCGCGGCATGCAATTCCACCGAGCCTGTCTTCGCAACTTGCGCGTTCAAATGGCTGAGGTTTCCATACGATCCGCGCGGAATTCCGAGCCCGGCCGAGCCGCTGCTCACCACCGTCCGGATTGGAGAACCGTTCGTAAGCACTGGTCCGCCTTTGCCTACGGCAACCGTCCCTACCGTGCCCTTCGGTTCAACCGGCGCGCGAAAACCCTGGGCCACTGCGCCGACGTAGTGAATTCCGCCGTGCCATCCGGTCGAGCCGGTCCAGCCGCCGGGTTGCCATCCCCAGCCGAAACCGGGCGCGTACGCCCAGTTGCCGTAGTAGTAAGGCATCCAGCCCCACGGATACGCCGAGGCCCACATGAACCCCATGCCCGGATACCAGGACCACGCGCCATCCATAAACGGGTTCCAGCCCACGCCTGCAAAGTAGGGCTGCCACATCGTGCCGAAGCCGGGAACGTTGCTATAGCCGCCGTAATAGCTCAGGTCGCTTGCACCATAGCCGTAGGGAGTGGAGTTGTTCTTTGAATACTGATCGTGATATTCGATCGATTGGTTATCCCAATCGTCATACGGATCTGCCGCAAAATTCTTCGCCACGCTCGACTTATCGTTGTCGTTGGTATCGAAGGTGACCATCTTGTTCTTATCCACCTTCACCGTGCCCGAAGGGCCGGTCACAGCCAACTCATTCTTGAAACTGGCTATCTCGGACTGGCTCGCGGAAGTTGCGGCGCGGAAGTGCGCCGCCTGACTCAGTTCCGCTTTCTCGTGGGAAAAATTCAGCGTGAACTTGTCGCCGCTCTTCCCCAGCCAGTTCACGTACGCCCGGCCTTCCACCAGGTCCACGGTGGAAACTCGCTTGCCCGCGTCGGTCAATCCCAGCTTGCTGAACTCGACGGTAGTGTTGGGAGTGACGCGCAGCGTGCTGCCGTCCTCGAACTCAATCTCGGCGCGACCGTTCTCGCCGGTCCGCAGTTGCAGTCCCTGCGTGACGGGAAGATTGGCAAAGGCGTTCTCAAAGCCCAATCCCGAATTCTTGTCGATCTGCACCCTGCCCTGCACGTCGCTCAGGCGAACGATGCGGGCTTGCGAATCAGCTGCGGCGGGCAGCGCCAAAAGCGCGCAGGCCAAGGCCGTCATTACCATCGCGTGAAATCGTGGCTTGTACATAGCAGCCCCCAGGATTCAGACACTTTCCCGCCTATTAGAACACGACTTTGCACCGGCGATGTCATCAAAATCTGCGGCGGCAACCCTTCATCGCCCAGACCCGGCACTGCTTCCCATCTGGATCAACTCCTTCGCCCGCGCCCGCACCACATTGATCACCGAAGAGTCCTCGAGAATCTCCTGCAGAACCGGCGCCACGCCCTGGATCTCGCTGAGTTCGTTGTTCCTGGCCTGCGTCTCCATGCGCTTCAACTCGTCGTCCAGCGCCAGCTTTTGGTAGCGATGGTAGTAGGCCAGCCGGCGCCCATACTCCAGCGTGCCTCCAATGTTCTGGAAGAGAGCGGTCAACTCCCGCACCGGCTCCAGATTCGAGTAGTTGTAGGGAGCCGTGTTGGAACGCTGGCCGTCTTGATAGCTCAGGATCTTCGCTCCGGTAAAAGCCAGTTTGCGATTCCCCGAGTCAATCTTACCCGCGAAATACTGCGCCTGTTTCGCCCACTCGAAAATCCGCTCACGGTTCGCCGGCGACACCTCAAACTCCGCCCGGTAATCTTCCGCGTCGGAATCCTCCGCTGCCTTCCCGGTGCACTCGTAGTGTGCATGTCCCGCCCCATCGACAGCGATTGTGTAATGCTGAGGATTGGATTGGGGGAAGTCCAGGGTAAAGGTAACGGTTGCGGTCGAGTTCGGATTGCCGCTGACGACCTGCTGCGACATCAGCAGCGCAGGGATTGCAGCAAGCGCCAGCGAGCCCATCGCAACCGCCTGCCAAAACTTCATGGCGTGAATTGAAGAAGCCTGAATCGAAGAAGCCCGAATCTTCACCGCGCCGCCACCCTCTGTCTTTCCAGCGTTCCAGCGGTGTGCAGATGGCAGATCGCAATCGCCAGCGCGTCCGACGCATCCATCGGCTCCGGAGCTTCGGCCAACCCTAGCAAGCGCGTCACCATGTGCTGCACCTGTTGCTTCTCCGCCCGCCCGTATCCCACTACTGACGATTTGATCGTAAGCGGCGAGTACTCCGCCACTTCCAGCCCGGCGGTGGCCGCCGCCAGCATCGCCACTCCCCGCACCTGCCCTAACTTCAACGCCGACTTCACGTTCAGGGCGTAGAAGATTCCCTCAATCGCCACTTCATCCGGACGGTGCTCCACGATCAGCGCGCCCAGTCCCTCATAAATCCGCGACAACCTCCGCGCCAGCGTCTCCCGCGGCGAGAGCTTCATCGCCCCGCAAGTGAGGCACACCAGATGCCCCCCGGGATGCATCTCCACCACGCCGTAGCCGGTGTATTGCCCGCCGCAATCGATACCCAGAACTCGCATGTGAATGCAGTTTATCGCGGAAAGCACGCGCATCCTATCCCCTAGATGGGATCGTGAGACGACCTAGCTCGGAAACCTGACGTGTATCCTCGCCTCGCCGATCGAAATGGCATCGGCTGAATCTTGTGGCCGTGGAATGAATTCTGGGGTATAGTTCTGGTCCTCCCCCCGCAACGTCCCGGAATGCCTATTAAGGTCCGACAGGATCACAGAGCCGCTTGGCGGTTTGTGGGCTTGCTCGCCCGAGTAGACTCCGGAGACGGCGCTGATTCCAAGCAAGACAGGGCCCAAGAGACTTTTCCACCCGAACTCAACGGAGGCGCCCGATGATGTTCCGCACCGTGACATTCCAGAAATCGATCTCTCTTCCCATCGCCACTCTTCTCATGGGAGTGAGCTTGATCGCAGCCTTGGTGGCATGCAGCAGCAGTTCCAACTCAGGGAGCAATGGCCCCTCGGTTTCGATTGGCACGGTTCCGACTCCTACGCCAGCCTCCTTAAACGTCCTCGGCACGCTCTCCCTGCAAGCCAGCGTCCTCAACGACCACGGAGGCGTGAACTGGAGCTGTACCCCGGGCAACGCGCCGGCCACCTGTGGTTCGTTTAGCGCGTCCTCAAGTCCCAGCGGCGAAATTGTTGGTTATACCGCGCCCTCCACAGTGCCTTCGAGCCCCGTCGTCATTACTGCGACGCTGGCCGATAACTCCAGCGTCAGCGCCAGCACCTCCGCCATCACGATCACCAACATCACGATTACGCTGAGCGCGGTTCCGACGTCTCTGCAAGTGAGTGCCACGCAGTCCATCACCGCAACCGTGGCCAACGACGCGGACAATGCCGGAGTCACCTGGAGTTGCGTCCCGTTGGGCGCCTGCGGCACGTTCAGTTCCTCCACCTCGGCCAGCGGAGCACCCGTAACCTACTCCGCCCCAGCCAACGTGCCCCAGGGCAACACCGTCACCATCACGGCAAGCTCGGTGACGGACGGCAGCGTCTTTGCCAGCGTCACCGTCACGATTACCGCGGCGGTGACTACGACGCCGGGTTTGGCCGACGGAAATTATGTGTTTTCGCTGGCTGGGTCGGACTTCAACGGAACGTACTCGGTGGTGGGGGCCTTTACTGTCCTCGGCGGAGCGATCACGACAGGCGAGCAGGATCTGGGCGACTTCACAATTTACGAGCATGACGCCATTACGGGCGGCAGTGCCCTCATCAGCGCCGATGGCAACGTGCTGGTTACGATCACCACCGGGGACTCCAGAATTGGCGCGAACGGGACTGAAACGCTGGACGCCACTGTGGTTTCGCCTTCAAAAGCCCTACTTACCGAGTTCGACTCTTGGGCAACCTCCAGCGGCGAGTTGGACTTGCAGGCGACCACCTTCTCGACGCCCTCCGGCAGCTACGCATTTTCTGCCGCCGGGGTGGATGTTAACGAGAAGCCCCTTTCTCTCGGCGGCGTCATCAACATTGATAACCCTGGGAGTATCTCGGGTGCGGGCAGCATTTTCGACATTAACGACGACGGCGTCCCCTTGGCGGCCCAAACCTTTGCGTCGGGGTCCGTCGGCGTTCCCGACGGGTTTGGCCTGGTCGACTTTACGCTTACCCCCAGCAGCGCCTCCGGGGTTGGGCGAATCGTTCTGGTCGGGTACGTGATCGACGCCAGCCACATTCGGTTGATCGAGCACGGTGCCGTCGATGTCTTCCGCGGCACCGTGGGCGGAAGCGCGCTGGGCCAAACCGGCACCGGAACCTTCGATGCCGGCTCCCTCTCGGCCTCCAGCTATGTGGTCGGCGCAGCTGGGCCAGAGTTACCCGGGGCACAACAACTGGCCAGCGTCCTTACTTTCAACGCCGATGGAAGCGTGAGCGGCACACTCAGCTACAACGACCTCAAGACGCAAACTCCACAAGGCGGCAGCACCCTCGTCAGCGGAGCAACCTACTCCGTGGCATCGACTGGGGACGTAACCCTGACTGGCCTCACCGGCATCGCCGACATCACCACTGGTACCACCTTTACTTACAACCTCCAACTCTATTTGACCGGAGACGGCAACGCCCTGGTTATCTCGATGGACACCGCGGACGTGCTCGCCGGTCGTGGCTTCCTGCAAACCGGCGGAGGGTCCTTTAACGCTGCGTCCTTCAGCGGAAGCTACGCCCTGAACGTGGTACAGAAACTGCCCATCCCCCCGTTCGAGCGGGATGGCGTAGGCACCATTGCGGCTGACGGCGTCGCGACCCTGACTGGATTCGTCGACCTGAACGAACTTCATCCCACCACCGATGTTCTGCTGACGGGGACCTTCGCCGCCAACCCGAACGGCGTCTTCACCGGCACCATCTCGGGCATTTCGTCGATCGATGCCCCCTCGGACAACTTCACCTACTACCTTGTGGACACAACCCAAGTGCTGGCCATCGAGACCGACACCGATCAGCTAACCCTCGGCTACTTCGAGCTGCAGCAGTAGCCGAGGCGTAAGAATTTCAATCACCACCTCAACCTGGTGACGCCCCGGCGGCGCCACCGCGCCCGCACCCGCTCCGGTTACCACCGTAATTAGAGTAACCACATTTAATACTGCGAAATGTGAGCTCGTTAATTTAGGCTACTCCCCATATTCATCATGGCTCTCCCAAGAGTCCCCAGGAGTGACTCCAGTGAAACAAGCTCGCACTACGCGGCCAGCCCAATGCTTTGCAGCGCTGTGACCAGGCTGCCCGTTCAGTATCGCCGCGGCGGCATTCCATGCCACGGCGAAAGGAATGCCAAGCTCAACTTCAGATTGCAGTTCGGTAGCTGCTGGAAAGGATTAGTTTTCCACAGCGCAACTTGGAGGGCTTCCGAGGGTTGAGAGGTTAGAACTTTGAAAGAATCAACCTGCACCTCTCATTTCCCAGACCACAGCTTGGAACGGCAAAATAACCACTAACCAACCATTACCAGACTCAAGGAGAAATCTATGCATCTTAGCCGTCTGACGAAACCCACCCGATTGATCGCGGGCCTGCTCTGTGGCCTGCTGTTGGCGATCTTAGCGGTTCCACTTGGCGCCCAACCCGCGTCCACAACCCACCCTGCACAGGGCTTTGGTCCTGTCTACGACGCGTCTCATGAAATCACTCTCAATGGAACCATTCAGGAATTCGTCACCAAGCGCGTTGTGGGCAGCCCGACCGGCATGCATCTGCTGGTGGCAGGCCCGGACGGCGTGGTCGACGCCCGCGTCGGACCCTTCCTGAGCAAAGAGACAAAAGAAGCCCTGCGCACAGGAGCGCCGATTCGGATCGTCGGGGCCATGACGTCACTGCGCGGCAAGAACTATCTGCTGGCCCGCGAACTGACCGTCGGCGGCACCACCGTCAAGCTGCGCAGTACAAACGGAGCGCCAATGCATGGAGGCTCCACCACCGCGCGACGCTCCAGAACTAAAGAAACAGCCAAGGTCGAACTCAACGGAGGTGCCCGATGACATTCCGCAAATCGATTCTTCTTCTAATCAGCCTGAGCATGATTGCCGCGCTGGTTGCTTGCAGCAGTTCCAGCACCACTACCACGCCTCCTCCTCCGGCCATTACGGTCACCTTGACCAGTCCGGCTACATTTCCAACCGTCCTCTACGTCAATGACACACTCTCCGTTACCGCGACCGTAGCCAACGATTCGGCGAACGGCGGCGTCATCTGGAGTTGCAGTCCGGGTAACAGCGCGGCCACCTGCGGTTCGTTTAGCTCAGGTACGACCGCCGTCGCCAGTGGTACAGCTGCCATCTACACCGCACCCAGCGCTCCCGTGGCTGCGGTCACGCTCATCGCAACTTCCGTTACCACTAGCACGATAAGCGCCAGCAGCGCCTCCATCGCGATTAATGCCACCGTAATCTCGGTTGCATTGACCACGCCTCCGCCATCATCTCTGGCGGCCGGCGCGACCGCGACCATCGCCGCCACCGTAACAGGCGATCCGGCGACTCTTGGCGTGAATTGGAGCTGCACTCCGGCGGCCACTTGTGGCTCGTTTAATCCGACCGGCACGGCCAGCGCGGCCACCACGGTTTACACCGCCCCCACCACTGCGGGCTCCGTCGTCATCACCGCAACCTCGGTTTCTGACGATACGCAGAGCGCCAGCGCTACGGTCACCATTACGCCCTTGGTAGTGGTAGCACCTTTGCCCGATGGCACCTACGTATTCTCGCTAGCTGGATTCGACAGTGTTGATGTAAGTTCTTACTATGTCGCGGGGGCCTTCACCGTCCTTGGCGGGGCGATCACCACCGGCGAACAGGACTTCGTCGACTTTGGCGGCGACCTATCCGACCCAATCAGCGCCACCGGCAGCAGCATAGCTGCCGCCGACGCCGCTGGCAACCTGCAGATCGTTCTGAACACCAACGACACCAACCTAGGTGTAGGCGGCGTCGAGACTCTCAATGTCTCGGTACTTCCGAACAACCCTGCCAGGGCCTTCATCATCGAGTTCGACGCTTCGGCTACGGCCAGCGGAGAGTTGAACTTGCAAAACGCCACTGCCGCAGCTGCCACCCCGTTGAATGGTTACGCCTTCGGCCTCAACGGCTATGATCAGTTCGAGGAGGACGGCTTCCTTTCCATGGGCGGCGTCATCAACGTCGACTCTGCCGGCGGCATCTCCGGTACTGGAAGTATTTTCGATGCGAACGACAGCGCATCCCCCACCCTATTTCAGGCTCAGACTTTCAGCGCCAGTACAGTTAGTGCGCCTGACTCTCTCGGCCGGGTGGTGTTCACACTCAACCCCACCGATTCAACGGACTTCCCTCAAATCGTTCTGGCTGGATACATTGTCGATGCCAGCCGCATCCGGCTGGTGGAAGCAGACGGCGATGCGTATACGGGAACCCTGGGCGGTACAGCCTTCAGCCAAGGAGCGAATACTGGAACCTTCAGTACCGCTTCACTCTCTGGTGGCAGTTACGTGCTCGGCATGAGCGGCTGGGACACCAGCCCTGACGGGATATTACAGACCGCAGGGCTGCTCACTGCCAACGCGGGCGGCACCGTCGCCGGGTTCGTTGACTTCAACGATCTCACCGGATCGGAGCCAGTCATCCCGGACCCCGTCAGTGCTCCAGCTTACACAGTGGATCCCACCGGACGAGTGACGATCGCCAACGTAACCGATGGCACCAACACCTTCAACCTGCAGCTCTATTTGGACGGAAACGGTAATGCAACTGCGATTACGCTGGACCTGGCCGATGGCATTGAAGGCAATGCCTACCTGCAAAGCGGAGGCGGCGCATTTACGGCCGGCTCCTTCAGCGGCGCCTACGGCCTGAATGTCACGGGCTGGGACGAAAACATTTTCGGAGAACTCGATGCTGTCGGCCCAGTCACGGCTGACGGGGTCGGAACCTTCGCTGGAGCGGTTGACCTCAACTGGCTATTCAGTGCGGGGCCAACCTATCCGGATCTGCCCGTTTCCGGCACCTTCACCGCTGCAGCCAACGGCGTCTTTAGCCCAGGCACCATCACCGGCCTGGATGTCACCACCACCACCAACGCGGACGCATTCGACTACTACCTGATCGACGCGACCGGGGACAACATAACGATCGAAACCGATCTCAACCAGCTAACCCTCGGATACTTCGCCCAGCAATAGCGAAGAAACTGAGCTAGTAATTTGTCTTAAACTCAGTGGCGCACTCCGGTGCGCCACTTTTTTCTGCCCGTTTGCGGTCATTCAGGCCCGAACCATCCGATCCGCGCTCTGCGGCGCCCGCGAGCAACCCGCCAGCCTGATTCACCAAGCCGAATTCGAAGAAGTAGTCGGCGCGGAAAATATCTGCGACAACGTGCAATCCGCACTGCGCCGCGCCGAGCAGGTGCACGATCAGATGGAAGCCGCCGCCATTGGGCTCAAGAGCTAAGGGCTTTAGATGAAGTGGAAGCGGAACAACTCTGGTCGCAAGCGTAATCTTCCGCTTTCGACAGTTCTCACTTGCAAGACTGTTCCCGCCATCCATTCTTAGAGGGAGCGACCCCGTTTCAGCATGATTTGGACGAACACAAGACGCTGGCGCTTGCCCACAGCGATGTTGATGGTCGTCATGCTGTCGGTAGTTGTTGTCCGTTGCACATTGGGAAAGCGGGCGCAGCAGAAACGAGAAGTGAGATACCAATCTGCTCTCCGTCTGTATTCCGACGCTCTCAGGCCCGGAATCACGCGGCTGGAGGTCGAGGAATATCTCGAAACCCGAAACGTCCAGTTCCGCCAAATGTGCTGCGTCGACGGGAAAGACTTTTCCAAGGGTGTATATGACGATTTGACGAAGATTGGCGAAGAGGACGCGCCATGGTTCTGCAGTCAAAAGGATGTGTACATTGCCTTCCAATTCGCAGGCGTTCGACGAGGCGCAAATAGCTGGGACGCTTTCGGGACTGACACGTTGAAGTCGGTGAGCATATATCGCTGGCTCGAAGGTTGCCTCTGATTTGTTGTTGCGAGAAGCCGCACACTAGGGGACGGCTTATTCATCAGTATCCTCCTCCATCAATGATAATCTTATCCTTCCCGGCGACTGCCAACCCGCGCCCAAGCTGCCCGTTCCACCCAGCCCGCGCCCGGAGTGCATCCCAGGGATTTTCATCAGAATTCATACGGAGAGCGGAGCCATGAAGATCGGAATGTTGACTGGCGGAGGCGATTGCCCCGGCCTGAATGCCGTGATTCGCGCGGTGGTGCGTAAGGGCATCTTCACCTACCAGGACGAATTCATCGGCTTCATGGAAGGCTGGCGCGGCGTGATCGAAGACAAGAGCATGCCGCTCGATCTCGACGCGGTCGGCGGCATTCTGCCGCGCGGCGGCACCATCCTGCGCACTTCCCGCACCAATCCTTCGAAGCGTCCCGATGGCATTGACCGTTGTCTGGCAACGCTGGAGAAAAACAAAATCGAAGCTCTCGTCGCCATCGGCGGCGATGACACTCTTTCCGTTGCGCAAAAGCTGCACGAACGCGGCGCGAAGGTGGTTGGCGTTCCCAAGACCATCGACAACGATCTCGGCGGCACCGATTACACATTCGGATTCGACACTGCCTGCAACATCGTTTGCGAGGCCCTCGACCGCGTCCACACCACCGCCGAAGCGCATAACCGCGTGATGGTAGTGGAAGTGATGGGCCGCGACGCCGGCTGGATCGCGCTCTACAGCGGCATCGCCGGCGGCGCTGACGTGATCTTGATCCCCGAGCGCCCCTTCGATATCGATAAGGTCGCGGACTCCATTCATCAACGCCACGAGCGCGGCCGTTATTTTTCCATCGTGGTCGTGGCCGAAGGAGCAAAGTTCTCTTCCGAGCCCGGCCAGGGATCTCCCGTCCTGCAGGACATGGGCAAGGACGAGTTTGGCCACGTGAAACTCGGAGGCATCGCCAACATTCTCGCTCGCGAGATCGAAAAGCGTACCGGCTTTGAAACCCGCGCCGTCGTCCTTGGACACATCCAGCGCGGCGGCTCGCCCAGCGCCTTCGACCGCGTGCTGGCTACGCGCTACGGCCTGGGCGCCATCGACATGGTGCACCGTGGCGAATTCGGATGCATGGCCGCCCTGCGCTCCAACAAAATCGTCTCCATCCCGCTGCTGGAAGCCATTTCCCGCAACCGTATTGTGGATAACGAGATGATCCAGATCGTCGATGGATTGTTCGAGAAATCCGTGGAAAAAGAAAAAGAGCCAGCGTGAGAAGGCAACTGACGTAAAGTAGTGCTCGGCCGCCAAACGCTCGGCCCGGTCACGATGCAAAACCTATATCTGCGGCTCGCTCCGTTTTTTCTGGCGCTGATCGAACTCCTACTCCTGTCCGCCTCCGCCGCGTTATTTTTTTTCTCGCACAGAAGCGCCTCCGGCCCCGATCAGCCAGACTCTTTCCAGTCGATCGCGAGCGCGCTCGCCCGCCTGTCTCTGCGTAAGCGTCTCTCGGCGCTGCTCGCAGGTGTCAGCGTCATCGCGATTCGCGTCGCGCTCATCCCCATCCTCGGTATTCCCCAACCGCGTTTCAACGACGAGTTCAGCTACCTGCTCGCAGGCGACACGTTCGCTCACGGGAAACTCACCAATCCCACTCACCCCATGTGGATTCACTTCGAAAGTTTCCACATCATCGAACAGCCCACCTACATGTCGATGTACCCGCCCGCGCAGGGCCTCGTGCTAGCAGCTGGGCAAGTGGTCGGCAATCCTTGGATCGGACAGATCCTCGTCACTGCTCTCCTGTGCTCCGCGTTGTGCTGGATGCTGCAAGCCTGGTTGCCTCCGCCATGGGCCTTGCTGGGAGCGGCACTGGCCGTGCTCCGCCTCGGGCTCCTTAGCTACTGGATGAATACCTATTGGTGCGCTTCCGTGGCCGCACTCGGCGGCGCACTCGTCCTCGGAGCCTGGCCACGCCTGCGCATGCGTCTCCGCACACGCGAGGCCGTGCTCATGGGCGTGGGCCTCGTGATCCTTGCCAATAGCCGCCCCTATGAAGGATTAGTCTTCAGCCTGCCCGTGTCCGCCGCCATGCTCTGGTGGCTCATCGGCAAACGGCGCCCCGCATTCGATCTCTCGCTGGCGCGCATCGTTTTGCCTTTGTTCGCGGTTCTTGCGCTCGGCGCGCTGGCCACCGGTTACTACTACTACCGCGTCACGGGCGACCCCTTCCGCATGACCTACCAGGTCAATCGCGACACCTACGCCACCGCTCCTTACTTCATCTGGCAAACGCCCCGCCCCGAGCCTGTTTACCATCACGCAGTAATGCGCGATTTCTACCGCTGGGAACTGGGCGAGTTCGAGAAAAACCGCACGGTCGGCGGGTATCTGCGTCGCGCGGCGGACAAGCTTATTTCCTGGTGGCAGTTCTATCTGGGCCCGCTTCTGACGCTGCCTCTGCTGGCGTTTCCCCGCGTCGTTCGCCAGCGCAAGATGCGGCTGCCACTTCTTATATGCGCCGCCATGATCGCCGGATTCTCCGTGCAAACCTGGACGGGTCCCCACTATTTCTCGCCCGCCACCGGCGCCCTGTACATCCTGCTGGTGCAAGGCATGCGCCATCTATGGCACTGGTCTTCAAGCCGACGCCCCATAGGACAAGCCGTGGTTCGCGCGATCCCGGCGCTGGCGTGCGCTATGATTCTCCTGCGCGTCGCGGCAGCGGGGGCTAATGTTCAGATCGAGTCCGCGTGGCCGCGCGGTGATCTGGACAGGGCAAGTATCTTGCGCCAACTGGAGCAGCGGCCGGGCCCTCAGCTTGTCATCGTGCACTACGCACCAGGTCACGACCCCGTCCGCGAATGGGTATACAACGAGGCGAACATTGACGCCGCCAAAGTGATCTGGGCGCGCGACATGGGAAAGGACGACAACCGGGAACTTCTCCAGTATTTTCGTGACCGGAATGTGTGGATTGTGGAGGCCGACCATCCTACGCCGCAGCTGCTATCCCAGTCCGAGTGACGATTTGTAGTTCCCCCGCCGTTGGCTGTACAGCCCATGCGCGAGAAACTTTCTCCACATGACAGTATCCACACCCAAACGCCTGGCTCGATTGTTCATGCTGCTTCTATGTTCGGCAAGCATGTATTTCTACTGGAGTCATGTTCCGCAGAACATCGACGGTATCGCTCCATCCGCGGCAATGCGGCCGCGCCCCCTCACCGATCTTTACGCACAGTGGTTCGGAGTGCGTGAACTTCTGCTGCACCATCGTGACCCATACGGCGATGACATCACACACGAACTTCAAGTTGCCTACTACGGAAAAGATCCGGAAGGTCCTGAGGCAGACCATCCCTCTCATCAGCAGCGATTCGCCTATCCCCTGTATGTATCTTTCCTGCTGGCACCCACGATAGGGATGCAATTCCATACCGCGCAGACTATTTTCTTGTGGCTGCTGGCGGCAGTTACCGCTGCCAGCGTACCGCTTTGGGCGCATGCCATGCGCCTGAAGCTGTCGCCGGTAGGGGTCGCTGTGATGCTCTTACTTGTCTTTACGAGCATTCCGGTGATGCAGGGCCTCGAAATATTGCAATTGGGCCTTCTCGTGGCCGGCTTGCTTGCCGCGGCAACCGCAGCCACAGTCTCTGGCCATCTGTTTCTGGCCGGGATGCTATTGGCTGTCGCTACGATCAAACCCCAGATGTCTGTTCTGGCGATTGCCTGGTTCGCCTTGTGGGTCTCGGGCGACTGGCGCCGGCGGCGTCTTCTCTTCTGGGGATTCGCCGCCACGCTCTCGGCTCTGATCATCGCCTCCGAGTTGCTCTTACCAGGCTGGGTCACGCGCTTCCTCGCCTCGGTGCTCGAGTATGGGAAGCACATGCACTCCACCTCCCTGCTGGAAATCTACCTGCCAGCCGCTTTGTCATGGTCACTTGCGCTGCTCGTGTTCCTCTGCGTGGCAAACTCCGCCTGGTGTGCGCGGCGGCAACCTGCGGACTCGTTCCCATTTGCCCTCTCTCTGGCTTTTGCCCTGAGTCTCACGTTGTTAATCGTTCCCTCAGTGTTCCAGCCGTTCAACCAGGTCCTGCTGTTGCCCGCGATTGCGCTCACGATTCGCTATTGGCGCGAACTGCGGCACGGCACTCCCTCGCTTCGTTTCCTGACTTTGGTTGTTTGCTCGGTCGGTCTACTTCCCTGGCTCTCTGCAGTGGCCGTTACGCTCGGATTGCTGATGGTTCAGATGCGATGGCTGTTGAAGATATGGTTCTTCCCGCTCAACGCCAGTCTGGCGTTCCCCTTCGCCGTTTTTGGCATACTCATTCTGCTAGGCAAAGTGGTCTCGATCGAATCACCTGCTCCGACAGCCGGACCCGGAGGGTTGCGCGCGACCGGTGCCACGTCCGAGGGACGGCCTTAGCGGAAGCTCGGTCCTCCGGTGCCACGGAACATAGTCCTTGCTGCAGACCTTTGCTACACTTCTTGCGCGGAATTGCTCCAAATTCCTTGGGAGTCGCCCGATGCACGCGAAAGTTCGGCTTTGGCTGGTGCTTAGCTTGTGCGTTGGCACGGGCACATGGTTCTACGTGCACCGCATTCTGGAACCGTGGACCAACTATAGCGACACAGAGAAGGGGGAGGTGATCGCCCAAATGGGCGACTTGTATTCACCCTGGGTGGGCACGCGCGAACTTCTGCTTCACCGGCGCAATCCATACGGGCCGGGGGTAAGCCACGAAATCCAGACGGTGTTCTACGGTCACGCGGTCGACCAGACCTACCCACCGGGTACCTTTGTAGCGAACGAACAGCGCTTCGCATATCCCGTCTATGTAGTACTTCTACTTGCCCCTACCGCGTATGCAGATTTCAAAGATGTGCGAGACCGGGCTCGGTTTACTTTGGGCCTCTTGACCGCCATCAGCGTATGGCTTTGTCTGGATATTTTGCATTGGCGACCACCGCTGGAAACAATCGCGGCACTCATTTTGTTTACCCTGAGCAGCCCGCAGATAGTTCAAGGCTTGCGCTTTCAGCAACTGGCGCTCGTAGTCGGATTCCTGCTGGTCGCGGGTGGATGGTGCGTCTGCAGGAGTCACTTGGTGACAGCGGGCGCACTGCTAGCTTTCTCCACAATTAAACCGCAGATGTCAGTTCTGCCCTTGTGTGCATTCATGGTCTGGGCCGCTGGCGACTTGATTAGACGCTGGCGTCTCGCGGCGAGCTTTGCTGCTATCACGGCGGCATTGTTTGTGGGTGGCGAACTTCTTCTCCCCGGATGGCTCGGGTATTTTCTTACAGGCATCACGGCTTACCGGAGATACGCTCCCACTTCGTCGCTGTTACGAATGATTCTTGGGGATACGCTCGGCGAAATCCTCGGGGCCCTCATTGTCGCCGGGCTGCTGGCGTTCGCGTGGCAAAATCGAAAAACAGAAGCAGGTTCGCGGACGTTCGCCTCCATCCTTGCCGCTTTTTTCACCGGCGCCATCCTTGCCTTTCCGCTCTTCACTCCCTTCAATCAGGTCATGTTGATTCTACCCGCGCTGCTCCTTTTGCGTGACGCGGGGGCTTTGTCGAGATTCTCCCGTGGAGTTCTTATCGCCAGCCTGGGATGGCCGTGGATTATGTCTGCTGCCTTGTTGCTATTTCCTCCGGATTTACACTCGCTGAGCCAACTCCCATTGCTGCCTTCCTTCATGGTCCCTTTTGTGCCGTTAATGTTCTCCTTATTACTGATGGCACGGCGAACGAAGGCGACCGATTTCCCTCTACCCGCCGCTGGTTTGAAATAGTTGTGACTGCGGATTCATTATCGTGGGGCCGCATGACGTCCAAAGCCGCCTCATTCCTTACCCCCCGCCGCCTGTGGGCGCACGGCCTGATTCTTGCACTCTGCCTCTGGTCCGTCTACATCTGGAACATAACCACGCCCGGTCTCCTCGATCGAGCCGGCAATCTCAAGGGCACTGACTTTCTGCATTTCTATACCCTCGGCTCGCTCGCTCTCGCGCACCGCGGCGCGGATCTGTACAACATGCGGCTGCAATCCGATCTCGCGGCCCAACGCATTCCGGCCGCCGCCGGCATTCGCTATATACCGCTTTATCCGCCGCAGGTTTCAATCTTCTTCGCACTCTTTGCCCGCCTGTCCTATCCTTGCGCGCTCTTGCTCTGGCTCACACTGAGCGCGCTCACTTACGGAGTGTGTTGCTACGCCGTCTGGCGCGCATGCTCCAATCTGAGCAGCTACAAACTTACCGTCCTGATTCTCGCCCTTGCCTTCCCTGGCTTCTGGCACCTCATCGCCGGGGGACAAGTCTCCGGCCTGGCCCTCGCCTGCTTCACGCTTGCCTTCTTCGCTGTGCGCGCCCGGCATGAATTCCTCGCTGGCCTGGCTTTCGGATGCCTCATCTTCAAACCCCAACTCGGCCTCGCCGCCGCCATCATTTTCCTGGTCACGCTTCGTTGGAGGGTCATCGGGGGCGCGATTCTCTCCGCCGCCGCGCAGTTAGCGGCAGCGTGGCTCTATTACGGCGTCGAGCCGCTTCGCGAGTGGATTCACATGCTGCTCCGAGCACCCCGCCTGCCCTCGCTGCTCGAGCCCAGAATCTATCAAACCCACTCCCTGCGCACCTTCTGGACCATGCTAATTCCGTGGCCGGGAGCTTCTCTAACGCTCTACCTCGTCACCGTACTTTTTGTCTGCGGCCTCACCATCGCGTGCTGGCGCAGCCGCCTTTCCCTGTCCTTGCGCTATTCGGCGCTATTGCTCGCAACGGTCCTACTCTCGCCGCATCTCACCGTCTACGACCTCGTTATCCTCGCGCCCGCATTCCTCCTGCTCTCCGACTGGGTCATTACTCAGCCCGACGACCCCGCCACGCCCGCCTTCAAACTCCTTCTTTATCTCGCCTTCGTGCTCCCCCTGCTCGGCCCGCTCGCGCGCTGGACGCACCTCCAGCTTTCCGTCCCCGTGATGGCCGCTCTCTTGTATGGGATATGGAACCTCGGCAGGAGATCCGCTCCGGTTCCTCATTCTCTCTGACTCGAAAGTGATCCGACTTGAATCTACGGACCGAACAGAAATCGCAGCGCTTCCGGGAACCGCTCCGCCCACGCCGCTTCGTTGTGACCGGCTCCGTCTTTTATTACCAACCGCAGCCGGCTCTCGCTGAGCACGGCTCGCCGGATCACGGCCGCCAACTCCCGCACATCGTCCACTACAGAACGGCTGCGCTCCACGCTTCCCGCCTCGGCCGTTCCCACGGCCAGAAATATTCGCTCCGGCCAAATTCCTACCGACCGGCTTTCCTTGACCGCCTGCCGCCCTGCCCACAGGGACGGGCTCTCCAACAATAACCGCCCAATCACTCCCGGCCGTGCCATCGCGGTGTAAAGCGCAATCAGCGCGCCAAGCGAAGACCCGCCCAACCCGGTATTCTCCGGCCCCGTCGCAACGCGGTAGAAGCGCTCCACAAACGGCATGACTTCCTTCATCAGAAAATCCGGATAATGCCGCCCCTGCGCCCGCAGCATCATCGGATGCATCGACCGGCGCGGCAGATATTCGCGAATCCGGTCCTTGCCGGTATTATCCATGCCCACCACGATCATCGGCGGCACCGCGCCTTCGCGTATGAGCCGATCCGCTGTCTCATCCACCTGCCACTCGACGCCGGCGAACGCGGTCGACGACTCGAATAAATTCTGACCGTCATTCAGATAGAAAACGGGATAATGCCGGTCAGCGTTCTCCGCATCGTCGTATCCCGGAGGCAGCCACACCCGCAAAAATCGAGTATTGCGAAAGACGCGGCTGCGAAACTCATGCAGCCGTAAATCTCCGGTCGCTCCGCTGGCGCGAATCGGCGGAGAAGCCGCACTTGCAGCCTTCTTTACTTTCTGGATTCTTTCCATCCGAAACTTGCGTCGAAGGACTCGCCTTTGTTGAACGACATCTCTAGTTAGCCGTTGCGAAATTCGCTTTGAAAGGGCGCGGCTTCAGCCACGCCAAAAAGCGCGCCCCCGAAAATGTGGGCTTTAGCCCCTGAGGTCAACGGCTCGCGCCTTCGCCATGCCCGCCAGCAGCGTGATCCCCGCAATCAGCCCCAGCGAACTCAAACACAAAATACACCACGTCTCCAGCACGTAACCCTCAACGTACGTGAGATACAACGCAAACGCCAGGCCGGCGAAAGCCGCCACCAGCAAGCGCATCGGCGTTTCTGCTCGCGAGCGGTAAACTGTCGCCAGCGCCAGCAGCACTCCATACCCCACAAGGCCAATCCCCGCCACCGGAATTCCCATCACACTCGACCACTCGCTCCGGTTCACAATGTCGCAATTGAACTTCTCCCCAATTTCGCAGAACGCCGTCGCCGACTTCGCGTAGTGCCGCTGCAGCGACACCGCCGACACCACCACCCCCACGACAGCCAAAATCGCAATCGCCAAAAACACCATTCGATTGTCGGTTATGGGATTTCTGCCCGCCTCAACCGGTCGATCCGCAGTGGCACTCACGGCAAGCTGCACCCAGTCTTATCGCTCAATTCTTCCAGCGGGTAGACCCCTTCTTTGAGCGGGCTCGCCCCGAATTGCCAACTGGGAAATAACTTCGCCCCCGCGGCTTTGCACTCCTGCGTGATTCCGCCGCCGCCCTTCAGCCCGCACTCCACATAGGGCACGTACCGAAACGCCTTCCCGAACATCGCTTTCTGATCGGCGCAGTGCTCACACCAATACAGTCCATACATTTTTACCTGCTTGGACGCCAGACACTTCGCGAAGCCATCGTAGCGATGATTTCTGTACTCCCATCCCGCGACCCAGGCGAGGACGAACAACACCACAGTCCCGCCCCAGATCAGCATCTTCTTCCGCGACTCCGGATTTGCTTCCGGCGCACCCACTCGCTCCTGATGCCGCTTTCGCCGTTCTTCAGACATGATTCTTTTTATACCACGCCCTCAGGCCACTACGTCCAACGCGCCCGGCAGAACGTCCAACTCCTCGCAATGCAGCGTCAGCACTTCCCCATCCACCATCACATCCACCGGCGCGTCCAAATCGAATTCCACCCGCTTCACCGCTTTCCGCTCCGCCAGCGGATGCTTGATGTGCGTGCCATCATAAAGCCCCGGCAAATTCCGCATCAGTCCCAGTCTCCCAATCGCACCCCAGCGGACGTATTCAATCAAGCCGCTGCTCACCTCGGCCTTCGGCGCGATCATCATCGTCCCGCCGGTAAACTTGCTGTTGTTGAAAGTCAGAAACAAACAGCGGCGCCGGTCAAATTCCGTTTCACCCTCCGCGCGCACCGGAAACGGCCTTCTCTGCAGCCGCGCCAGCCCCAGAAAAATCGAAATGAAGTATCCCACCTCTCCTTGCCCGCTGAAACGCCGCGCCCGCAAGGTCGCCACGTCCGCCGGAAACCCCAGGCTCAGCAGATTGATGTAGTGAATCACTCCAGTGCGGTGCCGCAAGCGCAACACGTCGCAATCCCGGCTGCGCCCCGCAATCAGCGACTCAATCGCGTACTCCAAGCCGCGGTCGCTGAAATCACGCAGAAAAGAGTTCCCTGTTCCCAGCGGCAAGAACCCGAGCGTCGGACGCCCGCCCGCACTCGCCTCCGGAAAAAGCCCGTTCACCACTTCATAGGAAGTTCCGTCCCCGCCCACGGCAATAAACTTTCGCTGCCCGCGACCGTAAGCCTCGCGCGCGATCCGCGTGGCATCGCCCGCTCTCTTCGTCTCTACTACCTCAACCGCAATCCCGCCGCTTCGCAACTGCGCCAGCGCCGCGCCCAACATCTTGCGGCTCCGTCCGCCTCCAGCCGCAGGATTTACAATAGCCAGGTAAGCCTGCGCCGCACTCACAGATCCACCACCGCTCCCCGCTCCGTGGTCTTTCCAATCTCTTCCGCCAGCGCCTGCCGCTTGATCTTCATCGACGCCGTCCGCGGAAAATCTTTCTCCCAGATCACATACCCACCCACCCGTTTGAAATCCGACAAGCGCCGGTTCCGAGTCGTGATCTCTCCCAGCAGCGCGCTGTCAAAGCGCTGATTCTGTTCCAGCCGCAGCGCTATCACCAGCATCTCCCGCCCCAATTCCTTTTGCGGCCACAGATAGTTCGCGGCGAACACGCAATACTCTTTCACTGGCAGCCCGTCGAACACCGTCTCAATATCCTCGGGATAAATATTCTTCCCACCTTCGGTGACGATCATGTTCTTCTTGCGCCCGAAAAGTTGCAGGTGCCCGCTCTTGTCGAACCGCCCCAAATCGCCCGTCAGAAGCCATCCATCGACAATCGCCTCCAGAGTCAACTCCGGATCGTTCAGATATTGCGACATCACCGTCTTGCTCCGCGCCGCAATCTCTCCGATCCCTTCCTCATTGGGATTCAACACCCGCAGTTCCACACCGGGCAGCGGTTTGCCCACCGTATCCGCGCGAAATGGTTTCAGATCGTTCACGGTGAGCACCGTTCCCGCCTCCGTCAGCCCGTAACCATTCGCCACCGGAATGCCCAGATCGTAGAAAAACTGCATCGTCGAAGGCTCCATAAAAGCCCCGCCCGTGAACACGGTCAACAAGTCTCCGCCAAACGCCCGATGCACCTGCCCCAGCAGCATCCGGCTCACTTTCACGCGTGGCTTGCTGCGCGTCAGCATTTTGTTGAGCGCAATCATTCGATTCAGAATCGCGCGCTTCCACCCCGGCAGTTCGTCAAACTTTGCCCGCAATCCGCGCTCGAGATTCTTCACGATCATCGGCACCAGCGACACATACGTAATCCGGTAGCGCACAAATGCGTCCCGCACAAACTCCGGACGCAGAGTCCGCAGATGCACCACGCAAGCCCCGCACACAAACGGTCCAATGAATCCCACCATGAAATCAATCGCGTGATTGGTCGGTAAAATACTCAAATACCGCACCCCCGGCCAGAATGGATACCACGCCGTCAGCGCCCGGCATTGCTCCAGATAATTCTCGTGCGTCAGCGCGCACCCCTTCGGCCGCCCGCCCGTGCCCGACGAATACACGATGCACGCCACGTCTTCCCGCTGCCGCATCACGAAATCCGGTGCGCCCTTGCGCTTGAAATCTTCCCAGCGAAATCCTCCCGCCAGGTCCGCGCCCAACGGCGCCTCCGTAACCAGCACCAGCTTGGTCTTGATGTTGGGAAACTCCGGCGCCTGCGTGATCGCCCGCCAGAGGTAATACTCCACCACCAATACTTTCGCCTTCGAATGTTCGAGCAGTTGCAACTGTTCCGCCGCAGTCAGCTTGTAATCCAGAGGGACCAGCATTCCCCCGCTGTAGAAAATCGCGTACGCCGAAATCAGCCACTTCGACTGATTCGTCATTAGGATGGCCGCGCGATCCCCCGCATCGAACTCCGCATCCTCCAGCGCCCGCGCCAGCGGAAGGCTGATTTCTTTGAAGTCGGAGTAGGTGAGCTGCGTCTTCTCGCGCTCGCGGTCCGCTTCAATCAGGCAGGTCTCGCCGGCAAAGCGCTCCAGAGAATCCCGCAACGCCGCGCCCAGGCAGCTATATTTTTGGAGATCGAGCATAAGGGAATTGCTGATTGTAGATTGATGATTGCTGATTAACAACCTGCGTCGCGAACCGGATTGCAATCAATACTCGGAAATCAGCAATCAACAATTTTGTGCGCTAGAGCCGCGCCTGAATCCTGCTCGCCAGCGTGCGAAAGTCCGAAACTCCTTGCAATTCGTAATCCGGTAACTCCACGCGAAAATGATTCTCCAGCTTGGTTAGAAGATCGAGCGTCTGCAAGCTGTCAATCCCCAGCGTCTTGAAGAAATCGTCATCCGGACGCAATTTGTCCCGCGGCACCTTGAAATGCGCCGCCGCAAGCGTCAGAATCTCATCAAGCGTCTGTTCAGCAGTATTCATAAATGCTTTGTCATCCTGAGCGAAGCGAAGGACCCCCATCTACTGGACACTCGCCGTTCTGTGCTCTCCCTACGGCAAATACGGCTGCGCGTTCGCGCTCTCCACAAACTTCCGCAACCCCGCCTGCACCGCCGGACGCGCAAACAGCTCACAAAAAATATCGATCTCCTGCCGTAACTCCTCCTGCGGAATCGGCTTGATAAACTTTTTCGCCGCCGTAGCGGTCGCTCGATCGAACTTTCCCAATTGCGCTGCCGTAGCCCGCGCCGCACGCAACACTTCACCCTCGCCCACCACCTGGCTCACCAGCCCAATCTGCTGGGCCTTGGTGGCATTGAAGCTGCGCCCCGTCAACAACAGGTCCCTCACCACCGCATTGCCCAAGTCTCGCTTCAGCCGCGGGATTCCGCCAAAACCCGGAATCAACCCCAGCCTTAACTCCGGAAAACAGAACCGCGCCATCTTATCCGCGATAATCAAATCACAAGCCAGCGCCAGCTCAAACCCTCCACCAAACGTCACCCCGTGCACCGCCGCAATCGTAGTGAGAGGCGCAGCATCGATCCCATTCAATACGCGATGAATGCGCTCCAGAAAATCCCGCACTCCCCTCGCGGCCTCAGCTTTCCCGATCGCCTGCGATCGGTGATACAGCTCACGCAAGTCCGCTCCCGCGCAAAATCCCGGTTTCAACTTGCTATAAATAATGAGTGCATGCGCCTCGGCCTGCATGCTCTCCAGAGCTGCGGAAAACTTTTCCAATTCCACAAGTGACGCTGACCCCAGCTCATTGCAAGGCTCCCGGTGCAGCGCCAACTCGATCACGCCGTCGCTAAGCGTCCAGGACAAGGCGCTCCCAGCGCACTCGCTCGCCGCTCTCGATCCTGCCTCTGCTTCGTGCACGCCGTCGTCCTTAGTCGTTCTCAGCACTCTTCACCCGCACTACACCGCCTGCTTCACCCGATACATCTCCTCAATCTCGTTCTTCATCCGCGCCGCAATCGCATCCCGCTTCAGCTTTCCGTTCACCGTCAGCAATCCGCTTTCAATCGAAAACGCTTCCGCCCGTACGACAAACGCCCGCACTTGTTTGTAATGCGGCAACTCCGGATTCACCGCGTCCAGCGCCGATTGCACTTGCTCACCCGTCACGTCCCCGGTCACAATCGCCGACAAATATCCGCGCCCGTTCCCCACCACCACCACCTGCTGCGCTCCCGGCAAATTCTTCGCAATCGCGCTCTCGATCGGCTCCGGTGAAATCTTGTGCCCCGATCCCAGCACGATCAGATTCTTGATCCGACCTGCAATCCGCCAGTTCCCCGCGACATTCATTTCTCCCTGATCGCCGGTATGAAACCATCCGTCGCGCAGCGCCTCCGCCGTTTGTTGCGGCCGGTTCCAGTAACCGGAAAAAACATTCGGTCCACGCATCACGATCTCGTCATTCTCGGCCAAACGCATTTCCATGCCCGGAATCGCCGGCCCCACCCGCCCCACCTCCACGCGGTCCGGATCGTCCATCGTACAAATCGCCGTCGTCTCCGTCAGCCCGTAAACTTGCAACACGCGAATTCCCAGCATTATGAAATAAAGCTGTGTCTCCGCGCTCAGCGGCGCCGACCCGCAAATCAGCGCCTTCAGATTCCTTCCAATCATCTTTTTCCGGATCGCCGGAAACACCAGCCGGTTCGCCAGCCCCAGCCACAATGCGTCGCCGGCTTTCGGCTGCCTCTCTTCCCGCCGCGCCCACGCCGCTTTTGCCCGCGCATAAATCGCCTGCGCCACTCCGCCCGTCTGCCAAAGCTGTTCGTCCACAGCCCGCCGCATGCGCTCCAGCAGTTGCGGCACATTCAGAAAATAATCCGGAGCTACCACCCTCATGTCACTCGCGATCTTCGCCAGATCCATGTTGATGGTGACCAGGCTCCGCCGCTTCAAAAAAGTAAGCAGCGCAATCCACGAGGCCGCAAACGTGAACGGCAAATAATGAAAGATGCGATCCTGCGCGGCTGAACCTGACATAAGTTGATCGAGCCGCTCCGCCGTCCGGTCCAGCATAAAGCCCACGTTCGCCGCCGTCAGCACCACGCCCTTGGCCTCACCCGAAGTGCCAGAGGTATAGATGATCGTTACGGGACTCTCTTTCCCCACCTGCGGCCGCTCCAACTGCACCCCATCCACGCCGGCAAAAACATCGTCAAACAAACATTGCGGCGGCGCACCCGGCCAACTCTGCGCAATTCCATCCCGCAATGCCGCATCGCCGCAACACAGCAGCGCCGGTGTCGAGTCTTTCATCATCGCTACCAGCTCCGCCGGCGCCTGCCGCGAATACAGCGGCACCACAATCAGGCCCTCGGCCATGAGCGCCAAATCCATCGCCACCCAACGAATGCTGTTTGCCGCCAGCAACCCGCACCGGTCGCCCTTATTCAGTCCCCTCGAAGCAATAAATGTTCTTGCTTTGCGGACCAACTCCAGCAACTCGCCGCCGGTAACGCCCGTAATTTCACTGTCGCGAATTTCGGCAAGAATCCGCGTGTCCGCAGCCGCCTGCAGCTGCGAAAAAATCTCTCCGATAAATGGAATAGCTGCGCTCAAGATGTGAATGGCAGAACCGCAATCATGAAAGCGACGTCAGATTCTCTTTGCGACCTTAGCGCTACCTTCGCGTCCTTTGCGGTCAAAAGCTTTTTAGGTACGTGAACGAATGTTAGCTGTAAGCCGACACCAACTCCCGCAGCCCTGCGCTCATCGGCGGCAGATAATCCTCCCAACTCCATTCTCCCCGCCGTGTGGGAAATTCCGGATACCTTTTCTGCACTTCCTCTTCAAAATAAACGCCCATACGCGCCATCACCTTCAAATTCTTCACCACTGTCTGCGCAATGCCAGTCGCTATCGCTTCGCCATCGCAACTCAGCTTCTCCAGCGCCGCCAGCAGCTTCCCCTCAAGTTCCGGATCGTCCACCGTCATCAGCAAATCCTCATGTCCGCGCTCCCGCATCAAATTCCGAATGCGCTCATCCATCGTGATTCCCGCCGAGGGCACCAGCCCCGGCATCGACGTCACGATGCCGTGATACCTTGACGACGCCATCATGTGGCACGCCCGCAGAACACTCACCAACTCGTACATGTTGTAGTCGTCAGAGGTAAGAATCGGCACGCCGCCCAGCTTCTCGGAGATGCGACGAGCCGGACGCGCATCCAGTCGTTCCGTCGCCGCCAATATCACAAAAACACTTTTCTTCTTGCGGAACGCGTCTACCGCGTTTGCAATCGCGTTCCAATACTTGTGATACGCCTGCTCCGCCGCCGATCCTGAGTTGTGAAAATAAACCGTGCGGTAGTGGCTGTCTTTATAAGCACCCGTCAAACTACGCACCGCATACTTCGCCACCGACGCCTTCACCGGCCATTCAAACGGATTAATCGGGCACACCACCAGCACCGGCATCCGCCCGTCCCATCCCACCTTTCTCAACACGCTTTGACCGTACTCCGCCGGACGCGGCTCGAACGTCCATGCCGTATCGGTTCCCAACTCCGTCGGCACGCCCAACTCGCGCAGCACCGTGCGCGACTCCTCATTCCGCGTAATCACAAACGAGTTCTTGCAATAACGTCCGCACATTTTCGCTACCAGCGGATCCATGTGTCCGGCTTCCGCGCCATAGCCAACCGACAATTTATTCTGCACCGCCGCAATTCCCAGCGATCCGATCATCATGGTGGTCAGCGCGTTGGCGAACTTGCTTTTGAACATCGACCCTTCGCACGCCACCACGCCATCATGCTGCGGCACTTCTTTCGCCAGAAAAGGCGGAAATATATCTGGCAGGTGCACTTGCTTCGTGCCCTCGAAGTATCCGCGCGAGAATTCGAAGTTCTGGCTCATCACGCTGAATTCCACCCGCTCCGCGCCCAATATGTGCCGGATCTGCCGCAGCATCTCCTCCACCCGCACATCCGAACCCATATTGCGCGTGCCGTTATAGCCCGCAAACAACAGCTTCAGTTTCTCGCCCGGCTTCCAGCGCTTGCCCTCACCCAGCATCCATCCCGCTTTGGCGCGTTCGATCGAACCGCTCACCCAGGCTTCCAGAACAAAATCCATCATGCCGCTGTACCTCCAGCCTTCACCGGCCAGGGTTGGAACTTGTAAGCGAAATGATTCTCGCTGCTGAACTTCAGCAGCGGATAGCAATACTCGGAAAACGGCGCCGGCTTCTTTCCCAGTTCCCTGGTCACCCGCGTGTTGTCGAACACCGTATTCCACGTCAAATAGGGCATGAACACCTTCATCAAGGACGCGCCCTTCCCAATCGCGCCCTTCCGGTTCGCCAGAAAATTCACCGACCCCGCAAATGGCCGCTCCACCACCGGCAGGAACACGGGCGCGCGCTTTTTCTGCGCTCCCGCGAGCGCCCTCGTAATTTCGCGAAACGTCTGCGATCCCACGCCCGACGAAAGATGATACGTATCGTGCTCCGGACGCTCCTTTTGATGCAGCGTCGCAATTGCCTCCGCCACAAAATCCACGTTCACAATGTCAATCCTGTCGGTTGGACGGAACGGCAAAACCCGCAACCCAGCCAGAAAGACAAACGCCTTCACCATGTCGAATTGCGTTGTCTCCGCATAACGGCTGTCGCCGAGCACGATGCTGGGCCGGAAGACGGTCTTCGGAGTCTCCGGCAAAAGCACCCGCATCATGTGCTCGCAGAATTTTTTCGTCCGCGCATACGGATCGTAATCGGACCGCTCCCAGTCAATCGATTTGTCCTCGGTCACCACTTCATTCTGCCGCTTGCCCGCCACCGCTACCGTGCTCACTTGGCTAAACCGTCTCAGTCCGTGGTAATGCTCCGCCTGCCGTGCCAGCGTCAGCACCTCCAGCGTGCCCCGCAGGTTCACGTTCAAACAACTCTTTTCCGACTTTCGATTCAGCGACGCAGCGCAGTGAATCACCGAATCCGTGGTGTGCACCAACCGGTCGTATTCGTCGCGGCCCAGCCCAAACCCAGGCTCGGTCAAGTCTCCCCGGAACACTCGCACCCGTGTCTGCAGATACTCATAAAACTGCGGGAACTGCAGATGCAATTGCAGCGCCTGCCACAGCCGCCCTTCGGCATCGGCGGCATCCCGCGCCCGTACCAGAACATTCAGCGCCGCGCCATGATCCCGCAGCAAATTCGCCGCCACATGCGCTCCAATGTACCCCGTCGACCCTGTCAGAAATATCGCCATTCACCACTTTCCATTCGTCCCTGTCTTTATAGTGTCGCCATGCTGCAAACTCCGCGCCGGACGCGCCTCCAGTGGCCTGCCCTCAATCAACGGATAAGTCCACTTCCGCAGCGCCGGAATATGCACGTTGATCCAGTAATCCCACCAGTCGAGCATTCGCGCCTTGTACCCAAACTCCTCCTGCTCCTCCTCTACCAGCGCGTGCGAGAGCTTCTCCACATTGTCCGCGGCGAAATCGTGCTCATTAAACAGAATGAACGGCTCAAACAACTCAATCAATTTCTCCAGCCTCTCCAGATTCCTCTCCGTCTTCACCAGCGGAGTCTTCTTCAGCGGCAGAGGCGACATAATTCGCTGAATCGATTTCACAATCGCCTTTTGCGCCGGCGCAGACATCCTCTGGTACCGCGTCTTCGATACCGGAATCGCGTCGAACCGCAGCCGCAACCACGATTCCAGCCCCTCCTGCGCCCGGTAATGCTTGCGATGCCCCAGCGACGTCAGTTCAATCGATCGCCCCATATCGCAAGGATTCGTCGCCGACGTCGCCAACTGGTAAAGCCCATCATGCCGGCGCTCCACAATCGCCGCCGCAATCAGCGTCAGCCCGGCGCACACCGCGTCCACCGGAATAATATCCAGCCGCTTGCTCTCGTTCGACGGCAACTGCCGGAAATACGTCCCCAATAAATAAGAGAGCGATGCCGAAGTGTTGATTCCTTCATTCCATCCCAGAAACGGTTTCGCCACCGAGGTCTCCACAATCGCCGGACGAACCACCGCAATCGGCAGCCCTGCGCCGTGTTTCACGATCAACGATTCCGCCAGGCTCTTGCTCAGCGTATAAGTATTTGGCCAGCCCAGCTCCTTTGCTCGCCGCGTCCCCGCTTCGGTCAAATAGGTCTTCAACCACCGGATCCTGTTCTTGCGAATCTGGTTCTCGAGCGCCGCGCCCTGCAGCCCTTTGGCGGCATGTTCGTTGGCCAGCGATTGCATTCGCAGGCCGGATGTCACTTCCTCGCTCTCGGCCTGCGCCTCCGCCTTCGCAATCACCTCGTGCAGCGCACGCCACTCCTGCTCCGCATCGAAGTTCGCCACGCGATGCGGCGTGTAATTCGGAATCACCTTCTCCGCCACCCGCCCGTCGCGCTCTCCCGCCACGTAACACGTCGATAGATGCAACAGTCCGGCGTGCTCCGTCCCCCGCACAAACTCCAGGATGTTCATCGCCGCATCCGTATTGGTCGCCAGCGCATCCCGCAAATCCGGATTAAAGTCGGTCAGTCCCGAGCTGTTCACGATCAAGTCGAGATTCTTCTGCAGACGCCGCGACACTTCCGCATCCAGCCCCAATCCCGCCTGCGTCACGTCGCCTTCCACCACCTCGACTTTTTCCCGTAGATACTCCCCAAGTCCCGCCCCATACTTTTCAAACAGCGGATCGAACACCGGCGATTCTTCGACAATCTTTTCGAACCGCCGCTCGGCCGGATTGGATTTCTGCCGCCGGATCAGCAGATAAATCCGCCCGATCTTCGGCAATTCCATCAGCGTGTTCGCCAGCCAGACCTTGCCAATAAATCCGGTTACGCCGATCAGCATCACATGCCGGCCCGCCAGCGCCCGGCGGACGGAGAAGCCCGCGGCCTGCCGCTGCCCCTCAAAATGCACAATCGGACGTTCCTGCGCCGCCGACTCCCGCTCCGCTCCAATCGCCGCTGCCCGCAGTTCCTCCAGCGTAATATCCAATTGCCGCGCCAGCGTCTTCGGTGCCCGCCGCCCATCCGGACTTTGCTCCCTAATTCTCGCGAACGCCCCGCGCGGCCGGATCACCGGCTCCAGCAGTCTTCCGGTCGCCACGCCGTCGCGAAACTCCAGCCGGTTCGCCACCACCCGCTTCACGCCCAGATGCTGCGCCAGCGGCTTCATCACGTGCTCCAACCCCTGGCTCACCAGCACCACGTCCGCGCCCGCGCGCACCAGTTCCCGCACCCGCTCTGCCCCATGCGTCTTCAGCTCAGGCTTCAACCTGTATTGGAAATATTCTTCGCCCAGCAGATCCAGCCGGTCCCGGGTCACACCCCGCAATGTGGTGTGAACCACGCGGGTGGCAAACTTCCGGTTCGTGGAATAGAGAAATGGACGCAGCGCCGCCATCAGCAAAATCAGCCCCCGCCGCTGAAACCGCTCCGCGAAGGTCTGCGCGTTCCACGTAAAGAACGCCACCGGCTGCACCACCGTCAGGTCCAGCAGGCTTCCCTCCACCCGCCAGTAAACGGTGGGAGATGCAACTGCCGACACTGCGGCTGGCACGCTGGGGGATGCGCTGGGTTTGTGGTTTGTCTGTTCCAAAATGTGCTTCGTCCCGGCTACAGGTTCCCTGTAGAAGGACAGACGAATCTCCTATTGTAAACAAAGCACCTAGCTTCGGGTGAAACGTTCTTGGCTCGCCTGGTTCCGAAAGGGTTGTTCTGTGGTAGACTGCGTTCTGTCTGCTTCACCCTCCCCAAGATACGCCTCAATAGGGTAATAATATAGTTGACTCACCGATATGTTTGCGCAAACTTAATGCAGCCGTGACAGGGCAGATGCATCTAACACAAACTATACAAGGGTTCAGGTTTGGGAAAGCACAACATCTTGTGTCAACAAAATTCGTTGACCGCTACCAATTGTAGTAAACTGTTTACGGGACGGGTGCGCAAGACATAGATTCCACAGGATTTTCCACAGTTTTCCCGCCGCCCGTGTTAATTTCTCTTGACACGTAGTCCTGTCGGACTTCGGAGAAGAGTCACACTCAGGACTGTTTGATTTGCCAGCGTTAGCCATACCCAAGAACGACCGCCAAGGTCTCGCGATGCTTCGTGAGTTGCCTGAGGCTGCCCTGTCTTCCTTTCTAGTTGCAATCGAGACATCCCCGCAATCTATCCCCTCGATACCGGGCGTAGACGCCAAGGACATCGCGCAAGCAAAGGAAGCCTTAGATACGATGTATGGGATTCGAGCGTACCACGACGTTCCGCTAGGGCAATTCGTTGACGATGTGAGCGAGTCGCTTCGCGACCACAAGGAATTGGACCCGATAGATGAGCCGCACTTTCGTGAGCGCTTGACTCGATTGCTAGGCGTTCATGCCCTAATTGTTGCGGCCAAAGC